>Ga0233424_10000293_pt1 | contig 68263 bp, 65 predicted proteins | sample Watercolumn_Towu_FD_181011 | JGI IMG/M metagenome (GOLD analysis project Ga0233424, IMG submission 181011) | Freshwater microbial communities from Lake Towuti, South Sulawesi, Indonesia - Watercolumn_Towuti2014_125_MG | ecosystem: Environmental > Aquatic > Freshwater > Lake | place: Indonesia... | reverse complement strand
ACATGCCCGAGGGACATTCCGTCCACCGCATCGCGCGGCAGTTCGATCGCAACTTCGTCGGCAAGACGATGAGCGCCTCCAGCCCGCAGGGACGCTTCGCCGAGGGCGCCGCGGTGCTCGACGGACGTCAGGCCGTGAGCGTGCAGGCCGTGGGCAAGCAGATGTTCCTCGAAGCGGAGGGTGACCTCTGGCTGCGCGTGCACCTCGGTCTCTACGGTGCCTGGGACTTCGCGGGGGAGATCCTCGTCGACCCCACCATCGCGTCGGCCAACGGCCGGATGGGCCAGACCAATCAGCGCGGCACCACTCTCGACGAGACGATCCTCGACGACGCGGGGGAGAACTCGCTCGCCTCGATCGGGGCACCGCGGCGCGCCAGGGTCCACGTGCGGATGTCCGAGCAGACCAAGGGGCTGACCGACGAGATCGACGAATGGCCGCCCCCTGTGGTGGGTCAGGTGCGCCTGCGACTGATGACCGACATCACGGTGGCCGACCTGCGCGGTCCCACGGCGTGCGTGTTGCAGACCCCCGAGGAGATGCTGGCGACAGTCGCCAAGCTCGGCCCCGATCCGCTCGTCGGCGATCCGGCGGAGAACGAGGAGCGGTTCGTCCGCGCCGTGCGGAAGAAGCCGACCCCGATCGCCCTGCTGCTGATGGACCAGGCGGTCGTCAGCGGCATCGGCAACGTGTACCGCGCCGAGATGCTCTATCGGCAGAGGCTGAACCCGCATACGCCCGGCCGCGACGTCCCGGAGGATGTCGTCAGAGCGCTCTGGCATGACTGGGTGCGGCTGCTGGCCATCGGCGTGGAGACCGGCCAGATGATGACCATGGACGGGCTGTCTCCCGAGCAGTACCGCGCCGCGATGGCGAGCCGCGACGACCGCCACTGGGTCTACCACCGGGCGGGCCTGCCGTGCCGGGTGTGCGGGACCGAGATCGCGCTGGAGGAGATCGGCGCCCGCAAGCTGTACTGGTGCCCGCGCTGTCAGGCCTGAGGGCGGGATCTTCGGGGCTCCCGCCGCTCTAGGCTGGGATCCATGCGACAGAATCCGAGCTTCACGCTCGCCGATGTGGCCGAGATCCGCCGCCTCATCGATGCCAACCCGTGGGCGACGGTGGTGAGTGCGCCTGAGGACGGTCTGGTCGCCTCGCACTATGCCGTCCTCCTCGACGACGACCGCGATGATCTGACGGTCGTGGGGCACGTGGGCCGCCCGGACGACGCCATCCACGGCCTGGGGGAGCGGGAGATCCTGCTCGCCTTCCAAGGGCCGCACGGGTACGTCTCCCCGGGCTGGTACGGCGACGTCCCCGCGGTGCCGACCTGGAACTACACTGCGGTGCACCTGTCGGGCGTTCCCGAGATCCTCAGCACCGCGGGGAACCTCCGTGTGCTCGATGCCCTGGTCGCGCGGTTCGAGTCGCGCCTGCCCGACCCGCGCCTGATGTGGGAGCGTCCGAACGACGCGGCCTTCATCGAGAGACTCGAATCCGGAACGGTCGGCTTCCGTCTCACCCCGACGAAGGTCGTCGCCAAGCGGAAGCTGAGCCAGAACAAGCCCGCGGAGACCATCGAGGCGGTGATCGCGGCGCTGCATGCCGAAGGGCCGTACGCGAACGCCGCCCTCGCCGCGGAGATGCGTCGTGCGCAGGACGCGCGGACGGGTGGCGGGGCGTGAGCGCCCTCGGCGTCGAGGTCGGTACGGTTCGTGCCGTCCGCCCCGTGGGTCCGGGGCGGGAGTTCCTGCTGGACGATGAGCCGGTCGACCTCCACCTCGCCGACGGACGCATCGTCGACATCGCGCCGACCGGGGCCCTGCCGGCGCGCGGCGAGGTCATCGAGGCAGACGGTGCCTGGGCGGTGCCCGGGCTCTGGGACAACCATGTGCACACCGTGCAGTGGGCTCTCGCGGCGGAGCGCGTCCCTCTGGGGGAAGCGGACTCAGCCGCCGGGGCCGCGAGGTTGATGCGCGATGCGCCCGTGCTGCCGGACGGACGACGGATCGGCACGGGGTTCCGGGACGCGCTGTGGCCGGATCGCCCATCCGTGGCCGCGCTCGATGCCGAGACCGGCGTCGTGCCCACCTACCTGATCAATGCGGACGTGCACAGCGTCTGGCTGAACTCGGCGGCCCTGGCGCGCGAGGGCTTCCGCGCGGACGACGGTCTGCTCCGCGAGGAGGACGCGTTCGAGATCTCCCGCCGGCTCAATGCCGTCGACCCTGCCCACAGCGATGAGGCGGTCATCCGTGCGGGGGCGGCGGCCGCAGCACGGGGTGTGACCGGTCTGATCGACTTCGACATGGCGTGGAACGCCGATGCCTGGCCGCGACGGATCCTCGCGGGCTTCGCCGCGCACCGTGTCGAGTTCGCGTTCTACCCGGCGGATCTCGATCGGGCCATCACCACGGGCCTCCGCACGGGGGAGCGCCTTGCGGTGCCGGATCCGACCGGGCTGGTCGGATCCCTCGTGCGGGTCGGGTCGTTGAAGGTCATCAGCGACGGCTCGCTCGGCACCCGTACCGCGGCGTGCTCACACTCCTACCCCGGCGACCCCGCGAACTACGGGGTGCTGACGGTGCCTCCGGAGGAGCTCACGGCGCTGCTGACCACTGCGGCGGGAGCGGGGATCGAGGCCGCCGTGCACGCGATCGGCGATCGCGCTGTGACGGCGGCCCTCGACGCCTTCGGCGCTTCCGGTGCCACAGGGTCGATGGAACATGCGCAACTGGTGCGGCACGCCGACCTCGCCCGATTCGGTCGGCTCGGGGTGCGCGCGAGCGTCCAACCCCAGCATGCGGTGGACGACCGCGACCTGGTCGAGCACCACTGGGCGGAGCAGACCGCGATCGGCTACCCGCTCGCCTCGCTGCTGTCGGCGGGTGCGGAGGTGCGCTTCGGCTCCGATGCGCCGGTCGCGCCGCTCGACCCCTGGCACGCGATCTCCGCGGCGGTGTGGCGGACCGACGACGATCGGGCCGCCTGGCATTCGGAGGAGCGGGTGACGCTGGATCAGGCCCTCGAAGCGAGTGTCCGCACGTCGCTCCGCCCCGGTCAGGGCGCAGACATCGTGATCCTCGGAAGTGATCCTCGCACTGCGGACGCGGCGGGGCTCCGGACGATGCCCGTCACCACGACGCTGCTCGGCGGTCGCCTCACGCACGTCGCCTGAGGCGGCGCGCACACGACGAAGGGCGGCCCCGGATCGGAGCCGCCCTTCGTCGTGTGCGTGGTGTCAGGCCGCGATGTGCGACACGAGGAACCAGCGGTCCTTCTCCAGCCCGCGCTGGATCTCGATCGCCACGTCCTGGCTCGTGAGGTCGACCTCGTCCAGGCCCTCGACGGCTGCCTTGACGTCGACGAGGATCGCGTCGATGTCGGCGATCACGGCTCGGATCAGTTCGTCCGACTGTGCGAAGCCGGCGGGAACGCCGGTGGCGCCTGCCTTCTCGGCGACGGCGTTCACGCGCGCGTCGATCGGCAGGCCCAGAGCGACGATGCGCTCGGCCGCGGTGTCGGCGAAGTCACCCGCGTGGGCGACGATCGTGTCGAGCAGCTCGTGCACGCCGACGAAGTTGGCGCCGCGGACGTGCCAGTGCGCCTGCTTGCCGTTGACGGTCAGCGCCTGGAGGCCGAGGACGACGGGGGAGAGGAACTGCGCCGCACCGGCGGCCACAGTCGGGTCGATGGCGGTGGTGGAAACGGTCTGGGCCTTGCTCATCTTCTTGCTCCTCCGAATGAAGTTCTCTGTCTGACGAGTACAACGTTACTCAGGCTCAGGCATTCCGCAAGGAAGCTGAGGCTCCACTCACTTCCGCGTGATTCCGGGGGAGTGAGGGTAGTCTCGCCTCATGAGCATCGCTGCCGGAGCCTCCGTCCTCGCCCTCCCGGATCGCACCCCCGAGCTCGACGACACCGCCTTCGTCGCGGACGGCGCCCGCATCGTCGGCGCGGTGTCCCTCGGAGCCGGTGCCAGCGTCTGGTACAACGCGGTGCTTCGCGGTGACTCCTCGCCGATCGTCATCGGCGCTGGCAGCAACGTGCAGGACAACGTGTCGGTCCACGTCGACGCCGGGCATCCCGTCCTCGTCGGGTCACGGGTGTCGATCGGGCACAACGCTGTCGTGCACGGCTGCACGATCGGTGACGGCTCTCTCATCGGGATGGGGGCCGTCGTCCTCAGCGGCGCCGTGATCGGAGAGGGCTGCCTGATCGCCGGCGGTGCCGTCGTGCTCGGTGGGACCGAGGTGCCGCCGGGGTCCCTGGTGGCAGGCGTGCCGGCGAAGGTGCGCAGATCGCTCTCAGACGACGAACGCGCCTCGCTGCTGGCGAATGCCGCGATCTACCTGGAGCATGCGGCCACGCACACGCAGGCGAGCGAGGCGTGAGACCTCGCCCCGCTAGGCTGGGGCGGTACGGGGCGGTGGCCAAGCTGGTTAAGGCAGTGGGCTCATAACCCAACGATCGTCGGTTCAAGTCCGACCCGCCCTACCGCTCAAACCTCTCGATCAGCGTAATTCCGCGGATCTAGGAGGCGAATCACGTGCTCATTCCCACGATCCACGTCGCCGCGATCCGCCTCATCGTCGTGTCGGCAGTTCCCGAAAGCACCCGCGGTCGCGCCCTGGCAGCGATGGGCAGAGTCACGCAGACCGCCGGTTACGCCGGCACGGCCCTCGCCGCGCCCCTCGTCGTCGCCGTCGGACCTGCCGGCGCCCTGGCCGTCGCCGGAATCGGCACGCTCCTGGCCGCGGTGCTGACCCTGCTCATGTACAGCACCCGCCGGGCGCAGGGGAATCATCGACGTGTCGATGTGCGTCGCCGGTGAAGGAGCAGGACCAGGCCGAGGGCGACCGTGGCAGCTCCGAGGGCGACGATGATGGCGAGGAACCCACGGTCGACCCCGGTGCGGGCGAGATCCTCTGCCCCGGAACCGCCGGTGGGGCTGATCGACGGTGACGGCGACGGGGTGGGGGGCGGCGCGGGATCAGCCGTGTACCGGTTGTCGATCGTCACCACCGTGTCGACCCCTGGGCGGACGGGGAATGGGGCGTCGAAAGGCTCGAGCGCGACGGGGGCGCCCCCGTCGATGGTGATCGAGGCGGTGGTGGCGACGGTCGTATCGGGTGCGGCGCCGGTCTCGGTTTCGATGACCCTGCACTCGTGGGCTTCCAACACGGTCGCGTTTCCCGCATCCGCGGTTCCGGCTCCGACGGGGAGAGCGAAGGAGTAGGACGTGTCGGGGGTGCATTGCACCTCCAATCTCGCGTCTCCGGCACGCAACGCGACGTCGTCGCTGCCGTTCTTCACAACCAAGAGGTGCCCCGCGGGTTGGAACTTGTTGGTGAAGTCGCAGATCGCATCCGGGTTCTCCGGAGTCAGGATGACGTCGACGCTGGCACTCTCCGTGTCCACGGTGGCCGCAATCGCGCCGCAGTCGGCGGAGGCGAGACTCCAGGATCCTTCGGCGCTCGGCGCAGGGAGGAGCTCGACGATGCCGTAATGCGCCGAGGGCTCGACGGTCAACGCGTCAGCGGCCGGACCCTCCCACTCCGCTTCCACGAACTCACCGACCGTCGTCGTCGTGGCCACCGCCTGGTAGGCAGCCGACGTTCCGGGGGTGATCCGTGCGCCCTCCCTCGGCGTGACCACGAATCCTGCGCTGCCCGCCACGGGGGTGGTCGCCTTACGGATCGTGATCGACCCGCCCGGGGTGTACCGGTTGGTGACGACACAGTCGAAGGTCTCGCCTTCGCCGATCTCGACGGTCCCCGTCCGCTGCTGCCCGTCGGCGGTGAGGGGAACCTCCGTACCGTTGCACTGCGCGCCCTGCGCTTCCCACGACCCTGCTCCGGTCGGCGCGGGGAGCGTCTCCGTGACGGTGTATGTGCCGGGCGTCGAACCGAGCGATTCGGCAACGAGAGCCTGGTCGCCGTCACCGGCGGTGGTGACGGTCGTCTGTCGGTCGGCTCCTGGGGCGGGAACGTCGATCGCGAACGGGAAGGTGCCCCCGGCGCCCACGGTGAGCTTGGACAGGGTTCCCGGACCGGTGCGGACCCGCTCGTTCGTGAATGTACACGTGACCGTGTCGCCGGCGAGAAGGCGGATCTGCGCGGTCATCTCCGTGATCGTCACCGGTGTCCCTCCCGCGCTGGAGCACACGGGAGGGCCCGTAGGCTGCCATCCATCCGTGGGCGCCTCGGTGACTTCCCATGCCGGTTCGCCCGTTCCGACCGCGCCCCGGATGAACGTCTGCGACGCGGGTGAGGAGGCGGACGGGGAAAGGGTGAAGTCGTTGACGCCGTCCCGGTTCGTGTCCGCATACGACAGGTTGCCGTCGAACCGGAACGTGCCCTGCCCGAGCGAGCTGGGAGCGAGTTGCTTCCGGACGACGATCGTCCCGGACTCCGGTGGGGGAGAGACCGCGTAGTAGTAGCAGAAGACGTGGGTCTGGTTCTTCGGGAAGGACAGGAACTCGACGTTGTCTCCGTTGACGGCGTCCTGTGCACACCGCAGCGCCGCATATCCGTGCGTTTCCTGTCGACCGTTCAGAGGCTCCGAGGGCGTGCCGCCCTGTACCCAAAGCGTCTGCCCGGATCGAACGATCTGCGCCTGTGTGGAGTCGAGCTCGACGGTCACGGCCCCCTCGATGATGCGGCCGGTGTCCGCTCCCTGCGCGTCGAGTTCCGGCACGCTCGGTTTCGTGACGATAGTGGAGGCGAACGGTTGCGTCACCGTCGAGAGGTTCAGAGTCGCAGCGGACTTCCCCTGGTGGGAGCGGCCCATGGTGAGACGCCAGTCCGTCAGGGGGGAACAGTTCGGGGATCCTGCCTCCTCATCGGCGACCGTGATGATGCCGTTCGCCGGGTAGGTCGTGTCCGCGCCGAGATCACGCAGCGACTCCATGAGGTTGTTCCGGGCCTTGTTCGCCATGACGTCGGTGTACTGATCGCAGACCCGGGCGACGTATGTGACGAGCAGCGGGAGGTCCTTCGCCGGTGGCAGCACGACGGCGGTCGCGCCGATCGGGGCGAGGAGTGTGCCTGTCGCGAGAACCAGGCCGAGACCTGCGGCGAGGAGTCGTTCGCGCGCGTCGAACCCCATGGTGTTTCCCCCTTACGTCGCTCACCACCCGGCGGGCAGGTGAAACTCGCATGAGCGTAGACCGTGGGTGGACTCAGCGACGATGCTCCCGGTCGTGGTATTCCAGCCTTCCGGGATTGAGGGGCAGGTGCGACCAGCCGCCGCGTGATGCGCGCCCTGCCGTAATCGTCGCCACATTCTCCCGTCTCTCCTCTGGAGGTCTCGACGCCCGTCAGCCTCCGGACCGGAGCAGGAGCCATGTCGACCATGAGTGTGCCGAACGCGGAGACGCGACGTCGGATCGAGGACGGGGGGGCAGCTCGCGTTGCGTCTCGCGATCGCGGCGAGTTTCGCCCTCGCGGTCGCCGATCGCTTCGGGGTCCTCGGTGGCCCGGGGGAAGACGGCGTGTCGTGGGGATCGTGGACGATCTTCCGTGCGTACACGGCCCAGCTCGTCCCTGTCCCCGTCGACCTGGTGGTGGACACGGCGGCCGTGCTGGCGACGGCTCTGGAGACCGTCCTCGCTCTGCTGCTGGCAGTCGGGCTGTGGACCCGGCTCGCGGCGGGAGTCGCCGCGCTGCTCACGGTGACGTTCGGCGTGACGATGCTCGTCTTCCTCGGGCCGCTTGCGCCGTTCCGATACCCGGTATTCGTCTTCACGGCCGCCGCGATCCTGCTCGCGGGGCTGAAGCGCTACCGGTGGAGCATCGATGCGCTGCGAAAGGAGGTGCCGGGAGCGGGGAGAGACAACGATGCCCCCGGCACCAGGTAGACGGCGAATGCCTCTACAGACGGACGGACGCGTCGGAAGGGGAAGCGATCCGTCACAGGAGAGATGACGAGGTGACCGTTTCATGACGCCGTTTTCCGCAGGATCACGGCATATTGCACGTGCCGCGAGAAACCCGTTCGGCCGAACCGCGTAACAGAACGCGCCGTTCTGCATCCCTTCCTGGGGACATCACTCGCGCGGAAGAAGCCATCCGCGCGAGTTCATCGATCATCTGGGGAGTCGAAAGTGCCAGTCATTCAGCATGCAATCAGATCGGGCGCGCGGGGAACGCGCCTGACGACGTTCGTGGGTGGTCTGCTCGCGATCTGTCTGGCGGCCCTGGCGGCCGTCATCGCGACGCCGGCTACGGCCCGCGCTGCGGAGGTCGCGGGGATCACCTCGCTGACCATCACCGAACCCACCGACCAGATCAAGGTCTGGGACCGGATCGCGTTCGAAGCGACCTGGGCAGTGCCGGACACGGCGACGGCGGGGGACACGTTCCGCCTCGCCTTTCCGACGAGCCCGAGCCTGACCGGGGTGCGCGATTCCTTCGCCCTGACGGCGCCGGACGGCCAGACCGTCGGAAACTGCGAGGTGTCGACCGGTGAGCTCGTGTGCACGCTCACGGACTACGTGGACAGCCACACCGACGTCAGCGGCACCCTGCACTTCCGTGCCAGGGCAGACGAGGAGACCGCGCTGACCGAGATCCCGTTCACGACGGGCGGCGGAACCGTCGTCCCGGTCGACGTTCCCGGCGGGATCGGGCCGGTCCCGGAGTTCCCGGCGCCGACGACCCCGACCAAGTGGGGCGACGTGACGCTCGACGGTCGGAACATCGCCTGGGGTGTGAACATCCCGTCCTCCGCGCTGGCCGGGGAGGCCCCGACGCTCACCGACACGTTCACGGCCGGTCTCGTGCTCGATCCCGCGTCCGTCACCGTGGCGTACGTGCTCGCGAAGGACTGGTCGGGTGGCAAGTACACCGTGTCGACGGGGCTGCAGTCGGGCAGCGATTTCACCGTCACGGAGGTCAGCTCCGAGTCGTTCACGGTGACGGTGAACGCGCCGATCGTCGCCGACGCGATCTACGTGCTCCGCTACAGGACGGCTCTGCCCGCCGACGTCCGTCCCGGTGATGCGTTCCACAACACCGTGACCGGCTCCCGCTGGGTCACCGAGAGCACACCGGTCATCTACTCCCAGGGCGGGGGCGATGGCGAAGGGGTGCTCCCGGTCGGCGGGTTCACCGTGACCAAGGAGGTCAGTGGTTCCGGCGCGGCTCTGGTGCCCGACGACCGCGAGTTCCGGGTGGCCTACTCGTATCAGCGCGCAGGACAGGCGGTGGAGGGCGAGCTCGCCTTGCGGTCCGGGCAGACCGATGGCCTGGACGATCTGCCGGCGGGAACGGTCGTCACCCTGTCGGAGATCACGCCCGCGGACGTCGACGGCATGACCTGGCAGGCGCCGGTCTTCTCCGGCGCCGATGTGGCGATCATCGATGGCGGCGCTACCGTCACCATCGCACGGGGCACGACGGTCGCGGTGACGCTCACCAACCCGACGACGGTCACGCCGCCGCCGGTCGGGGGCTTCACGGTGACCAAGAAGGTCACGGGTGCCGGAGCCTCCCTCGTTCCCGAACACCAGACCTTCACCGTGGAGTACTCGTACGAGCTCGCGGGGCAGCGCGTCGCCGGTGAACTCGCGATCCGTGCCGGCGAGAGCGAGGGACTCGCGGATCTGCCGGTGGGTACGGTCGTCACGCTTCACGAGAAGGCGCCGAACGCCGTGGAGGGCGTCACGTGGAAGAGCCCGCGCTTCACCGGCGCAGGAGTCGACGTCGGCGACGGCGGCGCGACGCTCACGATCTCCGAAGACGCGACGGTCGGGGTGGTCCTTACCAATGGAACCGCCGTCACTCCTCCGCCCCCTCCGGGTGGTGAGCTCGCCCTGACCGGATCCGAGGGGCCCGCCGGCCCGCTCGCCCTGGGAGCGCTGCTGCTGCTTGCGGGACTGACTGCGCTCGGCGTCCGCCATCGGATGGCGGGTTCGCGCACCGGTGACTGAGGACTAGGAGAGGCCAGGCAGATCGATCACGCGACGACTTCTTCGTCGTCGCGTGATCGATCGTGCCGTTCGGCGTCTAGTGGTCGTCGAGGACTCTCCCTCGACGACCACGCCGACGCCGCAGCGCGTCGGAGAAAGGCATCTCTCATGAACAAGACGCTCATTGCCCGTGCCTCTGCCGCCCTCGGCGTCGCAGCCGCTCTTTCGCTCGGTGGAGCGGCGCTCGCTCCCGCCGCTCACGCGGAGGCGACACCTGCGGACCCGGCCGCGTCGAAGCCGTTGAGCACGGGTGTGCTCGCGCAGCGCGTCGGATCCGCCTGTCTCTTCTTCCAGTACACCTTCAACATGAGTCCGACCGACCCCCGGGTGGGGGACACCGTGACGTACACCATGCAGTTCCTCAACAACGGCGAGGTGGACTCCACGAAGAGCGCGCTCACGTTCCGCCTGGACGGCCTCCTCGACGACTCGACCTGGGCGGCGTCGACGCTGGAAGCGACCTCCGGCCGCCCTTCCGTGGCGGAGAACACCGTCACGTGGGACGGGCCGCTCGACGCCGGAGACGATGTCGTGCTGCGCTTCACCGGCGTGTGGACGGGCGCCGGCGATGGGCTCGCGTTCCCGCGGGTCGAGTCCTACGGCTACGCGAGGTGAAGCGGGTCGGAGTCCTGTTTTCCACGGTATCCGCGGCGACGTGGTGCGCCCGTCGTCGAGAGGCTGAACGGACACCGACCGAAAGGCAGCCATGCAGCTCTCCACGGACTCCGAAGTCATCGTCCGCGCCACCGCCGGCGTCGTCGCCGACCACGCCGACGAGATCACCACCCTGTTCTACCGGCGGATGTTCGAGGCGCATCCTGAGCTGTTGAACGTCTTCAACCGCGCGCATCAGGTCCAGGGCGATCAACCCAAGGCGCTGGCGGCGTCCGTCGTGGCGTTCGCCGTTCACCTCATCGATCCCGACGCGCCGGACTTCTCCCCGGTGATGCGGCGTATCGCCCACCGCCACGTCTCGCTGGGGGTGTCGGCCCGGCAGTACACGATCGTCGGCCGCTACCTCCTGGCTGCTGTCGACGATGTCCTCGGCGAGGCGGTCACGCCGGATGTGCGCGCAGCCTGGGATGAGGTGTACTGGCTCTTCGGCTGCTCTCTCATCGCGGAGGAGGCCCGCCTCTATGCGGAGGCGGGCACGGATCCGGACCACCCGTGGCGGCCGCACCGCGTCGTGGAACGGGTGGAGGAGGCACGCGACGTGATCTCCCTCGTGCTGGAGCCGGTCGATGGTCACCGATTGCCCCATCGCACCGGGCAGTACGTTGCCGTGGCGGTCGACCTCCCGGACGGCACCCGTCAGCCCCGCCAATACACGATCTCTTCCGCGACCGGCAGTGCGGCGCTGCGCGTCACAGTGAAGCGCGTGCGTGGCTCGGAGGGCGTACCGGACGGTCAGGTCTCCAGCTGGCTGCACGAGAACGCCCACGTGGGGACGGTGCTCGACGTCTCCCAGCCCTCCGGGGATCTGCTCCTCGACGATTCTGACGACGCGCTGGTCCTGATCTCGGCCGGAATCGGCATCACGCCGGTGGCGGCGATCGTGGACGATCTCGCGCAGCGGCGTCCCGAGCGGCCGGTGCACCTGTTCCACGTGGACCGGGAGCCGGAGACCCATGCTCTCGTCGCCGACGTGCGCGACCGTTCGCAGCGATTGAGCGACGTCCGCACCCTGACCTGGTACTCGGCGAGTGAAGCGGAGGGCCCGGCGGTGCGCTCCGGCCGGATGGACCTGGCCGACATCGAACTCCCGCAGACGGCGCGGGTGTTCCTGTGCGGGCCGCTGCCGTTCATGCAGGCGATTCGAGGCACCCTGATGGCACGCGGCATCGCGCCGGAGCGCATCGAGTACGAGGTCTTCGGCCCGGATCGCTGGGCTCGTCAGCCGAAGTCCGGTGCCGCGTAAGCATGTGCCGAAAGCTCTGAGGGCGGCCGTGTCAAGCCCCTCCTCGGGGCCGCGGAGAGCTGACAGGCTCCCCGAGAGCGGCAACGCGCCGCGGAAACGGGAGAGACTATGAGCATCGGCAGCGGAATCGCGCTCTTCGTCATCGGAGCGATCCTCGTGTTCGCGATCAACGTCGACGTGCCGTGGGTCGACCTGGACATCGTCGGCTACATCCTCATGGGTGCCGGCGTGATCATCTTCCTGATCGGCATCGTGCTGCTCGCCCGCCGGCGCCGAACGGAGACGGTGTCGCGGACGTACGTCGACCCGGCGACCGGGGAGCCCACGACCCGACGGTCCGTCAGCTCGAGTTCCGACGACGGGCTCTGAACGGACGCAGACGGAATGGAGAAGGGCCGCGGGAGAACCCGCGGCCCTTCTCGTCAGACGACGTCAGCGCCTTCGAGATGTTCCTCGACGAGGGTGATGCCCCCGCTCGAGTTCGCCGAGTGCGCGAGTTCCTCGATCCAGCGACGGCTCAGCTCGGGCGTCTCGGCCTCGTCGAAGACGAACCGGAGCGGGATCGACGGGTGCAGCCACAGCGTGGACCGGCCGGGAGCGTCGCCCTCCGGGTGACGCCAGGAGAGCGTGAAGCTCTCGTTCCGCCGCAGCTTCGTGGCGATGACGACCTTGAGGTGCGCGAGCGCCCGGTCTTCGATCTGGATCGGCGTCTGGGTGTCGCCGTAGTACAGGCTGCCCATCGTCAGCCGACCTTCGCGGCGGGGGCTGCGGGAATGTTCATGGCGCTCCTTGGGAACGTTGGGGGAAGACGGCAGACCGCTCCCGGGGATACTTGGACTCTAGCCAATTTGCGCACGACATCGTGCGCATCAGGGCGACGCGCCGTGTGGTGCGAACAGAGTATGCGCGCGGTGTCAGTCGGCCGTCACAGTGCGGTCAGGACGGGAGGATTCCCGTACGCCTCGCGGTACGCTACGGCGAACCGGGAGACGTTGCTGAAGCCCCACCGGCGCGCGATCGCGGACACCGACGTGCCCTTGCCGTGTCGCAGATCCCGATGCGCGCCGTCGAGCCGGGCGCGCCGCAGGGCCTCGTTCGGGGTCATGTCGAGCGCGCGGCGGAAGGCATATTGCAGACCCCGGGTGGACATGTAGGCCGCCGCCGCGACGTCGTCCACCGTGATGGGCAGGTGTGCGTTGTTCTCGATGAAGGCGAGGGCGCGGCGCACCGAGGCGGGTGCCGCGGAGCGTTGGGCCGGACGGTGCAGCGACTCGCTGAAGGTGGTGGGGAACGCCGACATCGTCAGCAGGAGGGCGTGGCGCTCGAGTTCGGCGGCGATGAGCGGGTCGGTCCCGTCCGCTCCGAACGAACCGTCGATGTAGGAGAACATCCGCTCCCACCGCGCTCCGTCCTCGCGTGTGTGCGGAGCGAGCCCGGTGGCGCGGAGCTCGAGGCGGTCGTCGCCGGTGATCTGCCTGATCGAGTCGCGGGCCGCCGCGCGATCGAACACGAGAGCACGGACGCGGGCGACCTGGTTCCACTTCGCCTCGACCCGGACGCCGTCCGTGAGCCATGGCTGACCCGCGTCGAGCCCTTGCCGGCCCGACCAGATCCGGGCATCGGCGGCATCGACCCGACACACCAGCAGCTGATCCTCCGGCTCGGCGCGGGAGTGCACCTGGGCCGCGAGCTGATAGCGGACGAGCGACATGGACGCCGCCTCCACCGAGCGCCAGTCGAAGCGGAACCGGCGGGGGTCCACGTCCTGGAGGGTCGCCGAGGGCACGAACTGCTGCCAGGTGGACTCCACCTGCTCGATGTCCGTGGACGTGAACTGCACCGACACTCCTTGCTGGGCCTCGTCCGGGCGGCCGGGGCTTCTTGGACACTAACGCACGCCACTGACAAGACGGTGGGGACGCCCCGGGGGTATCCGCTGGGAAGGCGGGAGTGCCGAGTCCTCGTAGACTCGGACCATGAGTGTGCCTTCTCCGTATGCGGAGCGATTGAGCCGGATTCCGGTGCAGCGCCAAGAGGTGGAGGTGCGCGGCGGAACGACGGCGTACTGGATCTACGGTCCGGAGGACGCCGAGACGACCGTCATCGCGGTTCACGGCTTCCGAGGCGAGCACCACGGCCTCGAGTCGGTCCTCGCCTTCCTTCCGGAGCTCCGCGTGCTCGCGCCCGATCTGCCCGGGTTCGGGGAGTCCGCGCCGCTGCCCGGTCGGCGCCACGACCTGCAGGAGTACGCGGGGTGGTTGACCGACTTCGCCGCGGCCACGGCGCCGGGTGCCGTCATCCTCGGCCATTCCTTCGGCTCCATCGTGAGCGCGGCCGCCGTGGCCGGAGGACTGGAGACGCCGCGGCTGATCCTCGTGAACCCCATCGGCGCACCGGCGCTCAAGGGGCCGAAGGGGATCATGACCCGGCTGGCGGTGCTCTACTACGCGCTCGGCGCCAAGCTCCCGTCGCGTATCGGGACCGCGCTCCTGCGGAACCGGGTGATCGTCCGCGTGATGAGCATGACCATGGCGAAGACGCGGGATCCGGAGCTGCGCCGCTTCATCCACGACCAGCACGACACCTACTTCTCGCGATTCTCCGATCGCGACGTGCTGCACGACGCCTTCGTCGCGAGCGTCTCGCACGACGTCAGGGAGTTCGCCCCCGCGATCGACGTCCCCACACTCTTGATCGCCGCACAGCGCGACGACATCACCCCGATCGAGGCGGAACGGAAGCTGGTGACGCTCTTCCCCGACGCGTCTCTCGTCGAGATCGCCCAGGTGGGTCACCTGATCCACTACGAGACCCCGGCGGAAGCAGCCGGGGCGATCCGTCGGTTCCTCAGGATTCCCGTCGCGCGAGGCCGATGAGCCCGGCCACCCGGAACGGGATCACCTCACCCATGGCGAGCGAGGTCTCGGTCCGCTCCACACCCTCGATGGAGAGGATCCGGGCGTCCGTGTCGAACAGATGACGGGCGTCGCGGCACGCCACGCGCGCCAGCAGGTCGATGGAGCCGCTCAGACCGTGCGCCTGGACGACCTCCGGGATGCGCGCCAGCTCGTTGATGATGCGGGGGAGCTCGGTCTGGCGGACGCCGATGCTGACGAACGCCTGCAGCGGGAACCCGAGGACGTCGGGGGAGAAGGCGCGCTCGTAGGAGAGGAAGACGCCACTCTGCTCCAGCCGGGCCATCCGCGCCTGGATGGTGTTGCGCGACAGGCTCATGCGTTCGGCGAGAGCGACGATCGTCACGCGCGGGTCGTCGGCGAGCGCGGCGAGAAGCTCCAGGTCGATCCGGTCCAGTCCAGGCATAGTGCCAAACCCTAGCAGCACGTCATTGGAGAAAAATGAGCAACATGCTCAATCGGCATTCAGTTGCTTGAGCGAGGTGTTGACCGGACGTACCCTCAGACCATGCCGGTGATGACGCCGGCTCCATTGTGCGTCGCCCCACGAGGGCCGCCAGGGACGAGGAGGACGATGATGTCGCCGCAGACCACCCCCATCGCGGACACCGCCCAGGATCTGGAGCTCTCGGAGCGGATCCTCGCTCCGGACGGGACGCGCGTCGCGAACGCCCGCCTCGACCCGTTCGTCGCCGATGTCGACGCCGCGCAGCTGCGCGCCCTCCATCGTGACATGGTCATCCTCCGCCGCATCGACGCCGAGGGCGTCGCACTGCAGCGCCAGGGTCAGCTCGGGCTCTGGGCACCCTGCCAGGGACAGGAGGCCACGCAGATCGGCACCGCCCGGGCCCTCGATCCGCAGGACTACGTCTTCCCGAGCTACCGCGAGACCGGCGTGATCTACGCCCGGGGCGCCGAGCCCGGCGACTACGTGCGCATGTGGCGCGGCGAGGAGGGGGCGGCCTACGATCCCGCGGCCCTGCGGGTCGCTCCGCTGCAGATCATCATCGGCGCCCAGACCCTGCACGCGGTCGGCTACGCCCTCGGCATCCGGCACGAGAACGCGCCGGAGGTCGCCGTGACCTACTTCGGGGACGGGGCGACCAGTCAGGGCGACGTCAACGAGGCGATGATCTTCGCCGCGTCGTACCAGGCGCCGGTCGTGTTCGTCTGTCAGAACAACCACTGGGCCATCTCCGAGCCGGTCACGGTGCAGTCGCAGTATCCGATCGCGGGGCGTGCCCCCGGGTTCGGGATCCCGAGCCTGCGCGTGGACGGCAACGACGTCCTCGCCTGCCTGGCCGCGATGCGCTGGGCGCTGGAGCACGCGCGTTCCGGAAAGGGGCCGGCGTACATCGAAGCGGTGACGTACCGGATGGGTCCGCACACCACTGCGGACGACCCCACCCGGTACCGGGACGAGGCCGAGCTGGAGTCGTGGCGGCGCCGCGACCCCATCGCGCGCCTCGAGGCGTACCTCCGCGCCACCGGCGACCTCACCGCGGAGCACGTCGCCGAGACGCAGGCGGCTGCGGACGCCGTCGCCAAGGAGATGCGGGCGACCTGCCTCGGCATGGTCACCCGTCCGCCCCTGGCGGTCTTCGACGGCGTCTACGCCGAGCCGCACACGGGGCTGGAGCGGCAGCGCGACGAGTACGCCGCCTATCTCGCGTCGTTCGAGGGCGAGGCGTGACCATGACGGAGCTCACTCTCGGCAAGGCGCTCGGCGCCGGTCTCCGCCAGGCGATGCGCGACGACGAGAAGGTCGTGCTCCTGGGGGAGGACATCGGCAAGCTCGGCGGCGTCTTCCGGATCACGGACGGCCTCCTCGACGAGTTCGGGGCAGCCAGGGTCATCGACACGCCTCTCGCGGAGTCCGGGATCGTCGGCACGGCCGTCGGCCTCGCGTTCCGCGGCTACCGCCCGGTCGTCGAGATCCAGTTCGACGGGTTCGTCTACCCGGCCTTCGACCAGATCGTCTCCCAGGTCGCGAAGCTGCACTACCGCACCCAGGGGCGTGTGAAGATGCCGATCACCATTCGGATCCCCTGGGCCGGTGGCATCGGTGCCGCGGAGCATCACTCCGAGTCTCCGGAGGCGTACTTCGCGCACACCGCCGGCCTGCGGGTCGTCGCCGTCTCGAATCCGGAGGATGCCTATCGGAGCCTCCGGCAGGCGATCGCGTCGGACGACCCCGTCGTGTTCTTCGAGCCCAAGCGGCTCTATCACCACAAGGGCGAGGTCGACCTCGAAGCCCCGCTCGCGGACGCGCCGCCGATGGGACTCGCGCGGGTGGTACGCCCGGGCACCGACGTCACCGTCCTCACGTACGGGGCCATGGTGAGCACCGCCCTGCAGGCGGCGGAGGCCGCGGAAGACGAGGGCATCGCCCTGGAAGTGATCGATCTGCGGTCGCTCTCGCCGGTGGACTACGACTCCGTCGCCGCCTCGGTGCGGAAGACCGGGCGTGTGGTCGTGGCGCATGAGGCCTCCCGGGAAGCCGGACTCGCCGCGGAAGTCATCGCGAGCGTGACCGAACGCTGCTTCGAGTACCTGGAGTCCGCCCCGCTGCGGGTCACCGGCCACGACGTGCCGTACCCGCCGGCCAAGCTCGAGAAGTACCACCTTCCGGACCTCGACCGGATCCTCGATGCGGTCGACCGCGTGATGGATCGCCCGCACAGCCTGACGGGAGCTGACGCATGATCGCCGAATTCCGTCTTCCGGACCTCGGCGAAGGTCTCACCGAGGCCGAGGTCGTGCAATGGCTCGTCGCGCCCGGCGACAGCGTCGCGCTGAACCAGACCCTCGCGGAGGTCGAGACCGCCAAAGCGGTCGTCGAGTTGCCGTCGCCCTATGAAGGCACGGTCTCGACCCTGCACGCGGACGCCGGGCAGACCGTCGCCGTGGGCGCTCCGCTGATCGCCTTCGACATCGAGGGGGAGGATCCGCCCCTGCCGCCGTCCGGTGCTGGGCAGGAGGCCGCCGCGGAGAAGGCGCAGCCCAATCTCGTGGGCTACGGCGCCGCCCCGACCTCGAGCGGGCGCCCCGCGCGCCGGGCGCGACGCCGAGGCGCTGCTGCCGACGGGGCCTCGGTGGCCGACACGGCCGTTCTCGAGGCGGCACCGCACGATGCGACGCCATCGGTCGCGGTCGAGCCCGTTCTGGAGCGACCACGGTCCACCCCTCCGGTGCGCGCCTACGCCAAACGACAGGGCGTCGACCTCGTCCTCGTCGCCGCCGCCGTCGGGGACCGTGTGATCACGAGAGCGGATGTGGATGCCTACGCCGAGCGCGTCGGAGCGGAGCCGTCACGGCCCGCGGGGACGTCTGAGCGCGAGACCACCGCGTCATCCGGAATCCTCCCGCGCGCGGAGGGGAGGCCGCGGGAGACGCGCATCCCGATCCGCGGGGTCCGCAAGCACACGGCGGCGGCGATGGTGCAGAGCGCCTTCACCGCCCCGCACGTCACGGTGTTCCACACGGTCGATGTGACCGCGACCATGGAGATGCTGGCACGCCTCCGCGAGGACCGAGTGCTCGCGGAGCACCGGATCGGCCCGCTCGCCGTCGTCGCGAAGGCGGTCTGCCTCGCCCTGCGCCGTGCTCCGGGCCTGAACGCGCGGTGGGATGAGGAGTCCGGGGAGATCATCGAGTACGGCTTCGTCGACCTGGGCATCGCCGCCGCGACCGACCGTGGTCTCATCGTGCCGATGATCCGGGACGCGGAGCGGATGAATCTGGTGGAGCTGTCCGCAGCGATCCGTGCGCTCGCGGAGACCGCGCGTGCGGGGAAGACCTCGCCGGCCGAACTCGCCGGAGGTACGTTCTCGCTGTCGAACATCGGGGTGTTCGGGGTCGACGCCGGAACGCCGATCCTCCCGCCGGGGCAGTCCGGCATCCTCGCGGTCGGCGCCGTGCGTCGGCAGCCGTGGGAGTACCGCGGGGAGATCGCGCTGCGTCAGCTCATGACCCTGAGCCTGTCCTTCGACCACCGCCTCGTGGACGGGGCCGAGGGCGCGACGTTCCTCAAGGACGTGGCGGACATCCTCGAGGATCCGGGGCGGGCGATGCTGCTCAGCTAGCGGCGCGCAGCGCGGCCTCGGCCATCGCGACCAGCACGGTCGCGGTGGCCGTGTGTCTTCTCGTCGCGGCGCGGGTGCTGTGCGGGGTCGAGTTGATGAGACCGAAGCACGCCTGCACGCGCAGCCGCAGTTCGTCGCGGTCGAGGGGCTCCGGACGATCGAGGGCGGCGAGCGCATCCATCCAGAGCTCGATGTAGGCGCGCTGCAGGCGACGGACCTCGGCGCGGTCGTCGTCGTCGAGGAAGGCGAGGTCGCGGTCCTGCACCTGGATCACCTCGGCGTTGCCCAGCGCGAACTCGACATGGAAGCGGATGAGTCCGCGCATCCGCTCGTCGGCTGCCGTCGTCTCCGCGGACACGCGTCGTCCGCCCGCGACGAGATCCTGACTGACCTTGACCAGGACCGCGCCGAGAAGGGCCTGCTTCCCGGCGAAGTGGCGGTACACCGCGGGGCCGGACACGCCGACGGCGGCGCCGATGTCCTCCAGGCTCACGCCGCTGTACCCGCGCGCGGCGAAGAGCCGTGCCGCGGCGTGCAGAAGCGCGTCGGAGCGTTCCGCCTTGGCGCGGTCGCGGGCGGTGGCGGGGCTTGTCATCTCAGTTAATCCTCGCTAACCTGAATCAACGGGTTAGTGAACACTAACCGAGAATGCATGCAGCGCGCCAGGTTCCCGCCCGGCGCGACGTGGGTCGAGGAGGACGTCACGATGCCGGCAACCCAGGAAGCGCTCGCCCAGCAGCTCCGCGACCGTCTCGCCGCGGCAGCGCAGGGCGGGCCGTCCGCCTCCCGTGAGCGCCACGTCGCCCGCGGCAAGCTGCTGCCGCGCGACAGGGTGGCGCGCCTCCTCGATGAGGACAGTCCGTTCCTCGAGGTCGCGCCGCTCGCGGCCGACGGCCTGTACGGCGGCGAGGCACCCGGGGCCGGTGTCATCGCGGGTATCGGCCTGGTCCACGGCCGGCACGTGATGGTGGTCTGCAACGACGCCACCGTGAAGGGCGGGACCTACTATCCGCTCACCGTGAAGAAGCATCTGCGGGCGCAGGAGATCGCCCTCGAGAACCGCTTGCCCTGCCTCTACCTGGTCGACTCGGGCGGCGCCTTCCTTCCTCGCCAGGATGAGGTGTTCCCGGATCGGGAGCACTTCGGACGGATCTTCTTCAACCAGGCGCGGCTGTCCGCGCAGGGCATCCCGCAGCTCGCGGCGGTCCTCGGCTCGTGCACGGCCGGAGGCGCCTACGTTCCGGCGATGAGCGACGAGACCGTCATCGTCCGTGGACAGGGCACGATCTTCCTGGGCGGGCCGCCGCTGGTGAAGGCGGCGATCGGCGAGGTGGTCACGGCGGAGGAGCTCGGGGGAGGGGAGCTGCACGCCCGTCGCAGCGGCGTCGTGGATCACCTGGCCGACGACGACGAGCACGCCCTGGAGATCCTCCGCGACATCGTCGCCACGCTGCCGCCGCCGCTCGCCCCGGCCTGGGACGTCGGGGAGAGTCGTGCCCCGGCGGAGGCCGGCTCCCTGTATGACGTCGTTCCGGTGGACGTCAACGCCTCCTACGACGTGCGCGAGGTCATCGCGCGCCTCGTCGACGGCGACACCTTCCACGAGTTCAAGGCCGAGTACGGCACCACCCTGGTGACGGGCTTCGCGCGGCTGCACGGCCACCCCGTCGGCATCGTCGCGAACAACGGCGTCCTGTTCAGCGAGTCGGCGCTCAAGGGTGCGCATTTCATCGAGCTCTGCGATCAGCGCGGCATCCCGCTGCTCTTCCTGCAGAACATCACCGGCTTCATGGTCGGGTCTGACGCGGAAGCCGGTGGCATCGCGAAGGACGGGGCGAAGATGGTCACGGCCGTCGCGACCACCCGCGTCCCGAAGCTGACCGTCATCATCGGCGGCTCCTTCGGAGCGGGCAACTACTCGATGTGCGGACGTGCGTACTCTCCGCGGTTCCTGTGGACCTGGCCGGCGAGTCGGATCTCGGTCATGGGCGGAGCACAGGCCGCCTCGGTGCTCGCCACCGTGAAGGACGACCAGCTGTCGGCGCGCGGCGAGTCGTGGACCGCGGAGGAGCGGGCGGCGTTCGAGGAGCCGATCCGGGCGCAGTACGAGGAACAGGGCGAGCCGTACTACGCGACCGCGCGGCTGTGGGACGACGGCATCGTCGACCCGGAGCAGACCCGCGACCTCCTGGGCCTCGCTCTGGACGTCGTCGCCCGCAGCCCCCTGCCCGAGCCGCGCTTCGGCGTCTTCCGGATGTGAGCCCCATGTCGCACTCGCCTTCCCTCTCGTTCTCCTCGGTCCTCGTCGCGAACCGCGGGGAGATCGCGCGCCGGATCATCCGGACCCTCCGCGACCTCGGCATCCGCAGCATCGCGGTCTACAGCGACGCGGACGCGGACGCGCCGCACGTCCGCGAGGCGGATGCCGCCGTGCGGATCGGTCCGGCACCGGCCGCGGAGTCGTACCTCGACATCGATGCCGTCATCGCGGCGGCTCGCGCCTCCGGAGCGGAGGCCGTCCATCCCGGCTACGGATTCCTCTCCGAGAGCGTCGGGCTCGCACAGGCGTGTGCGGAGAGCGGCATCGTCTTCATCGGCCCCACCGTCGAGGCTCTGCAGATCATGGGCGACAAGGCGCGAGCCCGTGAGCACGTGAGCCGCAGCGGCGTGCCCGTGGTGCCGGGCTTCGACGCGCGCGGGCTGTCCGACGCGGAGATCCGTGAGGAGGCGGAGGCGGTCGGATTCCCCCTCCTCGTGAAGCCGAGCGCCGGCGGGGGCGGGAAGGGCATGGAGGTCGTCGCCGACAGCACGGGTCTGGCGAGCGCGCTCAGCTCCGCCCGACGGGTCGCGGCATCCGCCTTCGGCGACGACGCGCTCATCCTGGAGCGTCTCATCCGCCGACCGCGACACATCGAGGTGCAGGTGTTCGGCGACGTCCACGGCACCGTCGTGGCGCTCGGCGAGCGCGAGTGCACGCTCCAGCGGCGTCATCAGAAGGTGATCGAGGAGGCGCCGTCCGCCGGGATCCCGTCCGCGACCCGCGACCGGCTGCTCGCAGCGGCGGTGCGGGCAGCGGAGAGCGTCGCCTACGTCGGGGCCGGCACCGTGGAGTTCCTCGTCGACGCGGACGCCCCGGAAGACGTCTTCTTCATCGAGATGAACACCCGGCTGCAGGTGGAGCATCCGGTGACCGAGGAGGTCACCGGACTCGACCTCGTCGAGCTGCAGCTGCGCATGGCCGATGGACAGCCGCTCGACGTCGAGCCCCGCACGACCGGCCATGCCGTGGAGGCGCGGGTGTACGCCGAGTCGCCGGAACGCGGGTTCCTCCCCTCGACGGGGACCGTGGTGCTCTTCGAGGCGCCTCCGGGCGTCCGGGTGGATGCGGCCGTCGAGTCCGGGAGCGTGGTGAGCGGGTTCTACGACCCGATGATCGCGAAGGTCATCGCGTGGGCGGAAGACAGGGAGACGGCGCTGCAGCGCCTGGACGACGCTCTCGCGCGCACCGTGGTGCTCGGCGTGGAGACCAACATCGCGTTCCTGCGCCGGCTCCTCCAGGATCGCCGTGTGCGCGAGGGAGACCTCGACACCGGCCTCATCGAGACCCTGCTCCCGCTCGCACCGACGCCCCCGTCCGCGGCGCAGCTCGCGGCGGCCGCCGGCGTGGTGCAGAACCGCCCCGAGGCGGTCACCGCGCGGGAGGGAGCCGGCCCGCTGTGGCAGAGCCTCCCGGGATGGCGTCTCGGGGCCGCGCCGCACGCCCCCGAACCCGTCACCCTGCTCACCGACGATGACGAGATCGTGCGCGCGACGCCGCCCCTGATGCGCTTCGACCGGGTGCACGCGGCCCGCGACGGCGAGGGCGCGATATGGGTCAGCGAGGAAGGACTGACGCTCCGGCTGCGTCCCCTGGACCGCCGCGGCCGGATGCGCAGGCGCCTCGCCGCCGCGGAACGCGAGGCCAGGGCCACGGAACCAGAGGCGCGCGCGCCCATGCCCGGCGGCGTCGTGGCCGTTCACGTCGAGGACGGGGCGGCGGTCCGGGCGGGAGCGCCTCTCGTCGCGATCGAGGCGATGAAGATGGAGCACCCCGTGCTCGCGCCGCACGACGGCGTGGTGCGGCTGCTGGTCGCGGTCGGCGACCAGGTGCGGCGCGACCAACCGGTCGCCCGCGTGACGATGACGGAGGAGGACCGATGATGCACGATCTCACCGAGGAGGAGCGCGAGCTCGCCGCGATGGTACGCGAGTTCGCGGACACGGTCGTCGCGCCGCAGTCGTACGAGGCGGATCGCACGCACACGCTCTCCATGGAGGTCGTGCGGCAGATGGGAGAGCTCGGCCTCTTCGGACTGCCTTTCCCCGAGGAGTACGGCGGGCAGGGCGGCGACTACATGGCGCTGGGCCTCGCGATCGAAGCCCTGGGGCGCGTCGATCAGTCGATCGCGATCACCCTGGAGGCGGGGGTGAGCCTCGGAGCCATGCCCGTCTTCCGCTTCGGCACCGAGGAGCAGAAGCGGGAGCTGCTGCCGGATCTCCTCGCCGGACGCGCCCTGGCCGGGTTCGGGCTCACCGAGCCCGAGGCGGGAAGCGATGCGGGGGCGACGCGGACGACGGCGCGGCTCGACGGCGACGAGTGGGTGATCGACGGCTCCAAGCAGTTCATCACCAACTCGGGCACTCCGATCACCCGGTTCGTGACGGTCACCGCGGTCACCGGCCAGAGCGAGGGGCGCAAGGAGATCTCGACGATCATCGTCCCGAACGGAACTCCGGGATTCACCGTCGAACCGCCCTACGACAAGGTGGGGTGGAACGCGTCGGACACCCATCCGCTGACGTTCGACGGAGCGCGGGTGCCGGCGGACAATCTCCTCGGCGAGCGGGGGAGCGGGTTCCGCAACTTCCTCAGCATCCTGGACGAGGGCCGCATCGCGATCGCCGCTCTGTCGACCGGCGCCGCGGAGGGGTGCCTGGAGGCGGCGGTCGAGTACGCCAAGAGCCGCACCATCTTCGGCAGCGCCCTCAGCACGCGGCAGAACGCCCAGTTCACGCTGGCACGGATGCGGGCGCGCGTGCACACCGCGCGGCTCGCCTGGCACCACGCCGCGCGCCTCCGTGACGCCGGGGAGGCGTTCGCCGAGCAGGCGGCGATCGCGAAGCTCGTCGCGGGCGAGGCCGCGATGGACAACGCCCGTGACGCGACGCAGATCTTCGGCGGCAACGGGTTCATGAACGAGTTCCCGGTGGCGCGCCACTACCGTGACTCCAAGATCCTCGAGATCGGCGAGGGGACCACGGAGGTCCAGCTCCTCGTGATCGCCAGGGCGCTCGGGCTCGCCCGGTAGCGTGGAGGCATGACCATGCGCGAGATCGTGCAGCGCGGCCTGTACTACGAGGAGTTCGAGACCGACGTCCGGTACGTGCACCGCCCCGGTCGCACGGCCACGGAAGCGGACAACGTCCTCTTCACGACGCTGACGATGAACACCCAGGCGCTGCATCTGGACGCCGCGTTCGCCGATGCCCAGGAGCCCTTCCACGCGCGCCTCATGAACTCCATGTGGACGCTGTCGACGATGGTGGGCTCCTCCGTCGCCCAGCTGACACAGGGGACGCTGGTGGCGCAGCTCGGCCTCGGCGACATCGCCTTCCCGCATCCGCTGTTCGCCGGGGACACGCTCACGACCGAGAGCGTCGTCGTCGACAAGCGGCTCTCGTCGTCCCGCCCCGGTCAGGGCATCGTGCAGATCGCGCACACCGGACGCAATCAGGACGGCACCGTGGTCGCGACCGCCGTCCGCACGGTGCTGGTGCGCTGCCGGCCGGAGGAGGACGCCGCATGACCTTCGACCTCGGCCCTGCCCTGCTGTTCTGCCCGGCGGACCGCCCGGAGCGCTTCGCGAAGGCCCAGGAACGGGCGGATGCCGTGATCCTCGACCTGGAGGACGCCGTGCTGCCGGAGGCGAAGAGCGAGGCCCGCGAGAACATCGTCGCCGCGGACCTCGACCCCGCGCGCGTCATCGTGCGGGTGAACGCCCCGGACTCCGCGGCCTTCGCTGACGACCTCGAGGCGTTGGCTCGCTCGCCGTTCCGGACCGTGATGGTGGCGAAGACGGAGAGCGCGGAGAGCCTGGACGCCTTCGACGCGGACTACTCGCTCCTCGCGCTGTGCGAGACGGCGCGCGGGATCCATGCGGCGCCCGAGATCGCCGCGCACCCGGCGGTCGCCGGACTGATGTGGGGCGCGGAGGATCTGGTGGCCTCCCTCGGCGGCACCTCGTCCCGCAACGCGGAGGGTCGCTACCGTGACATCGCGCGCTACGCCCGTTCCCGGGTGCTCCTGGAGGCCGGTGCGCACGGCAAGGCGGCGATCGACGCGGTGCACGTCGACATCGGCGACACCGCGGGGCTCGAGCGGGAGGCGGAGGATGCGGCGGCGTCCGGGTTCCGGGCGACGGCATGCATCCATCCGAGTCAGGTCGCGGTGATCCGGGCGGCGTATGCCCCGGACGCCGAGACCGTGGCATGGGCGCGCGAGGTCCTCGCCGCTGCGGCGCAGGAACGCGGTGTGTTCCGCTTCCAGGGGCGCATGGTGGACGAGCCCGTCCTGCGCCACGCGCGCGCCGTGGTCTCCCGCGCCGGCTGACCGTCCCGTCAGAGGACGGGCGTCTCCTCGAGCAGCCGGAGGTAGCCGGGTGCCGCGACGAACCGGTGCGCGGAGCCGTTGCGCAGCACCTCGCCGTCGCGGGGGAGCGTGCCGCCGGAGACGTGGTCGATGACGGCGCGGATGACGCCGCCGTGGGTCACCACGAGCACCGACTCCGCCTGCGGCGCCGACCTCCGCCGGGCGTCGCGCGCAATGCGGTGCAGCGCGGCGATGGCGCGGACGCCGACCTCGTGCAGCGACTCCGCCCCCGGGACCTCGGCGTGCCAGTCGCCGTAGGTCGAGATGTAGTCGGGGACGAGCATGCCCTCCCCGTCGCCGAACTCCCGCTCCCGGATGTCGGGGACCACGCCCGCGATCTCCAGCCCCAGGCGCTCCGCGATGATGCCGGCGGTCTCGCTCGCCCGCACGAGCGGGCTCGTGTAGACGGCATGGTGCGTCGTGCCGGCGAGCTTCTCCGCCGCCCACCGTGCGTCCTCGCGCCCCGTCTCGTTCAGAGGGATGTCGGTCGACCCCTGGATGCGGCGGGCGAGGTTCCAGTCGGTCTGACCGTGGCGGATGAGGGTGAGATAGGTCACGAGAGCATCTCCTGCAGGGCGGGGAGCACGTCGCTGGTGCCGGCGGCGATGGTGACATCCGCCCAGGCGTCCGCGCGGGTCGGCTCGCGATTGACGATGATCAGAGGGATGCCACGCCGACGCGCACGGTTCACGAGCCGCACGCCGGAGTTCACGACGAGAGAGGAGCCGGCCACGATGAGCGCATCGCTGGAGCGCAGCAACGACTCCGCGGCACGGAAGCGGTCCTGTGGCACGTACTCTCCGAAGAACACCACGACGGGCTTGAGCATGCCCTCGCACACGGTGCAGGTCGGGATCACGAAGCCATCGGTGCTCTCCGGGAGCACGTCGCCGTCCGGGGCCAGCGCCACGTTCTCCGGAACCGTGATCCAGGGATTGCGCTCCTCGATCTGCACGGCGATGTCGCGACGGTCGAACACCTGGCCGCAGTGCAGGCAGAGCACGCGGCGCATGGTCCCGTGCACCTCGATGACATGCGAGCTGCCCGCGCGGAGGTGCAGGCCGTCGACGTTCTGGGTGATGACGCCCGAGACGACACCTCTGGACTCCATCTCCGCGAGGGCTCGGTGGCCGGGATTCGGGGCGGCATGGGCGAAGGCGCGCCACCCGAGGTGCCCGCCGACCCAGTAGCGACGTCTCGCGGCCTCATCGCCGAGGTAGGTCTGGATCGTCATGGGATCGCTGCGGGTGCGCGCCCCCTCGCCGCGGTAGGCGGGGATGCCCGAGTCGGTGGAGATGCCGGCGCCGGTGAGGAGGGCGATCCGCTTGCCGCGCAGCAGGTCGGCGGCGTGGGAGAGCTCGGCCGACGGCTCGGCGGTGTTCGTCACGCTCACAGGACCTCCTCGCTCGAGTCTACGGGGCGTGGGGTGGGCGAGAACCGGGATGGCAGAGTGGAACGGTGGACCTCGAGCATGTGACCGACATCGACGACCCGCGGCTGGACGACTACCGCGGCCTCACCGACACCGCCCTCCGCGCCGTCCGCGAGCCCGCGGAGGGACTCTACATCGCCGAGACCGCCAAGGTGATCGAGCGTGCGCTGGCCGCCGGGCACGAACCCCGATCGGTGCTGGTCTCGGCCCGGCGCGTCGACGAGGTACGGCGCATCCTGGGGGAGCGCGCCGTTCCGGTGCTCGTGGTCCCGGACGAGGTCGCGGAACAGGTCACCGGCTATCAGGTGCACCGAGGGGCCCTCGCCGCGATGCACCGCCCGGCTCTGGCGCCGGTCGCGGACGTGGTGCGCGACGCACGGCTGGTGCTGGTCCTGGAGGACCTCGGCGATCACACCAACGTCGGTGCGGCCTTCCGTGCCGCCGCCGGGTTGGGGGCGGATGCGGTGCTGGTGTCGGCGCGCTGCGCCGACCCGCTCTACCGTCGCAGCGTCCGGGTGAGCATGGGCACGGTGTTCCAGGTGCCCTGGACGCGGATCGACGAGTGGTCCTCGGCGGTCTCGGATCTTCGTGAGCAGGGCTTCGACATCGCCGCCCTCGCACTCAGCGACACAGCCGTGGATCTCCGGCTGTATGCGGCACAGCGGCCCGCGAAGGTGGCGCTGCTCTTCGGCGCGGAGGGAGACGGTCTCACGCGGACCGCCCTCGACAGTGCGGACACGGTGGTGACGATCCCGATGGCCGGCGGCGTGGATTCGCTCAATGTCGCCTCGGCCGCCGCCGTCGCGCTGTGGGCACTCGCTCCCGTGGAGTGAGAGGCGCGTCACTCCTTGCCGGGGAGGATGACGGGGGAGGGCTCGGGACGCTTCGCCGCGATGTGGTCGCCGGAGGACTGGTGACGGAGACGACGGAGCACCCAGGGCACGAGGTGCTCCCTCGCCCAGCCGAGGTCCTCGCCGCGGGCGGCGCGCCACGTGCGCAGGGGCAGGGGCTCGGGCTGCATGGCCTCGAGGTCGTTCGGCACGTTGAGGGCGCGGAGCACCATCCGCGCGACCTCGTGGTGGCCGAGCGCGTTGTAGTGGAGGCGGTCGTCGTCGAAGAAGCGGGCGTCCTGCACGACCTTCAGCGCCCACTGGTCCGCGACGATGCAGTCGTGCCGCTCCGCGATCGCGCGGACGTTCTCGTTGTAGATCGCGACCTTGCCGCGGAAGGGACGGAAGACCGGCGTGAACCCCGTGTCGATGCCGGTGAAGAGGATCACCGCGGCACCGGTGGACGACAGGCGCGCCACCGCGTCCTCGAGCTGTGCGGCGATGGCGTCCGGGTCGGTGCCGGGGCGGATGACGTCGTTGCCGCCGGCGCAGATCGAGATGAGGTCGGGGTGCAGCGCGACGGCGGGCTCCACCTGATCGGCGACGATCTGCGCGATGAGCTTCCCTCGGACGGCGAGGTTGGCATAGGCGAAATCGTCGACCTGCTGGGCGAGCACCTCGGCGACGCGATCGGCCCAGCCGCGGTGACCCCCGGGGGCCGCCGGGTCCGGGTCTCCGATGCCCTCGGTGAACGAGTCGCCGATCGCGACGAACCGGCGCCAGGGGTGCGGGGTCTCGTTCGCGACGTACGGGGTCCTGGTCGATTCCTGATCGCTCATCCGGCTCTCCTTCGCGAAGGCGTGCGCGCACGATGGTGACCGCCGCGCAGTGACCGAGCCTACCCGTACCGGCGCTCAGGAGGGGGGACGCGCGCGGCGTCGCGGCGGATGCCCCGGTGTCGGTGGGAGCGATTATCGTGGAGTCGATGCTCTCTCCGTCCTTCCCCCAGCGCGCCCCGTGGGGAACGGCGAACAAGCTGCGGGCATGGCAGCAGGAGGCTCTGGACGCGTACTTCCAGGCCGACCAGCGTGACTTCCTCGTGGCCGCCACACCGGGCGCCGGCAAGACCACGTTCGCGCTCACCCTCGCGGTCGAGCTCATGCGCATGGGGGAGGTGAACCGCGTCATCGTCGTGGCCCCCACGGAGCACCTGAAGACGCAGTGGGCCGATGCCGCCGCGCGCGTGCACATCCGTCTCGACCCGCGCTTCCGCAACAGCGACTGGGCTCCGGCACGGCACTATCACGGGGTCGTGGTGACGTATGCCCAGGTCGCCGCGAAGTCGTCGGTGCATCGCCACCTCACCGAGGACGCGAAGACCCTGGTCATCCTCGATGAGGTGCACCACGGCGGCGACGCCCTGAGCTGGGGCGACGCGATCCGGGATGCCTACGGGCCGGCGAAGCGCCGACTGCTGCTCTCCGGGACCCCGTTCCGGAGCGATACGGCGCCGATCCCGTTCGTGGAGTACCTCCCGGACGAGACGGGGGCGCGGGTCTCCAGCACCGATTACGCCTACGGCTACGGCCGCGCTCTCGCGGACGGCGTCGTCCGTCCCGTGCTCTTCCACATGTACGCGGGGAAGATGCGCTGGCGTACGAGCGCCGGCGACGAGCTCGAGACCCACCTCGGGCAGGACAACACGAAGGACGTCACGTCGCAGGCGTGGCGCACGGCCCTCGACCCCGAGGGCGACTGGATGCCGGCCGTGCTCTCCGCCGCCGACCGCCGCCTCACCGAGATCCGGCACCACATCCCCGACGCCGGCGGACTCGTGCTGGCCACGGATCAGACCGTCGCCCGGGCCTACGCCAAGATCCTGCACAGCATCACGCGCGAGCAGCCGACGATCGTGCTCTCCGATGACGCCACCGCGTCCGAGCGGATCGAGAAGTTCTCCGAGGGCACCGCCCGGTGGATGGTCGCGGTGCGCATGGTGTCGGAGGGCGTCGACGTGCCGCGGCTCGCCGTCGGCGTCTACGCGACGTCGTCGTCCACCCCGCTGTTCTTCGCCCAGGCGATCGGCCGCTTCGTGCGCGCCCGCCGTCGCGGAGAGGCGGCGAGCGTCTTCCTCCCGCACGTCCCCGTGCTGATGAAGCTCGCGAACGAGATGGAGAAGCAGCGCGACCACGCGCTCGACCGGCAGTCCAAGGACGACGATGGCCTCGACGACTCGCTGCTGGAGAGCGCGAACCGCGAGGACGAGGCCTCCGACGCCCTGACCCAGGAGTTCAGCTACCAGGCGATCTCCTCCGTCGCGCACTTCGACCGCATGGTGTTCGACGGCAAGGAGTTCGGTCAGCTCGCCGAGCCGAACACGCCCGAGGAGGAGGAGTTCATCGGCTTCCCCGGCCTGCTCGAACCCGAGCACGTGCACGAGCTCCTCATGCAGCGGCAGGCCCGCCAGTCCCGGCATCGCGAGGTCCGGGAGGCCCAGGCCGAGCCGACGCAGACCACGACGCTGCCCGCACCGCTGCACCGCACCCTGCGCGAGCAGCGCCAGCTCCTGAACAGCCTGGTGGGCCTCTACGCGCGGCAGTCGGGCCAGCCGCACGGTGCCGTCCACGCCGAACTCCGTCGTATCTGCGGCGGCCCGGCGGTGGCGCAGGCGACCGTGACGCAGCTGCAGTCCCGCATCGAGGTACTGCGCAAACGCGTCCGCTCCTGAGGGCGGTTTCGGCGCCGCTTCGGATCCCCGAAATGCTGGCAATCCGGGCCAGGACGCGGCCTTCGCGACACCCCGCGGATAGCGTGGAACGGTTGCCCGGACGCCGGGCACCGTGACACCTGGAGGTTCCATGACAGCCCCTGCCGCAGCCGATTCCACGGCCGCCGATCGACGGCGCTGGGCTCGCTATCTCGTCGAGGAGCGCGCCGAGGGCGCCGTCTATCAGCGCCTCGCGGCCCGCCGGTCGGGGGAGGAGCGGGCGATCCTGCTCGGGCTCGCCGAGGCCGAGCGCCGGCACGAGAAGCACTGGCTCGACCTTCTGGGCGGCGAACCGACGCGCCTGCCGCGGGCGGGAATCCGTTCCCGCTTCCTGGGGTGGATGGCCGGGCGCTTCGGCTCGATCTTCGTCCTCGCCCTCGCCCAGAGTGCCGAGGCCCGCTCCCCGTACGACGCCGAGCGCTGGGCCACCCCGGCCATGCGCGCCGACGAGAAGGTCCACCACGAGGTCGTCCGCGGCCTCGCCGCGCGGGGCCGTCGGCGCCTCTCGGGCTCCTTCCGCGCGGCCGTCTTCGGGGCGAACGACGGCCTCGTCAGCAACCTCGCCCTGGTACTCGGGATCGGCGCCACCGGCGTGAGCTCCGGCTTCGTGCTGTTCAGCGGTATCGCGGGTCTCCTCGCCGGCGCGCTGTCCATGGGAGCCGGGGAGTTCGTGTCGGTGCGATCACAGCGGGAACTCCTCACCGCCACCGAGGCGAACGAGGACGCCGCGGCGGCAGCGGCCGACCTCGACATCGACGAGAACGAGCTCGCGCTCGTGTACCGCGCCCGAGGCATGGATCACGGTGAATCCCTCGCCAGGGCCCGCCGCATCGTGGAGGCCGCCCAGGAGGGCGTCCGCCGGGCAGCTACGGGGCCGGTGGCGGTCCAGGGCGGGGACGCGCACGAGGTCGTCGGCAGCGACTGGACGGCGGCCATCTCCAGCTTCCTCCTCTTCGCCTCCGGCGCGATCATCCCCGTCCTGCCCTGGATCTTCGGCATGGAGGGCACCGCGGCGATCGTGCTCGCGCTCGTGCTCGTCGGCATCGCGCTGCTCAGCACCGGTGCGATGGTCGGCGTGCTCTCCGGAGGACCGCCGCTCCGGCGGGCCCTTCGGCAGCTCGCGATCGGCTTCGGCGCGGCGGCGGTGACCTACGCGCTGGGTCTGCTCTTCGGCGTCGGCGCGGTGTGACGGCGGTGCGGTCCCGCCTCGCGCGGGACCGCACCGGATCACCGTGGCCGCAGCGGGAACGACGAAGGCCCCGGATCCGTGGATCCGGGGCCTTCGCTCTCTGTGCGCGGAGGGGGACTTGAACCCCCACGCCCTATCGGGCACTAGCACCTCAAGCTAGCGCGTCTACCATTCCGCCACCCGCGCAGGTGTTGGATTTGATCGTTGCCGACCGAAGAATGAGATTAGCACGTTATCGGAGGCGTCTCGAACCGAGCGTGACGCCCGGGCGTGGCACGCGGTTTCGATAGCCTGAGTCCATGACCGAATCCTCCCTGCCGGAGGTCGCCCGCGTCGCGAGCGACCTCATCCGCTTCGACACCTCCAACTACGGCGGCGGCAACGCGAAAGGGGAGCGGGAGGCGGCCGAGTACGTCGGCGCGTATCTGGAGGAGCTGGGGCTCGAGGTCGAGTACTACGAGCCCATCCCGCGACGGACGAACGTCATGGCGCGGGTCCCCGGCCGTGATCGCACCAAGCCGGCCCTCGTCGTGCACGGCCATCTGGATGTCGTGCCCGCGGTCGCCGAGGACTGGACGGTGGACCCGTTCGCCGGCACCGTGCAGGACGACATGCTGTGGGGCCGGGGCGCCGTGGACATGAAGAACATGGACGCGATGATCCTCACCGCCGTGGCCGACATCCTGCGCGCGGGGGAGCAGCCGGAGCGCGACCTCGTCCTGGCGTTCTTCGCCGACGAGGAGAACGGCGGGGTCGAGGGCTCCGCGCTCGTCGTGAAGGACCGGCCGGAGTGGTTCGCCGGGGCGACGGCGGCGATCAGCGAGGTCGGCGGCTACTCGATCTCGGTCGACGATCGTCGGGCGTACCTGCTGCAGGTGGGGGAGAAGGCCCTGATCTGGATCCGCCTCGTCGCCACCGGCCGGGCAGGACACGGCAGCCGCCTGCACGAGGACAACGCCGTCACGAAGCTCGCCGAGGCCGTCGCCGCCATCGGCCGCACGCGCTGGCCGGTCCGGCTCACGCCGACGACGGAGGCGCTGCTCGAGGGTCTGAGCGCGTTGACCGGCCGGAGCGCCGACGACCCCGACGCCCTCGCCGCCGCGGCCGGCCCCGCTGAGGCCTTCCTGCGGTCGACGTTCCGCACGACGACCAACCCGACGGCCCTCACCGCCGGCTACAAGCACAACGTCATCCCGGAGCGCGCCGAGGCGCTGATCGACGTCCGGGTGATCCCCGGCACCGAGGACGACGTACTCGCCGAGCTCCAGCGCATCGTGGGCGACGACATACGGATCGAGACCGTGGTGCGCGACATCGGCATGGAGACGCCGTTCGAGGGAGAGCTCGTCGACGCGATGGTGGCAGCCCTGGGTCGGCACGACCCCGGGGTACCGGTCATCCCGTACCTTCTGGGAGCCGGAACGGACAACAAGGCGCTGGCCACTCTCGGCATCACCGGCTACGGCTTCGCCCCGCTGCGTCTCCCCGCCGATCTCGACTTCACCGGGATGTTCCACGGAGTCGACGAGCGCGTGCCCGTAGACTCACTTGTCTTCGGTCAGCGGGTGCTGGCCGATCTGCTGCGCACGTACTGAGCGGTCTCCACGCGCTCCGTGCCGTCCCGAAAGACGAAGGCCTCTCCATGCACCTGCTCGAAGCACTGATCCTGGGAATCGTCCAGGGCCTCACCGAGTTCCTGCCGATCTCCTCCAGCGCCCATCTGCGTGTCGTCGGGACGTTCCTGCCGTCCGGAGAGGATCCGGGCGCGGCGTTCACCGCCATCACACAGATCGGCACCGAGGCCGCGGTCGTCGTGTTCTTCTGGCGGGACATCGTCCGCATCATCTCCCAGTGGTTCCGATCCCTCGCCGGCAAGGTGCCACGGAACGATCCGGACGCGCGCATGGGCTGGCTCATCATCATCGGCAGCATCCCGATCGTGCTGCTCGGGCTCCTGTTCCAGGACCAGATCGAGACCGTCTTCCGGTCGCTCTGGATCGTGGCGATCATGCTCATCGTGTTCGGCATCCTCCTGGGCATCGCCGACCACGTCGGTGCCAAGCGCCGCACGCTCGACGACCTGACCTACCCGCACGGCATCGCCTTCGGTCTCGCGCAGGCGCTCGCCCTCATCCCCGGTGTCTCGCGATCCGGTGGCACGATCACCATGGGTCTCTTCCTCGGCTATGAGCGCGCCGCCGCCGCCCGCTACGCCTTCCTGCTGGCAATCCCGGCGGTGTTCGGCAGCGGCTTCTACCAGCTGTTCAAGAGCTGGGGCGAGCCGTCCTTCTTCTCGCTCGGCGACACGGTGGCCGCGACGGGCGTCGCCTTCGTCGTCGCACTCGGCGTGATCGCGTTCTTCATGAACTGGATCTCGAAGCGCAGCTTCCTGCCGTTCGTGATCTACCGGATCCTGCTCGGTGGCGTGCTGCTCGTGCTGCTCGCGATGGGTGTCATCCCTGCGTCCGCTTGATCAGCGCTTGCGGTCACCGCGGCCGTCGTCGCGGCGACGCAGATAGCGCTCGAAGGCCTGGGCGATCGCGTCCCCGGACGCGTCGGGGGAGTCCCACGTGTCCCGGGTGCGCTCCAGCTGCCGGATGTACTCCGCCATGTCCTCGTCCTCGGACGCGGCGGCATCGATCGACGCCTCCCATGCCGCGGCCTCGGTGCGCAGGTGCCGGCGGTCCACGTCCACCCCGGTCAGCTCCTCGAGACGGTCGAGGAGGGCCAGGGTGACCTTCGGCGACGGCGCTGCCGAGGCCACGTAGTGCGGGACGCTGGCCCAGAGGCTCACGGAGGGGATACCCGCGTTCTCAGCGAAGTGCTCCAGCACGGTGAGGATGCCGACGGGGCCCTCGTACACCGAACGCTCCAGGGCGTGGGCCTCCCGGACCTGTTCGTTCTGGCTCGACGCGAAGATCGAGATCGGGCGGGTGTGCGGGACGTCGGAGAGCATCGCGCCGAGGGTCACGAACCCGGTGATGTCGTCGCGCAGCGCGACATCGATGAACTCGGACGCGAACGCCTGCCAGGTGCGCGCGGGCTCGGCGCCGGTGAGGAGCCAGAACTCCGGGCCGGGGCCCGGGTCTCGCGGGCGCCACAGTCCGGCCTCCGGCCAGGTCATCTGACGACGTCCCTCTGCGTCGAGCCGCGTCGCCGGTCTCGTGTACTGGTAGTCGAAGTAGAGCTCCGGATCGACCGAATGCACGAGGTCGTAGCCGCCGGCCGCCTGCAGGGCGCCGACGGCTCCCGTCGCGGCCTCGCCGGCGTCATTCCAGCCGTCGAAGGCGGCGATGATGATACGTGAACCGAGAACGTCCATGCCGTGCTCCCTTCGCGGTCGAGGATTCGATCCCCCCAGGCTAGCCCGCGACGAGGGGATGTGGGCGGGCCCGGCTAGCATGGGTTCAGTGAGCAACAAGCCCCGCGCGGTCCTCTGGGACATGGATGGAACACTCGTCGACACCGAGCCGTACTGGATGGCGGCCGAGACTGCTCTGGTGGAGTCGTTCGGTGGCACCTGGTCCCATGAGGACGCCTTGCAGCTCGTGGGCAGCGGCCTCATCGACAGCGCGATCATCCTCCAGGGCGCGGGGGTCGACATGGCTCCCGAGGCGATCGTCTCGCACCTCACGAGTGCGGTGCAGGAGTCGCTGCGGACCCGGGGTGTGCCCTTCCGACCGGGCGCTCAGGAGCTTCTCCGCGACCTCCGCGCCGCCGGGATCCCGACCGGACTGGTGACGATGTCGCTGCGCCGGATGGCTCTCGACGTGGTCGGGCTGATCGAGTTCGAGGCGTTCGACATCGTCGTCGCCGGAGACGACGTCGACAACCCCAAGCCGCACCCGGAGCCCTACCTCCAGGCCGCGGCGCTCCTCGATGTGGACATCGCCGAGGTCGTGGTCATCGAGGATTCCCCGACCGGTCTCCGCGCGGGCCTCGCCTCCGGAGCGCTGACGCTCGGCGTGCCCCACATCGTCCCGCTCGACGGCCTCGGCGCCCACGAGCTGTGGCCGACCCTCGACGGCCGCGGTGCCGCCGACCTCGTGGAGCTCTTCGGCTCCCGCGCCGCGATCACGGAGGCCACCCGATGACGACCACGTCCGCCCCGCGCCCCAGCGGCCCCTTCCGTGAGGGCGACCGCGTGCAGCTCACCGGCCCGAAGGGTCGCCTGCACACTGTGACGCTCCGCGAAGACGGCGAGCTGCACACCCACCACGGCGTCCTCCGGCACCGAGACCTCATCGGGCTCCCCGATGGCTCGGTCGTGGCGAACAGCTCCGGGCACGAGTACCTGGCGCTGCGGCCGCTGCTGCGGGACTTCGCGATGTCGATGCCGCGCGGTGCCGCGATCGTCTACCCGAAGGACGCGGCGCAGATCGTCATGCAGGCCGACATCTTCCCCGGCGCCACCGTCGTCGAGGCCGGCGTCGGGTCCGGTGCTCTGTCGCTCTCGCTCCTCAGGGCCGTGGGCTCCACGGGGCGCCTGCTCTCCTTCGAGCGCCGCGAGGACTTCGCGGAGGTGGCGCAGGCGAACGTCGAGACGTTCTTCGGGGAGCGCCCCGAATCCTGGCGCGTCGTCGTCGGTGACCTCGTCGCCGCGCTGCCCGTGGAAGTCGAGCCCGGCACCGTCGACCGGGTGGTGCTCGACATGCTCGCGCCCTGGGAGTGCATCGAGGCGGTGGCGGAGGCGCTGACCCCCGGCGGTGTCGTGCTCTGCTACATCGCCACCGCCACGCAGCTCTCCCGCGTCGCCGAGTTCATCCGCGGCACCGGGCTCTTCACCGACCCCGAGGCGTCGGAAACCATGGTCCGCGGGTGGCACGTGGAGGGGCTGGCTGTCCGGCCGGACCACCGCATGGTCGCCCACACCGGGTTCCTCCTCACGGCCCGCAGGCTCGCCCCGGGCGCCGTGGCCCCGTCTGTGAAGCGTCGGGCCTCGAAGAGCAGTTACAGCGACGAGGATGTGGAGCTGTGGACCCCGGGCGCGGTGGGCGATCGCGAGATCACGGACAAGAACCTCCGCAAACGCGCCCGCGAAGCAGGGAAAGCCGCCGAGGGCGCGCGGTTGGCGGCTGCATCGCGCGAATCCGAGCACCCGACGGAATAGACTGGAGCGCGTGCGTAAAACGTCCGCCGTTCTGGCCTCCCTTAGCCTCGCCGCCCTCGCCCTGACGGGGTGCAGCGTGATCTCTTCGTCCGCCGATGCCACATGCGATCGCGACGGACACGCCAACGGCATCGACAGCGCCGTCACGGTCAGCGGCGAGGTCGGCTCCGAGCCCGAGGTGGAGATCTTCGCACCGGTGCGTCTCACGGAGACGTCCTACGCCGACGCGGTCACGGGGGACGGGCGTGCCCTCGTGGATGACGCCCAGCCGCTCATCGCGCAGATCTCGATCTACAACGGCGCGACGGGCGAGCAGATCTTCCAGACGACGTACGACGAGGGGAACACCCGCCCGTCGACGATCGGCTCCTGGGCAACGCAGTCTCCTGGGCTCGCCGATGTGCTGGAGTGTGCGACGGGTGGCACGCGCATCGTCGCGGGTCTGACTCCGGAGGACTTCGGCGAGGCGAACCTCGGTGGCTTCGGCATGGGGGAGGACGACATCGCGGTGTTCGTGATCGATGTCGTCGACGCCTTCCTCCCGAAGGCCGAGGGCACGCTGCAGTTCAATGACGCGCAGGGCATGCCGACCGTGGTGCGTGCCGACGACGGCACCCCGGGCATCATCATCCCCGACAGCGCTGCCCCGGAGGAGCAGGTCGTCCAGACACTGATCCGCGGAGACGGCGAGAAGCTGACCGACGAGCAGACGCCACTCGTCCACTTCACCGCGGTGAGCTGGGACGACAAGTCCGTCCTGCAGAGCACGTGGGGACAGTCCGCCACCGACAGCATCCGACAGATCGCCGCCCCGGTGGCCGACGCGTTGGTCGGGAAGCCGGTCGGCTCCCAGGTCCTCGTCGTCCTGCCGAAGACCGAGAGTTCCGCCGCGATGGCCGTCGTGGTCGACATCCTCGGCGTGTCCCCGGTCTCCGCGCCCTGATGGCTGCCCGGATCCCTGCCGAAGAGCGCCTGACGAACCTCGTCGTGGCGCTGATGGCGACGGAGATCGGGCTCACCAAGCAGCAGATCCTCGACAACGTCTCCGGCTATCGCCAACGCGCCGATGCAGGGACGCGTTCGGATGCTCTGGAGAAGATGTTCGAGCGGGACAAGGACGAGCTGCGCGCGCTCGGCGTTCCGATCGAGACGATCGGCGACGCCGCCGACCCGAACGACCTGCGGGAGGCCCGATACCGCATTCCGCAAGCGGAATACGACCTGCCAGGAGACATCGAGTTCTCTCCGGCGGAGCTTGCCGTGCTCCGCCTCGCCGGTAGCGTCTGGAGCGCGGAATCCGTCTCGGGAGACGCGCAGTCCGGCGTCCGGAAGATCCGCGCCCTGGGCATCGACGGCGATGAGCCGATCATCGGCTTCGCGCCGCGGATCACCGCACGCGACGCTGCTTTCGCGCCTTTGCAGGACGCGATCGAACGCCGCAGGGTGGTCTCCTTCGACTATCTGAAGCCGGGGGAGGACGCTCCCCGGCGCCGACGCATTCGTCCGCTCGCGTTGGTGGACTATGAAGCGCGCTGGCATGTCTACGGCGTAGACGTCGACATCGAAGAGGACCGGACGTTCCTGCTCAGCCGCATCGTCGGTGACGTCGTCGTGAGTGCGACCACGTTCGACGCGGCGTTGCGGGAGGGCGCGGGGGATCGGGCGCTGAGCGGCCTCGAACGTGTCGCCGCCGAGAACTCAGCGCTGCTGGAGGTGACCCCCGGTACCGAAGCTGCACTGCGCCTGGGCCGGCGTGCGACACCCGCCGCCCAAGGCATCCGTGTGCCCTTCGTCGATCTGCACATCCTGGCGGACGAGCTGGCGTCCTATGGACCCGAGGTCCGCGTCGTGGAGCCCGCACCGCTCAGGGACGCAGTGATCAGCCGTCTGCGCGCGGTGGTCCAGGCCCACATCGATACGGAGGTGTCGGCATGAGTGCCGCGCCCAAGCCTCTCCTCGCCGCGGAGCGCGTGCGTCTCTACCTGACGCTCGTCCCGTATCTGCTCGAGCACGGGCAGGTCTCGCTCACCGAGGCCGCCGAGGAGTTCGGGGTGACCCCGCGGGAGATGCGGGCGATGGTCGAGAAGCTGACCGTCATCGGCCTTCCCGGCGAGGCGGGCTACTGGCAGCAGCCGCAGGAGATGTTCGACATCAACTGGGATCTCCTCGACCTCGAGGACGTCATCGAGATCACGAACGACGTGGCCCTGCGTCGAGTGCCGCGTTTCACGGCGCGTGAGGCTGCGGCCCTGCTCGCGGGCCTGCAGATGGTCGCCGCCGTGCCTGCCGTGTCCGACTCCGGCCTCGTGGCCGGGCTCATCTCCAAGCTCTCGCGGGGAGCCGCTGACGCCCCGGCCGACGTCGTCGTCGCCCCGACCGCGGTGGACGAGGTGCGCGAGGTCGTCTCCCGCGGCCTGCAGAAGGGCGTGGCGGTCTCGTTCACCTACCAGGCTCCCGACGCCGCCCCGACGACCCGGACCGTGGATCCCGTGCAGATCCTCATCACCAACGGACAGTGGTACCTGCAGGGCTGGTGCCACATGCGCGAGGCGATGCGCACGTTCCATCTCGATCGTGTCAGCGCACCGACCCTGACCGACATCCCCAGCACGCACGGCGGCGACCGGGTGCCGGAGGCGTTCGCCGGGCTGGAGGAGGAGCGCGAGGTCACCGTCCGCGTCCCGGAGCGCCTCGCTCCGCTGCTCAGCGGTTTCGTGCCCACGGAGACGCTCCGCGCGGGCGACGGGATGGTGACCACGCAGCTGCACCTCGCGGACCCCCGCGGCATCAAACGGCTCGCGGCCCGTTTCGGCGGTGCGATGGAGGTCACGGATCCGGGGATCGCGCGGACCGCCACCCGGGAGTGGGCTGCCGCCGGACTCGCGCTCTACCACCGGCCTGCGGCCGAGGATTGATCTGTAGACTGGGGCGGAAAGCCCCCCTACGACGGGATTGTCGATATGTTCGCTGGAATGCAAGGCTGGCACCTGCTCATCGTGCTGGCCGTTATCCTCCTCCTCTTCGGCGCTGCCAAGCTGCCGGCCCTCGCGAAGAGCATGGGCCAGTCGGCCCGCGTCTTCAAGGGCGAGATGAAGGCCATGAAGGAAGAAGACGCGGTTCGTGCCGAGTCGGCTCCCGCGGAGCCGACGACGGTGAAGGACTCGGGCACCGACCCTGAGACTCCGCCTCGCGCCTGACCGGCCGTGGCAGCCATCGAACCGACCGTGATGCCGACGGCGGATCGGGATCGGCGGATGTCGCTTGGCGCACATCTCGTCGAACTGCGCAAGCGCCTCATGTACGCGGCGATCGCTCTGGTCGTCGGCATGGTCGTGGCGTTCATCATCGCGGACCCGGTCATCCATTTCATCACCGGTCCGATCCGCATCATTTCGGAACAGCGAGGTGATGACTTCAGCGCGTTGAACTTCGCAACAGTGACGTCCGCGTTCGACATGCGTATGCGCATCGCCTTCACGATCGGCCTGTTCCTCTCCGCACCCGTCTGGCTGTGGCAGATCTGGGCCTTCATCATGCCCGGCCTCACCCGCAAGGAGATCCGTTACACCGTCGGCTTCGTCGTCGCCGCGGTGCCGCTGTTCTTCGCGGGGTGCTATCTCGGGGTGCAGATCATGCCGCACGTCATCGAGCTCATGTGGAGCTTCACCCCGGAGGGCGGCACCAACTTCTACTCCGCGCAGGAGTACTACGACTTCGTGTTCAAGCTGATGATCGTCATCGGCATCTCGTTCGTCCTTCCCGTCTTCCTCGTGGCTCTCAACCTCGCCGGCGTCATGTCGGGACGGGCGATCCTCAAAGGGTGGCGCGTGGCGATCCTCATCGCGACGATCTTCGCTGCGCTGGCGACCCCGGCCGCAGACGTGGTCAGCATGCTCATGCTGGCCGGCATCCTCATCGTCCTCTTCTTCGCAGCGGCAGGACTCTCCCTCCTCTTCGACCGACGCAAGCGCAAGCGGGACACCGCCGCCGGACTCGTCCCGGACGCCACATGAGTTCGCCGTCCGAGCGGTACGCGCAGGCGCAGGAGAGTGCGGCGCACCCGGAGACGGCGGCGTTCGCCGCGCGCCAGCGCTTCCAGCTCGACCCGTTCCAGCTCGCCGGCTGCCACGCCCTGGAGAACGGACGCAGCGTTCTCGTAGCGGCGCCCACGGGCGCCGGGAAGACCATCGTGGGGGAATTCGCCATCCACCTGGCGATGCAGACTGCGACGGACAAAGCCTTCTACACCACGCCGATGAAGGCGCTCTCCAACCAGAAGTTCCGCGAACTCGTCGATGTCTACGGTGCGGACGAGGTCGGTCTGCTGACGGGCGACACCAACATCAACGGCAACGCCCGCATCGTGGTCATGACCACCGAGGTCCTGCGGAACATGATCTACGCCGACTCCGCGGCGCTGCGCGACCTGCGCTACGTCGTGATGGACGAGGTGCACTATCTGGCCGACCGCTTCCGGGGTGCCGTGTGGGAAGAGGTCATCATCCACCTCCCGCCCCGCGTGCGCCTGGTCTCGCTGAGCGCGACGGTGTCGAACGCCGAGGAGTTCGGTGACTGGCTGGACACGGTTCGCGGTGACACCGAGGTCATCGTCTCCGAGATCCGTCCGGTGCCGTTGGAGCAGCACGTGCTCGTGCGAGACGACCTGCTGCCGCTCTTCGACGACCGTGCCGGCATCGCCACGGCCCAGGTGAACCAGGAGCTCATGCGCATCCGGTCGTTCACCGGCTCCACCTACGAGAGCAACCGCCAGGCGCAGTCCTACCGCAGCAACCGGCACGCCGGGCGGCAGGCCCCCCGACCGCCGCGGGGCGGGCGCCGCCCCGTGCGCGCCGCGAACGCGCGTCGGATCGAGCGCATGGACCGCCCGGACGTGGTCGAGCTGCTGGAACGCTCGAACCTGCTCCCCGCCATCTTCTTCATCTTCAGCCGCGTGGGCTGCGACGCCGCGGTGCAGCAGGTACGGCGCTCAGGTCTCCGCCTGACCTCGGCGGAGGAGCGGGCCGAGATCCGCGCCATCGTCGAGGAGCGCACCCGCACTCTGCAGGACGAGGACCTCGGGGTGCTGGGCTACTGGGAGTGGCTGGATAACCTCGAACGGGGCGTGGCCGCCCATCATGCCGGCCTCCTTCCCGCCTTCAAAGAGGTCGTCGAGGACCTCTTCCAGCGCAAGCTGCTCAAGGTCGTCTTCGCGACCGAGACGCTGGCCCTCGGCATCAACATGCCGGCGCGGACCGTGGTGCTCGAGAAGATGGAGAAGTTCAACGGAGAGGCGCGCGTCGCGATCACTTCCGGTGAGTACACGCAGCTCACCGGTCGCGCCGGACGCCGCGGCATCGACGTCGAGGGGCACGCGGTCGTGCAGTGGAGCGAGGGCATGGACCCGCAAGCCGTCGCCGCCCTCGCGTCGCGGCGGACCTATCCGCTCAACTCCAGCTTCCGGCCGACGTACAACATGGCCGTCAACCTGATCGACCTGTTCGGCCAGGCGAGAGCCCGAGAGATCCTGGAGTCGTCGTTCGCCCAGTTCCAGGCGGACCGCGCCGTGGTCGGGCTGGCCAGACAGGTGCGGGAGGCCGAGGAGTCGCTGGCCGGCTATCAGTCGGCGATGGCGTGCGAGCACGGCGACTTCCCGGAGTACGCCGCCATCCGCCGCGAGCTGAGCGACCTCGAGAAGAAGAACCGGCAGGACACCCAGGCCCCGCGCGCTGCTCGGGACAAGCGGATGAAGCGGATCCAGACGCTCCGCACGCGGATGCAGCGCCACCCCTGCCACCGCTGTCCTGACCGCGAGAAGCACGCCCGGTGGGCCGAGCGCTACTGGAAGCTCAAGCGCCAGACCGATCGCACGCGCCGTCAGATCGAGACCAGGACGGGCACGGTGGCCCGCGTCTTCGACCGTGTCGTCGAGGTGCTGGAGACACTGGACTACGTCCGTCGTGACGAGGACGGGATGCACCTGACCGATGCCGGGCGCACGATGCGGCGGATCTACGGTGAGCGTGATCTGCTCGTGGCAGAGTCGCTGCGTCAGGGCCTCTGGAAGGGGCTGGATGCGCCGTCGCTGGCCGCGATGGCGTGCTGCCTGGTGTACGAGCCGCGCCGCGACGAAGCGAACGCGGGGGAGCGGGGCCTCCCGAGGGGCGCCTTCCGAGCGGCATACGAGAAGACGACCGCGCTCTGGGCGGAGCTCGACGACCTGGAGCAGGACCATCAGCTCCCGGGAAGCGAGCCGCTGGCCGCCGGGCTCGCGGGTGCGATGCACGCCTGGGCGCGCGGCGGGATGCTCGACCGCGTCCTCATCGACGCCGACATGGCGGCCGGCGATTTCGTGCGGTGGGCGAAGCAGACCATCGACCTCCTGGATCAGCTGTCCATCGTCGCGGAAGACGCCGTGCTCGCACGCACCGCCCGGGCTGCCCTCGACGGTGTGCGCCGTGGCATCGTCGCCTACTCCTCGATGTGAGATCCGCCCGCATGACCGAAGCCTCCGTCCGTCGACGCGCCCTCCTGCCCCTGTGGGCCGCCGTTCCCCTGGCCACCCTGGCAGCGCTGCTCATGGACCTCGCGTTCCCCGAGGCGGCGATCTGGATCCTGGCCTTCCCTGCCACGGCCCTGCTGCTGCTCGCGCTGATCGGGCGGCGGGCCGGAGGAGCACTGCTCGTGGGGCTCGTCTACGGCATCGTGTTCTTCGCTCTGCTCGTGTCCTGGACCTCTCGATACCTCGGGCCGCTGCCGTGGGCCGCCCTGAGCGTTGTCGAGGGCGTCCTCACGGCCGTCGGACTCATCCCCGTGACCCTCGCGTACCGGTGGCTGCCCCGGGCCTGGCCGGGCACGGCGGGACGCCTGCTGACCCTCCCGGCCGTCGTCGCGGCGCTCTGGGTGGGGCGGGAGCTGTTCCTCGGCTGGTGGCCGTACGGCGGCTTCCCCTGGGCTCGTCTCGGGATGAGTCAGGCCGAGAGTCCGCTCGCCGCGCTCTCCTCCTGGATCGGCGTGAGCGGGCTGAGCTTCCTCATGGTGTTCCTCGTCGCGATGGTGATCGAGATCATCCGGATGGGGTTCTGGCGACGACCGATCACCCTGCTCGCGCCGGCCGCTCTCGTCCTGATCCTCTTCTTCATGCCGCTCTTCCCGACCACGCCGTCGGGGTCGATGCGCATCGCCGCGGTGCAGGGGAACGGGCCGACCGGCTACTTCGACGAGCGCGAGCCCTTCGCCGTGATCCAGGCGCAGACCGAGGCGACCGAGCCGCTGTACGGCGAGGACGTCGACCTACTCGTGTGGCCGGAGGGCGGGCTCGACACGGATCCCTTCGCGAACTCCGCCATCGCGCGACGGATGACCCTGGTGTCGAACCGCATCGATGCGCCACTGCTCGCCAACGCCGCCACCGGCCGCGGGAACCTCTACTACAACACCTCGATGCTCTGGTTGCCGGACGGCACAGCGCCGCAGAAGCACGACAAGCGTCATCCCGTGCCCTTCGGCGAGTACGTGCCGGATCGCGCGTTCTTCAACGCTCTCGCGCCGGATCTCATCGGACTGATCCAGCGCGAGTACACCCCGGGGACGAACCCGCCGATCGTCGAGGTGGATGATGTCCGTGTCGGCCTGGCCATCTGCTTCGACGTCATCTACGACGACGTCATCACCGAGGGCCTCTACGGCGGCGCCGAGGTGCTGGTCTTCCAGACGAACAACGCCGACTTCCGCGGCACGGATGAGAACCTCCAGCAACTGGCGTTCGCACGGATGCGCGCGATCGAGACGGGCCGCAGCGTCGTGAACATCTCCACGGTCGGCACGAGCCAGGTCATCCTCCCGAATGGGCGGACGGTCACGAGCCTGGACGCGGATGAGGCCGGAGCGATGCTCGAGGATGTCGAACTCCGCTCCGGCCTCACGGCGGGAATCGTCCTGGGCCCCTGGCTGCAGCAGGTGCTGCTCTGGGGCGGTCTGGGCGCGCTCGGTCTCGGGTGGTGGCGCGCCCGTCGGCGTTAGGCGCCGATCTTCTCGCGGGTGGGGTCCTCACCGGCACCGCGCCGGGCTCGGATGTAGGCGAGACGCTCCTCGAGAAGCTCCTCCAGCTCCGCACGGGTGCGACGCTCCATGAGCATGTCCCAGTGGGTGCGGGCGGCCTTCTCGTCGGTGGCCTCGAGGGTGACGGCCTCGCCGTCGACCTTCAGGCGGGCTTCCGCGCCGCAGGAACGGCACTCCCAGGTCTGAGGTGGTTCGGCATCGGCCGCGAACATGAGCGTGGTGTCGTGTCCGCAGGTGTCACAGGTATAGGTGGTCTCACGGCGCTCCATGAAAACGACGCCCTCTTCGCTCTGTAGGCTCTGGGCGCCGAGTCGGATGCCGCGCAGGCTGCGATCTGCCATTGTGTGGTCCTCTCGTCGCTGTCAGGTATAACGTTCGAGCCTGTGCGCTTCATCCACGTCGGGACGTTCTGCGCGGTATTCACAGGGGAATCCCAGCGCCGGAGGATATGGGGCGCTCAGGGCTTCCGGAACGTGGCGACGGCGAGGTCGGCACGGTCGGTCACGACGCCGTCCACGCCCGCGTCGATGAGGCGCCGCATGTCGTCCGCGTCGTTCACGGTCCAGACATGGACCTCGGTGCCGGCCCGGTGGGCGGCGCGGAGGAGCGCAGGCGTCAGCACTCGGATCGCCCCGTGGCGCTCGGGGATCTGCAGGGCGTCGATCTCCCGGAGCACTCTGCCGGGGGAGAGACGCACGGCGGAGAGCGAACGCAGGGCCGCGATCGTCCGAGTCCCGCCGGAGGTGGCGGGCCGGAGCGCGGTGCCGGTCTGCCGTACGGCCGCCAGCGTCGCCCGCCGGTTGGCATCCGAGAAGCTGGTGACGAGGACACGATGCGTGTGCGCGGCGAGGATGGGGCCCAGCGGCGCTGCGGCGGCCGGTGTCTTCACATCGATGTTGAACCGGGTCTCCGGGAATGCGGAGAGCGCCTCGGCCACCGTGAGCAGACCGCCGTGGTCAGCGAACAGCGCGCTCAGCTCCCGCGTCCTGACCTCGTGCACGGCGCGCGGATCGTCCACGAGGCGGCGCAGGTCGTGATCGTGGAAGAGCACGACGTCACCGTCAGCGGTGACCTGGCAGTCCGTCTCGATGTACTCCGCCCCAGCGGCATGCGCCGCGGCGAAGGCGGCCGCGGTGTTCTCCCAGACGCCGGATTCCCGCCCCTCGGCGGTCACCAGACCCCGATGGGCCAGGATGCGGGGCTGCTCGGCCTTGACGAAGTACGGGTGCGTCACGCGCCGGAAGGGGGAGTGGTCGACCCGGGTCCGACCTTCGGGGTGAAGGCGGTGCCGATGCCCTTGAGTGCCTCGGTCAGCTCGCTCGGGATGATCCAGAGCTTGCTGGACGGGCTCTCACTGATCTTCGGGAGCATCTGCAGGTACTGGTACGCGAGGAGCTTGTCGTCCGGCGCTCCCTGGTGGATCGCGGAGAACACGCTCTGGATCGCCTCCGCCTCGCCCTGGGCGCGGAGGACGGCGGCCTGCTTGTCGCCCTCGGCGCGGAGGATCTCCGCCTGACGGAGGCCTTCCGCCTCGAGGATCGCAGACTGCTTCGTGCCCTCGGCGGTCAGGATCGCGGCACGGCGATCCCGCTCGGCGCGCATCTGCTTCTCCATCGAGTCCTGGATGGAGACGGGCGGGTCGATCGCCTTGAGCTCGACGCGGCCCACGCGGATGCCCCACTTGCCGGTCGCCTCGTCGAGGACCACGCGGAGCTGCCCGTTGATGTTGTCGCGGCTCGTCAGTGCCTCTTCGAGGTTCAGACCACCGACGACGTTTCGGAGAGTCGTGGTGGTGAGCTGTTCCACGGCGCCGAGGTAGTTCGCGATCTCGTAGGTGGCCGCGCGCGCATCGGTGACCTGGAAGTAGACGACCGTGTCGATGGAGACGACGAGGTTGTCCTCGGTGATCACGGGCTGCGGCGGGAACGACACCACCTGCTCGCGCATGTCGATCAGCGGCCGCAGGCGGTCGATGAACGGCACGAGGATGTTGAGGCCGGGAGAGAGGGTCTTGTGATAGCGGCCGAGCCTTTCCACCACGCCGGCGGTCGCCTGCGGGATGATGCGGATCGCCCGCGCGATCGTGACGATCACGAAGATGATGACCGCGATCACCAGGATCCAGATGATCACGGTCGGGATGATCGATGCGTCGTCCACGCGTACTCCTAGTCGTTGAGGGGTCGGACGATGGCGGTCGCGCCGTTGATCGCACTGACGGCGACAGGCGCCCCCGCGGGGATGGCCATCGGGGTGGTCGTCCTGGCGGTCCAGGTATCGCCGTTCGCGAGCTTCGCCTGACCGGAGATCTGCGTGATCTCGCTGAGCGCGATGCCCCGGAGGTCGACGAGCGCCTCCACGTTCGAGCGCGTGGGGTCGGCACCGCGGTGCAGGCGCCGCAGGAGCGGCGGCCGCAGGAAGAGGATGAAGAGGGCGGATGCCAAGGCGGCGATGAGGATCTGGATCCAGACCGGGAGGCCGACGAAGTCGGTGACGAGACCGATCACGCTCCCGAAGCTCAGCATGAGGAAGGTGAAGTCGAGGGAGAGCATCTCGATGACGAGGAAGACGGCGATGAGGACCAGCCATCCGATCCATGCCCAGTGGTCGATGAACGTGACGAACGTCGAGAAGTTGTCCATGCGGCCTCCTTTGCCGTCAACGTACCACGCGCGAGGACGCTCGACGGGCCGCCACCGCGCCCCTTGGTAATCTGTGAGAGCCGTGCGCCCACGGCGTTCCACGCACCATGAGGAGTCACCCGTGACCGACGTTCTTCCCGCAGGATCCCTCGACGGCAAGGTGGCCCTCGTCACCGGCTCATCGCGGGGGATCGGCGCCGACACCGTGCGATACCTCGCCGAGGCCGGCGCCGACGTCGTCATCAACTACCGGAACAAGGCCCCGCGCGCGGAGAAGCTCGCGGCGCAGCTGCGGGAGCTCGGTCGCCGGGCGCTCGTCGTCGGCGCGGACCTCACCGACCCTGCGTCTGTAGCCGAGATGTTCGACGCCGTCCGCGCCGAGTACGGACGCCTCGACGTCCTCGTCCTGAACGCCTCGGGCGGCATGGAGTCGGGGATGGCCGAGGACTACGCCCTGAAGCTAAATCGCGACGCGCAGCTCAACGTCCTCAACGCCGCGACGCCGCTGCTGTCCGACGGCGCACGCGTCGTGTTCGTCACCAGCCACCAGGCGCACTTCATCCGCACGACGCCGACGATGCCGGAATATGAGCCCGTCGCGCTGTCGAAGCGGGCCGGTGAGGACGCGCTGCGCGAGCTCATCCCCGGTCTCGCGGAGAAGGGGATCGGCTTCACGGTCGTCTCCGGCGACATGATCGAGGGGACGATCACGGCGACGCTGCTCGAGCGCGCGAACCCGGGTGCCATCGCCGAGCGCCGCGAGTCTGCCGGCCGCCTCTACAACGTGTCCGAGTTCGCCGCCGAGGTCGCCAAGGCCGTGATCGACCCCGTCCCCGCGGACAACACCCGCCTCGTCGGCGACGTGAGCGCCTTCGCCGCGGAATAGTCGTCAGACGCGAGACGCCCCGGACCCGCTGCTGCAGGTCCGGGGCGTCACGCGTCCGTGGTCAGATGCCGGCAGCGCCCGAGGTGAACGCCTTCTCATCCTTGCCGAGGGTGATCGCGCGGATGATCTGCACGATGCCGAGCACGACGAGCGCGATGCCCAGGAGCAGCCACAGCGCGAATCCGGCGATGGCCGGCGAGAAGAGCACGATGATTCCGGCGATGATGCTGAGGATCGCGTAGATCACCGTCCACACCCGCGAGCCGTCGCTGCCGAGCAACGAGAGCGCGACGACGCCGTCGACGATCCAGCTCACGCCGATGAAGATCACGACGACCAGGGCGAGGGTGGCGGCGGCGACGTTCAGGTTGAAGAACGCGATGACGCCCGCGACGATGTAAAGCAGGCCGAGGACGATGTGCCCGACGCGGGACCAGCCGCCCTTGGCGCGGGAGAAGATCCCGAGGCCGATGTACACGACTCCCGCGACGACCAGGTAGGACGCGAAGATCGCCGTCACGATGACGGCCGACTTCACCGGCCAGACCAGCAGTGCGATGCCCGCGAGCAGCGCGAGAACGCCGGAGACCGCGAGAGCGACCCGGATGGATTTGAAGAACGACTTCGTTTCAGCGAGTGCTTCAGACATGGCGGGGAACCCCTTCTGAGAGAATCCTGTGAGGATGCCCCCAGGGTAGCGCCGGATCTCCGACAGTGGGGGAGGAGGGCCTCCGCGCGTCGCGGATGGTCATTCCCCGTCTTCCGGCGTCATGGCAGGATCATGACGTGACACCGGTGGATGAGGTTCGCCTGCGGGAGCTGGTCGTGATGCGGAAGGTCCGCGACCGGATCGATCGCGAGTACGCGAAGCCCTTGGACGTCGAGGCTCTGGCGCGGGGCGTGCACCTGTCGGCCGGCCATCTCAGCCGGCGGTTTCGCGAGACGTACGGCGAATCCCCGTACTCCTATCTGATGACCCGCCGCATCGAGCGTGCCATGGCGCTGCTGCGTCGCGGCGACCTCAGCGTCACCGAGGTGTGCTTCGCGGTGGGCTGCTCCTCGCTGGGAACGTTCAGCACCCGGTTCTCGGAGCTGGTCGGTGTCCCACCCAGCGTGTACCGTGAACGCGCCGCGAACGTCGAGGGCATCCCGTCGTTCCACGCCAAGCAGGTCACCCGACCGATCAGGAATCGAGAAGCGCCGCGCCCCGAGGCGCACCTAACGTGAGCATCATGAAGATCAGCATCCACTACGCCTTCCTCCCGCACACCGACGCCGACGCAGCCCTCGGCTTCTATCGCGACGCCCTCGGCTTCGAGGTGCGCAACGATGTCGGATACGACGGCCTGCGCTGGCTCACGGTCGGCCCGGTCGGCCAGCCCGAGACCTCGATCGTCCTCCACCCGCCGGCCACCGATCCCGGCATCACCGACGCGGAGCGGCAGACCATCCTGGAGCTCATCGCGAAGGGCAGCTACGGCGCTCTCACCCTCGCGAGCGACGACCTGGACGCCCTGTTCGAGCGGCTGGTCGCCGTCGGCGCCGATGTCGTCCAGGAGCCGATGGACCAGCCCTACGGCGTCCGCGACTGCGCCTTCCGCGATCCCGCCGGCAACCTGCTCCGTATCAACCAGGCCGCTTGACGGCCCCACCACCACGAAGGACGCCGCATGACCGCTGCTGAGCACCCCGCGGACACCCACGACCTCATCCGTGTGCAGGGCGCGCGCGAGAACAACCTCAAGGACGTGAGCGTCGACATCCCGAAGCGACGCCTCACGGTGTTCACCGGTGTCTCGGGGTCGGGGAAGAGCTCCCTCGTCTTCGACACGATCGCTGCCGAATCGCGCCGGATGATCGACGAGACGTACAGCGCGTTCGTGCAGGGCTTCATGCCGTCGGTGCCGCGTCCCGACGTCGACGTGCTGGAAGGGCTCACCACGGCGATCATCGTGGACCAGGAGCGTCTCGGCGCGAACCCGCGGTCGACCGTCGGCACCGTGACGGATGCCAATGCCATGCTCCGCATCCTGTTCAGCAAGCTGGGCCAGCCCTACATCGGCGGCCCGACGGCGTTCTCGTTCAACATCCCGACGCAGAAGGCCAGCGGTGTCATGACCGGGCCGGGTGGCGAGAAGAAGATCGTGAAGGACGCGATCTACCTCGGCGGCATGTGCCCGCGATGTGAGGGCAGGGGAGTGGTGTCGGACCTCGACCTGTCCCAGATCGTCGATGAGTCGAAGTCCCTCGACGAGGGCGCGATCATGGTGCCCGGGTACACCGCCGACGGCTGGATGGTGAAGGGCTTCTCGCAGTCCGGGTTCTATCCGGGGGACAAGCCCATCTCGTCGTTCACCGACAAGCAGCGTCACCTCTTCCTCTACGGAGAGGTCACGAAGGTCAAGATCTCCGGCATCAACATGACCTACGAGGGCCTGATCCCGAAGATCACGAAGTCCATGCTCTCGAAGGATCTCGAAGCGCTCCAGCCGCACATCCGTGCCTTCGTCGAGCGCGTGGCCACCTTCGCGGTATGCCCGGAGTGCGACGGTACGCGTCTCACCGAGGGCGCGCGATCCTCGAAGATCGACGGCGTGAGCATCGCCGACGCCTGCCGCATGCAGGTCACGGATCTCGCCACGTGGGTCCGCGGCCTGGATCTCCCCGGAGCCGGGCCGCTGCTCCAGGCGCTGAGTGCCAACCTCGACGCCTTCGTGACCCTCGGCCTGGGGTACCTGAGCCTGGACCGGCCCTCGGGCACGCTGTCCGGGGGAGAGGCGCAGCGGATCAAGATGCTGCGGCACCTGGGGTCCTCGCTGACCGACGTTACGTATGTCTTCGACGAGCCGACGATCGGGCTGCACCCGCACGACATCCAGCGGATGAACGGCCTGCTGCTCCGCCTTCGCGACAAGGGGAACACGGTGCTCGTCGTCGAGCACAAGCCGGAGACCATCGCGATCGGCGATCACGTCGTGGACCTGGGGCCGGGTGCGGGAAGCGCCGGGGGAGAGATCTGCTATCAGGGGAGCGTCGAGGGCCTCACAGCCAGTGGAACACTGACGGGGCAGCACCTCGACGACCGTGCACAGCTCAAGGACGCCGTGCGTGACCGCACCGGCGCGATCGAGGTGCGCGGCGCATCCACCAACAACCTCCAGAACGTGGACGTCGACATCCCGACCGGCGTCCTGACCGTCGTCACCGGCGTCGCCGGCTCCGGTAAGAGCTCGCTCATCCACGGTTCGGTGACCGGACGCGAGGGCGTGGTGGCGATCGACCAGTCCGCCATCAAGGGCTCGCGTCGCAGCAACCCAGCGACGTACACGGGGCTGCTCGAACCCATCCGCAAAGCCTTCGCGAAGGCGAACGGCGTGAAGCCCGCGCTGTTCAGCGCGAACTCCGAGGGCGCATGTCCTACGTGCAAGGGCGCCGGTGTCATCATCACCGAGCTCGGGTTCATGGACACCATCGAGACCCCCTGTGAGGACTGCGGCGGTAAGCGCTTCCAGGCGGCGGTACTGGAGTATAAGCTCGGCGGGAAGGACATCACCGAGGTGCTCGACCTTCCGGTGTCTGAAGCCCGTGTGTTCTTCAGTGAGGGTGAGGCGAAGCTCCCGGCTGCGGCCGCCATCCTCGGACGCCTGGAAGACGTGGGGCTCGGGTACCTGTCGCTCGGACAGCCGTTGTCGACACTGTCGGGCGGTGAGCGCCAGCGCATCAAGCTCGCGATTCAGATGGGTGAGAAGGGCGACGTCTACGTGCTGGACGAGCCGACGACAGGCCTGCATCTCGCCGACGTCGACACGATCCTCGGTCTGTTGGATCGACTTGTCGACGCGGGCAAGACGGTGGTCGTGATCGAGCATCATCAGGCCGTCATGGCACACGCTGACTGGATCATCGACGTCGGACCGGGAGCCGGCCACGACGGCGGTCGCATCGTGTTCGAGGGAACGCCTGCCGAGCTCGTCGCAGACGGGTCGACGTTGACGGGCGAACATCTCGCGGCGTACGTCAACGCATGATCGAGGGCCGCGGTGACGGCTTTCCCACCTTTTCTCGTCCCGCCAGATCCCGCATACGGATTATCCGATAATGCACATTATGTCAGGTTGAAGAAAGAACGCCACCCCGACCACCACCCCGTCATCCCTCGATCGCCCACCCCATGATCGCCTGCTGCACGCTCTTCAGGTGACGTTTGAACTCGTAGCCCACGAACGCGGGATGGTTGGCGGCAGCGACCGAAACCTCACGCCCGCGGACGAACGGCGGACACGGCGCGAAACGGACACCGTCAGGGGCGCTGTCGAGGAGATCCGCCGTGATCCGATAGGGCGCCATGGCCGCGGTGTGCTCCCCCGGCCCATCCGTGATGATCACGTCGGCCTCCTGCACGGCATCGCTGAGATCCTCCTTCCACGGCAGCGCGGGTGTGCGGACCTCCTCCGGGCAGGCCTGCACGACATCGATTCCGAAAGCCCGATGGGCTTCCTCCCAGGCTCGAGCGATGTTGCCGTCTGGTCCCACCACGAGGACTCGGAGTGAGCGGACATCCGTCTCGCGCGAGAGCGCGAAGAGATCGGATAGCACCTCGCACGGGTGGTTCGCGTTGGTCATCGCGTTGACCACCGGGAGAATCCCAGGGGCAGCGAGCTCACGAAGCACGTGGAGATCGGCATGCCGGACGACGAGGAGTTCGACCCACGCCGACAGGTATCCGACGATGTCGACCGCGTCCTCGACGGTGTCGAGCGCCTCCGGAGGGAAGACGATCGGCTGCAAACCCATCTCCGCAGCGCCGCGTTCGAACGAGACACGCGTCCGCAGGCTCGAGGAAGGGAAGAACAGCGCGGCCGCGCCGTCCCTCCTCGCCAGGGTTCCCGCTTCGATCCGCGCGGCGCGCGCGAAGATCTCCCTCATATCGTCCCCGGTGAGTTCGGTCAATGAGAGAAGGTGGCGCACTCCCCTATTGTCGCGGACGGCTCCAGCCTCATGACGTCGTGAAGATAACCTGTGCTCGCGCCACGATGTCATCCACTCGCGATTGGAGGAACGGGCCGGGACACTTCGTTCCCGACCACGTCTCCTGGTGGGTGATGACGTGCTCTCGGTCGATCCGGAAGCGCACCGGAACGCCGTCCAGGGTCCGGCCGTCGAAGCCTGCGAGCCACGCGATCATCTGCGCGATCTCCTCCACCTGCGCGGTGGTCACCGTGTACTCCGGGGCTCCGGTGAAATCCAGCGTCTCCACCGCCACGGACCGCCAGTTCCAGTCCGCGCCGGTGGACGACGGCTTCGCTCCCGGGCGGATGGTCTCGATGACCGAGCCGTCGTGCCGGAGGTAGAAGGTGGGAGCCGATGATCGCCTGTTGCAGCGGGAGAAGAAGTCCAACTGGTCCGTCGTCGTGCCGGTGTGGTGGATGATGAAGCGGTCGATGACCGGGCTCACGGTTCGACGATCGCTTCCCGCGATGCTCCGGTCAGCGCGCACCGTCGGATGGGCGCAGTCCTCGAAACCGAGCGGTACCTCGAGACCCGTGACCGCGCGGTCGTAGACCGGCTCGTACTCTGGCAGCCCTCGGGGGTTGTCAGGGCGGCGTCCGGTGTCGTCTGCCTCTCCCCCGGAGCTCGTGGAGAGCCAGATGCCGATGCCGGTCACCGCGACGCCGGTTCCGGCAGCGATGAGGAATCCCCGCCGCGTGTGCGTCGGGACGTGCTCATCGGCGTCCCGTGCTCCCGGGTCCTCCGGATGCTGACCCTCCCTGCGCGTGCTCACGCGGCCTGGTCGTCGTCGCGTGGCGCTGGGAACTCACGCGGCCGGCCCCGTCCTGGCCAGACGAAATGCGCGACCGAGAAGGCGAGGACCGTCCACGAGACGACGAACGCCCACCACGGGAGCGCCGCTCCCCCGCTTCCGCCCGCCAGCATGACCGACACGATGCAGGCGCCGAGTCCGACGACGACCCCGAGGACGGTGACCTCGCCGTGCGCGAGCCACCGCGCGCGCAGCGCCGAGACGAGGCGAAGGGGCAGGCCGATCACCAGGGCGGTGATCATCGACACGACGGACAGGACGACGGCGATGATGCTCGCCCCGATGAAGGACGTCACCCCGTCGTACTCTTCCGCAACTCCGAGCGCGAGGAAGAAAGCCACGATGAACAGGAAAAAGCCACCGATGAAGAACTGGCCGAGGATGAGCGAGGCGGTCGATTCATCCGCTCCTCGAAAGCCCCCGCGTTTCCGCAGGTCTGCAGGGACACGGCGAGGGGAGGTCATATCGTGATCCTACGAGGTGCACGCCTTCGCTGGGAGCGCACTCGCGCTACTCTCATCCTCAGGGACAGGCACATTTGGGCCGCGGCTCGATCGATGAGGCCTGATCCTCCGCCTGCAGTCTGGGGAGAGGTGGGGCGAGCGGATGGGCGCTAGCGATGAGAAGGGCGAAGGGCTGCTGACGCCCATCGTGGTGGGCGTGGCGCTGGCGATGTTCAGCGCAGCGGTGGCGGTGGCCTCGACATTCCTGATCGCCGATCCTCGAATCGGCGTTCTGGCCGCAGTGACGCTGTCTTTCGGGTGCGTCGGAGTGGCGGCCGGCCTCCTGCTCACGAGGCGAAGGACCTGGGGCGACCCCTCGTGGCCTCCAGGCACGGAGCCGAAGCCCTGGACGGCCCGACGCACCCGTCGGGTCTTCTTGCTCTACGGGGTCTTCCTTCTCCTCATCTCCGTGGGCGGGGTCGTCACACTGGCAGGGACGGATCAGAACGAGGCCGACGACCCGCTGCGCGGATGGGTGCTGTCCGCCGTGCTCGGTGTGGTGGGCCTGACGTCGATCATCAAAGGAGTGCGTCGGCAGCCTCAACCGGTGCACTCGTCCGATCGCCCGGAGAGCGAGCCGAACGTCGACGTGCAGGAGTGGATGCCGTTGGGGCCCTCTCGTTCGTGGACTCTCTTTCCCTGGTGGGCTCTTCACGTCTTCTCCGTACAGCCGCTTCTCCTTGCGATGATGATCGGCGCGTTCCTCATCCCGGTGGCTGCGGGACCGCTCGGCGCATGGACGTGGCCGCTCGCGGCTGCGCTGCTGGCGGCCGTGGCGATCACCATCAGCGCCGTCGTGCAGCGACGTTCGCGACCGCCGCGTATCTCACGCGACGCAACCCGTCTGCTCGTCGGCACGAAGGAGATCCCGACCGCGACCCTCACGACGGCCATGGTCATCGCGCACCCCTGGGAGCCGGACGCCACAGCCCGGAGTATCGCGGTCGTCTTCACGGCATCGGATCGCTCGCGAGCAGTGGTGGGCTTGCGAGAACGAGGGCTCCTCGTGTTGACCGATGAACAGACGGAACTCCTCGTCGCGGCGATCGAGCGAGCCCACATCGATCTCCCCCGCGACAAAGACGATCCGCGCGGAAGGTTCTCACGGATGCTGTACCCCAACCATCTGACGAAATCGGATGCCCTTCACCTCGTGCAGGAGCCCCCGGGTGACGGCGAGCCGCTGCCGGTGGGGTCCTCAGTCACGTGATCCAGAGCGCCGGCTCGGAGCCCGCTCTCACTTCTCGAAGAGAGACCTGACGGTCAGGATGTTCCGACCGTGGACGGAGGACGGGCGTTCCCGTCCGGATTCGACGAAACCGAGCTTCTCGAGCACCCGCCGGGACGGGAGGTTCCATTCCCAGACGCCGGCCCAGACGCGGTCGATTCCCACCCCGGCTGCCCATGCCAGGACGCTCTGAGCAGCTTCGGTGGCGTATCCCCGATTGTGCTCGGCACGGAGCAGCTCGAACGCGAGCTCCGGCTCCTCGCCCACCCCCTCGCCGCCGTAGACGAGACCGCAGTACCCGACCGGATCCCCGGTGTCGATGCGTTCTACGGTGAGCAGCGACGACTCCTCGGCATCGAGGATATGCGCTCGGATGTCGTCCACGTCAGGGTGACCGTCCGAATCGAGCCGCCGGTGCGCGGGGACTCGTTCGTCGCGTTCGGTCCACAGGTGCCGGAACACGGGCGCGTCCTCGATCGCCTGCCTGCGCAGGCGGAGGCGCGAGGTGTCCATCTCCGGGATGCGAGGCAAGTGACTCATCCTCGCAGTCTGGCACTCATCCGCCCCGCGCTGTGATCTGCAGCGCCTAATGGGAGGACCAGACGCCGAGCTCGTTGCCGCTCGGGTCGGCGAAGTGAAGGCGCCGGCCACCGGGGAACGCATACGGCTCCTGCAGGATCCGGCCGCCTGCGTCCTGGATCGCCGCCTTCGTCGCATCGAGGTCATCGGAGTAGAGCAGCACGAGCGGACCGCCGACGGGTCGCGGTGCGTCCGCGAGCAGGAGCCCGCCGACCTCGCTCCCGTCTCCGCGGGGCGAGAGGATGCCTGCATAGCCAGGGCCGTAGTCCTGAAAGCTCCACCCGAAGGCGGTGGTGAAGAAGCGTCTCGCCACGTCGAGATCCGTGACGACGAGCTCGACATAGTCGAGGGCGTGGTGCTGCGAGGAGGCTGTCATGCGGGCACTCTAGCCACGGCGTCGGACATCGCCGGTCAGGAGTAGCGTGGAAGGGTGCCTCAGGTCTCCCACTCCCCCGTCTCCACGCCGGGGTGGCGGGCCTGGGCGATCTGGTCCGTCGGCGTCGCGGCCTACGTGCTCGCCATCACCAACCGCACGTCTCTGGGCGCGGTGGGCGTCGAGGCCGCCGACCGCTTCCAGGCGGACGCTTCCACGCTCGCGCTGTTCGCGGTCGTGCAGCTCGCCGTCTACGGGGGGATGCAGATCCCGGTGGGCGTCCTCCTCGATCGCTACGGATCCCGTCCGATCATCACGGCGGGGATGTTGCTCATGGCGGCCGGACAGCTCACCATGGCCCTCTCCCCCAGCATCGGCATCGCGATCGTCGCGCGTATCCTCCTCGGAGCCGGCGACGCCGCCGTCTTCCCTGCCGTGCTGCGACTGGTGGCCACGTGGTTCCCCGCGCAACGCGGGCCCGTCATGGTCCAGTTCACCGGAATCATCGGGCAGGCCGGGCAGCTGATCGCGCTGGTGCCGGTCGCCGCCCTGCTGCACGCCACCACCTGGTCGATCACGTTCGGCAGCATCGCCGGTCTCGGCCTGCTCTTCACGATCCTCGTGTGGCTCATCGTGCGCAACAACCCCGCGGAGAGCGGCCCCGACGTGTCGGTGAACACGGACACCGGCGTCGTGCGTGTCGTGACGTCGGCGATCGACACGGGCGTCGGCATCCGGGCGGCGTGGGCACATCCCGGCACGCGGCTCGCGTTCTGGTCGCACTTCACCACTCCGTTCGCCGGCACGGTGTTCGTGCTGCTGTGGGGCATGCCGTTCCTCACGGCCGGCGAGGGCCTGACCACCGCCCACGCGGCGGGGATCATCTCGATCTACGTGGTCGCGGGCATGATCCTCGGTCCGATCATCGGCGATCTCTCCCGCCGCCTGCCGAACCATCGCTCGCTCGCCCTCGTCCTTCCCGCCGTCGGCGTGCAGATGGCCGCGTGGATCGCGGTCATCGCCCTCCCCGGCCCCGCCCCGGACTGGCTGCTCTGGGTCCTGGCGATCGCTCTCGCGACCGGGGGGCCCGCGTCGATGATCGCCTTCGACCACGCCCGCACGCACAACCCCGCGCACCGCCTCAGCACGGCGACCGGAGTCACGAACGCGGGGGGCTTCATCGCAGCCCTGATCGCCGTGTTCGTGATCGGTCTCCTCCTCGACGCCCAGGGCGCCGGCACCCCGGATACCTACACGCTCGACGCGTTCCGTGTCGCGTTCCTCACCCTGATCCCCCTCTGGGTCCTCGGAGTCGTGTTCATCCTCGTCGAACGCAAGCGGACGCGGATCCGCATGGGGCTGGATCCCGAGCGGCGTCGCTGAGCGCCCATAGGATGAGGCATGGCCTCCGCTCCCCCGTCGACCGCCGCCCTCCCGAGCGCCCGAGACAGTCGTAGGAGGCCCCCGTTGACGGCCGGACTGCTCGCCGGCCTGCTCCTCGGCACGCTCTGGATCGTCTCCGGTGCCATCGCTCGACTGACCGGTTCCGACATCGTGCTGACACGGTTGCTGAGCTTCGCCGGTATCGGCCCGCTGCAGAGTCATGCCTGGATGCTCCCCGGCGCGTGGGGCGTCCTCGTGCTGGCGGTGACGGCCGCCGTGCTGTGCAGCGTCGTCTGGGTCGTGGCACGCGGTGCGCAGGGCGTCGGCCGGGCTCCCGCGTTCCTCGTGCTCTGGTTCGGTGCCGTCCTCGCCGGAACGACCGTCGGGCTGTGCGACGACGTCACCCGGGTGCTGTCCTTCCTCCCTCTCTCGGGCCTGCCCGGTGTCACCGCGGCGGTCGTCGAGTCCGCGCCGGACACCGCCTACTGGGGACTCGCCTGGGGCTGGATCCCCGCCTGGGCGTTCTCGCGCAGAGCCGGTGAGATCCCTGCGCGGCGATGGTCCCCGCGCCTCCTCGGTGTCGCCCTCGCGAGCGTGGTCGCTCTCGTCGTCATCGGGAGCCTGGCCGATGCCGCGTGGCAGCGCCAGATCGTAGAGGAGAACGCCGCGCTGCAGGGCGCCACCGACGAGACGGGAGCCTTCGTCGATCCGGCGGCAGTGGGCGACCCTGTGCCGGAGCGCGCCCCGGGGGCCTCGACACCCCAGCTTCCCGCGGGCGCCTGCACCCTCGACCGAGCCACACTGCTGCTCGGAACCGCCGACGGGGCCACGGGGCACCGCGCCCAGAGCATCCGGCTGATGAACGTCGGTGAGGAGCCCTGCGTGGTCGAGGGGTATCCCGACATCGCGTTCGCGGACCAGAACGGTCATGCGCTCGACGTCGAGGTGCGCCCCGGTTCCTCATTCCTGGCGACCGACCCCGGTATCGCGCCCGTCACGGTGCCGCCCGGCGGCGAGGCGACTGCGGTAATCGGCTGGGATGCCAACGCGACGGACGGCGCTCTCGTCGCCCGCGCCCTGCATGCCGCCGTGCTCCCCGGACTCGACCGCGGCTCGTGGCCGGTCGAGCTCGACATCGTCTCGGGCTCCGAGGTCGAGATCACCGCCTGGCACCTCGGCGCCGCACCGGCCGCGCCGTGAGGGTACGCAGCGTCGTCAGCGCAGCAGGTGCTGGAACGTCTCCACGATCAATTCGACGCTGACGCGCTCCGGCACCTCCGCGTCGCCCGCCTCGAATTCCGCGAGCTCCACGCCGCGGACGTCGGCGGCCGGGATAGCGGCGAACAGCGCGGCCACCTGGTGCGGCAGCAGACCGTCGCCGACCCGATAGGCCGCGGGGATGTAGCCGGGCTCCAGGACGTCCCAGTCGACATGGATCCACACCGGCCGCCCGGCGATGAGGGCGCTCAGCCGTTCGGGCGTGCTCTCCGCGGGGCTGAGGACGGTCACTCCCGCGCCGGCGAGGAGCTCCCCCTCGGCGGGGTCGATGTCGCGGCCGCCGACGACGATGACCTGCCGCGGATCGATGCCCGCCCCGTGGCCGCTGTCCCACAGGCCGCAGGCGGCGGCGAGGACCATGCCGCCGAGGTAGCCGGAGTCGGTGGTGTCCGGCGTGTTGAAGTCCCCGTGCGCATCGATCCACAGCACCACCGCGTCGGGGTGGTGCTCGGCAGCGCTCGGCAGCGTTCCGAGGCTCGCCGCACACGTGTTCGTCACGAGGAGCGGCGTCGCCTGCCCCGCGATCGCCTCCTGCACCGCGGCCCGGAGGCCCGCGAGCGTATCTGCCGCCTCGGGCAGCGCGACCGACCAATCATCGAGCCGAGCGGGCTCCGGAGTGCCGACCACGACGGGCTCCTGCCGGAGAAGCGACGACAGGGCGTCGGCGACGCGGCGCGCCCCGACGAGGGCTCCGTCCGTGCGGTCGGCGACGCGACCCTGGTTGAGGATGAGCGCGAAGGGCCTGGTCATCCGCTCAGTCTCCCACCCGGCGCAGACCGCGGCCAAACCGCCGGACGCGGCCTGCACTAACGCCGGCGCGGAGTCCATCCCGACGGCAGCCCTCCGTCGACGAAGGCGCGGTCCCGGTCCGCCGCCGCCGACCAGCCCTGCGCCTCCTCCTCGGTGTCGAAGGCGCCCCGGGCCACGCGGAAGCCGACGTCCTCGTGGTGCATGCGCGGCGCTCCCCCACGGCGGACCGAGGCGCGCACGCTCCAGGCGTCGTCGGCGAACCCGCCGCCGCGGAAGACCCGGTAGTCGTCGTACCGCGCGGGGTCGAGGAGGTCCCAGCACCATTCCCACACGTTCCCGAGCGTGTCGAACAGCCCGTGCAGGTTCGGGAGCTTCCCACCCACGTCCTGCGGCGTACCGACTCCGTCGGCAGCAGTCCACGCGGCCTCGGTCAGCGGGGCGTAGTGCGGCCCGGTGGAACCGGCGCGGCAGGCGTACTCCCACTCGGCCTCGGTCGGCAGGCGGTAGCCGTCCGCCGTGGTGTCCCAGGCCACATCCTCACCCTCGAAGTGGTAGACGGGATCGAGCCCCTCCCACTCCGACGCGGCGTTGCAGAAGTGGACGGCCCGCAGCCAGCTCACGTCGGCGACCGGACGACGCGGATGCCGTGCTGGGGTGCCCAGGACCTCGGTGACCTGTTCTTCGGTCACCGGGAAGACACCGAGGGCGAAGGGCTCGAGTTCCACGGTGCGACGCGTGCGGCGCCGGGCGTCGTGCAGCGTCACCGTGCCGGCGGGAAGACGGACGAGTTCGATATCACTCATGCGCGGGGCACGACGACGCTCACGCCGGAGTCCGCTCGACCCAGGTGGGGTACTTCGCTGCGCGGCCGTCTCCGGACGAGGTCCGCGTCACGCGTCGACGCACCCAGGGTCCGACGAACTGCCGGTAGTAGGCCAGACCCGCGGGGCCGGCGGTCCAGCGATCGAGCGGTGCCCACCAGGCTGCCGGCGGCTCGAAGCCGAGTCCATGCAGCACGCGGGCCGCGACACGATGGTGTCCGGCCGCGTTCATATGAAGCCGGTCCTCCGACCAGTACGCGGGCTTCGAGAGCTCCGTGTCCGGCCAGTTGAGGGCGCGGATCACGTCGGGGCGGTCCTCGATCCGCCGCAGGACCGCCTCGGAGAGCAGGTCGCCCCGGCGCTGCACGAGGGAGCCCATCGGAAGCTGCCCGCTCGGGTTGGCGCCGGAGAGCAGGATCATCGTCACGCCCTCCTCGTCGCACCGTCGCAGCACCCGGCTGAACGCATCGGCGATGTGCTCCACATCGGTCCGCGGCCGCAGCATGTCGTTGCCGCCACCGTTGAACGACAGGTGCGTGGGACGCAGGGCCAGCGCGGGTTCGAGCTGCTCCTCGACGATCGGCCAGGCCAGCTTCCCTCGGATCGCCAGGTTCGCGTACTGGATGGGGTGCCCCGCGGCATCCGCCCATCCCTGCGCGGCGATGTCGGCCCAGCCGCGCTCACGCCCATCGGGGAGCACATCGCCCACGCCTTCGGTGAAGGAGTCGCCTATCGCGACGAAACGTACATCAGCCACGCGCCCAGCCTATTCCCGGTCCCGGATGTCACCGGTCGTCCAGCGCCGCTCCGCTCCGGTCGACGAGTCCCCAGGCCGCCCCCGCAGCCACGAGGAAGCAGGCCGCGAACACGACGAACAGCAGAGGAGCGCCGCCGGCGACGAGGAGGACGGGAACGGCGAGGGGCGCCACGATGGAGGCGACGCGTCCGACCCCGGCGGCCCAGCCCGCCCCGGTGCCGCGCAGCGAGGTCGGGTAGATCTCGGGCGTCACCGCGTACAGCGCGCCCCACGCGCCGAGGGTGAAGAACGACAGGGCCATGCCGGCGCCGATGATCATCGGCACGGTCGTGGCGGTGCCGAAGATGACGGCCGACGCGGTCGCCCCGAGCAGGAAGACCGACAGCGTGATGCGGCGTCCCCACACCTCGATGAGCCAGGCCGCCACGGCGTAGCCAGGGAGCTGTGCGAGCGTGATGATGAGGGTGAAGCCGAACGAACGCACGAGGTCGAATCCGGCGTCCACGAGAATGCTGGGGATCCAGATGAAGGCCCCGTAGTAGGCGAAGTTGACGGCCAGCCACACGAGCCAGAGGCACGCCGTCCGCACGCGGAACTCCGCGTTCCAGAGGGTCGCGAGCCGTGCCCGTGCCGTCTTCGCGATGGCCCGCGACGCCGGTTCCTTCCGGAGGGGCGGCGTGTACTCGATGCCCGCATCGGCCTCGAAGGCCGCCACGATGCGATCCGCTTCCGCGATGCGTCCGCGCGACGCCAGCCAGCGAGGGGACTCGGGCAGGCCCCAGCGCACGACGAGCGCGTAGACCGCGGGGATGGCGCCGAGCGCGAAGGCCCATCGCCAGCCTGCCTCGGAGGCGGGGATCACGAAGTACCCGATCAGGGCCGATGCCGTCCAGCCGACGGCCCAGAATGCTTCCAGGATGACGATCAGCCGCCCGCGGATGCGCGCGGGGGCGAACTCGCTCACGTAGGTCGAGGCGACCGGAAGCTCCGCGCCGAGCCCGAGGCCGACGAAGAACCGCAGCACGAGCAGGGCCGCCACTGATCCGACCAGCGCACTCGCTCCGGTGGCCACGCCGTAGATGAGCAAGGTGAGGGCGAACACCTGCCGGCGGCCGAAGCGGTCGGCGAGAAGACCGCCCAGCGTCGCACCGACCGCCATGCCGACGAAGCCGAGCGAGGCGATCCAGCCGGCCTCCCCCTTCGTGAGATCCCACTGCTGTGAGAGCGCCGCGATGATGAAGGAGATGAGTCCGACGTCCATCGCGTCGAGCGCCCACCCGACGCCGGAGCCCGTGAGCAGCCGCAGGTGCCTGCGGGTGAACGGGAGGACATCGAGGCGCTCGGCGAGCGAGGTGCGGCTCGGCAGGGCGGTATCGGCCATGATTCTCATCGTAGGGGCGCCCGTCCCACCGAGCCGCGAGATGACGCCCGCTCAGTCGCGGTCGGCGAGGAGCTTCCGCACCCGAGGGATCACCTCGGTGCCATACAGCTCGATGCTCCGCATCATCGACTCGTGAGACAGGGTGCCTGTCGCATACTTCAGATCGAAGCGCCCGAGCCCGAGGGTGGTGATCGTGTCGGCGATCTTCGCCGCCACACGCTCGGGCGAGCCGGCGTAGAGGGAACCCTCGGGACCGATGTCGTTCTGGAACCGCGCGCGACTGTAGGGCGGCCAGCCGCGCTCGCGACCGATGGTGTTGTGCATCGCCTCGAAGCCCGGGTAGGCCTCGTCCCATGCCTCCGCGTCGGTGGGAGCGATGTGTCCCGGCGAGTGCACGGCCACCGGGTAAGCGGTCGTCCCGAAGGACGCGACCGAGCGGTGGTACAGGTCGACGAACGGCTTGAATCGCCCGGCCGGGCCGCCGATGATGGCCAGCATGAGGCCGAGGCCGTGACGCGCGACACGCACGACGGACTCGGGGCTGCCGCCCACGCCGACCCACGTGCGCAGTCCCTTCTCGGTCTTCGGGAAGACGTCCGCGTTGTCGAGAGACGGCCGCAGCGAGCCGGACCAGGTCACGGGCTCCTCCTTGAGGAGCTCGACGAACAGCTCGAGCTTCTCCTCGAAGAGCCGGTCGTAGTCGCGCAAGTCGTAGCCGAACAGCGGGAAGGACTCGATGAACGAACCGCGCCCGAGGACGACCTCGGCGCGACCTCCGGACAGGGCGTCGAGGGTCGAGAAGCGCTCGAACACGCGCACCGGGTCGTCCGAGGACAGCACGGTCACGGCGGTGCCCAGCCGGATCCGTTCGGTGCGGGCGGCGATCGCCGCGAGCACCATCTCCGGAGACGAGACCGCGAACTCGCGCCGATGGTGCTCCCCCACGCCGAAGAAGTCCACGCCGACCGTATCGGCCAGCTCCGCCTGGGCGACGACGTTCCGGATGGTCTGCGCGCCGCTGAGCAGCTCGCCGTCCTGGTCCCGGGTGATGTCGCCGAACGTGTCCAGCCCGAATTCGATGTCCATGTCACACCTTCCTATTCAGGTGAATGGAACACGCGGCAGGAGGCGGGCATTCCCGTCACCGAGGCAGCAGCGCGCTCCGCAGCGTGTCCAGCCCGACCCCGCCCAGATCGAGGGCGCGCTTGTGGAAGCCCTTGAAGCTGAACGCGTCGCCCTCTGCCCGCTGGACGGCGTCGCGGACCTGCTCCCAGATGCGCTGACCGACCTTGTACGACGGCGCCTGACCCGGCCAGCCGAGGTACCGGTTGACCTCGAACTGCACGAACTGGTCCGACATGTTGACGTTGCGGCGGAGGAAGTCGAGCGCGTACTCGGCATCCCAGATGCCCTCGCCCTCGAGGCGCGGCTTGCCGAGGTGCACGCCGATGTCGAGGACCACACGCGCCGCCCGCATCCGCTGCCCGTCCAGCATCCCGAGGCGATCCGCCGGGTCGTCCAGGTAGCCGAGCTGCTCCATCAGTCGCTCGGCATACAGCGCCCAGCCCTCCGCGTGACCGGAGGTGCCGGCGAGCAGTCGCCGCCAGGAGTTGAGCTCGGCGCGGTTGTAGACGGCCTGCGCGATCTGCAGGTGATGCCCCGGGACACCCTCGTGATAGACCGTGGTGAGCTCGCGCCACGTGTCGAACTCGGTGACACCCTCGGGGACCGACCACCACATGCGACCGGGACGGGAGAAGTCGTCGGTGGGACCGGTGTAGTAGATCCCGCCCTCCTGCGTGGGCGCGATCATGCACTCCAGGGTGCGGATGGCCTCCGGGATGTCGAAGTGCGAGGCGCCGAGCTCGGCGACCGCGCGATCGCTGGTCTCCTGCATCCACCGCTGGAGCGCCTCGGTGCCGACGAGCTTGCGAGCGGGGTCGGATTCCAGATGCGCGACGGCCTCCTCCACGGAGGCGCCGGGGAGGATCTCGTTCGCGATCGCCGTCTGCTCGGCCACCATGCGGGCGAGTTCTTCGCGACCCCACTCGTAGGTCTCGTCGAGGTCGATGGTGGCGCCGAGGAATCGGCGGGAGTTGAGGGCGTACAGTTCGCGCCCCACGGCGTCCGTCTCACCGGCCTCGGGCGCGAGCTCCTCGGCCAGGAAACGCCGCAGCTCGCCGTAGGCGACCCGGGCAGCCGCGGAGTTGTCCGCCAGCGTGCGGGCGAGCGAGGCGGGAAGCTGGCCCTCCTGCGGGTCGGCGTGCGCGACGAAGGCAGCGAAGAACCCGTCGTCGGCGATGTAGCGGTCGATCTGGGTCGCGACCTCCGCGACCTGGCGGCGGGCGGGAGTGACCCCCTCGGCGATGCCCAGACGGAGCGTCTCGATGTACCCGCGCAGCGCCGCGGGCACGGCGGAGAGCCGGGTGGAGACGACCTCCCAGTCCTCGACCGTCGCGGTGGGCATCAGGTCGAAGGCGGAGCGGACGTCCTGCGCGGCGGACGCGATGACGTTCAGGTCGCGCAGGTGCCACTTCGCCTCGTGCAGCTCGAGGTCGAGGCGCAGCTCCGCAGTGAGGTCGGTCTTGGTCACCTCGTCGATCGCATCGACGGGCTCCAGCGCGGAGAGCGTGTCGAGCGTGGCCCGCGTCGCCGCGGCGATCTCCTCATGACCTTCCGGGCTCAGGTCGCCGAACCGGTCGTTGACCTCGGAGCGGCCGATGTAGGTGCCGAGAGTCGGCGCCAGGACGGCGATCGTGTCGACCCATTCATCGGCGACCCTGTCGATGGCGGAGGGGGTGCGGGGTGCTGAAGTCATACCTTCCAGCCTAATCCCCGCCCCCTCCGGCCACCGGGGTCAATGCGCGGCTTCGTTCCAGTCCCGACCGCGGCCCACCTGCACGTCGAGCGGCACGGAGAGCTGCGCGGCGTCACCCATCCGCGTGCGGACGATCTGCTCCACCGCATCCCACTCCCCGGCCGCGACCTCGACGACGAGTTCGTCGTGGATCTGCAGCAGCACGCGCGACTCCAGCTTCGCGGTGTGGAGGTCGTCGTGGATGTGGAACAGCGCGATCTTCATGATGTCGGCCGCGCTCCCCTGGATCGGGGCGTTGAGCGCCGCCCGCTCGGCGTTCTCGCGCAGCACACGGTTGGGGCTCGCGAGATCGGGGAACGGTCGCCGACGGCCGAAGATCGTCTCGGTGTAGCCGACCTCCTTGGCCTTCATCACCGAGGCCCGCAGGTAGTCGCGGACCGCGCCGAACCGTGCGAAGTACTCGACCATGAGCTGCTTGGCCTCGGACTGCTCGATGCGCAGCTGCTTGGACAGCCCGAACGCGGAGAGGCCGTAGACGAGGCCGTACGACATCGCCTTGACCTTGGTGCGCATCGCCGGGGTGACCTCGGACGGATCGACGCCGAACACGCGGGCGCCGACGAAGCGGTGCAGGTCTTCACCGCTGTTGAACGCCTCGATCAGCCCCTCGTCGCCCGAGAGGTGCGCCATGATCCGCATCTCGATCTGCGAGTAGTCGGCGGTGAGCAGGGTCTCGTACCCCTCGCCGACCTCGAAGGCGCTGCGGATGCGCCGCGACTCCTCGGTGCGCACCGGGATGTTCTGCAGGTTCGGGTCGGTGCTGGACAGGCGCCCGGTCTGACTGCCGGTCTGCACGTACGTCGTGTGGACCCGGTGGTCCTCCCGGATCGCGGTGTCGAGGGACTCGATGATCTGCCGCAGCTTCGTCGCCTCGCGGTGCTGCAGCAGCAGGCTCAGGAACGGGTGCGGGTGGGATTCCTGCAGGTCGGCGAGCACCGCGGCATCGGTCGAGTACCCGGTCTTCGTCTTGCGCGTCTTCGGGAGCTGCAGGTCTTCGAACAGCACCTCCTGCAGCTGCTTCGGCGACCCGAGGTTGAACTCGCGACCGACGACCGAGAACGCCTCCTGGGCCAGGGCGTCCGCCCGCGTCGCGAGCTCCGCCGAGAACGTCGACAGCACCTCGTGCGACACGGCGACGCCCGCGAGCTCCATGTCGGCGAGCGTGCGGAGCGTCGGCAGCTCGATGTCGCGGAGCACCGCGTCCACCGGCTCCGGCAGATCATTCCGCAGCGCCTCGGCCACGCGGAGGATGAACCACGCCTCCTGCGACGGCGTAGCTCCCTCGGTCTCCGGCACGAGCTGCGACGGATCGGCCTCGGGGAGCTTCTCCCCCAAGTAGCGCTGGACGAGGTCGGACAGCGTCTTGTCCGGGAAGCTGGGGCGCAGCAGCCAGCCCGCGAGGCTCGTGTCGTACGCGAGCCCGCCCAGACGGATGCCCTGACGGAGCAGCGCCTTCACCTGCGGCTTGGCGTCGTGCAGCACCTTGGGCGCGTCGGACTCCAGCCACGCACGCAGCGCCTGGGCCCCCTCCTCCGACCAGTCGAGCTCGCGCAGCTCGCTCCCGGTGGCGACGCCGACGCGCACAGGTGCGCCCGACTGCACCACGACCCGGAGAGCGATGTCCCCGTCCTGAGCCGCGGCCCAGGTGGCCAGATCAGCGGCGGACACCTGTGCCGGCGCGGGCATCTCGACGACGGAGGCCGGATCGTCGGCGACCTCGCCCGCACCGACGGCCTCGAAGACCCGCGGCAGCAGCGTGCGGAACTCCAGCCGGGCGAAGATGTCGCGGACGGCCTCGGCATCGATCGGGGCGACGGCGAGGTCGGCCGGTGCGACCGGCAGCTCCACGTCGGTCAGCAGGCGGTTGAGCTTGCGGTTGCGTCGGACGTCCTCGATGTGGTCGCGGAGGTTGCCGCCGACCACGCCCTTGATCTCACCGGCACGCTCGAGCAGCTCGTCGAGGGAGCCGAACTGCGTGAGCCACTTGACGGCCGTCTTCTCCCCCACCTTCGGCACGC
>Ga0233424_10000292_pt1 | contig 68276 bp, 59 predicted proteins | sample Watercolumn_Towu_FD_181011 | JGI IMG/M metagenome (GOLD analysis project Ga0233424, IMG submission 181011) | Freshwater microbial communities from Lake Towuti, South Sulawesi, Indonesia - Watercolumn_Towuti2014_125_MG | ecosystem: Environmental > Aquatic > Freshwater > Lake | place: Indonesia... | reverse complement strand
GGGAATGTCATTCCCACCGAGAGCCGCTATGCCTACGTCGCGCGGGTCGCGTCGATCCAGGCCGGGCTGCCGATGGACTCCGTCGCGATGGCGGTGAACCGCCTGTGTTCATCGGGCCTGCAGGGCATCGTGACCACGGCGCAGAACATCCTGCTGGCCGATTGCGACTACGGCATCGGTGGCGGCGTCGAGGTGATGAGCCGCGCGGCCTACCTCTCCACCGCCATGCGCAGCGGCGCGCGCATGGGCGACGTGAAGATGCTCGACGCGATGGTCGCCACGCTGACCGACCCGTTCGGCGTCGGCCACATGGGCGTCACCGCCGAGAACCTGGCCGCCAAGTGGGGCATCAGCCGCGAGGAGCAGGATGCGGTGGCGGCCGAGTCGCACCGCCGCGCCGCCGCGGCCATCGCCGACGGCCGCTTCGCGTCGCAGATCGTGCCGATCGTCAAGCAGACCCGCAAGGGCGAGGTGGTGTTCGACACCGACGAGCACGTCAAGCCCGGTACCACCGCCGAGTCGCTGGCCAAGCTGAAGCCTGCGTTCAAGAAGGACGGCGGCACTGTGACCGCCGGCAACGCCTCGGGCATCAACGACGGTGCGGCGTTCTTCGTGCTGGCCGATGCGGCGGTGGCCGAGCGCGACGGCCACCGGCCGCTGGCCCGGCTGGTGTCGTACGCGGTGGCCGGCGTGCCGAACGACGTGATGGGCGAGGGCCCGATCCCGGCGTCGAAGCTGGCGTTGAAGAAGGCCGGCCTCACGCTCGACCAGATCGACGTGGTCGAGAGCAACGAGGCCTTCGCGGCGCAGGCCATCGCGGTGTCGCGCGGCCTCGGGCTCGACCCGGCCAAGACCAACCCGAACGGCGGCGCGATCGCGCTGGGCCACCCGATCGGCTGCTCGGGCGCGTTCATCGCCACCAAGGCGATCTACGAGCTGCAGCGCACCGGCGGGCGTTATGCGCTGGTGACCATGTGCATCGGCGGCGGGCAGGGCATCGCCACGGTGTTCGAGCGGCTCTGAACCTGGCTTCTTGTGGGAGCGGCTTCAGCCGCGATTCGCTGCCTGCCAACGATCGCGGCTGAAGCCGCTCCTACAAGGGCAAAAACAAAGGCAGAGACACAGACAGAACGAACGTCAGGCGGTGCGCCGCTCCAGCAGCTGCACCGCCACCTGCAACGCCCGGTTCGCCGGCGTCGGCACGCCCAGCGCCTCACCGCGCCGCACAACGTAGCCGTTCAGGTGGTCGATCTCGGTGGGCTTGCCGCGCGCCAGGTCCTGCGCGGTGGAGGAGCGCTGGGTCGGCATCGTCTCGGCGATGCGGCGCACGCCCAGGTGGCCGTCGCCCACGCCCTGCACACCGTCGGCCTGCGCCACCGCCAGGCACTCCTCGACGATGTCGTGCATCAGCTGGCGCACGGTCGCGTCCTGCGCCAGGTGGCCGTAGTCGACCTGGCCGATCGCCGACAGCGCGTTGTACGCGCAGTTGACCACCAGCTTGGCCCAGAGCGCGCCGGCGACGTTCTCCGACACCGTCGTCGGGATGCCGCTGTCGCTCAGCAGCCGCGCCGCGGCCGCATCGCCAGCGGCCGGCTCGATCAGCAGCTCGCCGCGGCCGTGGTGCCGCACATGGCCGGGGCCGGCCATGCCGGCGGCCACGTACACCACCGTGGCCGACACCGGCTGTGCGCCCAGCACGCGGCGCAGCCGCGGCGCGTTGTCCACGCCGTTCTGCATCGACAGCACCAGCGCGTCGGGCGCGAGGTGCTCGCGCAGCTGCGCCCCGGCGCTTTCGGTGTCGGTCGATTTCACGCAGAACATCACCAGCCCTGCGCCACGCGCCGCGGCCGGCTCGGTGTCGGCCTGCAGCGGCACCTGCACGTCCAGGGTCGCGGTCTGCAGCCGCAGGCCGTCGCGGCGGATCGCCTCGACATGCGCGGGCCGTCCGATCAGCACCACGTCGTGCCCGGCACGCGCGAGCAGGCCACCGAAGTAGCACCCCACCGCACCGGCTCCCATCACTGCGATCTTGCTCATCGGCCGATTGTCGCTGCGCACGGATGACCGGATACTGCGCGCCGGGTATCACCACCACACTTCCCGAGAGGCCTGTCCGCCATGTCGTTCCGTGCACTGCGTTCGATCGCCAGCCTGTTGTCGCTCTGCATCGCCGGGCCCGTGCTGGCCCAGCAGGCGACGGCCGCGGCGGCGGTCGTCGACAACCCCTACGGCCTGGCCTCGCTGTGGTTGCAGAGCGACCTGGTGGCGCGGGCGGTGCTGGTGCTGATGGCCGTGATGTCGATCGGCTCCTGGTACGTGATCATCACCAAGCTGATCGAGCAGGCGCGCATGGGCCGCCACGCGGCGCAGGCACGCAAGCACTTCTGGAACGCCGCCAGCGTGCGGGCCGGCGCCAACGCGCTGGCCGCCGACAGCGCCTACCGCTTCATCGCCGAAGCCGGCATCGACGCCACCGGCAAACACGAGGGCCTGCTCGCCCACATCGGCCTGAACGACTGGCTCTCGCTGGGCATCCAGCGCGCCGTCGAACGGGTGCAGGCGTCGCTGCAGGGCGGCCTCGCGGTGCTGGCCACGGTGGGCTCCACCGCGCCGTTCGTCGGCCTGTTCGGCACCGTCTGGGGCATCTACCACGCGCTCACGGCGATCGGCGTGGCCGGCCAGGCCAGCATCGACAAGGTGGCCGGCCCGGTGGGCGAGGCGCTCATCATGACCGCCATCGGCCTGGCCGTCGCGGTGCCCGCGGTGCTGGGCTACAACTGGCTGGTCCGCCGCAACAAGGCCGCGCTGGACGAGGTGCGTGCGTTCGCTGCCGACCTGCACGCGGTGCTGCTGTCGCAGCAGGCGCCGAAGGCTTAGAAAGCCGCGTCCCAGCGCAGCAGCGCCACGTCGCCCGCGAACCGGGCGGCGTGTTCGGCGAACGCCGCGTCCACCCAGCCGGCGGCTTGCCACTGCGCCGGTCCGCTGCCGGCCGGCGCGGCCACCGACTTCACCAAGACCAGCCGCTGCGCGCCCAGCTGTGCGGCCAGCCATGCGGCCAGGCTGTCCGAGGTCACGTGCCAGCCGACGGGGGTGTCCGGCAGCACCGTCGGGCACCACAGCGCCGGCCGGCGCTGCGCCGCGAGCCGGCGCAGCGCGTCCACACCGTGGCCGAGCGTCCACGCCGGACACCAGCTGTGGAACACCATCGCCGTCTGCGCCATCGCCAGCACCGCCATCGCATGCGCGGCGCCGTCGTCGAAGCCGAGCCGGGGCTGCGCATCGCGCACCGCGTCGGCGAACACGCCACCGCCCGGCACCACCACCACCGGCGCGCCGGTCGGGGCGGCCCAGTGCGCCAGCCAGCGCTTGGCGCGGCCGGCCTCGAGCAGGCTGCCGCCGAGCTTGACGACGGTCAGGGGCGGGGAAGAGGGAGCGCCGATCATGGGGGCGCTGATTGTGCAGCGTCGCGCCCAATCCGGCCCGCCGGCAGGGGCACCGCCGGCGCCTCACAATGGCCGCCGCTTTCCCATCACAAACTGGCCCTGGCCCGCTCTTCCATGAACGCTTCCGCCGCCGACCTCGTCGCCTTCCCGATCACGCGCAAGTGGCCCGCCCAGCACCCGGACCGCATCCAGCTCTACTCGCTGCCCACGCCCAACGGCGTGAAGGTCTCGGCGATGTTGGAGGAGACCGGGCTGCCGTATGAAGCGCACCTGGTCAACTTCGCCAGCAACGACCAGCTGACGCCGGAGTTCCTGTCGCTGAACCCGAACAACAAGATCCCCGCGATCCTCGATCCGAACGGGCCGGGCGGCCGGCCGCTGGCGCTGTGGGAGTCGGGCGCGATCCTGGTGTACCTGGCCGAGAAGGCGGGGCGCTTCCTGCCGCTCGAAGCCGCGCGCCGCTACGAGACGCTGCAGTGGCTGATGTTCCAGATGGGCGGCATCGGCCCGATGTTCGGCCAGGTCGGCTTCTTCGTGAAGTTCGCCGGCAAGGACTTCGAGGACAAGCGCCCGCGCGACCGCTACGTGGCCGAGGCGCGTCGCCTGCTGCAGGTGCTGGAGCAGCGCCTCGCGGGCCGCGCCTGGATCATGGACGACGAGTACACGATCGCCGACATGGCCGTGTTCCCGTGGGTCAACAACCTGATCCACTTCTATGGCGCGGGCGACGCGGTGGGCATCGCCGACCTGCCCAACGTGCAACGGGTGGTCGAGGCGTTCGTCGCGCGGCCCGCGGTGGCGCGTGCGCTGAACATCCCGCCGCGGCCCTGACCGCGGACACGGCGATGGGCATCGTCGTGTTCTGGCTCGACGCCGCGTCGCAGCCGGCCTGCCAGCGCTTCGGCGAGGGCGAGCTGCTCGCGGCGCTGGCCTTCACCGAGGCCCGCCGGCGCGAGGGCCTGCGCCACGTGTGCCTGTCCAGCGAGCTGGCGGACAGCGTCGGCGCGGCCGGTGTGCAGGCCGTGGAAGGCGGCTGCCTGCCCGACGGTGAACGCTACGAGTTCTCGAAGGCGCACCGCGGCGCGGGGCCGACGCGCGGCTGAAGCCGCTGGGTCACGCCCGCCGCCGGCCCTGCCGGGCGAACCACACCGCCAGCACCGCGGCGATGGCCGAGCCGGCCAGCAGCGGCGAGTTGGCCAGGCCTTGCAACAACGCGTCGATGGCATCGCTGCTGACCTGCTGCACATGCTCGGCCAGCGCCGCGACGTCGGCGGCCGAAATCTCGCGCAGGTGCTCCATCGGCGGCGGGCCGTCGTGCCAGCCGCTGCGGCTCTTCAGCCGCGCGAAGGCGCCGCCGGCCACGGCCACCAGCGACAGCAGCCCGAGCGGGCGCATCAACTGCTCGACCAGCGAGCTGCGCAACGGCGCGGGCGCCTGCGCGTAGACCTCGCCCACCAGCTGCGGCACATCGGGCAGCGGTGCATCGGGACGCGAGGGCAGGGAAACGGCTTCCAGCGGCATCGTGTTCTCCCATCGGCATCGAGTGCGGATCATCGGCGCGATGGCGGCCCGAGGTGTGTCCTCTTTGTAGCGGCCGCATTGCATCTGACATCTGGCACCCCCGCCGCTGTCAGGAAAAACACAGCTTTGCCTCGGCAGCATCGGACCCCATGGACACCCTGCTTGCCGATGCCACCCACGTGGTGCTGATCGACCGTGATCCCGAGGCCCGTCGCGAGGTGCGAGATTACCTGCGCGAACACCGGTTGCGGGTCAGCGAAGGCGCGAGCGCGCGCGAGCTGCTCGCGCTGGTCGGGCAGGACGACGTCGACCTGCTGCTGCTCGACCCGCAACTGCCCGACGACGACGGCCTGCTGCTGGCGCGCCGGCTGCGCGAGCAGAGCGACGACCTGCCGATCGTGCTGCTGACCGACCGGCGCGACGAGGCCGACCGCGTGATGGGCCCGACGCTCGCCGCCGACGACTGCATCCCGAAGCCGTCCCACCCGCGCGACATGCTGGCGCGCCTGCGCGCGGTGCTGCGGCGCTACCAGTCGCAGGCGGTGCTGCCTTCGCGCGATGGCCGGCGCGCCTTCCGCTTCGCCGGCTGGGAGCTGAACCTGCGGCTGCGCCGGCTGACATCGCCCACCGGCCGCGTCGTCGAGCTGGCGCCCAGTGAGTACAACCTGCTGCAGGCGCTGTGCCGCGCACCGCAGCGGGTGCTCACACGCGACCAGTTGCTGACGATGTCGCGGCTGCACGAGACCGAGGTGTTCGACCGCGTGATCGACGTGCAGGTGCGCCGCCTGCGCGTCAAGCTCGAAGCCCAGCCGTCGCGGCCGACGCTGATCGTCACCGAGCGCGGGCTGGGCTACCGCTTCGCCTGCACGGTCGAGTCAGTCGCCGGTTGAAACCGGGTCGCCGAGCCGCGCGTACCGCGCCGCCAGCGCCTTGAAACCGGCCAGCGCGGGGGCGTCGAGCGGGCGGCCGCTTTCGGCCGCGACCAGCGCCGCCACCTCGCCGGCCACCCGGCCGGCCGCTGCCGCGTCGAGGAACAGCAGCCGGCTGCGCCGCGCCAGCACGTCGGCCACGCCGAGCGCCATCTCGTGACGCACCGCGAAGCGCACCATCGCCTCGCTCAAGCCCGGGCACAGCCAGCGGTCGGCGCCGGGCAGCGCGTGCAGCGCCGCGGCCTCGTCGCCGTAGAGGTGCTCGCCGGGCGGGCGGCTCAGCGGCACCGGCGCGCCGGGCACCGCAGCGCCCACCAGCGGCGCTGCCCAGGCGTGTGCCCGGCGCGGCAGCAGCCCGGCCTCGGCGCAGGCCTCGAGCACGTCGTGCGCCATCACGCGCTCGGTGGTCCATTTGCCGCCGGTCACCGTGACCAGCTTCGACGGCGCGATGCGCACGGTGTGCTCGCGCGAGATCGCCCGCGTGCTGTGCGGCTCGCCGTGCGCCGGCTGCACCAGCGGGCGCAGCCCCGCCCAGGCCGAGCGCACGTCGGCTCGTGTGGGCGGGCGCTGCAGGCAGCGGGCCGCCTCGCGCAGGATGAAGTCGACCTCGTGCTCGAACGGCCGGGGTTCCGCGGCCAGCCCGTCGCAGGGCGTGTCGGTGGTGCCCAGCAGCACCTTGCCCAGCCACGGCACCGCGAACAGCACGCGGCCGTCGGCGGTGCGCGGCACCAGCAGCGCGTGCTCGCCGCCCAGGTGCCCGGCGTCGACCACCAGGTGCACGCCCTGGCTCGGCCGCACCATCGGCGCGGTGGGGCCGCGGTCGAGGGCGCGCAGGCGGTCCACCCACACGCCGGTGGCGTTGACCACGCAGCCGGCGGCCAGGTGCAGCGTCGCGCCGCTGGCGTGGTCGCGTGCCACCACGCCGGTGAGCCGGTCGTGGTCGTCGTGGGCCAGCGCGGTGACGCTGCAGTGGTTCAGCAGCGCGGCGCCGTGCCGCCAGGCGCTGCGGGCCAGGGCCACGGCCAGCCGGGCGTCGTCGAACTGCGCGTCCCAGTAGCGCACGCCGCCGTGCAGGCCTTCGCGTTGCACGCCCGGCAACAACCTTGCCACGGCCTCGGCGCCGAGCCGTTCGGTGCGGCCCAGGCTGCGCCGGCCGGCCAACCGGTCGTAGGCCGCCAGGCCCAGGCCGTAGAGCGCGGTGTCGCGGTGCCGGTAGGTGGGCACCACAAAACCCAGCGGCTGCGCCAGGTGCGGCGCCTGGGCCAGCAGCGTGCTGCGCTCGTGCAGCGCCTCGCGGACCAGCCCGATGCGCCCCTGCGCCAGGTAGCGCACGCCGCCGTGCAGCAGCTTGGTGCTGCGCGACGAGGTGCCGGCGGCGAAGTCGGCCGCTTCCAGCAGCGCGACGCGCAAGCCGCGCTGCGCCGCCTCCAGCGCCAGGCCCAGGCCGGTGGCGCCGCCGCCGATCACCAGCAGGTCGAAGCGGCCGTGCGCGCACAGCCGGTCGAGCAGCGCGGCACGGGGCAGCGGTTCGGGCGGCGCGTTCATGCCCCATTGTCGGGGCTGGCCGTGCCGAGGGCCGTTAACATGCCGCGCGCATGAAGAAGCGCCGCACGCTGCCCCGCCTGCACCGCAAGCTGCTGCGGCTGGTGTTCACCGCCACCGCGGCGGCGTTGCTGCTGTGCGTGGCCGGGTTGATGGGCTACGAGGTGCACACCTTCCGCCGCGCGGTCGAATACGACCTGCGCGCGCAGGCCGGGCTGCTGGCGCAGTCGCTGGCGCCCACGCTGATGTTCGACGACGCCTCCGCGGCGCGCGAGGCGCTGGCCGCCTGGGGCCTGCGCGCCGATGGCGCCGAGGCCGTGCTGTTCGACCCCCGCGGCCGGCCGTTCGCCCGCTATCCGCTCGACGCCGGCCCGGCGGCGGCGCCGGCCCACGAGGGGGTCAGCGTCGGCTGGCTCGACGGCGAGGTGGTGCACCCGATCCGCCAGCGCGACCTGCTGCTGGGCACGCTGGTGCTGCGCTCGCGCCACGACGTGCTGAGCCGGTCGGTCAACTACGGCGGATTCGTCGCGCTGGGCATCGCGGCCGGCCTGCTGATCGCGTGGGTGACCTTCCGGCGCCTGCACCCGATGGTCACCGCACCGCTGCTCGAGCTGACGCAGGCCGCGCAGCGGGTGGTCGAGCAGCGCGACTACGGCGTGCGCATGGCGGTGGCCAGCGACGACGAGATGGGCCTGCTGGTGGCGGCCTTCAACCGCATGCTCGACGACCTCTCGCGCGAGATGCACGAGCGCCGCGACGCCGAGGCCGCGCTGCGCCTGGCCGACCGCCGCAAGGACGAGTTCCTCGCCGTGCTGGCACACGAGCTGCGCAACCCGCTGGCGCCGCTGGTCAACGCCGCCACGCTGCTGCGCTTGAAAGGTGGCGATGCGGCGCTGCGCGAGCGCGCGGTGCAGATGATGGACCGCCAGCTCGGCCACATGAAGCACATGATCGACGACCTGCTCGACGTCTCGCGCATCACCCGTGGTGCCATCGAGCTGCACCGCGAGCGGCTCGACGTGGTGCCGCTGGTGCGCGCCGCGGTCGAGTCGGTCGAACCGGTGATGCAGCAGCGCCGCCACCGCCTCACGCTGGCACAGCCCCCCGGCCCGCTGTGGGTGGAGGGCGATGCCACGCGGCTGACCCAGGTGCTGATGAACCTGCTCGCCAACGCCGCCAAGTTCACGCCCGAGGGCGGCCGGATCGACGTGGCGGTGCGGCGCGCCGGCGACCATGTGCACCTGGTCGTGCAGGACAACGGCCTGGGCATCTCCGCCGAACACCGCTCGTCGATCTTCGAGATGTTCGTGCAGGTCGACACCTCGCTGGAACGCGGGGCGGCGGGCCTGGGCATCGGCCTGACGATCGCGCACCAGCTGGTGGCGCTGCACGGCGGGCAGCTGCGGGTCGACAGCGAGGGGCTGGGGCAGGGCGCCGCATTCACGGTGGTGCTGCCGCTGGCGCCCGCCGCGGCGCCGCCGGTTCAGCCGCCGGCCGGCACCGCGTAGGCGGCCAGGAACACGTCCACCGCGTCGCGCACCATGGTGCGCGTCTGCTTGCGGGTCAGCGGCACGCCGTACAGTGCCGGCATCAGCGTCTCGGCGTTCACCAGGCCGAGGAAGTGGTGCGCCGCCCGCTCGGTGCTGGCACGGCGCAGCAGGCCGGCCGCCATCGCTTCCGCCAGGAACGCCTCCACCCGTTCGTAGGCCTGGCGCGGTCCGGCCTCGAAGAAGCGCTGGCCGATGTCGGACTGGCTCGATTCGCCGATCACCGTGCGGTGCAGCGTGATCGCGCGCTCCGAGACGACGAAGTCGACATAGCGCTCGCTGAAGTGCAGCAGCGTGCTGCGCAGGTCGCCGCGGGCCAGCGTCAGGTCGGCGATCGCGTCGCCCATCTCGCGGCTGCCGGCGTCCAGCATCACGGCGACGAAGAGGTCCGCCTTCGATTCGAAGTAGCCGTACAGCGTGCTCTTGGAGCCGCCCAGCCGCGTCGAGATGGCGGCCATCGAGGCGCGCTCGTAGCCCTGCTCGCGGAACACCTCGGCCGCCACGGCCAGGATCTCGTCTCGCTTCTCGTCGGTTTTGACACGCATCGGCCGATTGTCCACGCCGATCTGCGAACTTTCGGATGACCCGGCTCAAAAAACCGTACTGTACGGTTATGATGCGGGAAAACCCGTTGAAAGGAAGCCCCATGCACCGTCGTTCGCCCAGGGCCCTCTGGCTGGCCCCGGCCGGCCTCGCCACGTTGCTCCTCGCCGCCTGCGGCGAACCGCCCGGCCGGCCGCCGCAGGCCACGGGCACGCCGCAGGTCGGCGTGGTCACCGTGGCCGCGCAGGCCGTGCCGCTGGTGCAGGAGCTGCCCGGGCGCACCAGCGCCACGCTGGTCTCCGAGGTCCGTCCGCAGGTCACCGGCATCGTGCAGCGGCGGGTCTTCACCGAAGGCGCGCTGGTGCAGGCCGGCGAAACGCTCTACCAGATCGACCCCGCCACCTACCAGGCCACGCTGGACAGCAACCAGGCCACGCTGGAGCGCGCCGAGGCCAACCTCGGCACCGCCGAGCTGAAGGCACGCCGCTACCGCGAGCTGGTCGACATCAAGGCCGTCAGCCAGCAGGACACCGACGATGCCGAAGCCGCGCTGAAGCAGGCCCGCGCCGACGTGGCCGCCGCCAAGGCCGCGCTGGCCACCGCGCGCATCAACCTGGCGTACACCCGCGTCACCGCGCCGATCGCCGGCCGCATCGGCCGCTCGTCGGTGACCCCGGGCGCGCTGGTCACGGCCAACCAGGCCACGGCGCTCTCCACGGTGCAGCAGCTCGACCCGATCTACGTCGACGTCACGCAATCGAGCGCCGCGCTGCTGCAGCTCAAGCGGGCGCTGGCCGAGGGCCGGCTGAGCCGCGCCGGCGACGATGCCGCCAAGGTGGCGCTGCTGCTGGAAGACGGCAGCCGCTACACGCTGCCCGGCAAGTTGAAGTTCTCCGATGTGTCGGTGGACCCCGGCACCGGCGCGGTGACGGTGCGCGCCGAGTTTCCCAACCCGAAGGGCGAGCTGCTGCCCGGCATGTACGTGCGCGCGCTGGTGCAGGAAGGCGTGGCCCACGACGCCATCCTCGCGCCGCAGCGCGCGGTGGTGCGCGACAACCGCGGCCGCCCGACCGCCTACGTGGTCACCGCCGAACGCAAGGTGGAGCTGCGCGAGCTGGACACCCCACGCACCGTGGGCGACCAGTGGCTGGTGAGCAGCGGCCTGAAGGCCGGCGACCAATTGGTGGTCGATGGCCTGCAGAAGATCCGCCCCGGCCAGAGCGTCGAGGTGCTGCCGGCCAGCGCCGGGCCCACGCCGCACGGCGCCCAGCCGGCCGTGGCGCTGGCCGGCCAATGATCCGCTGATGACCCGCTGATGACCCGCTGATGACCCGCTGACGGAGACCGACCATGGCCCGCTTTTTCATCGACCGCCCCGTCTTCGCCTGGGTGCTGGCCATCATCACGATGCTGGCCGGCGTGCTCGCGCTGAACGTGCTGCCGGTGGCCCAATACCCCAGCATCGCCCCGCCGGCGGTGACCATCTCGGCCACCTACCCCGGTGCCTCGGCCAAGACGCTCGAGGACACCGTCACCCAGGTCATCGAGCAGAAGATGCAGGGCCTGGACCGGCTGATGTACATGGCCTCGACCAGCGACTCGACCGGCAACGTGTCGATCACGCTGACGTTCCAGAACGGTACTAATCCCGATACGGCGCAGGTCCAGGTGCAGAACAAGCTCGCACTGGCCACGCCGCTGCTGCCGCAGGCGGTGCAGTCGCAGGGCGTGCGGGTCACCAAGTCGTCGACCAACTTCCTGACCGTGCTGGCCTTCCTGTCGGAAGACGGCAAGCTCAGCGACGCCGACCTGAGCGACTACGTCGCCGCCTCGGTGCAGGATTCGCTGAGCCGCGTCGCCGGCGTCGGCGAAACCCAGCTCTTCGGCGCCCAGTACGCGATGCGCATCTGGCTCGACCCGAGCAAGCTGAACCAGTACCGCCTGACGCCGGCCGACGTGACCGCGGCGATCCAGGCGCAGAACGCGCAGGTCTCGGCCGGCGAGTTCGGCGGCACGCCCTCGGTGCGCGGCCAGCAGCTCAACGCCACGCTCACCGCGCAGACCCGCCTGCGCAGCGTCGAGGAGTTCAACGCCATCGTGCTGCGCACGCAGACCGACGGCTCGCGCGTGCTGCTGTCCGACGTGGCGCGGGTCGAGCTCGGCAGCGAGCAGTACGGCAGCGCCGCGCGCTTCAACGGCAAGCCGGCCGCCGGCCTGGCGGTGAAGCTCGCCACCGGCGCCAACGCGCTGGACACGGTGCGCGCCGTCGAGGCCAAGCTGAAGGACCTGGAGCCCTACTTCCCGCCCGGCATGAAGGTGGTGAAGCCGTACGACACCACGCCGTTCGTGCGCCTGTCCATCGAGGAGGTGGTCAAGACGCTGATCGAGGCGGTGGTGCTGGTGTTCCTGGTGATGTACCTGTTCCTGCAGAACTTCCGCGCCACGCTGATCCCGACCATCGCGGTGCCGGTGGTGCTGCTCGGCACCTTCGCGGTGCTGCTGGCCGCCGGCTTCACGCTGAACACGCTGACGATGTTCGCGATGGTGCTGGCCATCGGCCTGCTGGTCGACGACGCCATCGTCGTGGTGGAGAACGTCGAACGCGTGATGCGCGAAGAAGGCCTGTCGCCGAAGGAGGCGACGAAGAAGTCGATGGGCCAGATCACCGGCGCGCTGGTGGGCGTGGCGCTGGTGCTCGCCGCCGTGTTCGTGCCGATGGCGTTTTTCGGCGGCTCCACCGGCGTCATCTACCGGCAGTTCTCCATCACCATCGTCGCGGCGATGACGCTGTCGGTGCTGGTGGCCATCGTGCTCACGCCGGCCTTGTGCGCCACGCTGCTCAAGCCCCTCGACCCCGGCCACCACGAGGCCACCACCGGCTTCTTCGGCTGGTTCAACCGCACCTTCGCCCGCGCCACCGAGCGCTACGCCGGCGGCGTGCGCCATGTCACCCGCCGCAGCACGCGCTATCTCATTGTGTACGGCGCGCTGTCGCTGCTGGTGGTGGGCGCCTACCTGAAGCTGCCGAAGGGCTTCCTGCCCGATGAAGACCAGGGCACCCTCTTCACGCTGGTGCAGCTGCCGCCCACCGCCACGCAGGAGCGCACGCTGGAGGCCGTGAAGGCGGTCGAGCACCACTTCCTGGTCGAGCAGAAGGACGCGGTCGAATCCGTGATGGCGGTGGCCGGCTTCAGCTTCGCCGGCCGGGGCCAGAACATGGCGATGGCCTTCGTCAAGCTGCGCCCGTGGGACGAACGCAAGGCGCCGGCGCTGAAGGCCGCCGCGGTGGCCGCGAAGGCGCAGCAGGCGCTCTCGCTGGTGCGCGATGCCACCGTGTTCACGCTGCAGCCCCCGGCCGTGTCCGAGCTGGGCAATGCCACCGGCTTCGACCTGATGCTGCAGGACCGCGCCAACCTCGGCCACGACGCGCTGATGCAGGCGCGCAACCAACTGCTCGGCATGGCGGCCAAGGAGCCCGGCCTGGTCGGCGTGCGCCCCAACGGCATGGACGACACGCCGCAGTACGCCGTGTCGATCGACAAGGGCAAGGCGATGGCGCTCGGCCTGTCGGTCGGCGACATCAACGGCGTGCTGTCGGCCGCCTGGGGCAGCGCCTATGTCGACGACTTCATCGACAAGGGCCGCGTCAAGAAGATCTACCTGCAGGGCGACGCGGCCTACCGCATGGTGCCCGAAGACCTGCAGCGCTGGTACGCCCGCAACAGCGCCGGCGACATGGTGCGCTTCGACGCCTTCGCCAGCGGCCACTGGACCATGGGCTCGCCGCGGCTGGAGCGCTACAACGGCCTGCCCTCGGTGGAAGTGCTCGGCATGGCGCTGCCCGGCGTGGCCTCGAGCGGCGAGGCGATGGCACGCATGGAGGCACTGGCGGCGAAGCTGCCCGCCGGCATCGGCCTCGAATGGACCGGCCTGTCGCTGCAGGAGCAGCAGGCCGGCGGCCAGGCCGCGGCGCTGTATGCCGTCTCGGTGCTGATCGTCTTCCTGTGCCTGGCGGCGCTGTACGAGAGCTGGTCGATCCCGCTGGCGGTGATCCTCGTGGTGCCGCTGGGCGTGCTCGGCACGCTGGCCGCGGCGATGCTGACGTGGAAGTTCAACGATGTGTACTTCCAGGTCGGCCTGCTCACTACCGTGGGCCTGGCCTGCAAGAACGCCATCCTCATCATCGAGTTCGCGAAAGACCTTGCGGCGCAAGGGAAGGGCTTCGCCGAAGCGGCCCTCGAAGCCGCCCGCCTGCGCCTGCGCCCGATCGTGATGACTTCGCTCGCCTTCGTGCTCGGCATCGTGCCGCTGGCGCTGAACAGCGGCGCCGGCTCGGGCGCGCAGAACGCGCTCGGCAACGCGGTGATCGGCGGCATGCTGTCCGCCACCTTCCTCGCGATCTTCTTCGTGCCGCTGTTCTTCGTCGTCGTGATGGGCTGGTTCGAGCGCCGCAAGCGTCTCGCGCCCCCCACCCCCCTGCCCGCATGAGCCCCTCTCCCCTCGCGGGAGAGGGGTTGGGGAGAGGGGGCGCATGCCACCACCCCACCCCCTCTCCCCAACCCTCTCCCACCAGGGGAGAGGGAGCCTCCCTGGAGCTGCTCCCATGAAGCCCATCATCACCACCGCCACCCGCTGCGCCGCCCTGCTCGCCGCGCTGCTGCAGGGCTGCAGCCTGATGCCGTCGTACGACCGCCCGGCCGCGCCGGTGCCGGCCCAGTTCCCCGCGCAGCCGGCCGCGGCCGACGACGCCGCCCCCGCCGCCGACCTCGGCTGGCACGACCTCTTCGTCGACGAGAAGCTGCGCGAGCTGATCCGGCTGGCGCTGGCCAACAACCGCGACCTGCGCGTGGCCGCGCTGAACATCGAAAAGGCCCGCGCACTCTACCGCGTGCAACGCGCCGCCTCGCTGCCCACGGTCAACGCCTCGGCCAGCGGCAGTGGCTCGCGCCTGGCCGCCGACCAGAGCGGCACCGGCAACGCGATGGTCACCCACAGCTACAGCGCCGGCGTCGGTTTCTCCGCCTACGAACTCGACCTGTTCGGCCGTGTGCGCAGCCTCAACGAGCAGGCGCTGCAGACCTTCTTCGCTCGCGAGGAAACCCGCCGCAGCGCGCACATCAGCCTGGTGGCCGAGGTGGCCTCGGCCTACCTCGCACTGGCCGCCGACCAGGACCGCCTGCGCCTGGCCCGCGAGACCCTGCGCGTGCAGGGCGAAAGCTATGCGCTCACGCGGCGCAGCGCCGAGGTCGGCGTGGCCTCGGAGCTGACCGTGCGCCAGGCCCAGACCAGCGTGGAGACCGCCCGCGGCGACGTGGCCGACTACACCGCCCAGGTGGCGCAGGACCGCAACGCGCTGGCGCTGCTGCTCGGCACCGAGGTGCCCGAGCGCTGCCTGCCCGCCGGCCTGGGCGACGTGACCACCGCGGTGTTCGGCGGCCGCGACACGCTGCCGGTCGGCCTGCCGTCCACCGTGCTGCAGCGCCGGCCCGACGTGCTCGCCGCCGAACGCCAGCTGCAGGCCGCTAACGCCAACATCGGCGCCGCGCGCGCCGCGTTCTACCCGCGCATCGCGCTCACGGCCTCGGCCGGCTACGGCAGCACGCAGCTCGACCAGCTGTTCAAGGACGGCCATGGTGTCTGGAGCTTCGTGCCCCAGGTGACCTTGCCCATCTTCGACGGCGGCGCCAACCGCGCCGACCTGGCCGGCGCCCGCGTCGACCGCGACATCGCGCTGGCGCAGTACGAGCAGTCCATCCAGACCGCCTTCCGCGAAGTGGCCGACGCCCTGGCCGTGCGCGCCACCATCGACGACCGGCTCGGCGCCCAGCAGGCACTGGTCGAGGCCAGCGGCGCCAGCCTGCAGCTCTCGGAAGCCCGCTTCCAGCGCGGCGTCGACAGCTACCTCAACGTGCTCGACTCCCAGCGCACGCTCTACGCCGCGCAGCAGACGCTCATCGGCGTGCGGCTCAACCGCGCGTCGAACCTGGTCACGCTCTACAAGGTGCTCGGCGGCGGCTGGTCAGAGCGAACCGGCGGCGGCAGCTGAGCTCCCTTCCCCCGCTCGCGGGAGAGGGCCGGGGTGATGGTCGGGCCCCGCTTCAGGCACTGCGCACATGCCCACTCACCTCCGCCCCCGCATCCCGCGGCAACCGCGAAAACAGCACCGCACAAGACGCCGCCAGCGCCCCCACCAGCCAGAACACCCGCGCGAAGTCCTCCTGCTGCACGCCACCGTGCCCCGACAGCGTGCTCGACACCACCAGCAACGTGCTCGCCACTGCGATGCCGAACGCCCCGGCCAGCTGCTGCAACACGGTGGACAGCGTCGACGCCGAACTCCGGTGCGCCGGCCCGATGTCGGCGAACATCAGCGTGTTCTGCGCCGTCAGCTGCGTCGACCGCGCCGCGCCGGTGAGGAACAACAGCACCGCCATCGCCACCATCGGCCACTGCGCGTCGATCAGCCCGCACGCGGCGATCGTCGCCCCGCCCACCACCGAACAGCCGATCATCAATGGCCGGAACCCGAAGCGCCGCAGCAGCGGCGTCGTCGCCGGCTTGATCAACAGGTTGCCGAGAAAGTAATACAGCACCATCGTGCCCGCCTGCACGGCGGTCCAGCCCAGGCCGATCTGGAACATCAGCGGCAGCAGGAACGGCGTGGCCTGCAGGCACATCGCGAACGGCACGCCGCCCGTCAGCGTGGCCACCGAAAACGTGCGCACGGAGAACGGCTCCAGCCGCACCAGCGGCTGCGCCGCGCGCTGCAGGTGCCGCCGCAGCACCGCGATCAACACCACCGCGGCCGCGATCAGCGCCACCGCCAGCAGCTCGCCATGCGGCAGGTGCGCCGCGTGCGGCGCCACCTCCAGCCCACCCAGCAGCGCCGACGACCCCAGCGCCGCCAGCAGCGCCCCCTTCACGTCGAACGGCGCGCTCTGCGCCGGCGGATCGGCCGGCAGCACGCGCGAGCAGATGAACAGCGCCACCAGCCCCAGCGGCACGTTCAGCCAGAAGTTCCAGCGCCAATCGATGTAGGTGCTGATGTACCCCCCGATCGCCGGCCCGATCACCGGCGCCATCAACGCCGGCCACGTCACCAGCGCGGTGGCCTGCAACAGCTCTGCCTTCGTCGCCCGCCGGATCGTCAGGATCCGCCCGATCGGCATCATCAACCCACCGCCGATGCCCTGCAGCGCCCGCGCCACCACCAGCTGTGGCAACGACTGCGCGAAGCCACACAACGCCGACGCCAGCGTGAACAACACCAGCCCCGCGATGAAACTGCGCCGCGGCCCGAACCGATCGGCCACCCACCCCGAACTCGGCATCACCGCCGCCGACGCCAGCGGATACACCGTGACCGCCAACGTCAGCCGCAGCGTCTCGACGCCCAGGCTCGCGGCCATGTTGGGCAGCGAGGTGTTGAGGATGGTGCTGTCGAGCAGCACCATGAAGAAACTCGCGGCGACGGTGAGGGCGACGCGTTGGGTGGGGCCGAGGGACAGCATGGGGCATTGTCGCTGGGACCGTGGACATTCCCTGGGGCCATGGCGGAGAGATTCAGGTATCCCGACACATCAGGTACCCCCTTGTGGAGGAGGCCTGCCGGAGGGGAGATCGCGGCTAGCATCGAACGGACGAACACCGTTCTGCTGTCAGATCGACCGTCGACTCTTCTTGTGCACAGGAGCCTGTCGGCAGCCATGCCGGAGGTGCGCCGCCAACCCGTCTCCAAGTGTGTGTCCGCACGGCTCATCAGCGATGCCTCCAATCCGAACCAACACGGCTGATGCGGTTGTCGGCCGCTCAGTTCAGCGCCAGGTGTCGACGACAATCGACCGGGCCACTCTCTCCGACGTGCGCGCGATCGCCGAGATCCACGTCGACGCATGGCGGTCGGCCTATTCGCGAATCCTTCCCGCAGGCTATCTCGCCTCCTTGTCCGTTGATCACCGAGAAGCCATGTGGGCAAGGACCGTCGAATCTCGGCAAAGCGAGTTGCTCGTCGCCAGGGTCGATGGTGTCGTGCTGGGCTGGGTGTCCTTCGGTGCATGTCGAGACGATGATGCGCCGTCCACTCAAGCGGAATTGTGGGCCCTCTACGTCGCACCGAACAGTTGGTTCAAGGGGATCGGCCGGCAGTTGTGGCTGAGGACGCGGGCGCTCTTGTCTCAGCAGGGTTACCGCACCTGCAGCTTGTGGGTATTTGCCGAGAACGAGCAAGCGATCCGCTTCTACAAGGCGCTTGGGTTCTCGCCGGACGACATTCCTCCAAAGGCGTTGGAGCGGGGCGGTCGGCGTCTTCAAGAAGTGCGCTACGTTTGCGGAATTGACGCCTCAACCCTCCCATCCCTCGAACGTTAAGCTGCATGACCCATGGCCCAAGACGTACCAAGCCCAATGGATCTCCGTTTGGAGGAAGACGCCCGCCAGTGGTCGGCGCTGGCGATGGTCAGGCGCCCATGGCGCGCAGAGTTCTTCGCCGTGATGGTTTCAGCGATCCAAGCCGCGAGCCAGGGCCTGCCCTGCCGCGTTCTGGAGCTGGGCTCTGGCCCTGGTTTCCTGGTCGAGCACCTCCTGAAGGCATTGCCTTCGGTCACGGTGGTAGCACTGGACTTTTCTGCGCCGATGCACCGGCTGGCGGTTCAGCGGCTCGGCATGCTGGCCGCGCGTGTGCAGTTCGTCGAGCGCAGCTTCCGAGAGCCAGGGTGGGCGCAGGGGCTTGGCCAGTTCGAGCACGTCGTCACCAACCAGGCGGTTCATGAGCTCCGTCACAAGCACCGTGCGCCAGCGCTCCATGCTGAAGTCCGAGCCTGCCTTGCGGCGAGCGGAAGCTATCTCGTCAGCGACCACTATTTCGGCGAAGGAGGCATGTCAAACGAGCAGTTGTACATGTCGGTCTTAGAGCAAAAGACAGCGCTTGCAGATGCGGGCTTCGCCAGCGTCGAGCAACTGCTGCTCAAAGGCGGCATGGTGCTTCACCGTGCAACCTGAAGTCCGGTGAGGGACTGGCCCGCGGCCATACTCTTGCCTGGAACGCGATATCACATCACATATCCAAAGGTCCCCATGAAGCGCTGGCTGAAAGAAAACCGTGGCTTCCTGATCTTTCTGTTGTGCTTTGGTTTCCTGCGCACGGCCGTGGCCGACTGGAACCCGATCCCATCCTCCTCCATGCGGCCCACGCTGCTTGAGGGCGACGTCGTCCTGGTCAACCGACTGGCCTACGACTTCAAAGTTCCCCTCACCGACATCTCGATCATCCGGCTCGGCGAACCACAGCGTGGCGATGTCATCACGTTCGCATCGCCGCACGATGGAGTTCGCCTGATCAAGCGGCTTGTCGGTCTACCGGGCGACGTGGTGGAACTCCGGGACGATCGACTGCTCATCAACGGTGTGGTGGCCGAGTACAGCGACGCCAAGGAAGTCGTCGAATCGCTGGGTGCCTACTCCGTGCATGGCGTTCGGGCAACCGAGCGCGTGGGAAACGCCGAGCATCCCGTTCAGTTTCTTCCCGGCATCCTCGCGAAGCGCAACTTCGGGCCCATCGTCGTGCCGCACGACAGCTACTTCTTTCTCGGGGACAACCGGGACAACAGCGCCGACTCCCGCTATGTCGGCATGGTGCCTCGTCGCGTGCTCATTGGCCGGGCACACCACATCCTGGCGTCGGCCGACATCACCGGAAACTGGCTGCCACGCGCCGCTCGGTTTGGCAAGTCCGTCGAGTAGCGTTGCGATGCGCTTCGCCGCGGCAAGGCGCACGGAGCCTCTCGTTTCAAACCTTGGGCATGCGATGCGGATCCTCATCACAGGTGCATCGGGATCTGGCACCTCCACGCTGGCAAGCGCTTTGGCAAGTAGCCTTGGCTACACCTTTCTCGACGGCGACCACTATCTCTGGGTCAAGCCTGAGCCTCCCTTCGAAGCCAAACGTTCGCCGGAAGACCGGCGGAGCTTGCTGTTGGCAGATCTCGGCAGATCCGCCGGTGCCGTGCTTGCCGGCTCGATTGACGGATGGGATCGGGAATTGGAGGATTCGTTCGATCTCATCGTGTTTCTATATCTGGCAACGGAGATGCGATTGGCCCGACTGCGCTCGCGGGAGACGCAACGATTCGGCGCTGTCGATGCCGAGTTCCTTGACTGGGCCGCCCAATACGACCTGGGCACCCGTGAGGGACGCAGTCTCGCCAATCAACGTGCCTGGTTGGCTGCGAGGTCATGTCCGATTCTCTCGATCGAGGGCGACAGGACCATCGAGGAAAGGCTCCGCATCGTGCTCAAACATCTACCCCCGACTGTATGAAGAAGCTGCTTGGCCTCTCGGACCTCAGCAGGAGGGACGTCCATGACATCTGGGATCTGGTGGTCCGTCCGCCAGTACAACTCTCCGGTACGGTCGCGTGGTCCTTCGAGGGCGACGGCATCCGCACCCGAACGACATTCATCGAAGCGTTCCGGCAGCTAGGGTTGGCATTCACCGAGTTGCCGAACCTCCTGAAGACCGGCGAGCGCGTCCGCGACCTGGCCGGGTACCTCGACCCGCTCTTCGAGATGTACGTCATCCGCGAGTCCAACCACTTGCGATTGGCCGAGTTCGCCGGGGCTACTTGCAGGCCCGTGATCAACGCGATGTCCAGCGAGGCTCACCCCTGCGAGGTGCTCACGGATGCGTACTTTGTCCACTCGAGACTGGTTCCGCTCGAGCGGGCCCGGATCTGCCTCTGGGGGCCCCCCACGAACGTGCTTCGTTCCTGGCATGAGCTCGCTCGCGTTCTCGGATTGAACGTCATGCATGTTTGCAGCGCCGAGTTCCATGAATCAGCGGGCGGCGTGCTGTTCACCGAGGAGCCGCCGCTGCATGCGGATGTCGTGATCACCGATGCGTGGCCGACCGACGCGCAAGGGCAGGGCTGGTCACTGACAGAGCGCCATCTCGCCAAGATGGGTTGGCCCACGCTGTTGCCCACGCCGCCTTTCACGATTGGCCGCGAGCTTTCTGTCGACCCGCTGACGTATTCCGGATTTGCCGGCTATCACCAGAAGGAACTGCTTGTGCCCGTGCAAATGGCGATATTGCGCTATGTAGCCGCCGCCTGACACTTCGATCGAGCGATGCCTTCCAGCGTGCTGTTCGTGCCCGGTTGAGGGTCGAGGTGGCCGAGCCCTTGGCGATGCACCAGTTGCCAAGCGACCACCTCGACCCTGATGGTTTGGCCGCTCGCCGTGCAGACGCCACGCGAACTTACGGCGCGACGTGCACAGTTCCTGTCACAGCGGAACTCCAACTCCCCGAGAAATCGAAGAGTTTATCCGGCACAGCAATCGCGCTAAAGACATGGTCGCCTGTTGGCTGCGGCGGCATCGCGACCGTCGCGCTAGCCGTCCAGACTCCTGAGGCGGCGGTACCGGCGCTCAAGGCAAACGTCATGTCACCCTGTGAAGTTGCATCGGTTGACGACATCGTCGAATCAACTCGCTGCATGACGACTGGAACAGTAAAGCTTGCCCTCGCAGGGTTCAACGTACCTGTGAAGATGGCTTCAATGTTGAACGAAATCGAGCTCCTAGCATTAGGATTAGGTGTTACGACCTCAACCTTGGTTACCTTCATTTCGCCATTCATGCTTCCAAGAGTCGCTGGAGCAGAAGGCGTTGGCTCTTGGGCAAACGGCGTGAGCGCACGGGCTACATCGCCCCCACCCCCACAAGAGCAAAGAAGCAAGGAGCTTGCGAAAACCAGGAGTGATCTCATGTGTCAAATTCTATCTGGTAGATCTCCATTCGGGCGTGTCAGATTCTTTGTGTGCAAGGCATACCATGACCATCAGGAGCATGAATGCCAAGCAAGACGAAGTTGAAGAACCCGGAGATTGCCGCGAAGTCGGCCGCGTTGCCAAAGATCCCGCAGGAACTGCTTGACCAGTTTGTGAAGGGTCCGATGACGGCGCAGGAGATCCAGCAGGCCTCGATGGCCTTCAAGAAGGCGCTCATCGAGCAGATGCTGGGCGGCGAGCTGAGCCACCACCTGGGCTACGCACCTGGCGCCGCCAAGCCGGCCGAGGCGACCAACCAACGTAACGGCAAGAGCGCGAAGACCGTGCTGACCGAGGATGGTCCGCTGCGCATCGATGTGCCGCGCGATCGTGACGGCAGCTTCGAGCCTCTACTGGTGCCCAAGCATGAGCGCCGCTTCACGGGCTTCGATGACACGATCGTGGCGCTGTACGCACGTGGCATGACCATGCGCGAGATCCAGGGCTTCGTGCGCGACCAATACGGCACGGAGGTCAGACCCGAGTTCATCAGCAGCGTCACCGACGCCGTGATGGAAGAGGTCGGCGCCTGGCAGAGCCGGCCGCTGGAACCGATGTACCCCGTGATCTTCTTCGACGCACTGCGGGTGAAGATCCGAGAGGACGGCGTGGTGCGCAACAAAGCGATCTACCGGGCGCTGGGCGTGCAGCCCGACGGCACGCGCGACATCCTGGGCCTGTGGATCGAGAACACCGAAGGAGCCAAGTTCTGGATGAAGGTGTTCAACGACCTGAAGACGCGCGGCGTGCAGGATGTGCTGATCGCCGTCACCGACGGGCTGAAGGGCATCCCCGAGGCGCTGGGCGCGGTGTTTCCTGCCACGACGCTGCAGACCTGCATCGTGCACCTGATCCGCAACAGCCTGGACTACGCAAGCTGGAAGGAACGCAAGGCCCTGGCGGTGGCCCTGAAGCCCATCTATACGGCTGTCAGCGCAGAGGCGGCCGAGCAGGCCCTGAGCGAGTTCGAAGCCAGTGCGTGGGGCGACAAATTCCCCACTGTCGTCGCGGCCTGGAGAAGGGCCTGGGATCGCGTCATCCCGTTCTTCGCGTTCAGCCCATCGGTCAGACGCGTGATCTACACGACCAACGCCATCGAGAGCCTGCACAGCCGGCTGCGCAAGATCATCAAGACGCGCGGGCATTTCCCCAGCGACGACGCTGCGACGAAGCTGATCTGGCTGGCGCTGCGCAACACAACACGGCCGACTGGGGCCGCGCGGCCAAAGAATGGCGTCAGGCCATGAACGAGTTCGCGATTGCCTACGGCGATCGATTCACACGACCGGCCCCGTAACATGCGGCTCTCGCCTGCTCTTATAACGCCGATTTTCAGCGGCTACGCGGGCAGGCGTTTCAAGGCCTTGCACACAGAAATTCGGACAGGCTCGGCGCATGCGGTGAACATCGACTGGCAAGGCCCAATCGCGGACGCTAGATAAATTGAGTTGTGCGTTACGGCGGACGGAGCTCTTGACAAGGACCGAGCCTACACAAGGCGTCGGTAGTTCCCTCTGCTCACGAATTCAAGGTAGCCCGCATCTCGTAGGCGTTGAAGCCCCGCGCGAATCGTTGCATCCATTGCCTTGTTCTCTGGATGCAAACGAAGCAGCGGTTCTTGGTGTCGATAGACCTCGGAGAGCAGAAACTGCTTCGGCAGTTTCATAATTACCTCTTCCCACAACTCCCGCCGAAAACCGTCCAGACTGCCTGATGCGCGTGCAGTACTGCTCGTAACTTCTGCAGCGACTGGAGTTGCCCGAGATACTCCGCTAAGAGTCTTCGAATCTGATTGATCTAGAAGTCTCACGATCACATCCTCCACGCTATCGATAAGAGGAACTGCCAACGCCTGCAACCGGCCAAAAGTGCCGTCGCTCAAATCCACCTTCACGCCCATACGACCTCCGAGTCAATGTGTGGATAGAGTAGCAGTTCGAGTCACTGGAGTCAACTCTAGAGTCAATTCTGGAGTCATTGGGCGGAGGTCTCTTGGTGGATCGCCTACGCCGCGCGGTGCGGGGCTAGGCGGACGCATCCGCTGCCGCCGTCGGCTACTTTTCCCTCGGTCAAGTTTGAGTTCGTTCAATAGGGCTTCAAGACGCTGCTCCTACGTCACCTTGGAAGCCGACACAGATGGCGAGACCGTAGTGCTGTGAAAGGCTCACCCAATGAGCTTCCCCAGCGCCGCCAATTCGCTCGCCATCACCTGCTGCAGCGTCTCCACCGTTTTCCCCGCCTGCTGCGCCTGCTTCTGCTCCTGCGCTGCATCATCGGTCGCCGCCTGCAGTTGAGTGCGCAACACCGTATCGCTGTCCAGCAGCCGCTTCACGGCCGCGCTCTTGGCCGCGGTGGTCACCGCAGAGCGTTCGGCCGAGAGGGTGTCGGCGGTTTGTTTCAGGCGTTCGCCGGAGAGTTTCAGGCCGGCCTCGGCCTGGCGCACGAAGCCGGCGAAGCCGTCTTCCGTGGGGGCCTTGGTGGTGGCGTTGTCGGCCGGGGCGTCGTCGGGCAGCAGCAGGGTGGCGCCGGTTTCCAGGCGGTCGAGGTCGACGTGGGGGTTGAGCGCCTGCAGGCGCGTCAGCACGGGGGTGCCGCCGGCTTTGAGGGTGGCGATGTCGGCGGCGTTGCGGACGATGAGGATGCGCATGGGAATCACCCGATGAGGTTGAGCGGCGTCATCTCGGGGCGCAGGGGCGCGTCGATCTTGCCGGTGGTGATGTTGCCGATCACGGTGCAGAGGCTTTGGCCGGTGCCGGGCGGCAGGATGCGGATCGAGACGTCGCCGCCGCGCACGCGGTTGGTGTTGACCAGCGCCACGGGTGCGGTGATGAGCACGGCCGGGGCATCGCCGCGGCTGCGCTGTTCGCAGCGGTTGTCGTTGAAGAGCAGGTCGCCGCTGGCGCTGAGGTCCACCGCCGGGGTGCGGCTGCGGGCGGCGAGCACGTTGCCGAGCACCACCGCGTTGACCGGCGCGCTGCCGGTGGCCTGCACGAAGGCGTGGCCGTTGTCGAGCACGAGCAGGCGGCCGTCGGCCAGGCGCAGCGTGGTGTAGCCGGCGCGGCGGTTGAAGCCGTCGGACGAGCGCGGTTCGTCGATCAGCAGGGCGTGCCAGTCGGCATCGCTGCGCACTTCGCTGAAGGCTGCTTCGCGTTCGACGCGGTTGTGCTGCACCGTGGCCTGCACGTACGGTGAGTGCACCGCAATGCCTGCCGCGGCCACGCCGGTGCCGTCCGGCGGGCCGATCTCGCTGACCTCGTTGCCGTCGATGCGCGGCTGCTGCACCGATTGCGCGAGGATCCCCGCCACCGTGCCCTGCGATTGCACGACGCCGGTGCCGATGCGCCGCAGCGTGTTGCCGACGATGCGCGCGGCCCGCGCGCGCGTGATGCCGATGCCCACCGCGGTGTTGGCCTCGCGCGTGGTGCCCAGGTCGCGCACGTGGTTCGATTCGATCGTCAGCGCGCCCTCGGCCGATCGCGCTGCGACGACGATGCCGTGCCCGCCGTCGTGCACCAGGTTGCCGTGCACCAGCAGCTCCTGCACCGCGGCGCGCACCCCGATGCCGGCGCCCGGAAACCCTTCGATCTGGTTGCCGCGCACCTGCGCCTCGCGCGGGCCTTGTTGGTCGAGCCCGGGGGTCAGCGCGATGCCGTCGCCGCGCAGCGTGCGGTCGCCGTCGCGCGTGGCCTTCAGACGGTTGTCGGTGATCCACGCGCCATCCACTGCGCAGCGGATGCCCGGTCCGTGCACGCCCAGCGTGTTGCCGCTGAGGTGCACCGACGCACCGGGCAGCCCCAGGCCCTGCAGCGACAGTCCGGCCTCGTGCGGGCCGATCACCGTGTTGCCGGCCACGCGGGTGGCGAGCGCGTGGCCCACCGCGCCGTCCAGCACCACCGCGTTGTCGCGGCAGGCGAACACATTGCCGTCCACCCACAGCGCGCCGGTGAGCAGCGCCTGCGGGCCTTCGTCGCCCACCGGGTCGAGGGCGCGTACGCCATCCGGGGCGAACAGCAGGTTGTGTTGGATCGAGGCGCCGAGCACCGCGCCGGCCAGCGACACGGCCGCACCCTGCGCGTCGTTGCCGCTGAACACCGCCACGGCCAGTTCGCGCAGCGCCAGCCCGAAGGCCGAGCGCACGACGATGGCCGACTGCCGGCCGAGCGAGAACACCGCCAGCCGCTCGATGGCGATGGCGAGGCCACGTTCGATGAGGAAGGCCGTGCCCGGGCTGACCACCACCGTGGCCGGCCCCTGGCCGGTGATGCGCACCGAGCGCGCACCGGCGATGCGCACCGGCGCCTGCAGCACGTACTGGCCGGCGTGCAGGCAGACGGTGCCGCCGGTGTCGCGCACCCGGTCCACCGCGGCCTGGATGGTCAGCTGCCCGCTGGCATGCGATTCGGGTGTGACGCAGGCGGTGCAGCCGCAGTCGTCACCGCCACCGGCGGGCGGCCAGGGGTGGCGGCAGTCGGTCACGCTGCCGGCCGCCACGTCCCACAGGCCGAGCCGCGCGTAGTGGTGGTGGATGCCGCGCGGCGGTGCGCGGTCGAGCAGCTCCACCGAGGCATCGGCCGTGCGCGCGGCGAACACCCAGAAGTCACCCACCTTGAAGCCCTTCGATCCCGTGGTGTCGAAGCGCACGGTGATGCCGTCTTCCAGCAGCAGCGTGGTGCCGCCAGTGGGCACGGTGATCAGGCCGCTCGAGCCGGCGGCGTCGAGGTCCTGCACCTGCACCGGCGTGCCGCTGGCGGCGGTGCGGAAGACGCTGCCGCGCTGGTCCCAGCGGCGCACGCGCAGGTTCGTGCCGGGCAGCAGCGCGGCCGGCAGCGCGGGGCTGAAGGTGATGCGGCGGGTCGCGTCGTTCACGGTGATGCGGCGCATCTCGCCGGCGGCTTGCGCGAATTCGCGCACGTCGTCGGTGATCTCCACCCAGTCCCCGGTGTTGAAGCGCAGCACGTCGTCGCGGCCGAGCGTCTTCAGTTCCAGTTCGCTGCCGGACACCACGCTGGCGACCCGGCTGCCGACGCTGGCGTTTTCGCGCGACCACTTGAAGGTGGCGGTGCCGAGCGCGCCGGGGTCGTGGATCTCGACGCGGTAGAGCTGGTTCTCCAGCCCGCGGTAGCCGCCGGTGGGCGGCAGCTCGCAGGGGTCGTCCACCGGGGCGACATCGAAGGTGCCGGTGGTCAGCACGCCGCTCGAGGGGGCGATCAGCGTGGCCCAGCCGGGCAGGTCGGCGTCCGGCGTGGCGCAGGTGGGGGCGCTGCCGGCGTCGTCGGCCAGCACGCGCACCTGCCACACGGTCTGGCGGCGCGAGCTGGTCTCCACCGCCACGGCGCTTTCCACCAGTGCGGGCTGTTCGAGGTGCGTCACCTCGCGGTCCCACACGTCGAGGTACACCAGGTGCCGGCCGGCGGTGGGCAGCGCGGGCGGCGCGGGCAGGTAGGGCTGCTGCGTGTAGGGCGTGGCGTTGGTGTAGGCCGGCTCGGCGAGCAGGTCGTCGAAGCGGCGCTGGGCCGGGTCGGCGGTGCCGTGGTGCTCGGCCAGCAGGCCGTCCACGTACAGCCGGCCGGGGGCGATCGTCAGCTGCCCGGCCACCACCGTGGCCTTGAAGGCCAGCGGCGTGGTGGCCGACACGGTGGCGCGGCCCAGCGTGTCGCTGGCCAGCGCACGCAGGCGCCGGTCGATGATGGCCACCAGCTCGTTGGCATCGGCGTCCAGCAGCACCGCGCCTTGCTTGAGCTCCACGCCGGCGTAGTCGAGCAGGGGGTTCAGGCGCACGCGGGAGAGGTCGGCGGGCATGGGGGTCTCCTGGGTTGCTCCCTCTCCCACGGGTGGGAGAGGGTGGGGGTGAGGGTCGGCGTGCAGGCACCACCCTCACCCCGGCCCTCTCCCGCGAGCGGGAGAGGGAGGGCGGTGTGGAAAGGGTCGGGGGTCATGTGGCGAAGAACAGCCCGGCGTGCAGCCCGAAGCGCAGGTATTCGTCGAGCCGGAGCCGCAGGTTGGCCTCGCGCTGCGGCTGGTAGAGCGCATGCAGCACGCCCATCTCGCCGCCGTCGTGCGCGCCGTCGCGGATCGCCGCATCGGTGGCGTGGCGCAGCTGGCCGTAGCCGGGGTCGCCGTAGCGCAGCGAGGTGAAATGCGGCAGCACGTCGGGATGCGCCTCGTCCGGCAGGCAGCGGAAGCGCCGCGGGGTCACCGAGCCGGTGGGCACGAAGCAGAAGCGCACGCAGCCGGCCTGCCGCCGCTCGGCCTGCAGGGAGCCCAGGAAGAGGCTGTCTTCGGCCAGCGGCAGGTGGCGCACGTGCACGCGGCCGACCACGGTGCTGGCGCGCAGCGTCAGCGCGGCGCCGGGCGCGCCGGCGGCATCGGCAGCGATCGCGGGGGTGGCCGCATCGCCGGCATCGACGAGGCAATCCTGCAGCATCAGGTCGGCATCCGGCACCGCGTGCAACGGGCCGGTGATGCAGCGCTCCAGCGTCACCTTCGCGAACGGGTGTTCGATCACCAGGCTCGGCGCCCCGGGCGACACCGCGGTGCCATCGGGCTGCAGCGACACGCCGGGCACCAGCGTGCAGTCGCGCAGCACCAGCTCGCGCGGTTCGTCGTCGGCGGTGGCGAGCAGGCGCAGCGGGCCGCCGGCGAACACCAGGCCGTCGATCACCAGCCGGCCGCGGGCGCCAATGGCGAGGTTGATGTCGCCGCCGGCCAGCACCACCGGCCGCGTGCCGTCTGCCGCCGCAACCACCACGGCATGGCCGGCCGTGTCTGGGGTCAGCACCGCGTCGACCTTGAACACCGGCGTCTGCCCGTAGGCCTGGCTGTCGCCGATCACCAGCCGGCCGCCCGCGGCGATCGCCTCGAGGTGCGGCTGCAGTGCCTCGCCGGCCTGCGCACTGCGCTGCGGCGCCAGCGTCTGGCCTTCGGGCGTGCGGGCGTATTCGCCGCCGCCGATCGCGCTCGGCTGGCCGTGGTGAAACGTGGCCAGCAGCGGCCCGTCGCCGGGCGCACCCAGGAGCACGCGGCCGCGCTCCGGGTCCAGCCCGATGCTGCCGGCCGGCACCGCGGCCTCGTGGGCCCAGCCGGTGGGCGTGTCGCGCAGGTCGCAGATGCGCACCTGCGACAGCGGCACCGGCGTGGGCGGCGTGCCCGGCCGCCACAGCTGCACGCTGCGGCCCACACCATAGTCGTCGGCCCCCGTGCCCTGCCGCACCGCCAGCGCCAGGCCGCGCACCGTCAGCGGCTCGGGCACGTTCACCGGTTCGGCCAGCTGGTCGAGGCTGTCCTCGGTGATCGCGCGGCGGAACAGCCGCAGGTCCGCCCCCAGCGGGTTGAGCCGGAAGCGCCGGCCGCTGGCGTCGCCGGGCTCGGGCGTCAGCGGCACCTGGCTCAGCCGTTGAGCCAGCAGCCGCCAGGCGAAGATCGCGACGTTGGGGATGTTGTAGCGCCCGCTGCCGGTTTCGGGCCGGCGCATCTCGGCGGTGTGCGTCACGGTTTCGAACGCACCGCCCAGCCGCAGCAGCGCGCCGGCACCCCGCACCGGCACACTGGCGGGCGCGTGCAGCCGCGGGTGCTTCATGTACTGCGTGGTGGCCAGCCGCTCGAAACACTCCACCGCATGCGCCGGCCAGCCGGTCACGTCCTGCGCCAGTTCCTCCAGCATCAGCGCGGTGCCCTTGCGGCGGCGGAACGCGATGGTGTGCGTCACCTCGGCGCGGGGCGACGCGATGCGCGGCACCTCGCCGTGCAGCTCCCGCCAGCCGATCAGGTCGCCGAGGTAGGGCACCAGCGTCTCGGCGCAGGTCTCGATGAACTGGTCGTCGTAGAGCTGCTCGAGGTTTTCTTCGAGTGCGGCGAACTGCGTGGCAAACGCCGCCAGCAGCGCCCGCAGCGGCTCGCCCTGCTCGTGGTCGCGCAGGCGGTGGATCGCCGGCAGCAGCGCGTAGAGGCGGTCGGCGGTCAGCGTGGCCATCAGAAGACCTCCAGCGTGTCGAACGGCGCGGCATCCAGCGTCAGCAGCTCGGCGGGTTTCGCGACGCTGCCTTGCACCCGCGGGCGCGAGGCCAGCAGCCGCAGCTGGCGTGAGACCGCGGTTTGCGCACTTGGCAACGTGCCGCCGTACAGCCTTGTCAGCTCGATGGCGACGACCCCGGGCACCTGCTGCGCGGTGGCGATCACGTCCGATTGCTGCACGGGCTGGCCGAGCGCGCGGGCGTCGAACGAAAAGCGCTGGCGCAGCGCCGCCTCCACCGCGGCCAGCACCTGTGCCGGGTCGCGGTCGGCCTCGCAGCGCACCTTCAGGCCGAGGCGGAAGGTGCTGAGCTGCGCCGCCAGCAGCTGCACCGGCACGAACGGATCGCCGGCCGCCTTCAGCGCGGCGAGCAGGTGCTGCCACGTCGGGCTCGCAGGGCCGAGCACGTCGCCCTCGGGCGCGGCGATCGTCAGCACCACGGTGCGCCCGGCCGGCAGCGGCAGCACCGCGGCATGGGCCTTGGCGATGCCGCTGTAGGCCCGCGCGAAATCCTCGTAATCGAGCAGCGACACCGCGCGGCCCAGCGTGCGCGTGTAGAGCGGCATGCTGGCACGGGCACGTTCGGCCGGCTCGGGGTCGGTGCCGCCCTGGGCCGGCAGCGGGTTGGCCACGCTCTTCAGGCCGAGCGGGCGGCTCATCAATTGCGTCAGCGCGCCCGCGGCCACGTTGCCGGCACGGCCGAGGCCCTTGCGGTACACCGCGCGCACGTTGTTCACGCCGCTGGGGAGCCGCGCGCCCTGCACGCCATCGCCGAACTGCACCTGCTGGCGGCCTTGTTCGTCGGTCTCGAGCGTGTACACGCGGTCGCTCGGGCCATGGCCGTACAGCGTGTCGGCCGGCTGCCAGGCGATGTCGCCCACGCGCAGCGTCAGCGCCGGGGTGGCGCCGAGGGCGTTGTCGGCGGCGCGCCAGGTCAGTGGCACCTGCTTCAGCTCGAAGCGCTGGAACGCCTGCGCGCCCTGGCCGCTGCCGAGCACCTGCGACACCGTCTCGCCATGCGAGGCCGGCACGACGTTGGCATGCACCACCACGCTGTCGCGCCGCAGCGCCTGCGGCAGCGGCGGCGTGATCTCCAGCTCGCAGCGGCCCGGGCTCACGGCGTGAGCCAGCACCAGCGTGGCCTGCAGCGCCACCGCGCTGCCATCGGCCGCGGTGCCGCGCACCAGCAGCCGGCGGCCCGGCAACAGGCCGTCGGCACCGGTATCGACCGGGATGCGGTTGCCACTGACGGGCGTGTCCACCGGGTACGGCGCCAGCGGCAGCGCTTCGGACTGCAGGAACACCGCCGTCTCGCGCACCGCGCCCTGGAACTGGGTGGCGTAGTTGGCGCCCTGCAGCCGCAGCCGGCTCACCTTGCCCGCCATCGCGAACGCCGCGCGCGAGACCTCGGCCGTGCTGGCCACGCGGTACAGCTCGACGTAGGTGCCGCTCGGTGCCGGCTCGTGGGCATAGCCGAACGCACCCTTGGCCAGCACCACCAGGCTGCCGGTCACGGCCTCGGCCTGCACGCTGTCGGTGTCGAGGTGGCCGCCATCGGCGGTGGCACCGGCGGGCGACAGCGTGAACCCGGGCCACTGCGTGGCGAACGAACCGTCCACCGGATCGAAGGCGCCGGGGTAGCCGCGCTTGAAGTCGCCGCCCATGGTCTCCCACATCGGCGCGTTGTGGCCGAAGGCTGCGGCGCGCTTGCGCAGCACGTGCACCTGCGGCTGCTGGGTGGCGGGGTCCATCCACGGCGCCACCGAGCCCAGGCCGCGCCGCCAGTGCACCAGGGTGCGGTCGGCCTCGGGCTGCAGTTCCACGCGGTCGATCAGCCGGAAGTCCCAGTGATTGTCCTGCGGGTGGGCGACGAACTCGTCGCCGACGATCACCAGCGCATCGCCGGCCTTCAGGTTCAGGCGCGTGCCGGCCAGCACGGTGAAGGTGTCGCCGCGGCCGGGCATCACGGGGGTGCTGAGCCAGGGCCGCAGCGCGTTCCACGCCGGGCGGGCTTCGGCCAGCGGCTCGGTGGTTTCGAACGCCTGCGGCAGCTCACCGGGGCCGGGCACGCTCTGCACCTTCAGGCCGGCGTCGAGCGCCAGTTTGGCCGGCACGCCGGTGACGAAGTTGCCCGGCTCAGGGGCCAGCGCGGCGGGCGGCGTGGGCGGGGTTTCGAGGGCGAAGGCCAGCCAGGTTTCGGCGGCCACGCCGGGCCGCAGCCGGTAGCCGATCAACCCGCCCATCGATTGCAGCGACACCCGCTCGGTGGCGGTGCGCAGGTACGACTCGTTGGCGATGCGCTCCTGGTAGAAGGTCAGCACGTCGGCGGCACAGGCGAAGGCGTCGATGAGGCCGAGGGTGAAGTCGTCCGGCGCGCGGGTGCGCAGGCCGGCGAGGGGTGCGAAGCGTGAGGACGAGAGCAGCGATTGCAGGCTGGCCTGGAAGGCGGCGTGGTCGCCGATGCGGTAGGGGATGGCGGACAGGCCGGGGCGCTGCGCGAGGCCCTGCGGGGTGGCGGCGGCGATGCCATCGCAGCAGCCGCAGGCCTCGCTGCCCGGTGGCGGCGCGGGGACGTGAGGCTTCAGGTCGGGGGTGGGGAGGGTGCTCATGGAGTGACTCCCTGCCGGTGAGGGCGCGCCGAGGTTCTTGCTCCCTCTCCCTCTGGGAGAGGGCGGGGGTGAGGGTGCGGTGTGGGCTGGTGCTCGCTGTGTGCGTGGCCCCTCACCCCGACCCTCTCCCCGGGGGGGAGAGGGAGACAGAGACAGGCGGCGCGGGTCACGATCCCCCTCCCGCCCGCACCACCAACCGCCCACGCTCGCGGAAGTTCGGGTTGTTCGCCAGCTGCGCGATCTCCAGCCGCCCGATCGGGATGACGCCGTTGGCCAGCGAGGTCGGGCTCGGATTGACCAGCCGCTGGAAGCGTTCCGGCCGCACCGCGTCGACGCCTTCGACCGCCTGCGCCGCCGCGACGATGCGACTCAGGAACACCGGCTCGCCGAAGCTGAAGCGGTCGGGGTGGAAGGTGCCGAGCGTGCCGTCGGGCAGCGTGTCGGCCGACAGCACCCGCTGCACCGCCTGCAGCACGTGGGCGCGGAAGTGGCCGGGCAGCACGCAGATGTGCAGCCGCACGTCCAGCGGCACGTAGCGCGGGCCGTCGACGTGCAGGTCGTAACCGGCCATGCGGAAGCGTTCGAGGTGGCGGCGCAGCCGGGCCGCATAGGGCGCATCGACCGGGCTGCCGCCGAAGCGGTCGGCGGTGACGAACACGGTGTGCCAGCTGCCGGTCCAGCGGAACGACGCGGCGGCCCGCTGCACGTCGGGCCGGCGCTCGGCGGCGGCGGCATGGTCGGCCGCGGTGACCGCGCGCTGCTGCGTGCGGAAGGCCTGCGGCGCATCGCGCTTGACGACCTCCACATCCTCCGGCTCGGTGCCGCCCTCGGCCGGCAGGGGGTTGCGCACCGCGGTGAACGCGCCGACGGTGCCGGTGACCACGTGGCGGATCGCCTCGGCGCCCACGTTGCCGGCGCTGCCCTGGCCGATGCGGTAGCGCACCGTGAACGCAGTGCCGGGATCGGGCCGCTGGCCGTTGACGTCGTCGCCGAAGCGCAGCCGGGCGGTGCCGGCGTCGTCGAGCTCCACCGCCACGTCGGTGGCATCGGCGGCGCTCTGCAGCAGGTCCTGGCGCGGCGTCCAGGGTTCGACCACGCTGCCGAGCTGGCCGGTCAATGCGGCGATGCGCGGGGTGGCGCCGCGCGGCGAGATCGCCAGCAGGCTGCTCGCCGGCCACCAGGCCTCGTCGTCGCCGATCGGCACGGCCAGCAGCGCGGCGAGGTCGAAGCCATGCGTCAGCGGTGCCTGGCGCAGCGCCGGGCGGAAGCGCGGCGGCACCGGCACGGTGGGCGCGGCGCCGCAGGTGGCGCTGGCCGTGGCCGGCGCGTTGAAGAGCGTGGGCGCCGGCACGCTGCCGAGTGCTTCTTCCGGCAGGCTCATGCCGTGATCCACCAGCACGATGTTGCCGTGGGCCACGCTCACCGCCAGCCCGGGCCGCTCGCGCACCGACAGGCACAGCGGGAACTGCAGCGCGTCGGCGGCGTCCCAGGCGATCTCGGTGACGTCGCGCGGCGCGTCCTCGGGCGGGCTGTCGAACAGGCCGCCGCTCGGGTCCGCCGACAGGCTCACCGCGGTGAGCCGCACGGCCCAGCGGTGGCGGCGGTCGGCATCCTCGGCGGTGAACGTGGTGGGGCTCACCAGCTCCTCGAACACCAGCAGGTCGCCCACCTGCAGCGCCGCGGCGTGACCACGCAGGGTGGCGCGCGTGCTGCCGCGCGGCAGGCAGCAGGCCTCGTCGCCCCAGGTATGGAAGTGCAGGGTGTTCAGGTCCTCGTCGAGCACCGCGGCCTGCGCGGTCTCGAACACCAGCGCGCCGCCGGCGATGGCATCGCGCAGCGCCGGGCTGGCCGGCGCGACGGTGGGGCCGAGCGCCGGCACGTGCGTCAGCAGCATGCTGCCGGCGGCCAGCGGCACCGCATGGCCGGCCACCGCCACGTGCACGAAGGCGCGGGCGTTGCAGCCCTCGTGCATTGCGTAGTCGACCAGCCGGGCATGCCGCCGCACCGAGATGCGCTGCCGCGCGGTGCCCAGGTAGGCCTCGGTGGCGATGGCGTCCTGGCGGTAGCTGAGCTGGTCGGCCGCGTAGGCCAGCAGCTCCACCAGCGTGACGCCGAGGTCGGCGGCCGAGCGTTCGGTCCAGCCCGGCACCGAGAGGCTCAGCCGGTCGAGCATCAGCCGGCGGAACCCGGCGTAGTCCTTCGCGAGGTAGTCGATGTCCGGCGCGGTGCCGGGGGCCGGGGCGCACACGCCGGGGTCGGCGCAGTCGAAGTCCGACGGGCACTCGACCTTGAACGAGAACGCGATCTTCGACAGCACCGGGTCGAAGCCGGGGGCGGGCTGGTCGCTGCCGCTCCCTCCGCCACTGTTCGCCACGATCGACAGCGTGTAGGTCGAGTGGTCGCCGCTGCCGTCGGTGCGGACCACCAGCGTGTGCGGCAGGTCGTCCACCGTGTCGACCAGGCCCGGCTCCGCGCCGGCCGGCAGCGCATCGGCCGCGGCGCACCAGACGATGCCGACGCTGCGGATGCGCTCGCCGCCGTCGATGCGCAGCTGGTCCGGCGTCAGCGTGAAGCCGCTGCGCAGCAGCCGCACGAACAGCGTGCGCTGGCGCGGGACGCCCGGCGGCGCCGCGCGGTCGAGCACCTCGACGAAGGCGATGCCGTTGGCGCTGCCGCTGCGCTGGATCACTTCCAGCCGGCGCGGCTCGCAGCAGTGGAAGCGGGCGGCGGTCATGACGCCTCCCCGCCCGGGGCGGTGAACGTGGCCACGTGGGTGGTGCGGTCCTGCAGCACCACGTAGCGCACCGTCACGCGCAGCGCAGCATCGTCGTTCAGCACCTCCACGGCCTGCACCGCGATCAGGTGCGACAGGTGCTGCTGCAGCGCGCTCTGCACCAGCAGCTGCGTGGTCGCGGCCAGTGCGCTGCTGTTGGGCTCGAACACCAGCGAGAGCAGGCCGCTGCCGAAGTCCGGCCGCATCACGCGCTCGCCCGGCGTCGTGAACAACACCTGCTCGATCAGGTCGCGCAGGTGGTCGTCGCGGCCGGTGGTCGCGGTGCGGCCGTGGTCGTCGAAGTGGTACGGGAAGTCGAGGTGGGCGGTCATGTGTTCTCCCTCTCCCCTTGCGGGAGAGGGCCGGGGAGAGGGGAGCGGTGGTGGCGTGCGCCCCCTCTCCCCAACCCCTCTCCCGCAAGGGGAGAGGGGCTGTACGGACACGGCGAGGTGTTCATGTCGCGAGCACCCGGGTTTGCGCGACCACCGGCAGCATCGGCGTGCCGGTGGGCACGCAGGTGGAGCTGCCGGTCATCGTGGCCACGGGCACGCCGCCAGCGAGTACCCGGGTGGCGCCGGTGAGCCACTGGCCGCTGACGCAGGGCGGGTTCGGCGAGCCGGTCAGTGCGCAGCCGGCGATGGCGTACGGGCTGGTCAGCGTGATGGCCGGCTGGCCGCTCAGCGTGACCCGTGGGAACGGCGCCAGCGGCGTGGCCTGACCGGCATGCGTGCAGAGCACCGTGGCGCCGAGGTGGAGGACCGGGGCGGGCATGTCACACCACCGTCAACGCGCCGAGGTTCACGTCCACGGTCGGCCCGGTGAGGTTGATCACCGCGCCCTTGCCGTTGGAGATCACGATGCCGACGTCGCTCACCGAGATCATCGCGCCGGTCGCGGTCTGGATCAGCACGCCGCCGGTGGGCCCGGGCACGTCGCTGATCACCAGGCCGTTCTTCAAGGGCGTCTGCAGCGTGATGCCGGGCACCGCCGGCGGCACTGTGCGCGACAGCACCGGCACCTCGGCCGCGCTGCCCCAGAAGCCGCCGACCCAGATGGGGTAGTCCGGATCGCCGCGTTCGAACTCCACCCACACGCCCGAGCCGATCAGCGGCACCGTGAACAGCCCGTTGTTGAGGCCGGCCAGCGGCAGGCAGGGCATCGCCCAGGTGCCGGGGATGGCGCCGGCCACGTCGGGCACGATCACCTGCAGCCGGGCGATCTGCAGCGGGTCGACGTTGTTGACGACGGTGCCGCGGTACTTGCCGTAGAAGGGAGAGGGGCTAGGCATGGAACGGCTCCCTCTCCCACGTGTGGGAGAGGGTGGGGGTGAGGGTGGGTGCAGGCCGCGAGACCCTCACCCCGGCCCTCTCCCGCCAGCGGGAGAGGGAGTTCATAGGGGCACCGCCGGGAACGTGGAGATCAGCCCGTTGCGGGCCAGCGAAAAACTCTGCCGGTACGCGCCGCGTTCGATCTCGTGCGTCACGCTCTTCACGTAGAACAGCCCGTCGAACGGCAGCCCGGCCCCCCGCACGCCCACCAGCTGGCGCGACTTCAGCAGCCGGCCGTACTTGGCGACGTCGAGCGAGCCGGTGCCGAAGACGCTGTCGCTGTGCTGCGACGCGTACGCGAGGCCCGCCATCAGCGCCTGCGGCGGCGAGAGGTGCGCGGTGTCGGTGAGCTTCTCGATGCGCGGCGGCAGCGGCGGCACCAGGCCGAGCGGCGGGTTCAGCGGCGTGATGTCGGGGATCGGCACCGCGATCGGTGCCTTGCTGTTCTGTTCCTGGAAGAACACGATCGGCATCGTCTTGGCTTCCTTGTCGAAGCGGAACGACAGCTGCTCGACGTTGCTCATGGCGTCCATCCCGGTGGTCAGCGCCGGCTGCGGCGCGCCCACGCGGATCTCCGGCCCCCAGTAGGCCTTCGAGGTGCCCGGCGTTGGCCCGGGTTCGAGGTAGAACACGTAGCCGGCATCGGCCGCGAGCTGCTTCACGTAGGCGTAGTCGCTGCCCTGCTGCTGCGGGATCTGCTGCATCGGCAGCGGCGGGATGTCCGCCAGGCTCGGGATCACCAGCGGGATCACGCCCAGCGCGGCGTACTTGGCCAGGCACAGCAGCACGCGTGCCGAGGGCGGCATGGCCGGGTACGGGATGCCGGGCAGCGCGATGATGTCCATCAGGGCCGACAGGTCCTTGCCCTTGACCACCAGCCGCGCGACGCCGCCGGTGCCCGGCACCGTCTCCATGTGCGTGACAACCCCGTCGATGATGGACTCGGCGCGCCCGTCCAGCGTGACCACCAGCACCACGCGCATCAGCGGCACCGCGCTGCCGCCGCCCGTCACCAGGAACAGCGTGCGCAGCGGCGAGCGGGCCGGCAGTTCGAACGTCAGCTCGAAGCCGCTCTGTGTGTCGCCGGCGCCGTTTTCCACCTTGGCATGCACCAGCGACTCGACCACCTCGCGCGGGGCCGGCACGGGCACCGGGCCGACGTGGAGGGAGAGCTGCAGGCCGCCTTGGACGAGGGACATGGTCAGCGCACCGTCTGCTCCCTCTCCCACGGGTGGGAGAGGGTTGGGGTGAGGGTGGGGCCTGGCAGCGAGACCCTCACCCCGGCCCTCTCCCGCAAGCGGGAGAGGGAGTGCGACAGGCGAGTGGCGTGCATCTCACGCCCCCACCGGCCGCGGCACCAGGATGCGTTCCCCCGGCGTGTCCGACAGCTCGAACGGATCGATCACCGCGTTCGCATCGGCCAGCCGCCAGTACAGCCCCGGGTCGCCGAGCAGCGCGTTGGCCAGCGTGTCGGGCCGCTCGCCGCCGCGCACGAGGTGTTCGGCGGCGATGGCGATGTCGCGCCGCGCCGGGATGAAGCGGCGCAGCAGGTACGGCGTGCCGGGATCGCCGGGGTGGCTCACGTGGCGAGCCACCGCCACGCCCTGGTAGCGGCTGTTCGGGTCGAGCGGCGACTGCGGAATAGCGCCGGCGTCGATCAGCAGTTGCACGGGATCGGTGGTCATGGCAGTGCATCCAGTCCGAGGGTGTTCAAGGTCGCGCTGCCGGCGCGGCCGGCCAGCGCCTCGCGGGTGCGAAGGTGCTGCATGAAGAGCGCGCCGCCGCGGTGGCGGAAGCCGAGGTCGTCGGTGCTCAGCACGCGCAGGCCCAGCGTCACGCGGGCGCGCAGCGGGTTCAGCAGCGGGTCGAAGGCCTCCTCGACGATGCTGAACTCGGTGACCCGCACCGGCGCCACCTGCTGGCGGCCCCAGGTGAACAGCACCAGCGGCGCCTCGGGCGGCAGGATCTCCAGCGCGCCGGCATCGCTCTGTGCGGCCAAAGCCTGCAGCTCGTCGACGCTCGGGTTCACCAGCGCCTCCAGCAGCGCGAGCTGCGGTGCGATGCCCAGCTGCACCGTGGTGGCGTGCTGCTCGGGGGTTTCGAGTGCATCGGTGGCGTCGATCTCGGCGTCGAGCTTGATGGTCTCGATCGCCGGGCCTTTCAGGCGGAAGGGCTGCGCGCGCTCGCCGCCGCCATCACCGCCCACGCCCTGCACCTGGTACGTGCGGGTCAGCGTGTCGGGGTTGTACTGCAGCGCGATGGTGCGCTGCGCGCTGGCGCCGCCGGCGGCCAGCACGACCAGGCCGCCCTTGATCAGCTTCGGGGAGGCGGTGAGGGTCATGGCGTGGCGGCCCCGGCCGGCGCGAAGGTCGACGTGGCGTAGAAGTCGGGGTTCGTGGTGGAGGGGTTGAAACGGTCGTGCGGTCCGGCGTTGAGGCTGCCGTGGTGCAGATAGGCCAGCACGCGTTCGCCGATCATGCGGCGGGTGGTCTGGCCGGCGCGGTGGGTTTCCTCGAAGCGCCATTGGTAGCGGTCCGGGTTCGGGCAGTGCAGGCGGGCCTGGGCGTCGAGCACGGTGCGCGTCGGGATCGGTTCTTCCGGGCTGCCGACGGAGGTGCTGCCGGTCCAGTCGACCGGGCCGTCGGGCGTGCGCTGCTGGCCGGCCAGCGGGATCTCGAGCGTCTCGCCGCCGGTCACCGCGGTGGCGCGCGGCGGGCCCACGCGCGTCAGCGTCACCCCTTCGCGGCGCAGCCACGCGCCCTGCGTGCGGTTGGCCTCCGTCACGGTGCGCGGTTCGGGGAACGTGAAGATCTCGCGGAAGCGGTCGACCCGCTGGCCCTGCTGGCCGACGGTGGACAGGCGGCCGCGCGCCGGGTCGGGCCGGGTGTCGCGCGCCACCAACTGGCCGGTCAGCTGCTGGCGCCGCCGCAGCGGCAGGTGGCCGTAGAGGCGGTCCACCTCGGGCTGCAGTTGCCGTGCGGTGAACAGCTCGGTGCCCGGGCGCTGGAACATCGGGCCCGACAACGCGGTGACGGCCCCCGCGCGCTGGGCCTCGGCATCTTCCTCGGCCTGGCGCTCGCGCAGTTCGGCGCGGATCGCCGCGTCGCGTTCGCGCAAGGCGGTGCGGCGGTCGCGCTGGGCCTGCGCGCGAGCGGCCCCGCGCAGCGCCGGGTCGATGCCCGGGGGCATCGGATGGCCGGCGCGCACTCGCTCGCGAAAGGCCTCGCGGGCCCGCTGCGCCAGCGTCGGGTCGTTGCCGAACACCTGTTCGTGCGTCGGCGCGTCCACCGTGCCGGCACCGCCGAAGGCTTCGTCCACCAGCTCCAGCATCTGCTGCGTGCGGCCGATGTCGCAGCCCTTGATGTGGATGCGCGTGCGGGCATCGATGCGGCTGGCCACGCTGGGCAGCCGCGAGGCGCCGCCGCCGGCCGGGTGCAGCGCGTCGCGCAGCTCGGGCACGCTCAGGTGGTGGTCCTCGTCCGCGCCGTCGAGGCCGAAGCTCAGCGTGCCGTCCTCGTTGGCATGCGAGACGATGTAGATGGCGCCGATCTTGTCGCTGCCGTGGCCGGCCAGCCAGGCGAGCACGCCGCTGATCGAGCGCTGGTCGGTCACGAAGGTGGCGCCGGGCAGGTGGGCACGGTAGTAGTCGAGCGCCATCGCGTAGAACGGGTTGCGGGTGCGGCGGTCGTCCGCGCCCATGATGAACACGTAGTCGGGCCGGGGCGGCTCGGGGCGGGTCGGTTCGGGTGCGGGGGTGTCGGCGGCGGGTGTGGCCGGCGTGGCGCTGTCGCCGCTGCGGGCGGCATCGTCGCGGCCGCTCTCGGAGGCGAAGTGCCCGATCAGCCCGCCCAGCAGCAACCCGCCGACGCCGCCGGCGATCGCACCGATGGCCGCGCCCAGTGGGCCGAACAGCGAACCGATCAACCCACCGGCCACCGCGCCCACCACGGCACCGATGCCGCCGCCCAGGCCGGTGCCGAGCAGCGAGCGGCTCACCGTGCCGTGCGGCCGCGCCATCGGCCGCTCGCGCAGCGGCTCGCCGCGGCTGGCCGCGTCGGCCAGGCGGTCGGCCTGCTGTTCGTGGGCGGCGCCGGGGGCACCGAGGCGCTGCACAGGCTCATCGCGTGAGCCTCCCTGCGCCACGTGGGCCAGTTCGTGGGCCAGCAGTCGCTTGCCGCTGGGGGTGTGCGGCGCGTAGGCGCCGGGGGCGAAGACGATGTGGCGGCCCACGGTCCACGCCGCTGCGCCCATCGCCAGCGCGCTGCGGCCGGCCGGTGGGGCGGCGTGGATGCGCACGTCGGCGAACGAGGTGCCGAAGCTGCGTTCGAAGCCGGTGCGGGTGGCGGCGTCGAGCGTCTGGGCGGGTGAGCGCAGGGCGGGGGCCACGGCCTGTGCGAGCGTCGGCGGCTTGGCCGGGGCGGCGGTGCGCGGGGCCGGTCTCATCGCGGGCCTCCGGTGGGGGGCAGGTGCGGCGCGATGGCCTGGGCGATGGCGCTGCCGGGGGAGGTCGTCGCGGTGTGGCGTGCGGCCAGCGCCTCGGCGATCTGGGCTTGCAGCAGCGATGCGGGCAGCGCGCCTTCGCCGTGCCAGACGAGGTGGCGGATGTGGACCTGCACGGCCGACCCGGTGGGATGGGCGGTCGCTGTGGGAGCAGCCCTTGTGGGAGCGGCTTCAGCCGCGATTCGTGCACTGCCACCGATCGCGGCTGAAGCCGCTCCCACAGAGATCGCCGCTCCCACAGAAGAAGGGGCAGAGGAAGGAGAGGAGGAAGAGGCCCGGGTCACAACACCACCTCCACCGGCCCACGCTCCAGCTTCGCGAACTCGGCCTGCGCCGCCAGCGTGATGCAGGCCGCGTCGATCGGCGTGCCGCGTTCGGCCGCATGGAACGCCGCGTTCAGCGCCACGGTGCGGATGCTGCCGCCCGACAGGTGCAGCCGCGCGAGTTGCGCGGCGTCGAGCCCCTGCACCGGCGCCTGCGGCGGCAGCGCGCGTTGCCACAGCCGGGCGCGCAGCGCGGCATCCGGGAACGGGAACTGCACGACGAAGCGCAATCGGCGCAGGAACGCCCGGTCGAGCACGCTCTTCATGTTCGAGGTCAGGATCGCCAGGCCCGGGTAGTGCTCGATGCGCTGCAGCAGGTAGGCCACTTCGAGGTTGGCATAACGGTCGTGGCTGTCGCGCACCTCGCTGCGCTGGCCGAAGAGCGCATCGGCCTCGTCGAACAGCAGCACCGCGCCGCAGCGCTCGGCGGCGTCGAACAGCTGCGCGAGGTTCTTCTCGGTCTCGCCGATGTACTTGCTGACCGTGGCCGAGAGGTCGACGCGGTACAGGTCGAGACCGGCCTCGTGGGCGATGGCCTCGGCGGCGAGCGTCTTGCCGGTGCCGCTGTCGCCGGCGAACAGTGCTGATAGGCCGAGTCCGCGCGACTGGCGGGCCGCAAAACCCCAGTCGTCGTGCACCGTGGCGCGGTGGCGCAGCTGCGCGGTGATCTCGCGCAGTTGCTGTGCGATCGCGTCGGGCACCACCAGGTCGTCGAAGGAGGCGGGGCTCACCAGCCGTTCGGCCAGCGTGTCGAGTCCGCCGCGCGCGGCCTCGCGCAGCGTGGTCCACAGGGCCGTGTCGGCCTGCGGGCCCGGCGGCACCGAGCGCAGTGCCTGCTGCACCACGTCGGGTTCGACGCGGAACTGCTGCAGCGCGCGGCGCAGCGCCGGCGCGGCGTCGCGCAGGTCGGCGGTGGGCGCGTCGACCGCGAAGCTCAGCACCGGGCGCGGCGGCATGTCGGCCAGCGCACGCGGGCTCAGGCGGCCGAGCACGAACACCGGGCCGCGCAGTTCGGCGAGGCCGCGGGCGAGGGCCTCTGGCGCGGTGGCATGAGCCGGCAGTGCGAGCAGCAGGCCGGCGTCGTCCAGTGCGGCCTCGCGGTCGAGCCGGCGGGCGAAGGCCTCGGCGGCCATGGGATCGGTGGGCCAGCCGCCGACGTCGACCTCGATCGCGCTGCGCGCCAGCGCGGCCAGCGTGGCGATGGCCAGCGCCCGTGCGGCGCGGCGGGCCGCGGCATCGTGCGGCGGGTGCGGCAGCATCACCAGCGGGTCGGCGTGGCCCGCCATCGCCGCGGCCACGCGGTCGGCGTCGGGGTGCGGCCGGGGCGGTTCGGCCGGCGCTGCGCGGCCGGCGAGCTGCGCGTCGAACGCGGCCACGCCGGCGACGAAGTGGAGCACCCGCTCGTCCAGCCGCAGCGGCGCGGCGGCCAGCCGGTCCGAGGGGTCCAGCGTGATCAGCAGCGCGCGGCGCAGCGGGCCATCGGGCGCGAAGGCGTCCCAGTGCGGCTCGGGCAGCAGCGCGAGCGCGGCGTCCACCGTCAGCACCGGCTGGCCGGTGCGCCGGGCCACCGCCGCGGCCAGGGCGCCGTCGAGCTCCAGGCCGGCGGCCAGCACCACCAGCGTGGTCTCGAAGCGCGACAGCCCGAAGCGCTCGGCCAGTCGCAACGCGGTGGGCTCGAGGTCGTGGGGGTCCTCCAGCTGCAACGGCACCAGCCCGCCGGCCAGCGCGGCCTGCCAGCGGGCGAATTGCGTGGTGAGCCAGGCGCGGTGGCGTTCGTCCCAAGAGGGCATTGCTCCCTCTCCCTCTGGGAGAGGGTGGGGGTGAGGGCGCGGTGTGGCTTGGGGCTCGCTGTTTGCGGGGCCCCTCACCCCGACCCTCTCCCCAGCGGGGAGAGGGAGTACGGAGGACGCGGTGAGGTTCATGCCGGCACCGTCAGGCGTTGGCTGGGGTCGAAGTCCGGCGGCACCTGGCCGCGTCGCACCAGCGGGCTGTCGATGCCGTCGACCCGCAGCGTGACGTGGCGGGTGCCGGCGGGCAGTGCGTCGGCGAAGGTGAACACCAGCGGGTCGGCCGCGTTGGGCCGCGGCTTCGCGGTGGCGGTGAAGGCGTCGAGCGACAGGCTCACCGTCTGAGCCACCTGCACCTGCGGCCGGGTGCGCAGCGTCACCGTCACCACCGGCGGCGCGCCGGCCCGCGTGGCGGTGGCTGCGGGCAGGCCGAGGCCGGGGTCGGCCACCAGCACCGGGTCGGCGGCCAGGGCCAAGCCGATGCCGTTGCTGGTGCGGGGCAGCGCCTCGCCGGGCGGCGTGACCCGCAGCTGCAGCTGCCACAGGCCGGGGGCGAAGCGCGCCTGGTCGAGGGCGGTGTTGGGCAGTGCCAGGTCGAACGCGGTGCCGGCGTCGTTCACGCTCACGGGCAGTTCGATCGGCGTGTCGACCAGCCGGTGCGTCAGCAGCGCTGTCGCGCCGCTGCCGGCCAGTTGGGCGCCGCGCACGGTGACGGTCTCGCCGAGCCGGGCGACGATCTGCTTGGCGGGGAGTGCCACCGCCAGCAGCGTCGGCAATGCGGGGCCGGTGTCCGGCTGCACGCGCACGCCGCGGGTGAGCACCGGCTGCGCACCGTGCAGCGCCCGCTGCGCCTCGATCAGCACCACCGACACCTGGTACATCGCGGTGGGCCGGTACACCGACTGCAGCGCCGACCACACCTTCGACAGCTCGTCGAGGCTGGTTGCCATCGGCGTGATGCGCAGCACCTCGACCTGCTCGGCCAAGTCGGCGGCCGACAGCAGCTGGTACTCGGGCGGCAGCATCGACCAGTCGAGCGCGCCGGCGCTGTTGAGGGCGCGGCGCACCGCGGCGCGGTCGAGCACCGGCCGCTCGTGCAGCAGCTGCATCGCGTAGCCGAGCAGGATCTCGGCCTGGAAGTCGGCCTTGCCGTAAGCGGTGACCAGGTAGGTCAGGTCCAGCGCCAGCGGCGGGTTGGTGAGCCGCTCGCCGCCGCTGGCACGCGAGGGCAGTTCGCGGTTGCGCCAGGCGGCATTGGGCGTGGCCTGCAGCAGGAATAGGTTCAGCTGCGGCGGGTCCTGCGGGCGGTCGAGCTTGACCTGGTCCGGGGCCAGCGCGCTCACCTTGACGGTGGTGCCCAGCGAGACGGCCTCGATCAGCCCGTTGTCGAGCAGGTTGCGCAGCACCGCGCTGCAGGCGCCGATGGCGAGGGCCGAACTCATCGCGGGCCTCCTCCGCGGCGCTGGCGCAGGTAGTCGGCCAGCGGCAGCGTGGCGGCGGCGCGCCGGGGCGCGATGACCGCGGCGGGTGCGGGGGCCGGGGTCGGCAGTCGCACGTCGAGCCGGTCGATCGTCACGTGGATCACGGGCGCGGCGGGTGGAGGCGGTGCCGGCATGCGCTGCGCGAGCGTGGCCGGGCTCAGCAGGCCGGTGGGGGCCGGCGTCTCGGGGACCGGCAGGGCCGCTGGAACGTGCTGGGCGGTGAGGTCGGGCGGGGCCGCCTTGGCGGGTGACGCTGCCGTGGGCACCGAAGGCCGGACCACCGGCGGAACGGCTGCATCGACACGGCCGGTGGGCAACGCGACGGCCGGGCGATGAACCGCGGCGGGCAGGGTCTCGGCGACACCGGGCCGCAGCGCCGGCCGTACCGCCGTGGGCCGCAGCGGTGTCGTGTCATCGGGCCGGTCGTTGCGCGGCGCCGGGATCGCCTGCGGTGGCGTCCCGTCAAGCTGCTGTTCCGGTACTAACGGCCCGGCGTGGGTGCGGGCGCCGAGCGGCGGCGCCGCGGGCACCGCTGGCCGGGAGGGCGCGGGCGCCAGGGCCTCCGCCGGTGCAAAGCGTGGCCCCAGCACCGGTCGCGCGGCATGGGTGCCGTCGCGGAAGGCCGGTGCCAGGCGCTGCAGGAACGGCACGTTCACCGTCATGGCGCGCTCCCGCTGGCCAACTGCAGGTACGCCGCCCGCCGCGTCGGCGACAGCACCAGCACGTCGGTCTCGCGCCAGCCGTAGGCACGGGCCAGCGTGTCGACCTCGAGCAGCAGCCGCTCGGCCCGTGCCTGCAGTTCGCGCCACACCAGCTCGCCGGCGTCGAGCGGCGCGCTCCAGCCGTGCCGGCAGGCCGGGCAGGTGACCTGGAACGCGATGCTGGCGCCGGGGTCGAGCGATTCCATCTCCTGCGACAGCGCGGCCCCGGCCGTGGCCGGCAGCGTGCCGGCGGGACGGCCGTCGACGCGCTCGACGTGCAGCAGGCAGCGCTGCAGCAGCGCCTGCGCGAAGCCGTCCTCCGCCGCGTCGTCGAAGGCCGACAGCGCGCGCAGGTCGTGCACGTCGGGCAGCCGGTAGGTCAGGCGGTGGCCTTCGACCTCGAGCGTGCGCACGTCGGCCGGCGCGCCGCAGGGCAGCAGCGTCGCGGCCAGGGCCTCGCAGTCGATGCCGAATTCGGCCGTCTCGCCGCACGCCGGGCACCGGCAGCGCAGCGCCTGCGCGGGGCCGAACAGCCGCGTGCGCAGCCGCAGCAGCGCCGCGTTGCGTTCGCCCAGCGAGGCGGGCGGCGGCCCGTCCCACGCGGTGAGCAGCGCGTCGTCGCGGTCCAGCGGCGCCAGTCCGGCGGCACGTTCCCACAGGCCGAGCAGGTCAGCGTCCATCGCGGGATCAGGCCGGTTCGGTGAACGACGGCTCGCTCGGTTCGGTCACGTCGAGGTCGCGCTCCCAGCCCTCGTTCTCGAGCTTCAGGTGCTGGATCGCCACCGCGTTGGCATTGGCGTCGAGGTCCGGCAGCGCCTGGTATTCGGACACCCAGCAGCGGAACACCTTGTAGGCGATCGCGAGCTGCCCGGCCTCGTTGTAGACCTCGAGGATCAGGTCCTTGCGGAAGTCCTTCAGCGAGGTCTCCATGCCGAGCCCGGCGCCGAAGTTCCACACCTTGTTGGCCCACTTCTCGAACTCGGTGTCGTGCGTGACCCCGCGTTCCAGCGTGATCGCCTCGAACTTCGTGCGCCCCGGGCTCTTGCGCCCGGTCGAGGGGTCGCCACCTTCGCGGTGCTCCACCACCTCGGTGGTGCGCTTCAACGCCGACACCTTGCTGATGCCGGCCACGTAGCGGCCATCCCACTTGACCCTGAACTTGAAGTTCTTGTAGGGGTCGAAGCGCTGCGGGTTGACGGAGAACTGGGCCATGGTGTTCCTCTCATTCTTCGTTTGTCATCCCGGCGCAGGCCGGGATCCACGTCGACCACGAGCGCTCGCTGCGCGCGTGGACCCCGGCCTGCGCCGGGGTGACGGCGGGTGGGTCATGTCGGTATGTCGCCGGCGATCTGCTGCAGCTTCAGCACGACGAACTCGGCCGGCTTCAGCGGCGCGAAGCCGACGACGATGTTGACGATGCCGAGGTTGATGTCGGCCTGCGTGGTGGTCTCGCGGTCGCACTTGACGAAGTAGGCCTCGCGCGGCGTGCGGCCCTGGAACGCGCCCTGGCGGAACAGGCCCTGCAGGAACGCGCCGATGTTGAGCCGGATCTGCGCCCACAGCGGTTCGTCGTTCGGCTCGAACACCACCCACTGCGTGCCGCGGTACAGGCTCTCCTCGAGGAACAGCGCCAGCCGCCGCACCGGCACGTACTTGTACTCGTCGGCCTGCGCGTCGTTGCCCTTCATCGTGCGGGCCCCCCAGGCCACACGGCCATACGCCGGAAAGCTGCGCAGCACGTTGACGCCCTTCGGGTTCAAGAGGCCGTTCTCGGCATCGCTCAGCGTGGCGCCGAGGTCGAGCACGCCGTTCAGCGTGGCATCGGTGCCGGCCGGGGCCTTCCACACGCCGCGGGTCGCGTCGGTGCGGGCGTACACGCCGGCCAGCGTGCCCGAAGGCGCCACCGCGCGCAGCCGCAGGTCGTCCAGCGGATCGGCCAGCTTCACCGGCGGGAAGTACACCGCCGCGTTGCGCGACTGCGCCGCGCCGTTGGCCCAGGTGGCGATGTCGGCCAGCGTCTTGCCCACCGGCGCGTCGACCAGGTAGAAGGCGCGGCGCTTCTCGGCCAGTTCCACCGCGGCGGCGATCACGGCGCCGGCCTGCAGGTCGGTCATGTCGAACGTCTCGGGGATGCTGAGCAGGTTGAACAGGTCGACGTCGAGCAGCGCCTGCAGCCCGGTCTTCGGCGATGCGGTGCCGACCAGCTCGGTGGCACTGCCGCGGTTGCCGTCGACGCCGGCGCTGGTCGGCGCCGCGTTGGCCACGTTGGCCGGCCGGTGCTGCGCCTGGCCGGTGAACTCGCGCCCGCCGTTGGCCAGGCCCAGCTTCAGGAAGCGGCCGAGGCTGTTGAGCGCACCTCCCGCGGCGCTGACCGCCGACGACTCGCCGGTGGCCAGCGAGGCGAGTTTCAGGAAGCCCGTGCCGGCGCCCCCGTCGGCGCCCGATTCGGAGGCCTGCAACGCCGCGCCCAGCCCGGCGGCGCCGAGCGCCGTGTTGATCGCGGTGACCAGGCCACCGATGTCCGCCGGTGCCGCCGGCAGTGTGATGCGGAACGGCGTGCTGCCGTCAACCACGCCGGCCAGGGTCAGGTCGGTGGCGCTGATCGGGAACGCGAACGTGCCGCTCACCGCGAAGCCCGCCTGCGTGAACGCCAGCCCGCCGCTGCGTTCCAGCCGCACGCGGGTCGAGGCCTGGTTGACCACGGCCGGGGCGTACAGCGCCGAGCGGCTGTCCAGCGACAGGTTGCGGTGCGTTTCCACCGGCAGCAGCGTGCTGCCGTCGGCCTGCAGCTCGGAGACGACCAGGTTGAACTCGGCGTCCGGGTTGCGCGCGGCCGCACGGTCCACCGTCAGGCGCAGCGCGTTGGCCCAGGTGCCGGGGCTGGCGGCGGTGGCCTCGAGCACCGCGGCGGGCGTGTCGTCCTGCAGCGTCCACGCCGCGCTGGCGAAGCCGCTGGCCACGCGCACGATCACCGCCTGCGTGCCGCCGTTGGCGAAGAACTGCCGCACCGCGTACGACACCGGGCTGTCTCGGTCCAGCCCGCCGTAGGCCCGCTCGAAATCGCTGAAGCTGGTGATCGTGCCGGCGCGGTCGGGCACGCCCTTGCGCGTGTAGCCGACGAAGGCCGCGACGGCGGTGGCCACGCCGGTGACGGTGCGCACGCCGCTGGGCACCTCTTCGATGTACACGCCGGGATAGGTCAGGGCCGCGGGCATGGGCTGCTCCTTGTCGAGGTCATGAGGAGGGATCGGGAGTGCCGCCGCCCTGGTGGGCCAGCGCCTGCTGCACGGCATCGAAGCGCGCCAGCGTGCCCTGCAACAGCTGCAGCAGCGCACGGGCGTAGCGGGGGGTCATCACGATGCGCGCGTGTTCGGACAGCACCGCCGGGCCGTCGTACGCCTGCGCGAAGCGCAGCAGGATCTCTTCGTGGCTGAAACCGGCCTCGAAGTAGTTGGCATAGGCATACCCGGCGGTGACCGGGCCGGGGGCCGGCACGGGCTCGGGGTCTGCGTCGGCAGGGGCGGGCATGCGGGCCGTGTCGCATGGGCCGTGCCAGGCCCCGGTGGCTGCACAACGGCGAGTCGGATCAAGCACTTGCGCACGGTGCACGGCGCGCCCCCGGCACGCGTGTCACGCGGCGGATGTGACAAACGGCGGGCGTGCCCTGCGCAGCGGTGTCACAGCGGGGTGTGACACCGCACGCGACAACCCACGGGCCGTCAGAACGGCTTGGCCACCACCAGCACCACCACGCCGGCGGCGCCCAGCGCGAGCCCCGGCAGCCACCAGCGCAGGGCAGGGGGACCGGCCGGCACGGTGCCGTGCACGCAGCGCCGCAGCCAGCCGCTGAGCAGCCCGTGCGCACCCGACAGGGCCAGCACCAGCACCAGCTTGGCATCGAGCCAGTCGGCGTGCCACCAGCGGCCGGTGTGCGCGAGCGTGGCCCCGAGCAGCCACACGCCGGCCAGCGCCGGCGCGGTGACGCAGCGGTTCCAGCGCAGCGCGGCCAGCGGCAGCCGGCGCTCCTGTGGCCAGCGCGGCGGCGGGGCGTGGCGCAAGGTCCAGAGCACCGCGGCGGTGAAGAGCAGGCCGGACAGGAAGGTCACTGCGCACAGCACGTGCAGCGCCTTCAGCCAAGGCAGCCACGGCAGCCACGGCAGCCAGGCCATGGCGCTCACCGGGCGCCGCGCCGCAGCCGCGCGAACGCGCCGAACGGCGCCCACGACCAAGCCCACAACCGCACGGCCTGCCGTGGCCGCAGCGCCCCGGCGCTGGTGGCCTCCACCAACGCCCAGCTGTAGGCCAGGAAGAGCAGGCCGTGCAACGGGCCGAGCACCGTCACCGCGCCCGGCAGGCCGGCCAGGTGCTTCAGCGGCACGGCCACGAACAGCAGGGTCGCGAGCGAAATGCCTTCGAGCAGCGCGAGGGCCCGCAGGCGGCGGGTCGACGGGAGGGGCGGGAGATCGTCATCGTGCGGCATCGCCACAGTGTGGGCGCGGGTGGCGGCCGGCACCAGTGGCGAGAAGGCGTCACGCCGATGGATTCGTGCCAATCGTGGCAAGCGTGCCAGGCCGGCCGCGGTACAGCTTGCGGTAGGCCAGCGGGCCGGTGCCCACGAGCTGGGTGAAGCGCTGGCGCAGCGTGACCGCCGAGCCGAAGCCGGTGTCGGTGGCGATGCGCTCCACCGGCAGGTCGGTGGCCTCGAGCAGGGCCTGTGCGCGCCGCACGCGGGCCTGCACCAGCCAGCGCGCCGGGCTCATGCCCACCTGCTCGGAGAAGTGGCGGTGCAGGCTGCGCCCGCTCATGTGGCAATGCCGGGCGATGGCCGACAGCGGCAGCGGGCGCGCCAGGTTGGCATCGAGCCAGGCCAGCAGCGCGTTCATCGACGGCCCGCGGGCCGGCGTGGCCGCGGCCGGCGGCACGTGCACGATGAATTGGGCCTGCCCGCCGGCGCGCTCCAGCGGCATCACCGCGAGCCGCGCGACCTCTGCGGCCACCGCGGCACCGTGGTCGCGGCGGATCAGGTGCAGGCACAGGTCGTGCGCGGCCGCAGCGCCGGCCGAGCTGAGCAGCCGGCCGTGGTCGACATAGAGCACGTTCGGATCCACCTCGAGGGCCGGGTGCCGCTCGGCCAGCAGCGCGGCGGCGGCCCAGTGCGTGGTGGCCCGCAGGCCGTCGAGCCGGCCCGTGGCGGCGACGATGAAGGCGCCGGAGCAGATCGATGCGACCCGGCTGCCGCGGTCGATCGCGCGGCGCACCGCCTGCACCACGGCCGGGGGCGGCTCGAACGGGGGCTGCAGGCCGGGCACGATCACGGTGTCGCAACGGGCGAGTTGCGGCAGGCGCCAGGGGGCCGACAGCGCGACGAAGCCTGCATCGATGCGCTCGGTGGTGGCGCACACCCGCACGTCGTACAGCGGCGCGCCGTGGGCATCGACGGCGCGGGCGAACAGCTCGCAGGGCACCGCCAGGTCGCCGAGGGCGACGCCGTCGAAGGCGAGGATGCCGACGCGGTGGCGTCGGGGCGGCGTTGGCGGGATCCGATCGGTGCGCTGGGTTCTGGCCATGCGCGATTGTGCGGGCGCCGTCCCTGTTGTGGCGTTGTAGGAGCGGCTTCAGCCGCGATGGCCCGTGGTGTGCGACGAATCGCGGCTGAAGCCGCTCCTACGGTGCCTTCCAGGAAAGCACCGTTGGCAATCGTCAGGGCGCGATGTGGAACTGCTTCATCTTGCGGTACAGCGTCATGCGCGACCACTGCAGCAGTTCGGCGGTCTTGCTGCGGTTCCATTCGCAGCGGTTCAGGGCCTCGAGGATGCGCAGGGTTTCGTCCGGGGCGTCGGGTTCGGGCGGCAGCGGCAGGGCGTCGGCGGTGAGCGGGCTGCCGTCGTCCAGCAGCGACGCGGCCTCGACCAGGTTGCGCAGCTCGCGGGCATTGCCGGGCCAGTCGTGGCGGTGCAGGCGTGCCATCGCCGCGGCCGACAGCCGCAGCGGCGGCAGGCCGGTGCTGCGGGCCAGTTCGCCGGAGAAGTGCTCGAACAGCAGGGCCACGTCTTCCGGGCGTTCACGCAGCGGGCGCAGCTGCAGCCGGGCGACGTTGAGGCGGAAGAACAAATCGGCGCGGAAGCGGCCCTCGCGCACCGCCTGCTCCAGCGTGCAATGGGTCGCCGCGACGACCCGGAAATCGACCCGCCGCGCGCGCACCGCGCCGATCGGGAACACCTCGCGGGTCTCCAGTACCCGCAGCAGCTTGGCCTGCGCGTGCAGCGGCATGTCGCCGATCTCGTCCAGGAACAGCGTGCCGCCATCGGCCAGCGCGATCTTGCCCGGGTAGGCGGCGTGCGCGCCGGTGAAGGCGCCTTTTTCGAAGCCGAACAGTTCGCTGTCGAGCAGCGAATCGGGCAGTGCGGCGCAGTTGATCGACACGTACGGCCGGTCGCGCCGCGGGCTGAGTTCGTGCACCGCGCGGGCCACCGCTTCCTTGCCGGTGCCGGTCTCGCCGGTGATCAGCACGCTGCTGGCGGAGGCGGCGATGCGGGGCAGCCGCTGGCGCAGCTCACACAGTGCGGCGCTGTCGCCCACCAGGGCGCGCAAGGCCGGGCTGTCCGGCGGCCCCCGGAAGGCCGAGGGCGGCGCCGCGTCGAGCCGGGCACCGGCCGCACGCGGCAGGGGATGGGCGAGATCGGGCATGGAGCGCTCCCCGTGGGGTCGAGAGGCAAACAATGTTCCACGTTGCGGCGGGGGTGCGACCCCCCTGAGCGGTTGAACCGGCCCGCAAAATTGTGAGCAAATGCACGCCGGGGGCGGATCGCGGTGGCCACCCGTGATCGATGTCACGGCGAGGACCCGCCCGCCGGATGGTCTACGATCGCATCCCCATGCGCCTGTCCGCCCGTCCCGTCACGTCCCACTGCCGCTGGCTCCTGGCCGGCGCGGTGCTGGTGGTGCTCGCGGCGCAGTGGCTGGCGCTGGTCCACGCGGTGGTGCACGGCCGCGGGCCGGCACCGGCCACCGTGCTGGAGCTGCGGGCCGATGCGCCGACGCTGGTGCGGCTGGTGGCCGGCCACGATGCCGGCACGGTGGCCTGCCAGTGGCTGGACCAGCTCGCGCAGGCCACGCCGGTGTTCGAAGCCCCGGCGTCCGCCGTGGTGCTGCTGCTGCCGGCAGACCTGCCGCGGGTGGCGCTGCCCGCCCCCCGGCCCACGGCCCGCGCGCCGTACGACGCCCGCGCACCGCCCGTCCGCGCCTGATCTTCCGCTGCCGGACCCCGCCGTGCCGCCCTGCGGCCGGGCGTGCGGATCCGTTGCCCTTGATCAACTGCGCATGTTGTGAGTGCTCGCTTCGTCGGCGCGCCCACACGAGGCGTGGATACCGCTGCATTTCCATGACCCCGATCCGCTCCTTCCCGCGGCGGCGTGCCCTTGTGGCCGCTGCCTGCCTGGCCTCGTGCTGCGCCGCCCAGGCGCAGGACGACACCCCTTCGCTGCCCTCCGTCGTCGTCACCGGCAACCCGCTGCACAGCGCCGATGTCGCCGCGCCCGCCTCCAGCCTCGGCGGCGACGCGCTGGTGCTGCGCCGCGGCAGCTCGCTGGGCGACACGCTCAACGGCCTGCCCGGCGTGGCGTCCACTTACTACGGCCCCGGCGCCAACCGGCCGGTGATCCGCGGCCAGGACGGCGACCGCATCCGCATGCTCGACAACGGCGGCAGCTCGCTCGATGCCTCCAGCCTGAGCTTCGACCACGCCGTGCCGGTCGACCCGCTGGTGGTCGAACGGGTCGAGGTGCTGCGCGGCCCGGCGGCGCTGCTGTACGGCGGCAGCGCGGTGGGCGGCGTGGTCAACACGCTGGACAACCGCATCCCGCGCCGGCCGGTGCAGGGCGTCACCGGCGCGCTTGAGGGCCGCCTCGGCGGCGCCGCCAACGAACGCGGCGGCAGCGCGCTGCTCGAGACCGGCGGCCCGGGCTTCGCGGTGCACGTCGACGCCTTCGCCCGCAAGACCGACGACCTCAGCGTGCCGGCGTTCAACCGCCCGGTGGACGGCGGCACCGAGCGGCGCGATCGCATCGTCAACTCGGCCGGCGACGCCAAGGGCGGCGCGGTCGGCGGCTCGCTGCTGTGGGACCACGGCTACCTCGGCGCCAGCGTCGACACCTACCGCAACGACTATGGCAGCGTGGCCGAGCAGGACGTGACGCTGCGCATGAAGCGCGACCGCTTCGCGGTGGGCGGCGAGGTGCGCGACCTCGCCGGCCCGGTCAGCACCGTGCGGCTGCAGGGCAGCCTGGCCAACTACCAGCACCAGGAGGTGGAAGGCAGCGGCGAGGTCGGCACCACCTTCAAGAACCGCGGCGGCGACCTGCGGCTGGAGGCCGTGCACGCCCGCACGCCGCTGGGCGCCGGCCAGCTCGAGGGCGTGTTCGGGGTGCAGGCCGAGTCGTCGCGCTTCGCGGCGCTGGGCGAAGAAGCCTTCGTGCCGACCACGCACACCCGCCAGCTCGCCGGCTTCGTGCACGAGCAGTGGCGCCTGAGCCCGGAGTGGCAGTTCAGCGGCGGCGCGCGGGTGGAGTCGGTGCGCATCGCGTCGGAAGGCGATGCCAATCCCGCCGACGCCCGCTTCGGCGACCCGGCCGAGCGGCGTTTCACGCCCAAGAGCGCCGCGCTCGGCGCGGTGTGGAAGCTCGGCGGCCCGTGGCAGCTCACCGCCAACGCGGCCTACACCGAGCGCGCGCCCACCAGCTACGAGCTCTACGCTGACGGCGTGCACGCCGCCACCGGCACGTACGAACGCGGCAGCCTCGACCAGCGCCTCGAACGCGGCCGCAACCTCGACCTCGCGCTGCAATGGCGCAGCGGGCCGGACCAGGCCAAGCTGGGGGTCTTCACCAGCCGCTTCTCGAACTACATCGCGCTGATGCGCACCGGCGCGCCCGACCACGTCGACGGCGACGAGAGCTTCCCGGTCTACGGCTTCCAGGGCGTGCGGGCGCGGCTGTACGGCGCCGAATTCGAAGGCCGCAAGCGGCTGTGGCAGGGCGCCGCGGGCCGGCTGGAGGCCGAGGGCCAGCTCGACCTGGTGCGCGGCGACAACCTCTCCAACGGCCAGCCGCTGCCGCGCCTGGCACCGCTGCGCGCCACCGCGGCGCTGGCCTGGCAGCAGGGCGGCTGGATGGCCCGCGCCGAGGTGCAGCGCGCAATGCGCCAGTCGCGCGTGCCGGACGACGACACCGCCACGCCCGGCTGGACGATCGTCAACCTGGCGTCGACCTACCGGCTGCCGGTGGGCGGCAGCAGCGACGCGCTGTTCTTCGTGCGGCTGAACAACCTGGGCAACCAGCTGGCGTACAACGCCAGCACGATCTCGACAGTGCGGTGGCTGGCGCCGTTGGCGGGGCGGTCGTTGTCGGCCGGCGTGCGCGTGACGTTCTGATCGTGCTCACACCCTCTCCCCTTGCGGGAGAGGGCCGGGGAGAGGGGAGCGTTGGTGGCATGCACCCCCTCTCCCCAACCCTCTCCCGCGAGGGGAGAGGGGGCCCGTGCAGGTCACACGGCGTGGTGGCGGCGGCGCTCGACCGCCTCGATCTTCATCAACTGCCGGTACTTGGTCACCGTGCGCCGCGCCACCACCAGTCCCTGCGTGGCCAGCTGTCGCGCGATCTCGGCGTCCGACAGCGGGTCGGTCGGCGTCTCGGCGTCGATCATGTCCTTGATCAGCCCGCGGATCGCGGTGGCCGAGCAGGCGCCGCCGCTGGCGGTGCTCATCGCGCGCGAGAAGAAGTACTTCAGCTCGAACACGCCCATCGGCGTGGCCATGTACTTGTTGTTGGTGACGCGCGAGACGGTCGATTCGTGCAGTCCCACCTCGTCGGCGATTTCGCGCAGCCCGAGCGGCTTCATCGCCAGCGGCCCGTAGTCGAGGAAGTGGCGCTGCCGCTGCACGATGGCCTGCGCCACGCTGACGATGGTGGCGAAGCGCTGCTCGACGTTGCGCAGCGTCCAGCGCGCCTCCTGCAGGTGGGCCGCCAGCTCGCCGTGCTGCGCGCTGCGGTGGCGCTGGAAGAGTTCGGCATAGACCTGGTTCAGCCGCACCTTCGGCACGATGGCCGGGTTCAGCAGCGCGCGCCACTGGCCCTGCACCTTCTTCACGATGACGTCGGGCGTCACGTACTGCACGTGGGCCGAGAAGTAACGCCAGCCGGGCCGCGGGTCGAGCCGGCGGATGCGCGCGCACACCGCCTCGACATCGGCCACGCTGCAGCCCAGCTTGCGCGCCAGGCCGTTGACGTCCTTCGCGGCGAGCGCGTCGAGATGGTCGCTCACCACACGCCGCGCCAGCTCGCGCTCGCGTTCGTCGTCGATCGCCGGCAACTGCAGCAGCAGGCACTCCTGCACGCTGCGCGCGGCCACGCCGGCCGGGTCGAGCGACTGCACCCGCTTCAGCGCGATCTGCAGTTCCTCGTCGGTGGCCGCCGGCTCCAGGCCGGCGATCTCGCCCAGCTCCTGCAGGTCCATGCGCAGGTAGCCGTCGTCGTCGAGCGACTCGACCAGCGCGTGCGACAGCACCAGGTCGCGCTCGGTGAGCGGCAGCACGTTCAATTGGCCGTGCAGGTGCGCGGCCAGCGAGGTCTGCGTGGCCATGGTGTCCATCACGCCGAACTCGCCGTCGTCGCGGCCGCGCCCGCCGCTGCCGGGCTCGCTCATCTGCTGGTCGCCGTAGCGCATTTCCTCGGCCCAGGCCTCGGCGGCGATGTCGCCGTCGGTGGGCGCGAGCACGCCATCGGCCGGCACGGTCTCGACTGCGTTGGCCAGGTGCGATGCGAGGTCGGACGCGCCCTCGGTGGCGGTCACCAGGTCGATCGGCGGCAGCGCGGTGGCCCCCTCGCCATCGTGGCCATCGCCGGCGGTGGCGGCGATCGGTTGCAGGCTGGCCGGCAGTTGGTCGACGGCATTGGCCGACTCGCCCTCGACGTCCTCGCCTTCGAGGAACGGGTTGCGGCTGAGCGTGTCGTGGACTTCCTGTGCGAAGTCCGTGGAAGAAAGTTGCAGCAGGCGCACGGCCTGTTGCAGGCGGGGGGACAGGGTCTGGTGTTGGCGTCGGTCCAGGTGCAGCGCCGGTGCTTGCATGGAACTCCTCTTGAGACTGATGAGGATGGGAGATCCTGAAACATTGCAAAGCCCGTGCCGCAGTCCGGCGCGGTGCGCCGGACCGTCGTTTTCATAGCAAGCGCCGCGCCAAGTGCCTCCGCGTGGGCGCCGGAATTGCCGGCTGCGCGCGACCGCTGCGCCCGGCTTTTGCGGCAATTCCTGCGCCTGCGGCCGCGCAATCGCGCGTGCCACGTGGGGTCATCGCCGGCCGGCGTCCGGATCGCTCGGCGGCATCGTGCGGTCGTTCAATTCGTCGAGCGTCTGCTGGCGCCGGTCGGTGTCCTGCTGGCCGGAGGTGGCGTCGGCATGGGCTTGTTCGCCCACGCGGCTGGCGGAGGCGTTGGCCGCCGTCTGGCTGTCGGACGACTGGTCGCGTTCGTGCGGCAGCCGGGGGGCGACCACACCGCCCTTGCCAGCCTGGGTGCGGCCGGTGCCGGGACGGTCGTGCACGCTCGGGCGATCGGGCCGGTCCTGCTCGGTGGCGGGGGTGGATGTCGATGAAACCTTCGTGTTCATGGGGCCTCCAGGGCAGATCGGGAATAGGGGAGTGCTGCAGCTTCCGTACCCGCCGCCTCCTTGAGGCAAAGGCACGGTGCTTGCCAACGGTCTCGCACCGCGGCGCACGCGGCGCCGCAGTCCCTGTCCCCATCACGGAGATTCCCCATGCCCGACAACGCCAGCCAAGCCCGCCAGCAACGAGAAGAGACGTCCGGCGATGCCAAGCCGCGCACCAGCGCCCGCGCGATGACCAGCGCGCGCAAGCAGGTGATCGACACGCTCAAGGAAGACCACAAGAAGGTCAAGCAGGCCTTCGAACAGTTCGAGAAGCTCGACATCCAGAAGGACCTGCAGAAGGCCCAGCAGATCGTCCAGCAGGTCTGCATGGAACTGCAGATGCACACCCAGCTCGAAGAAGAGGTGCTGTACCCCGCCGCCCGCGAGGCGATCGACGAGGCGCAGATGCTCGACGAGGCCGAGATCGAGCACCAGTCCGCCAAGGAACTGATCCAGAAGCTGCAGCAGATGGAGCCCGATGCCGACCCCGACCGCTATGCGGCGATGTTCACGGTGCTGTGCGAGTACGTGCAGCACCACGTGAAGGAAGAGGAACACGAGATGTTCCCCGAGCTCGGCCGTGCCGAAGTCGACTGGATGACGGTCTCCGAGCAGTTCCTGCAACGCCGCGAGGCGCTGATGGGCGAGATGGGCCTCGAGGAGGACGCCAAGCCGGTCAAGCAGCCCACGCACAGCGGCTCGCGGAGCCGCCATTGAGCGCACAGCCGCCCGCGCGGGAAGAAGGGGGCCCGTCTCCCTGGCGCTCGTTCTGGATGGGCGGCTTCGAAGGGGCCGACCATGTCAATGCGCATGGCCGGCCCCTCGACATGGTGCGCGACACGGGGCACCTGGCCCGGCTCGACGACGACTACGCGCGCATCGCCGCGCTAGGCCTCGGTGCCGCGCGCGAGAGCCTGGGCTGGCGGCTGTGCGAGCCGTCGCCGCACCGTTTCGATTTCTCGCGTGCCCGACAGGTGATGCGCGCCGCCCGCGCGCACGGTGTGCAGGTGCTGTGGAGCTTCATGCACTACGGCACGCCGCCCGATGTCAGCCTGCTCGACGACCGCTTGATCGACCGCTTCGCCACCTTCGCGCGCGAGGCCGCGAAGGTGCTCGGCGAACAGGACGATGCCCCGGTCTACAACCTCGTCAACGAGATCGGTTTCCTGGCCTGGGCGGTGTCGGCCACGAACATGATGTGGCCCTACCGCGGCGATGCCGACGCGGCCGGCGAGCCCACCCGCATCAGCGGCTGGGAGGTCAAGTGCCGGCTGGTGCGTGCGGTGCTGGCCGCCCGCGAGGCGGTGCTGGCGGTCGACCCGCGTGCGCGGTTCCTGCATGTCGAGCCGCTGGTGCACCTGGTGCCGCCGCGCGACCGGCCCGAGCTGCAGCCGCTCGCCGACGAGGTCGCCAGCTACCAGTGGCAGGTGTGGGACCTGATCGAAGGCCGCCTCGAGCCGCAGCTCGGCGGCCAGCCGGCGGCGCTGGACCTGCTCGGCATCAACCACTACCACAGCGGCCAGTGGGAGGTGTTCACCGAGAAGCGGCTGCGCTGGCACGAGCAGGTCGAGCACCGCGATGCCCGGCGCGCGCCGTTCCACCAACTGCTGCAGCAGGCCTGGACGCGCTACCACCGGCCGATGATCGTCGCCGAGACCAGCCACATCGGCCAGGGCCGCGCGGCCTGGCTGCACGAACATGCCGGCGAGGTGCGCCGTGCCCGCGCGCTCGGCGTGCCGGTGCAGGGCCTGTGCGTCTACCCGGTGCTCGACCGCGGCGACTGGGAACAGCCGCCCGGGGCGCCGACCCGCTGGCACCGCAGCGGCCTCTTCGATGCGTTCGGCGACACGCCGGCGCTGAACCCCGACGTGGCCGCGGCGCTGCACGCCTGGCAGGCCGCCTTGCCCGAACCTTCCCCGACGCCCGAAGGATCCGCCATGCCGCCCGCCCTGCTCGTCTTCTCGCACCTGCGCTGGAGCTTCGTCTACCAGCGCCCGCAACAGCTGCTGACGCGGCTGGCGCGCGACCACCGCATCGTCTTCGTCGAAGAGCCGCTGCACGATCCGGACGGCCCGCCGCGGCTGCAGCGCATCACGCACGGTCCGAACATCGAAGTGCTGACGCTGCGCACGCCGGTGGCCGCGCCCGGCTTCGACGACGACCACCTGCCGACGCTGGCACCGCTGCTGGCCGAGCACCTGAAGACCGAAGGTCTGGACGACGACTTCGTCGCCTGGTTCTACACCCCGATGGCGCTGCCGTTGATCGCATCACTGCAGCCGCGCGCGGTGGTCTACGACTGCATGGATGAACTGACCGCGTTCGACCATGCGCCGCCGCAACTGCACCGGCGCGAGGCGGCGCTGCTGCAACTGGCCGCGCTGGTGTTCACCGGCGGGCCGGCGCTGTACGAGGCCAAGCGGCGGCTGCACCCGCAGGTGGTGTGCCTGCCCAGCGCCGTGGAGGCCGAGCATTACGCGCCGGCCGCGTTGGCCGGGCGCCCGTTCGAGGCCGCCGAGGCCGAGGCGCTGCAGGCCGCGCTGCCGGGCCCGCGGCTCGGCTGGTTCGGCGTGATCGACGAGCGCATGGACCTGGCGCTGCTGCGCGGCCTGGCCGCGGTGCGGCCCGACTGGCAGTTCGTGATGGTCGGCCCGGTGTGCAAGGTCGACCCGGCCACGCTGCCGCGCGGGCCCAACCTCCATTGGCTCGGCCAGCAGCCCTATGCGCGCCTGCCGCACCTCGCGGCCGGCTGGGAGGTCTGCCTGATGCCGTTTGCATTGAATGCCGCCACCCGCCACATCAGCCCGACCAAGACGCTCGAGTACCTGGCGGCGGAGAAGCCGGTGGTCTCGACGCCGGTGCACGATGTGGTCGGCCTGTATGGCGACGTGGTGGAGATCGCCGACGACGTGGCCGGTTTTGTGATGGCCATCGAACGTGCGCTCGGCGAGGACGAGGAGGCGCGCGCGCTGCGCCGCAGTGCCGCGCGGGCGGTGGTGCAGCGCACCTCGTGGGACCAGGCCGCCCGCACGGTGGCGGCGCGGCTGCAGCGGGTGCTGGCCGAACAGGCCGCCCCCTCGCCGGCGGCGCTGCGCGAATGGGCCGGCGCGCTGGTCTCGTCCCGCCTGCTGGCCCCGCTGCCGCCGGCCGCGGCGCCGGAGGCCGCCGACCCGCACGAGGACGACGATGCCACCGGGCTGGTGCAGCGCCTGTTCGACGTGCTGCCCCGCCGCGCCGCCGGCGGCAGCGCGCTGGGGGCCGCCCGATGACGGTGATCGACGCCCACCTGCACTGCACCGGCCGCGAGCGCACCGGCGACGTGCTGCGTTCGCTCGACGAGGCGCGCATCGACCAGGCGGTGCTGCTGGCCCCGTTCCTCGGCGACGGCTACAGCCTTGACGACCGCGGCTCGCTGGAACGGGCCAATGCCCACCTTGGCGAACTGGTGCGGCACCACCCGGACCGGCTGGTCGGCTTCGCCGTGGTCGACCCGCGCGACCCGCAGGCGCCAACGATGCTGCGCCGCGCGGTCGAACGCGGCGGCCTGCGCGGCGTGAAGATGGTGCCCACCGGCTGGTACCCGTACGACGCGCACGTGCAGCCCACCTTCGCGGTGGCCTCGGAGCTGCAGCTGCCGATCCTGTTCCACAGCGGCATCTTCATCGACGGCCGCTCCGGGCGCTTCTGCCGGCCCAGTTTCTTCGAGGTGCTGCGCGACCACCCGGGCACCCGCGTCGCGCTGGCGCACCTCGGCTGGCCGTGGACCGACGAGGCCATCGCGGTCGGCCTGATCGACCGCATCCACGGCGTGCCCGCCGACGACGCGCAGTTCCGCTTCGACATCTCGTTCGGCCCGCCGCCGCCGTACCGCTTCGAGGTGCTGAAGCGCGCGCTCGAGGTGCTGGGCGCCGAATCGCTGCAGTTCGGCAGCGACTGCTTCCTGCCGTGCCCCGGCGCGCAGATCGCCGAGCGGCGCGGCTGGGTCGAGACGCTGCTCGACGAGCTCGAGGTCGGCCCGGCCGAACGCCAGCGCATCATGGGCGGCACCGCGGCCGCCTGGCTGCGGCTGGCGCAGCGGCCGCCGTCGTATGCACCGCCGTCGTATGCACCGCCGTCGTATGCACCGGCCGAGGCCGCTGCGCCTTCTCCCGTCCCCGCGCCGGCCCCCGCCCAGGGCGCTGGCACCGCGACCCCCCGCCACCGCCTGTTCGGCGGTGCAGGCTCATCCGATGAGCCTGCCGGCGGCTCGCGGTGGGGCGGCCCGCGCCGCTGGGCGCCCATCTGCTGCTGAACCGATGAACGCCCTTGCCGAGCACCGCCCGTCGTCCCCGCCGCGCCTGCGCGTGCTGCAGGTGGTCGGCAACACCATCGTCGGCGGCATGGAGACCTATGTCGAGCGGCTGATCGAGCGCCTGCCGCCCGAGCGCTACGCGATCAGCGCGCTGCTGCCGCAGGAAAGCCCGTTCGGCGACCGCCTGCGGGCGCAGGGGGTCGACGTGATGGTCACGCCGATGCCGCACGACCCGCCGTGGGCCTCGATCCAGACCGCGCACATGCTGATCCGCCATGCCGGCATCCAGGTGGTGCACACCCACCTCGAGAACGCGCACCTGCTCGGCGGGCTGGCCGGCCGGCTCTGCGGCACGCCGGTGCTCGCCACGGTGCACGGCCGCCAGCTGACCATCCTCGACCTCGAGGCCCACCGTGCCACCGGCACGCATGTGCTGACCGTGTGCGCGCAGACCTACTACCACGCGCTCGGCCTCGGGCTCGCGCCGGCGCAGCTGAGCTGCGTGCTCAACGGCGTCGACACGGTGCGCTTCCGCCCGCGCAGCGCGGCCGACACCCCCGAGCCGGTGCCCAGCGTGCGCGAACGGCTCGGCCTCGCCGCCGACGTGCCGCTGGTCGGCTTCGTGGGCCGGCTGTCGCCGGAGAAGGGGCCGGAGGTGTTCCTGCGCGCGGCGCTGCAGCTGCGTGAGCGCTGCCCGGCGGCGCACTTCGTGCTGCTCGGCGACGGACCGATGCGCGAGATGGCCAGCGGCTTCATCGAGCGCCACCAGTTGCACGGCCGCGTGCACCTGGCGGGCCTGCTGGACGACATGCCGGTGCACCTGCGCAGCCTGGACATCGTGGTCTCGACGTCGCACTCCGAGGCGATGCCGCTGGCGCTGATGGAGGCGATGGCCAGCGGCGTGCCGGTGGTCGCCACGCGCGTGGGCGGCGTGCCCGACATGGTGGTGGCGGGCCACACCGGCTGGCTGGCCGGTGCCGGCGATCCCAACGGCATCGCCAACTTCGTCGCCCGGCTGATCGACCAGCCCGACGAGCGGCGCGCCTTCGGCCTCGCGGCGCGCGAGCGCGCGGAGCGCCAGATGAGCCTGGACCACGGCGTGCGACAGGTCGAGCAGCTCTATGCGCGGCTGGCCGGCGCGCACCAGCAGGAGGTGGTGCAGGCGGTCGCCGGCGGCGCGGCCGTCAGGCGTGGGCGCGCAGCAGCGCGCTGACCTCCGCGGCCGCCGCCAGCAGGGGCGGCAGCAGCTCCTGGCGCATCTGCGTGGGCGTGCGGCGGCTGCGCTGGCCGCTGACGTTGATCGCCGCGACCACCTGGCCGGCGCGGTCGTGCACCGGCGCGGCCAGCGTCACCAGGCCCTGCTCCAGTTCCTCGTCGACCAATGACCAGCCCTGCCGGCGCACCTGCGCCAGCACGTCGAGCAGGCGGTCGACGTCGGTCAGTGTGCGGGGTGTCGCGGCATGGCGCGGCATCGCGTCGAGCAGCCCGCGCCACTGGGCCTCGGGCTGCCCGGCCAGCAGCACCCGGCCCATCGCCGTGCAGTGGGCCGGCAGGCGGCTGCCCACGCCCAGGCTCAGCGAGAGGATGCGCCGCGCCTGCACCCGCAGCACGTAGACGATCTCGGCGCCATCGAGCACCGCGGCCGAACACGACTCCTGCACCGTCTCGACCAGCGCTTCCATTGCCGGCTGTGCCTGCTGCCAGAGCGGCAGCGAGGTCAGGTACGCGAAGCCCAGCTCCAGCACCCGCGGGGTGAGGCGGAACCACTTGCCGTCGTGCGCCACGTAGCCCAGCTGCACCAGCGTCAGCAGGATGCGCCGCGCCGCCGCGCGGGTGAGGCCGGTGCGTTCGGCCGCTTCGGTGAGCGTTTGCGCCGGCGCGTCGGCGCCGAAGCTGCGCAGCACCGCGAGGCCGCGGGCGAAGGATTGCACGTAGGCGTCGCCGGGCTGGGGATCGGGGGCTTCGGTGGATGGCATCGAGGTCGGTTTTGTTCTTGTGGGAGCGGCTTCAGCCGCGATGGGCTCGTGGCATTGCGCGAATCGCGGCTGAAGCCGCTCCCACAAAAAAGAACGGGCATCCGCTGAAACGATGAAGGATTAGAATCGCCGGCAAAGTTCGTTATATGAACGTATGTTCGTATGTCGAACAACCCGCGTCAAGTCCACCCCACCAGACAGCGAGCTGCCCATGTCCCGCGAAGCCTTCCTCTGCGACGCCCTGCGCACCCCTTTCGGCCGCTACGGCGGCAGTCTCTCCGGTGTGCGGGCCGATGACCTCGGCGCGGTGCCGCTGCGCGCGCTGATGCAGCGCCTGCCGCAGACCGACTGGGCCGCGGTGGACGATGTGATCTTCGGCTGCGCCAACCAGGCCGGCGAGGACAACCGCAACGTCGCCCGCATGTCGGCGCTGTTGGCCGGACTGCCGGTGTCGGTGCCGGGCAGCACGGTGAACCGGCTGTGCGGCTCCGGGCTCGATGCGCTGGGCAGCGCCGCGCGCGCCATCCGCGCCGGCGATGCGCACTTCATGGTCGCCGGCGGCGTCGAGAGCATGAGCCGCGCACCGTTCGTGATGGGCAAGGCCGAGACCGCCTTCTCGCGTGCCGCCAAGCTCGAAGACACCACCATCGGCTGGCGCCTCGTCAACCCGTTGATGAAGCAGCAGTACGGCATCGACTCGATGTCCGAGACTGCCGAGAACGTCGCCACCGAGTGGAAGATCTCGCGCGAGGACCAGGACCGCATGGCGCTGGCCTCGCAGGCCAAGGCCTCGGCGGCGCAGCAGTCGGGCCGCTTCGACGCCGAGATCACGCCGGTGCACGTGCCGCAGAAGAAGGGCGAGGCGCTGGTGGTCGACCGCGACGAACACCCGCGTGCCACGTCGATGGAGGCATTGGCCAAGCTCAAGCCGGTGGTGCGGCCCGACGGCACGGTGACGGCCGGCAACGCCTCGGGCGTCAACGACGGCGCGGTGGCGCTGCTGGTGGCCGACGAGGCCACCGCGGCGCGCCAGCACCTGCGCCCGCTGGCGCGCATCGTCAGCATGGCCACCGCCGGCGTGCCGCCGCGCGTGATGGGCATCGGCCCGGCACCGGCCACGCGCAAGGTGCTGGAACTCACCGGCCTGACGATCGACCAGCTCGACGTCATCGAGCTGAACGAGGCCTTCGCCGCACAGGGCCTGGCGGTGCTGCGCGACCTCGGCATCGCCGACGACGACCCACGCGTCAACCCAAACGGCGGCGCCATCGCGCTCGGCCACCCGCTGGGCGCCAGCGGCGCGCGGCTGGCGATGACCGCGGCCATCGAGCTGCAGCGCACCGGCGGCCGCTACGCGCTGTGCACCATGTGCATCGGCGTCGGCCAGGGCATTGCCGTGGTGCTCGAGCGGGTCTGACGCAGGGGTCCGCCGGCCGGCTCTGCCATGATGGGCGGATGTCCGCTGCCGTCCCGCCGATCACCCGTGTCCACCGCGCCCGCCTGATGCAGGTGTGGCGCTCGGCCGGCTGGCCCTGCCAGGACGCGCTGGAGATCGACCTGCTGGCCGCCGGGCTGCTGGTGCTGCAGGCGGTGGACGGCCGCGCGACGGTGCAGCTCACCGAGGCCGGCATCGCGCTGCTGGCCGAATCGCGCGTGCGGCAGCGCCGCGCCGCCAGCCTGCACGACCGCCTGGCCGCGCGCTTCGCGCAGCAGCTCATCGCGGAGGGCCGCATCGTCTGGCACGAGCTGGCGGTGCGCTGCGCGGTGGCCGATGCGGCGCGCGCGGCGCCGGTCGCGTCGCTGCAGGCGCTCTGGCCCGAAGGGGAGCCTGCGGCCGCAGCGGCCGGCCACCGCTGGCGCCCCGCGCGACCCGATCTTTTTTCGGTGCGCAACACCACCGTCGAGGCCTACCTGCAGCCCATGGTGCACGAGGTCAAGGCCAGCCGCGCCGACCTGCTGGCCGACCTGCGCGATGCCTCCAAGCGCGAGGCCTACGGCTGGCTGGCGGGGGCCTGCAGCTATGTGTTCCCGCACGGCATCGCCACGCCCGACGACGTGCCGGACGACTGCGGCGTGTGGGTGCTGCACGGCGACCCGGACGAGGCGACGGCGCGCTTCGAGCAGCTGCGCGCCCCGCGCCACACCGAGCGGCGCCTGCCGTTCGCGGTGTGGATGGCGCTGGCCAAGGCGGCCCCGGTGCCGCTGCCCGAGGGCGAGCCCCTGCAGCCGTTCCTCGACGCGGCCTGACGTGTCTTCTGCTCTGTATCCGTTTTTGTAGGAGCGGCTTCAGCCGCGATCGTGGCGGGCAGCGAATCGCGGCTGAAGCCGCTCCTACAGAATTCTCAAATCTTCAGGCCCTCACTTCGGCTGCGCGCCGGACTGGGCACCCGGCTTGGCCGGCTTCTTGTCCGCCGGCGGTGTACCGGCCCCGGTGCCTTCGACCGATGTGCCGCTGCCGGCGCCCGGGCCGGACGCCGCGCCCGATTGCGCCCCGGGCTTGGCCGGCTTCTTCTGTGCCGGTTGGGTGGCCGACGCGGCGCCGTCGGTCGGCATCGGGGTCTGGGCCAGCGCGGCGGCGGCACCGAAGGCACTCAGGCCGAGCGCGGCGCAGAGCGGGAGCAGGCGGGAGCGGTTCATGGTGTCTCCTTGAAAGGGAAGAGCGCCCCTGGCGGCAAGGGCCGTGCCCGCCCCTTCACCACAACGCCGACAGCGCCTCGCCGGCGAGCGTGTGTGCCCGGCCGAAGCCGGCGACGAAGCGCACATGCGTCGGCACGCAGCGCCACAGCGCGAAGTCGCCCAGCGCGAAGATCGGCTCGGCTGGCGGAAAGCGCGCCACGTAGGCCGCGCGGCCGTCGCGGTAGGCCGCGCTCGCCGGGTCCAGCGGCGCGGCTTCGCCTTGCAGCGTGACCCGCGGCAGCGCCTGCACGAAGGTGTCGGCCTCGGCGGTCTGCATCACCAGCAGGCTGCAGCCGGGGTGGACCCGCAGATCACGCGTGTGGCTGGCCAGTTCGCTCAGGTGCACGAGCAGGCCCGGTCCATCGGGGGCCAGCACGTACGGCACCATCGAGACGAACGGCTCGCCGCCATGCAGCGTGCCGAGCGAGGCCACGCGCTCCTGCCGCAGCAGGTGGCGCAGTGCGGCGAGCGTGTCGGTGTCCACCGTCAGGCGTCGAACAAGCCCGCGAGGCGCTCGTCCAGCCCCGGGTCGGTCGGCAGCCGCAGCCCGAAGTCGTCGACCAGCCGCTGGCGCAGCGCGGCGGCGTCCGCCAGCACGTGCAGCTCGCTCTCCTGGCCGCGCCGGTGCACGCGCAGCTCGCGGTTCAGCAGCGCCAGCCGCCGGTCCGGCAGCGCCCGGGCCGCCACCAGGTTCAGCACGAAGCGCGAGGCCGGGTGCGTGGCGGTGAAGTGGCTCGCCATCTCGTCGTCCAGCGCGTCCTGCGGGGCCAGCGTGAAGCGGTAGAGCGTGCGCCACTCGGGCGTGCGCGCGCCGGCGATCTCGGCCTGCAGGTGCCAGTCGCCCAGCATGTCGTCCGGGTGGTGCTGCAGCCGGAACCGTTCCAGCGGCGTCGGCTGCGCCAGGTCCGGCACCAGCCGGATCGCCGCGGTCATGGTCAGCCCGCCGAAGCCCACATCGGCCAGCCAGACCTCGCCGTCGATCACCACGCGCAGCAGGCGGTGCGTGCGCGGCGTCGGCACCGGCTCGGCCAGCCCCCACAGCACCCGCGCCGCCAGCCGCTCGGCGCGGAAACCGAGCGTCTCGAGCGCCGCGAGGAACAGGCCGTTGTGCTCGAAGCAGTAACCACCGCGCTGCTGGTGCACCAGCTTGTCCAGCAGCGCCTCGCGCGCCAGCCGCACCGGCTGCCCGGTCCACGGGGTCAGGTTCTCGAACGCGATCGCCGCGGTGTGCAGCGCGATCAGCCGCTGCAGGCTGGCGAGGTCGGCGCGGGGGGCGGCGCCGGTCCAGCCAATGCGATGGAGGTAGGAGGCGAGATCGGAAGAGGACAGCATGCCCCGTATTCTGTGGGAACGGCTTCAGCCGAGATCGGTGGCAGGCCACGAATCGCGGCCGGAGCCGCTCCCACAGGTTTCAGATCGCCGCCGCCGGATCCTGCAGCGTGTCGGCGAAGCGGGTCACGCGGCGCGGCTTCAGGTGCACGCGCAGGCCGGGCTTGAGGTCGAGGCGGTCGCGCAGCGACTGCCATTCGCCGCGCGGCAGTTCGACGTCGACGTAGCTGCCGTCCTCGCGCTTGAACTCGATGCGCGTGTTCGGCCCGACGGTCAGCGACTGCGACAGCGTGACCGGCCAGGTGTCGGCTTCGGCGTGGGCCTGGATCGACAGTTCGTGCGGGCGCACGTAGCTGACGTCGGCCGACTGGGTGCCGCCCGGCGCGTGGCCGAGGCGACCGTGGAACAGGTTCACGTCGCCGAGGAACTGCAGCACGAACGGCGTGGCCGGGTGGTCGTAGACCTCGTCGGGGGCGCCCTGCTGTTCGATGCGGCCCTCGTTCATCACGACGATGCGGTCCGCCACTTCCATGGCCTCTTCCTGGTCGTGCGTGACGAAGACGCTGGTGACGTGCATCTCGTCGTGCAGCCGGCGCAGCCAGCGGCGCAGTTCCTTGCGCACCTTGGCGTCGAGCGCGCCGAACGGTTCGTCGAGCAGCAGCACCTGTGGCTCCACCGCCAGCGCCCGGGCCAGCGCGATGCGCTGGCGCTGGCCGCCGGAGAGCTGGTGCGGGTAGCGGTCGGCGATCCAGTCGAGCTGCACCAGCTTCAGGAGCTCGGTGACCTTCTTGCGGATCTCGCCTTCGCTCGGCCGGGTCTGCTTCGGCCGCACGCGCAGCCCGAACGCGACGTTCTCGAAGATCGTCATGTGCGAGAACAGCGCGTAGTGCTGGAACACGAAGCCCACGTGGCGTTCGCGCACGTCGGTGTGGGTGGTGTCCTGGCCGTCGAACAGCACCTCGCCGCTGTCGGGCACTTCGAGCCCCGCGATGATGCGCAGCAGCGAGGTCTTGCCCGAGCCCGACGGGCCCAGCAGCGCCACCAGCTCGCCGGACGGGATCTGCAGGTTCAGGTTGTCGCAGACGACGGTCTTGCCAAACGCCTTGCGCAGGTTCTTGACTTCAATGCTCATGCGTGTTCCCCAGCCAGGCTCTTCTCCGCCTTGACGCGTTGTTCGACGATGTACTTCAGCACCAGCGTCACCAGCGCCAGGCTGGCCAGCAGCGAGGCCACCGCGAAGGCCGCTGCGAACTGGTATTCGTTGTAGAGGATCTCGATGTGCAGCGGCATCGTGTTGGTGAAGCCGCGCACGTGGCCGGACACCACGCTGACCGCGCCGAACTCGCCCATCGCCCGCGCGTTGCAGAGGATCACGCCGTACAACAGCGCCCACTTGACGTTGGGCAGCGTCACCCGCCAGAAGATCTGCCAGCCGTTGGCGCCCAGC
>Ga0233424_10000291_pt1 | contig 68532 bp, 57 predicted proteins | sample Watercolumn_Towu_FD_181011 | JGI IMG/M metagenome (GOLD analysis project Ga0233424, IMG submission 181011) | Freshwater microbial communities from Lake Towuti, South Sulawesi, Indonesia - Watercolumn_Towuti2014_125_MG | ecosystem: Environmental > Aquatic > Freshwater > Lake | place: Indonesia... | reverse complement strand
TGAGGAGACGACATGTTACATTGCGCCGATGTATTTTCATGAAAAGGATCGCTTTGCGGACTTTCTTGTGCACGAGGCCGCGCACTTATTCCACAATTGCCGGCGCCGCACGATCGGTCTGCCGGAGACAAGGACCAATCCGTGGCCTCTGAAGATTGATTTCCGAAAGCGCGAGATATTCGCGTACGCTTGTGAATTTTACAGCCGCATGCTGACGCTATCGTCAGGAGCGAACGACCGCCGCCGACTTTTTGCCGACTTTCGCGCCCACTTCAAGATGACGGCCGATGGATTGGACCGAGTCGAGCTACTGAGCATTTTGGTAGAAGCAGTCAATGCCCGCAATGGATGGAAGCGAATTCTCGCTTTGTGTTCAGAAGGAAGGAAGAAGCCATGAGGATTGCGCGATATCCTCATCGCTTGGCGAATAGATTCATCGATTCATCACCAACAGCCGAAATCGAACTTGAGCGCGTCCATAACGTCCTTAACGGAGCGAACACTTCTTTCTGGAGGTCTTGCTGAGCGGTAGCAAATTGGAGGCTGACAAAGCCACTCAATCATGAGGTTTACTCGGCTGATTAGAACGTGCCTGCTTGCGCTCCGCCCGCGCTTCCCGGTCGCTCGCGAATGCTTCAATCAACCCCTGCATTTCTTCCCTGCATTCATGTGTGATCTGTTCGGCTTGCCGAATGCGGGCTTCCAAGGAACGCAGCCGCGCCTCGAACTGGGCTTCCCGCTTCTTCCTTTCCTCCTCCCCCTCGCCCATCGCTAGAACCTCTGCCTCTTCTCTCAGTCGAGAGGCTTTAGGGGCGGCGCACGCCTGCACCACCCTGAGCCCTATGACATGCTCGCCTCTTGGTGCAGACAAACTTGATCGGAAGTCCGATATCAACTCCACCAACCGGTGGCGCTCATGACCAATCTGTCGCTCCGCCCAGTTCTCCAGCCTGGCCAGCAGCTCGCGCAATTCGCCAGGTGATTCCGCGCGCGGCCCGAACACTTCCTGGATCGCCCGTTGCAGGCGTCGCATGGGTGGCTGCGGCATATCACGCCGCGGGTCCTGGAGGTCCTCGATGAGCGGCAGGAGTTCCCGTGCAACTGAGGTCTCTGCATCCATCTGTTCAATTTCTTCCTTCAACTGCGGGTTTTCCGCGATCAACGCCTGCAGTTCCGCCTGCTCCGTCGGTTCGGCCGCTCTGGCCAGAGCCTTATGCGCCAGCTCGTGAAAGCGTTCTTCGTTACTCATGTTCATCGCAGTGCTTCCAGAAATTCTTTCATCAATTGCGGTTGTTTCTGCAATTCCGCCCGCAACGATTCCAGCGCTCTGGACAGGGTAACCCCAACCGTTCCTATTGGCACGCCGAACGTTTCCGCCAATTCTGCCTGTTTGAGACCATACAGGTAATACGCTTTGAGCAGGCGTTGCTGGTGGTTCGGTAGTTTGGCTGTAAGACTCATCAATAGCCTCGCCAGATCCTGCGCATTCACCCGCTCCAGGGGACCGGGGGCCGCCGACGGCAATTCCTCCCGGCCCTCAATTGATTCGGTAGCACCGGACGCCCGCCGCTCCGCTTGCATGCGGCGAATGTGGTCCAACGCACGGCGCCCTGAGATAACGCTGGTGAGGGCTCTCAGTTCTTCGAAGCTCTCCACTTTGCCAGCCTGCACCTTCTCAGCGGCCTCTCGAATTGCACCAACGGCGACGTCCTCAATATCGGCGGGAGCGCAAGCCGCCAGTCGGCGCTGCGCGGCCGACCACGCGATAGGCCAGAGCCAGTGAAAGGCGCAGTCCCACATGAACCGGTCACCGGCTCGCAGGCTGCGTATGTCTGGCTTGAGCATGGCCGAGATTGTGAAGCACCGCCAAAGTGCTCGCAAGCGTGGCGTTCAACAGTGCCACCCGATGTAAGAACTGTTTTAGGCGTTGCGATGCTATTTCTGAGAGCGGACTGAATGCTCCGCAGGAAGAAAGGATTAACATGGAAAATATTGTCGTTAGCCGAATACGGTCAGTGAAGTTCGCAGAGTTGCAGAGCTACAAAAACATCACGATCTTGCCGCTTATTGCCCCGGAAGGTTCATTTGCCTATCGCGCGTTGAGCGAGGCGCTCGCTACATCGGACATCGTCATCACGGAGGTCTCTGCCATAGGCAACGTTCCTGAGTTGCTGGTGATCAATCATGGGAAAACCCCCGTCCTGCTGGTTGACGGCGAAGAACTCGTAGGAGCGAAGCAGAACCGAGTTCTGAACACTTCCATCCTGGTCGAAGACCTTTCCGAAACCAGGGTTCCAGTGAGTTGCACCGAGCAGGGCCGCTGGGCTTATGCCACGCCCTCCTTCGGAGAATCCGGGAACGTCATGGCGCAAAAGCTCCGCGCCATGAAGTCCCGGTCCGTTTCGCACTCCCTTGAAGCCGCAGCGTCATACCATTCCGATCAAAGCGAAGTCTGGAATGAAATCGCCGGGCTTCAGGCTAAGGCGTGCTGCCATTCCGCCACTTCAGCCATGAACGATGTTTTCAAGTCCCGCGAAGCCGATCTGCACCGTTGCGAGGAAATCTTCCATTGTCAGCCGGGACAGGTTGGCCTATTTGCTTTCACCGACAATCGTCCCGCTGGCTTTGACCTGCTTTCACTGAGTTCCGCTTACAACAGAATTCACTCGAAGCTCGTCCGGAGCTATGCGCTGGAAAGCCTGCTGGCATCGACTGGACCCGAGGTGACAGTTCGAGATCAGGCCGCAGCGATTGGGATGGCCGAGGAGTTCTTCAATCGGATTACCGCATGCTCGGAACGGCGCTTCCCGTCGGTAGGCTGCGGGCACGACACTCGCTACCGCGGTGACGCTCTCGCTGGCGCGGCTCTCGTTTATGCGGACGAGGTCATCCACGCAGCCTTTTTCCAGATCGACACTCCAGGTCAGACGCATGGACTGGACATAATCTCGCTTAAGAACCGTCGGCGCTACTACCGCGAATAGAACGCCCGACAAGCAGAACCATTTTCTGTCATGAGGGATACATGAGGAATTCAAACTTGACACGGCACGCCGAGAAGCGCCTCGGTGAACGATGCAAACTGTCGCCCGAAAAGCTGAAACGACTCTTGGACAATGGCGTGGCGATTCCGGTGGCCCTTCAAAAGGGAGGTCGGCACGCCAAACACCTTCTTTACTCCTGCCCGGATCAAGACTGGTTCATCGTAATACAGGACGCTAATGACGGAGGGGTTCTGACAGTAATCGTGAAGGGGCCGTTTCACGCCGTGATTTTGTCGGAAAAGTGTCGGAAGTGTCAAGAGTGAAGGTGCTCGAAATGCTGTTTGGATCAATGTTATCAGGGGTTTTGTGAGTGGCGACCCTACCGGGAATCGAACCCGGGCTACCACCGTGAAAGGGTGGTGTCCTAACCGCTAGACCATAGGGTCGCGAAAACGCTGTCGGAATATAGAGTTGGACCAAACCTTGTCACGTAAAATCACCATTTTGTGGGGACGATCCCTTCAGAGGAGACGGACAGGAAGAGGATTCAGTATCGCGTGTTTCTCGAATGACCAACGCGGGTGTGATGAAAGTCAATCTGGTCTAACAACATCAAGGCTTCTATTTGTATTTGAGAAACGGTATGAGAGGCGAAGGAAAGCGGAAAAAGCGGATCGTTGTAATGATCCAACGACTTTGAAGTATTTATGAACCTGACCCGACGTCATTTCCTCAAAGCCATCGGCACTCTCGCTTTCGCCGGCCAGGCAGCGCCGATCCTGGGCGCTGCTTCCACGCGCAAATTCCGCACAGCCTTGATCGGTTCGGGCTGGTGGGGCATGAATATTCTTCGCGAGGCCCTGGCGGCGGGCCGATCACAGGTCGTGGCGTTGTGCGACGCACACCAACACAACCTGGATGCTTGCGCCGAACAAGTCACGAACTTGTCGGGCGACAAGCCGAAGACATTCCAGGATTTCCGCGAGTTGCTGGACCAGGAGAAACCGGAAATCGTGATTGTCGCCACACCGGATCATTGGCATGCGTTGACGACGATCGCGGCCGTCAAAGCCGGCGCGCACGTGTACGTCGAGAAGCCGACCGGGCACACGATCCTGGAGAGCCGCGCCATGGTCAACGCGGCGCGGTCGGCCGGACGCGTCGTCCAAGTGGGATTGCACCGGCGCATCGGGCCGCACCATGTTTCGGGCCTGAAATTCCTCAAGAGCGGAGCGGTCGGAGAGATCGGCATGATTCGCGCCTTTGCGCACAGCCGGGGCGGCAAAGAAACTCCAAATCCCAACAGCGAACCGCCCGAAGGCATGAACTGGGATTTGTATTGCGGCCCGGCGCCGCTTCGTCCGTTCAACACGCGCATTCACCCCGGCGGCTGGCGCAACTTTCTGGACTTCGCCAACGGCACGCTCGGGGATTGGGGCGTGCATTGGCTGGATCAAATCCTGTGGTGGACTGAGGAGAAATATCCCCGGCGCGTGTTCTCCACGGGAGGCCGGCCGATTCGCGGGAAGCCCGTCTTGAACGAGCGTGAACAAACCTCCGACGCCCCGGACGCGCAGATCGCGGTTTATGAATTCGAGTCCTTCACCGCGGTTTGGGAACACCGCAAATTCGCGGACAACAACGCGGAGAAAGCCGCGATCGGCTGCTACTTCTATGGAACCAAAGGCACCTTCCACATGGGCTGGCGCGATGGCTGGACTTTTTATCCGGCCAATGCGAGGGAGAAGACGGTTCACGAAAACTCGCAACTCCAGGAGCCGGACGGTCACAACATCAAACTCCTCTGGGCCGATTTTCTGCAAAGCATCGAAACCGGGAGACCGCCGGTGGCCGACGTCGAATTGGCGCATCGCTCTACCAATCTGAGCCTCCTGGGCATGCTGGCGTTGAAGCTGGGCCGCAGTGTCCAGTGGGACGGCGTCAAGGAAACCGTCGGCGGCGACGCCGAGGCCAACCAATTGCTCAAACGTCCGTATCGCGCGCCGTGGGTGTATCCGGTCGCGTAAGCTAAGCAGGGTTAGACTTGAGAGAGGCTTGCGAACGATTTCAAGGAGGGCCAGCGCAGAGGAAATGAATTCGCGAGCATTCGTGAAATTCGTGTCCAACCAGGAGTAGGATTTCAGATTTCAACGCCAGAAAAACCAAGTCAGCCATCCCAGCAGCAGAAGGATGGAGGTCACCCACCAGAGCGAGCGAATGCCTCGCGGACGGACTTCCTTAGATCCAAACTCCCTTTTGACGTAATCGTCGTAGTCAAACGAATCGTCAGGCAAACCGAGCGCATCGGCCTTCGCGTCTTCGGACCAGCCGGTTTGCTCGCATGAACCGCACTGAGGGCAAGCCTTGGCATTTCGCGGAACGTCAGCGCCGCAGTTGGGACAAAGGTCCATGGTGGTTTGGTTAAATCGTTAAAACGTTACGCCGGTATTACTGGAAGAGCCGACGCATTCATTCGCGAAGTTGTTGGACCGTTGTAACGCTGTAACTTTTCAATGATCCAACGCGATTTCAGGTCAGTTTTGAATGAATCAGATCGCCCAAGACACCTTCGCCGAAAGTGGCTGCCGCCTCCTGGACCGCGGCTGGCGCGAGACTCCATGCGGCGGCCAGGCGATGGACCTTTTCGACGTTCGCGTGCAGCAGTTCCCCGGGCGAAAGATTTTCCTCATGTGCGTTCTCTCCGTAGTCAAAGCATTTCAGACCAAGGCTGGTTTCCTCAAGCGTGCTTCCTCCCTGATTCCACACCGTTTCGCCGGCCCAGGCATAGGCGCGCGATACTATCCCATCCTCCAGCTTCACCCAGGCATGATGATTCAAGGCCGGATGAACGCTGAAGCACTGGACTTGGCCCAGCGTCCGGCTCAATTTCCGCAAGAAATGAAAACTTCCATCCGGATCTTCTACCGGATCAGGCAGACCGCTCCCGACCACCAACACCCAACCGCGAATCGGCGGTGAGACGAGCAGGCTGTGCTCCGCAAGGCGGGTCATGCCTTCATCCCAGGAGCAGGGCCGGGCGTTGAGCAAGCCGAGGGCGGATTGCACCGCTGGAAGGCTGTGGCATCGAATCGCACACCAGCAACACGGCGTGGACAGATTCCATCTGCGCATTCCCGCTTCGTGAAAAGAAACCGGAGGCGCCGATTGCTCGGCGTCGGGATAGCGGCTGCGATTCCTGCGGACATGCCTCCTGATGAGCAGCGCGAATACGAAAGCGACTGCCAGCACCATTCCGAACGGCAAAAGCAGGAGCGTGAACGGCAATTGACTGATGACTTCAGGGACAGTCACAGCTAAAGGCAATCTACTTCCTTCTCGAACTGCTTCAACGACGAAAACTGCCGATTCCCCGCTTGCGTGGCGGTTTTGGCTCAGTCTTTAATACGCGGCACACAAAACCTGGTTGACCGAGTCATGATGATGCGCCGTCCACAGTCAGATTTCCGTTTGGCCGAGAATGCTCGCCATGAACCTAGCATCAACCGACGACGCTTTGGAGTGCGGAGGCAAGCGCAGCGCGACCCCGCTTTGGTTTTGAGACCGGAAGGCACGGCCCACGCCAAAGCGCCGTCGCCGCTGCGCTCTGCCGGCGCACTCCAGAGAGCGCTGGCGCGCAAGATGGTCATTCAGCGTGCCGTGACACTGACGCTGGCCTGGATTGCAGGAAGCGGCTTCCCTCCAGCTTCAGCTCAAAACCCAAGCTCGCCGTCGGCGCAAAATCAACCCGCCAACTCTGCGGCGATCCAGAACCCGGCAAATCAACCTGGCCCCGCCTCAGCGCCACGACCCCAATCGCCGCGTGCGTTTGAGTTCCTCGACGGCGACCGCGTCGTTCTCATCGGCGACACGTTGATCGAGCGCGAACAACTTTACGGTTACGTCGAGACCCGCCTGCTCGCGCGGTATCCGGATCGAAAAATCACCTTCCGCAACCTGGGTTGGAGCGCGGACACGCCGCTGGGCGCATCGCGGATGAGCTTCGATTGGCTCAAGCCAGAGGAAGAGTGGCTGAAGTCGCAGCTCGCGCAAGTGGCCGCCGTCAAGCCGACCGTCGCGATTGTCGGCTACGGCATGGCCAGTTCCTTTGCGGGCGAGGCCGGGTTGGCGAAGTTCAAAACTGATCTCACGAAGTTAATCGAAGGAATTCAAGCGCAGGCCAAGGAAAAATCGGTTCGGTTCATTCTCTTGAGTCCGATTCGGCATGAAGCTCTGCCGCCGCCGCTGGCAGACCCGGCGAAACACAACGCCGTGCTGGCGCTCTACACCCAGGCCATCCGGGAAATCGCCGAAGCGGGCGGGCACCAGTTCATTTCTCTTTTCGATCTGTTGCCGGACGGCTTGAAATTTGATCCGCCGTTGCCGCTCACGGACAACGGCATTCATCTCAACGGGGTGGGCTACTGGACCCTGGCTGAAACGATCGACCAAGGGTTGGGATGGATCCCAGCCGCATGGCGCCTGGGTTTCACGCGCGAAGGCCAGCCCCGACGCGGCAGTCAATTCATCAAGGTCGAAGACGTGGTCCGAACGGACACCTCGATTCGCTTCAAAGCGACCGCGGATTTCCTCGAGTACATGATGGCTCCGGGCGACGACAGCGTCGTGCCCCGGCGGACGCCGCCGAATCTGCTTCAGTTCATGGGCATCAAAGCCGGGACTTACCTCCTGAGAATCGATGGCCACGCGCTCGTCGGCTTCGACGCCGCCGATTGGTCGCGCGGGCAACGCATCAGCGGCGGCCCACCGCAAGCGCGCACGGAGCAGCTTCGCCAAACCGTGATCAAGAAGAACGAGCTCTTCTTCCATCGCTGGCGCCCGCAGAACCAGACTTACCTGTTCGGATTCCGCAAATATGAGCAAGGCCAAAACGCCCGTGAAATCCCGATGTTCGATCCGTTGATCGAAGAGCAGGAGAAAAAGATCGCCGAGCTGGTCAAGCCGTTAAGGCACACTTATGAACTGCTGACGCCGGAAGAGGCCGCATCCACGCCGCCGCCCGCGCCTGCGCCCAAGACCGATGCCGCCGCGCCTCCAGCCGCATCGCCCAACTCCACTCGCGCCACGCCCGGAACGGCGGAGTCGAGCGCATTCCAGACTCAGCCCCGGCCCAATTTCCAAGTCGCGGACGGATTCGAGGTTCAACTCTTCGCGGAGAACCCGCAACTGGCCAAACCGATCCAGATGAATTTCGATCCGCAAGGCCGCCTCTGGATCGCGAGTTCGTCCGTCTATCCGCAGATTCGGCCGGGGCAGGTGGCGAACGACAAGATTCTCGTGATCGAAGACACCGACGGCGACGGCAAGGCCGACAAATCGACGGTGTTCGCCGAAGGCCTGCTCATCCCGACGGGCGTCGAGCCAGGCGACGGCGGCGCGTACGTCGGCCAGAGCACGGAGTTGTTTCACTTCAAAGATCTCGACGGCGATGGGCGGGCAGACCAGAAGCGCGTCGTCCTCTCCGGTTTTGGCACGGAGGACACGCATCACATAATTCACACGCTGCGCTGGGCGCACGACGGCCAGCTTTACTTCAACCAATCGATTTACATCCACAGCCACATCGAGACGCCGCACGGCGTCGTGCGCCTCAACAGCGGAGGGATTCTGCGGTTGCGTCCGCCGACGATGGAACTGGGGATTCACTGCAAAGGCTGGGTCAATTCCTGGGGCCACGACTTCGACGCCTTCGGCCAGTCGTTCGTCACGGACGGCGCGGGCAGTTCGGGCATCAACCTCGGCGTGCCCGGAGCGATGTACGTCACGTACGAAGGCGCGCGTCGAATCCTGGGCGGCGTCAGTCCGGGAAGTTACCCCAAGTTCTGCGGACTGGAGATCGTCCGGAGCTCCCATTTTCCGGCGGACTGGCAGGGCAATCTGATCACGTGCGATTTCCGCGCGCATCGCGTGGTGCGCTTCGCGATCAACGAACAGGGCTCGGCGTACGTCACCAAAGAAATGCCCGATGTGCTGCGCACGGCGGACGTCACCTTCCGTCCGATCGATGTCAAACTCGGTCCCGACGGCGCGCTCTACGTGGCGGACTGGTCCAATCCGATCATTCAACATGGCGAAGTCGATTTCCGCGATCCGCGCCGCGATCATGAACACGGGCGAATCTGGCGCGTGACCGCCAAAGGCCGGGCGCTGGCCGCCAAACCGAAATTGAAAGAGGCCGCCCACGACGAGTTGCTCGCGCAACTAGTCTCCCCCAATGCCTTCAATCAACGCCAGGCGCGGCGAGTCCTGACCGAACGCGGCCCATCCATCGCGCCCAATCTCGCGAGCTGGACGCAAGCGCAGGCTTCCGAGAAAGCCTTGCTCGAAGCGCTCTGGATGTACCAGTCAATCGACACGCCGGAGCCGGCGTTGCTGGAAAAAGTTTTGTCGGCCAAGGACGGGCAGATTCGGGCGGCGGCGGTCCGCGTCGCAGGTTACTGGCGCGATCGCTTGAAGAATCCGGTCGAACTGCTCTCGCGAGCAATCGCTGATGAACACCCGCGCGTGCGCCTGGAAGCGATGCGTGCGCTGAGCCTGATTCCCACCGCGCGTTCGGCGGAGCTGGTTCTGAGCGCTCTGGACAAACCGATGGACCCGCCTCTGGATTACGGCGTTTGGCTGAGCATCAATGATCTGGCCAAACCGTGGATTGACGCGGTCCAATCGGGCGCCTGGAAAATTGAAGGCCGCGAACGGCAATTGGAATTTGGCTTGCGCGCGATCGAACCCGCGCTGGCCGGCTCCGTCCTGGGGCGGCTCCTGGAAACGCGGTCCATCCCGCGCGACGGCAGCGGTCCATGGATCGATTTGATCGGCCAGGCTGGCTCCCCCAAAGAACTTCGGCTTTTGTTCGATTCCGTTTTGGAAAGGCGTCTGGACGAGTCGGCGACCACCAGGGCGCTCGCGGCCCTGGCCCAGGCTGCGCGGACGCGTAATGCCAAACCTTCCGGCGATCTGGCGCCCGCCGAAAATCTGCTGGCGCATTCCAATCCCGGCGTGCGCGCGCAAGCGATTCGGCTGGCCGGAAGCTGGCGGTTGGCGCGCGTGGCGCCACGCATCTTGGGAATCGCCGGAGACACCTCCGCTTCATCGGCGGTGCAGCAAGCCGCATTTGAAAGTTTGCGCGAATTGGGCGGAAGCGAAGTTATTCAGGGACTTGATCCACTTACGGCGAAAAGCAAGCCTGCGGCAATCCGCCGGGAGGCTGCCCGCACTCTGGCTGCTCTGAACCTCGAAAAGGCGATGCCGCGCGTCATCGATGTTTTGTCCGATGCCAGCAATGAGGAAGAAGCCTTGGCGCTCTGGAGATCGATTCTCTCCAATACGGGCGCGGCCAGCGTCGCCGCGCGCGCGCTGGCGAAAGCCAAACTTTCCGCGTCGGCCGCCAAAGCCGGGTTGCGCGCGGCGCGCGAGGGCGGACGCGACGAACCCAATCTGGTGCTGGCGCTCGCCCTGAGCGGGAATCTGGAGGAAGCCGCGCGCGACCTGACACCTGCGGAAATTCAGCAGATGGCGGCGAGCGTCAAAGACAAAGGCGACCCGGCGCGCGGCGAAGCGATTTACCGGCGCGCCGACTTGAATTGCCTGGGCTGCCACGCCATCGGCGGCGTTGGCGGAAAAGTTGGCCCCGACATGACCTCGCTTGGCGCCAGCGCGCAGATCGACTACCTCATTGAGTCGTTGCTTTACCCCAACCGGAAGGTCAAGGAAGGTTACCACTCGACTGTCATCGAAACAAAGGACGGGCAGGAATTCTCCGGTGTGCTGGTGCGCGAAACCGGGGCGGAGGTGATCGTCCGCGACGCAACGAACCGGGAGGTTGCCGTGCCCGCGAATAACATTCAACGGCGGACCATGGGCGGCTCGATCATGCCGTCGGGACTTCTGGACGTGCTGACGCGCGACCAGCAAATCGATCTGTATCGGTTTCTTTCCGAACTGGGCAAGCCCGGACGGTTTGACGCCTCCAAAGGAAACGTGGCGCGATTCTGGAAATTGTTCGCCGCGACGATTGACGCCGCCCAGTTCGGCGACGAGCGAGTCTTGAAGAGCGATCTCACTGATCGCGATTGGATCCCGGCCATTTCCTTCGTGGATGGGCGTCTCTTGCGGGAAGAGTTGGACGCGAAATTGAAATCCGCGGCGGGCCGGCACCCTTCGGCGGTTTACGCGGCCGCGCGATTCCAGGTGTCAAAATCGGGACCGGTCCGGCTGGAATTGACCGCCAAACCGTACGTTGCTTTGTGGATCGACGGACGTCCTGTCTCGGCAGCCAGCCCGATTCAAACGGAATTGTCTGCGGGCACGCACACCTTCGTCATCAAGGTCGATGCGCGAAATCTGCCGGACGAGATCCGATTGGCCACGGCCGACGGGACTTTCCTGACGGAGTAGAAGCTTGCCACCGAGGCTGAGTATCCGGTCTCGTAGCGCGGAGTTGCACTCTATCAGTATCGCTCAGAATCGTCGCCAGCCGCGACGATTCTCGGAGCGCGAACAGCCTTGTCCGCGCGCTGCTTGCATCTGCGGACGACTCGCGGACATGGCTGTCCGCGCTCCTTTGGTTGCGGCTTCGCCGGCTTCGCCGCGCTGGGCCGTATCGCCGATTTGCAATCGGCAGTGCGTCGGCTGGTCTTGGAGTTCCGAATAGTTCAGAGCCTTTGCGGAATACAATTCCGCGATACGGCAGAGTCCAACTCTGCGCTACTTCAAAATCCGAGTGACACACCTCGAACTGCCAAGACTATGAATTGTGCTCGTTTGCCGGGTTGGGCGGGGTTGCGTTTGGCGGCGCTGAGTTGGATCTTCGCCTCCGTTGTCACTGCGCCAGGCGCGAGTCCCCCGAAGCTGACCGAGGAGTCGCTGCTCTGGGACAATTCCTTGAATCTGCGAGGCGGTTTCGGGTTCAAGGACAACGTTTTGCTCAGCCCGAGGCTGAATCAGTCCAGCGCTTTCGGCGCCTTCGGGTTCGACGCGATGTTGCTTCGGCTGCCGATTAATGGCCCGCAGTTCTATGTGTTTCTCAGCGGCGATGATTACCGTTACTTGGAGAACGTGGGCGTGGACAAGGAGCAAACGTTCATCGCCACCAGCAAACTGCAACTCCAGGCGGGTCAGACCTGGGAAACCGGGCTTGAACTGCAATACATCTTTCAGAACCAGGTGTTCGACGTTTCGACGACCGAAAGCGACCTGACCACGATTCGGCTGAAAGGCCACGGGATAAAAACCACGCCGTTCGCCGCGCGCAAACTGTCGGAGACGTGGCGGCTCCAACTCGATTTCCCGGTGACACGCCAGTACCTCCTGGAACCGCTCGACGACTATTGGGACCTCGGACCGAAGCTCATTCTCGAACACCGGTACGGCCATCGATCTACGCTCGCGTTCGGCTATGGGCTGGTCTGGCGCACGTATGACCGCCGGAGTCAGACCGATGCGGGCGGAGCGTTGTTGCCGGGAACTTCGCTGGATTTCCGCACCCATCAATTGGAGGTCGTCGATCGCCATCATTGGGACGAAAAACGACGCTGGCGGAGCGACACGAAACTGGGATTCGAACGGAATGCCGACAACGGCTCCGGCTTTTTCGATTATCATCGCTACCAATTGACCGAACAATTGCGCTACACCACCGACTCCTGGATGCTGCGCGGCCAGGTGCGGTTCAATTACTATGATTACGGGGTGCAGCGGGTGGATCCAGCCAGCACAGACAACCGCCATCTGACGACACTCACGGCTAGCGTTCGCCTTGAAAGAAAGCTGTTGAAGAAACTGCGGCTCTTCGCCGAGTACGAACACGAGCGGAATCTCTCGAATCGCGAATCCAACGAGTACTCCGCGAACATGGTCCTCGGAGGGCTCGACTGGGAATTGTGACGCACCTTACAACTCGATGTCTTCCGGGCGGACTTCCAGGCATTCATCCTGATCTTCCCAGATGACCACGGGGTAGTGTTCGAGGAGTTTGGGCAAGAGATCGCGCCCGGCCACGCCCAGCAGGCGCTCGGCTTCTTTCGCGGCGTTCTCGAAAGCGCGGTCGTAATCCGCGACGTTTTTGCGCTGGCGATCATCCCAATGGGCGACCGCATGGATCGGAGCGTATTCTTCGGCCCACTGTTTGAGGCTGCTTTGAATCTCTTCCGGCAAATCCTCGAAGGCGACGCCTGGCCCGGAGCAGTGCTGGCAAACCAAACCCGACTCAATGACGTCGCGGGTGAGCAAAGGCATGAGCGGCGCGCGGCAGCACGGAGCTTCCGGATACGCCGCCGGGGCGTTGGCCAGCCGCTTGAGCCAGATCTGGCGATCATGCGCGACTTGCGCCGCCAGGCGGTAGGTTCCCAGCAACGGGTGCGACAGGCGCCAGGCGCGCCCTTCGAGTTGGCTCAACGTCTGGGCCATCCACCGGGCCAGGGTCAGATCGTCGAAGTCGCTAAAAATGAGGCTGTACTCGGCCCAGAGTTTTTCCAGCGGAGAATCGGATTCGTCCGGCATTTCGTTTACATTGGGGCGGAGCCGTGGATTTGTCGAGAGTCAGGCTCTGGGGTTTCGGTGATCAGTTATCAGTTACCAGTTATCAGCTACCAGTTACCAGTTATCAGTTATCAGTTATCAGTGGCGGGTGAGAGTGTAGCCGGCCTGAGCATGGCTACTGACACTGATTACTGAATACTGATCACTGAACTCTGGTCACCGACTTAGCCTTTGAAGTGCGCTCGCGTTGCTTATATCGTTGTTTCGATGCCTGAGGCGACATCGTCACCAAAACCTTCCGCGCTGCCGACGCCTGTCGCCGGGTTACCCGGAGTCGGCCCTGAGCGCCGGGCGCAGTTGACCCGACTGGGGCTGCACACGGTTGGCGACCTGCTGTTTCATCGCCCGCGTCGCTATGAAGATCGCCGGCAGTTTTGCCGCATTGGCGACGTGCAACTGGGCGAGTTGGCCGCGACGCGAGGACACATCGTGGCGTTGGGTTTGAAGCGTTACGCCAAGGGCCAGAAATCCGTCTTCGAGTTCATCCTGGAAGATGGGACTGGGCGTCTGCACTGCCGCTGGTGGAATCTGCCCTACATGCAGCAATACTTTGCGCAAGGCGATGAAGTGCTCGTCTATGGAAAGGTCAATTCGCTGCGCCCCCGCACCATCGATCACCCCGAAACCGAAGTCGTCGTGGCGAATGAAGACAACTCGATTCACCTCAGCCGGATCGTGCCGATTTATCCGCTGACGGAGGGGTTGTCGCAACGATGGTTGCGCGGCTTGATCTTTCGCGCGCTGCAACAATTCGGATCGGAAATCCGCGAGCCCTGGCCTGGCCTGACCCTTCCCGATTTGCCGCCGCGGCGAAAAGCCGTTGAATGGCTGCATTATCCCGGAGAATTGACAGAACTGGAATTGGCGCGCCGCCGACTGGCCTTGGACGAATTGATCGATCTGCAACTGGCGATTCAACGGCGGAGAAAAAGGCTGGCCGCAAACGCCCGGGGCTGGCCGTGCGGCGGAGACAACCGGCTGATCAAGCCGTTTCTCACGCGGCTTGGCTTCTCGCTCACGGCGGCGCAAACCAAAGTGCTGCGCGAAATCCGCAAGGATATGGCCGGCGCCCAACCGATGCGGCGGTTGCTTCAGGGCGACGTGGGGTCGGGCAAGACCGTTGTGGCGGCCTGTTGCACGCTGATGGCGCTGGAAAGCGGATTCAACGTCGCTTTGATGGCGCCGACGGAAATCCTCGCCGAACAGCATTACCAGAATTTCACGCGCTGGTTCGAGGCGCTGGGGATCGAGGTTAGCCTGAGGACGGGGAGTTCTCGAACATCGAACTTTGAACAACCAACGTCGAACGCTGAACCGGGAGCCATGAGCGTCGAAGTGCAACCGGGCGTCCCCTCGCCTCGCGCCACTCCCCTTTCGCCCAGGGATCCATCGCTCATCGCCCCTCGGCTATCGGCTATTTTGACGGTCGGCACACACGCGTTGATTGAAGATTCGTTCACCCAGGAAAACCTCGGTCTGGTCATCATCGATGAGCAACAAAAATTCGGCGTCGCGCAACGGGAGAGGCTGGTGCGCAAAGGCCGGTATCCGCATTTGCTGGTCATGACGGCCACGCCGATTCCCCGGACGCTGGGTCTAACCTTATACGGCGATCTGGACATCTCCGTGATTGACGAGTTGCCGCCCGGACGCTCGCCGGTCAAAACCTTCGTGCGCGGCGCGGATCGTTTGCCAAAAGTGTGGGAGTTCATGCGGGAGAAACTCGCCGAAGGACGCCAGGCCTTTGTGGTTTATCCGCGCGTGGAAGAGAGCGGAACCGGCGGATTGAAGGCCGTGACGAAAGAGCGGGACGCAGTGCAAAAAGCGCTCGCGCCCTTTCGCGTCGGCCTTCTGCATGGACGACTGGCAAGCGAGGAGAAAGAGAAGACGATGGCAGGATTCCGCAGCGGCGCCATCCATGTTCTCCTGTCCACTTCCCTGATCGAGGTGGGCGTGGATGTGCCGAACGCGACGATCATGCTGGTCGAGAACTCCGAGCAGTTCGGGCTCGCGCAACTGCACCAGTTGCGCGGGCGAATCGGCCGCGGCGCGCATGAATCGTATTGTATCCTGGTCGCCGATCCAGGCAGCCCGGAGGCTGAGGAGCGCTTGAAAGTGCTGGAAGAAACGAGCGACGGGTTCCGCATCGCCGAGGCGGATTTGAAACTGCGCGGCCCCGGTGATTTGTTGGGACAGCAGCAAAGCGGGATGCCCCCTCTGGCGTTCGCTGATTTGAAAGAAGACCTGGCGCTGATTGAGCGCGCCCGAAGTTTGGTGGCCTCGATTATCACCCTTGAGGCTGGACCGCCATTCCAACCGCAGATGAACGCAGATGAACGCAGATGAACGCGAATGGGGTTGGCAACCCATTGACCTGTTGGGTGGGCCAATAACGCCTTCCGATCTGCGTCCATCCGCGTTCATCTGCGGTCTGTCACTGCTTTCCGCTTCCTGAGCCCCCAGATCCGGATAGAATCTAACTCGGCTTGGAATTGTCACCGAGCCGATTAGATTGACCCCGTGAAATTGAATCGGTCTGTCGTTTTGGCGATGGTGCTCGTCTTGAGCGGTTGCGGGAAAAAGGACGCCGCCCCGGCGGTTGCAAAAGCCACCAATCCTCCGACCACCAGCGGAAATCCACTCACCGCTTCGGTCGATTATTTGGGCGCGGTCGGCAAAGCGCAGAAACTGGCGACGAAAACTGCGGACCTGACTTCGCTCACTCAAGCGATCCGCCAATTTCACGCCGGCGAAGATCGATTTCCGAACGATTTGAACGAGTTGGTCAGAGAAGGTTATTTGCCGCGGCTTCCTGCCGCGCCGCCGGGCACCCGGCTCGAATACAACCCCGCGCGCGGCGAAGTGCGGTGGGTGAAGCAGTGAGGGACGAATTTTCTCGTCAAAGCTTCCGAAGGCAGGCAAAAAGTTGGCCCTCATTCGCCATGAGCGACGAAATTGTCATCCTCGATTTTGGCTCCCAGTACACTCAGGTCATCGCGCGGCGCATCCGCGAGGGCAACGTCTATTCCGCGATTCTGCGCTACGACGCGCCTGCGATGCAAATCGGCGCGCGCAAACCGAAGGGCCTGATCCTGTCCGGTGGCCCGGCGAGCGTGTACGCGAAGGACGCGCCTTTGCCCGACCGTAACATTTTCAAGCTGGGGGTTCCGATCCTGGGAATTTGCTACGGCGTCCAGCTCTTTGCGCAGTACCTGGACGGAAAAGTCGAACCCGGCCAGAAGCGGGAATATGGAAAAGGAACGCTCACGATTCGAGACCGCGGCTGCGCTATCTTCAAAGGGCTTCCCCGCCGCCTGCAAGTGTGGAATTCGCACGGGGACAAACTCACGCGATTGCCGGCGGGTTTCAAACCGGTGGCGGTCACGGAGAACTCCGATTATGCCGCGATCGAGGACAAGGCGCGGCAGTTCTTCGGTATTCAATTCCATCCCGAAGTCGTGCACACGCCGCGCGGCCGCGAGATCCTCGGCAATTTCGTCCATGGCGTGTGCGGTTGCGGCAAGGACTGGACGATGCGCAGTTACATCGACCAATCCGTGGAAGAAGTCCGGGCGCAAGTGGGCCGCGGAAAAGTCATTCTCGGCTTGAGCGGCGGGGTGGATTCAAGCGTCGCGGCGGCGCTGCTGCACAAGGCCATTGGCGATCAACTCACGTGCATTTTCGTGAACAACGGGCTGCTGAGGGCGCGCGAGGCGGAAGCTGTCCAGAAGGTTTTTGGCCGCCATTTCAAGATCAAACTGCAATACGAAAACGCCTCGAGGATTTTCCTCCAGCGGCTGAAGGGCGTCACCGATCCGGAGCGGAAACGAAAGATCATTGGGCGAACGTTCATCGAAGTCTTCGAGGCGGCAACGCGGCGAGCGGGCCAGGCGAGGTTTCTGGCGCAGGGCACGTTGTATCCAGACGTGATCGAGTCCGTGCCGATCGCCGGCAACCCGGCCGCGCTCATCAAAAGCCACCACAACGTCGGCGGCTTGCCAAAGCGGATGAGGTTCAGTCTGGTCGAACCGCTGAGATGCCTGTTCAAGGACGAGGTGCGGCGGTTGGGTCTCGAACTCGGACTGCCGAAAGAGATCGTGCTGCGGCAGCCATTCCCCGGCCCGGGTCTGGCCGTGCGCATCCTGGGCGAAGTCACGCCCCGACGCCTGGAAATTCTTCGCAACGCCGATGCCATCGTGGTGGAAGAGATGAAAGCCAGCGACTGGTATTACAGAATCTGGCAAAGCTTTGCCGTGTTGTTGCCCGTGCGCAGCGTCGGCGTCATGGGCGACGAGCGGACCTACGACTACACCATCGCGCTGCGGGCCGTGGACTCGAACGACGGGATGACGGCGGACTGGGTCAAGCTCCCGTACGAACTTCTGGAGAAACTGTCGAATCGGATCATCAATGAAGTCAAAGGGGTGAACCGCGTTTGCCTGGACATCTCCAGCAAGCCTCCCGCGACCATTGAATGGGAATGAGGCGAGCCTGCCTCGCCAGTTCCCGGTAGACGAAGTCTGATATCCAGAGGTGACAGTCTGAGGCGTTTTTTCCGCGCTTTGGACCATCCGTTTGTCTGGATGCACATCGCGGACGGCCCGGGTGTGCCGCCTTCGCCCACGCCAAAGTGGCGTCGCGCTCCGCTTGCCCGCCGCACTCCAAAGAGTCACTTCGGGATGCACTGCATGATTCATGATTCTCCCATCCTGGCAGGCGACGACAACTACTCCGACCAATGGCGCGGCAACCCCGTCTTCGCGACAACCCATTGGAGCATCGTCACGGCAGCGCGGAACACCAGTTCGGTCCAGGCTGTCCAGGCTGACGAAGCGTTGGAAAAACTCTGTCGCGCTTACTGGCATCCTCTTTATGCTTTACGTGCGTCGAGTGGGTCACACTCCAGAGGAAAGGGAAGCGGTCGCAACAACACGGCGTGGACCACGCTGAGTATCCCAGTATTGGCTCCGATGCCGAGCGCGAGCGTAAGCACGGTCACGGCCCGTCCTCCGTAGCCGAATCGCCGAAGGTGCTCCGATTCTCCAGCGGGGCCAGGCGGAACTTGACGCCGGGCTAATTGGCACAACTGCGGAGGGTGGACGGTGAAGCCGGGGTTCTTGAGCAGTTGGCGGACAGCAAACTTGAAATCGTTCATGGTCAACCCGTCGTTGCTCACAGCCGGTATGCCATAGGCCGCAGGATGTCTTAACCCTTTGGCCATTCATGCGGTATGAGGGTTCGGTGAGCCCGCGAGCTATCGAACGATGACCGGTCTTGGGAACCACAGGTCCCACGGCTTGGACTTGTGCCCATCCGTGGGCAAAGTTTGTCCTTGGCCAAGCTCGCCGGGCCCAATTAGCCTTCGCTCTAGAAGGAGGGACGAACGATGGGTTGCGAACACAAGGAGAGGGGCGGTTTCTATCACCCGCCTCGATCATGCGAACCGTGAAGAGAAGCGCTGTCATGGGCTGGAAACCGAGCCCCAGCCGAGTGGCGTTGAGCCAAACTCGCTGGATGGCCCGCCCGGCGCTGAGAAAGTGGTGAGCGTCTTCGGCGTTGACGCGGAACATTCCGACGGCGCACGCTCCGAGGATCGACTTCTGCGCGCCCTCGGCGAGGGCCGCGCCCGCATTCTGGGATCGCAAGATCGCCGCAATTTCAGGACGGGCCAGCACTCGCAAGGCAGCGTCCTCCGCCGCCGTCAATTCCATCGTTGCGAGATCGATGCCATCGCGCGTGGATTCCACTTCCTTGGGCGACCAGCGCAGTTGACTCATCACTTGACGGTGCAGCGCGGCGCAGAGGAATCGGACGCGGTCTGCCTCGCCAAGAATCTGCCCCACGTCGTCCAACTTGCCTCGATCGGTTTGCAGTTGGATGGCGACTCCGTGAAGTGAGGCAGCCGCCGTCAGTATCTGAGCTTCACCCGGATCAAGCGGCTTGGGATCGCCCGTTCGCCGATTGGTGACGCGCTGGGCGAGGAAAGGGAAGAGAGCGGCCGTCGCCAGCGTGGCCTCGTCGCTCGCCGGCGCGAATCGGAGCGTGGCCATCCATGCCGGGTTACACTGCGAAGGAAAGGCTTCGACGGTCGTGGTAAAACCTCGGTGTGCCGCCGCGATGACGGCGTTCTCGATGGCCGCTCCCATGGCGATGCACGAAGCGAATTGGCGGACATCCAGGAGACTGCGGGAACGCTCGCGGTCCTGCACCATGTGGAGAACTTCGCCGTCGGCGTAGAATTGCCAGGGCTGAAGATTGCCACCGGACGGCGCGAGAACGGCCTGCTCGGCAAGGAACGCCAGAAATGGAGAAATGCCTAAGGAGGGTTGTGAAGTGGAGCGGCCGTCGGCGTCGGCGCTTTCGCCGTGCGCCGTTTGGCAGTTTTGTTTGCCAGCGTCGCCGTCCATGTGGCCTTTGGGGAGGGGCTCTCCGGCGAGAGCGTCCTGAGCGAAGACCCCTTCCAAATCCACGTACCTGGGGCCGGATCGCAGCGGCTGGCCCAGGACAATGCGCCGCACCGCCGTGGCCACGCTGGCCCCACCTAAAGTCACGTCGGAGGCCAATTGCGGCCAGGTGTTTAACGTGCGCTCGATTTCCACTAACGACGCGCCGAGGCGGGCGGAGATCGTTTCGGCGCCGATGATCTTGAGGACGTGAGTGACCTTCTCTTCCATGGGCAGGTGCCTGAGACCGGCGGCCTTCAGTTCGCCGACCAGGCCGTGAAAGGAAGGCCGATTGGGTTCGGCATCGAATCGTTCCACGTCGAGCATGCCGCGATCGCTCGTTTCCATCAGGACGGGAATACGGGAGAACCGGGCGCGTTCGCGCAGGAGCACCTTAATATCGAGGCTGTCGCACTCGTCCACGAGCACATCGACCCGAGGCGAACCGAGCAGGAATTCCTCGAGATTGTCGTGCGTGATGCCATCGGGAAAGATCGAGATCTCGGCTTCCGGGGCCAGTTCGTAAATCTGCCGAGCCGCGAGGACCGCTTTGTTCAAGCCGATCTCATGCACGCCGGCCTGAAGGCGGTTGAGATTGGAGAGATCCAGGCGGTCGAAGTCGGCCAGCTTGAGGCGGACACAGCCTTCCAGCGCCAACGTGCGTGCGATGGCATTGCCGACGGAAAGGCCGGCAATGCCGACCGTGGTTTGCAAAAGCCGCTCTTGCTCCGCAAAGGTGATCTTATTGCGGTTGCGATTCAGCCGGACTTCGCGGAATTCCTCGCGCCCGAGCAAGTGCACCAAACGGCCCGACCAAGGGTAGAAAACCCAGCGCCCGTAATCGCGGGGGTTAACGCCGCCCAGAATTTGCGCGGCCGCCTCCGCCAATTCGGCTTTGCTGAGTTTGCGCCGGGGTTGGCGAATGGCAGCCAGATCGCGCAACTGGTGCATCAGTGTGTCGTGAGTCTCGTGGATTCTTCCCTCCCGCTGTAGACGGCATAATATGTCCCAATCCGCAGGGCTGCGGTGGGTAAGAACCATGGGCTGCCACAAGTCAGATGTTGTCATTGGCTCAGGCTTTGAGGTTGTCGCAATCGGTGCATTGGGCGCATTCACCACGTTCAGAGGCATTTTTCGACAAAGGTTACGCCTTCGTCGCAAAAACCTGGGCGAACAATGCGTCTCAGGCCGATTCACCATCGAACAGATTCCATGATTCCCCAGAATCCATTTGACGCCACAATATTTAGTGTGGTATTGAGTCTAGGTCTACAACGGGTTGTAGTATGGGTCGTCTATGCGATGCATCAAATGCGGTTGTGAAGAAGACAAAGTGATTGATTCCCGCACGGCTCGCGGTGGCTTGACGATTCGCCGTCGCAGGGAGTGCCTGGCCTGTGGACATCGCTTCACTACCTACGAGCAAATCGAGCATGAGGAGCTAATGGTGGTAAAACGCGACGGGAGTTCCGAGGTTTTTTCGCGGGACAAGCTGCTCGCCGGGTTGAGAAAAGCGTGCCAGAAACGCCCCGTTTCGCCCAAGGTCATCGAGGAATTGGTTGACCGCATTGTGGACGAAATCAATACGAAATACGACCGAGAGGTCCCTTCCATGGCCATAGGAGAACGCGTGATGGAGGGCCTCCGGCAGATTGATCAGGTCGCTTACGTCCGCTTTGCCAGCGTGTATCGGCGGTTCCAAGAGGCGACGGAGTTCGTCCAGGAAGTCAAAAAGCTCGAGGAACTGACGTGATCCAACTACACCGAGACTGCCTGCTGATCCAGAACATGAACGGGGACTTCGTTGCCTGTTCGGCCGAACTTTTCTCGATTCAGTTGGTGGATACCCAGGGTTCCACCATCGATCCCGAACTGATTCGCCACGCGGCGGCCGCGGTCTTGCACTACTTCAAGCATGACCTGGAGCGCCAGTCCGTCACAGTCGCCGAATTTGCCAATGCCTTGGAGCAAGTTCTTCAGGCCGTCGGGCTGAAACTTAGCTCCGCGGCCGCGCAATCCTCGTCGAAAATGGAAACGGCAGACCTGGGAGTCCTGGCATCGCATTGCGGTGGCGGTTTTGAGTTGGCCTTCTTCCCGACCATCCGCCAGGAATTGAGCGCACGATTGGCGAGAGCACCAAGCGTGTTGAGGTTCCAAGGCCTTAATGAATGTGTGAAAGAGCTTCTGGGCGCAAAACGCTGGAGTGGCCGTTGCCAGGCGTTGCACGACCAGATCGTGGACTACCTTCGAGACTGCCTGGAAACAGAAGCGCCTGGATCCTCCTGCCGACTTGTCGTCTTCTAAGTTTTGGAAATAGAGCTTGCAAGGAAGGGGTGGATCGCTACGTTCTAACCTCCTTAAATTCTTAGCGACGTGTCTTATGGCAAGATTTTGTGAACTAACCGGCAAAGGTCCGCGCAAGGGCAGCATTATCTGGCGGAGTGGCAAACCGAAAAAAGAAGGCGGGATCGGCACGCACGTGACCGCCATCACCAAGCGCCGGTTCCTCCCGAACCTCCAGCGCGTCAAAGCGGTCGTCAACGGTGAAGTCCGCTACATCCGCGTGGCGACGAGCGCCATCAAGAAAGGCCTGGTTATCAAGCCACCCAAGCGCAAGTGGAAGAAGGAAGAAGCGGCCAAGTAAAGCCCGTCCCAGAAATCCGTTTTCTCACCTTTTGTCGAAGTCATTTCGATTTGAATCGCATAGCGGCGACGCGTTTGAGTTCGCGGTCAGCTTCCCGCTTTTTCAAATCCTCTCGCTTATCGTATTGGGCTTTTCCTTTGCCGACGCCAAGCGAAACTTTCACTTTGCCGTTCTTCCAGTAGAAAGCCAGCGGCACGAGCGCGTTGCCCTTAACTGAAGCAAGCCCGAACAGTTTGCGAATTTGGACCTTGTGGAGGAGAAGCTTGCGGACCGCCTTCGGGTCGTGGTTCTCGCGGTTGCCCTGGGCGTATTCGTCAATGTGCGCGTTGTGAAGGAACACTTCATCGCCTCTCACTTGGGCAAACGCGTCTCGAATCTGGCCTTTTCCCGCACGCAGGGATTTAACCTCCGTTCCTTTCAGAACAATTCCCGCCTCGAACGTCTCCAGGATGTGGTAATCCCGCCGCGCTTTCGAATTAGTCAAGATGTCAGGCATGACAGCCGGAAGCGGCCCTGTCCCCTACCTTCGGAACACGCATCCGAATGGAACAGCTGATCGCTGAATCAAGTCCGAAGGAGAAACGCCGAGCCACGGGCGGTGGTTCTCGTCGGCGGAGCTAGCCGCGCTTGCCCTTTTTTCGAACCGGTTCCAGAAGCGGGTTGTCCTCCGCCAATTCGTGGCCCATTTTCGATTCGATGATCTCGATCAGGGCGATGTCCGCGGTGCCCAACCCGGCTGTTTCAGAGATGAGCGGGCGGCCCCCCGTCCCGCCACTCGTGAGTTGCCGCACGCGTTTCGAGATCAGGTTCACCAGGATGTTCGGATTGACGACCTTTTCCAAGGCTTTTCGGCAGAGTTCGCTATTCAATTGCACCTCTCGTTTGTGTTCTATCAGGGAGACGTAACCTAATGATTGCCGCCGCCAACGCAATAGAAAAATCTTCGTTCCCCCAAAATGGGCAAAATGGGTCGAAATGGCTGATTCAGCGTGCGGTTGCTCCTTCAGGACGCACCGGGATTGGCACATTGCAGACTTCAATATGCCCGGAGCGGAAGTGAAACCAATCCTCTTGCCGATTGCGCCGCGCTTCAATCAGCGTCCGAAATTTCGGCGTATCCGTTCGCATGATTTCCAGCGCGTTGCGTTCGGCCTGGGGAACATCCGCGGCTACTCGGATGGATTTGATGGGCACCCGTTGCTCCGGCTTCTCGTAAAAACCCATCGCGCCAAACCCGCGTGGCAGCGCCGACAGCAACTCCATCCCCTGGACCACCCGTCCCAGAAGCGTCACGTTGCGGTCCAGATGCCGTGGAGCGTGGCCGATGACGACGTACAGTTCAGGCCCCCCGCCGCTGTTGGCGGACACGTCACGTCCGGCGCCGACCATTCCGTAACAATGCACGAGCCACATCTTGCCGGTGCGTCTGTCGCGCGCTACCGGAAAGCCGCCGGAGAAACCGACTTCGCGCGCATAGACGTCGCCGTCCGGGAGGCGTGTAAACGGGATTTTGGGATTGAGCCCGCGTTCGAACTCAGGTGGCAGAGTTTTTTGAGCGTGGAGAATCTTGCGCGCCAGATCGGGCTGCTCGGCATTTGGATCGGCCACCTGCACCACGTAATTGTCCTGCACCCGAACCACAGCCAGCCCGTCATAATACCGCTCCCGCGCCAGCGCCTTGACGTTGGCCGTGTGCCGCGGTGCGAATACCGGAGCCAATTCGATCACCACTCGGCCACTGTTGAACTCGAGGTAGAGCGTGTTCTCCGGATCAAGGGGCCTCCAGTCGTGAGATCTGGAAGCCGCCAGGACTTCAGCCATGGTCTGGGGCCTTGGCTTGAGCGGTTCGGCTGCTCTCGTAATTTGTCCACACAGAAGGACCAAGGGGACCAAAAAGACTGCGGACCTCAGGCTTGAAACGGTGGTCATGTCTTTGGTCCTTGTTGTCTCTTCGACCTGTGCTCCAGACGCGCTCGCGCCATGGCTTCCCGCATGCCCCCTCTCTCAATAAAAGCCTTTTCCAAAGCTCGGAGCTGTCGGTCCAAAAGAAAGTTTGCCACCTTGATCAAACCAATGATGACATTCGCGCAGATGGCCGGATCAGAGTGTTCAATGCCTTTCCTGAATGTTTCGGAGCTTGCGCCGGGCAGCCGGTTGAGTTGGCGAAGCCGCTCGGTGTAGCGGTGCTCTCGGGGCCATTCCGCCAGCCCTCGGCTGCGGAGGACGTCGCGGTAATCTTCAAGGAGTTCCTCCAAGCTGGCGCGAGCCACATTAGTCAGCTTCAGTTCGAGTTCTTTTGAGGTTCCAGAGATCTGGCTGCCCTCCACAATGTTCTGCTTCCCAGAACGCGCAGCCTGGACCATCTGATCATAAGTGCGGTCTTTTCTGTCGAGGAAACGGCGGCAGAAATACACCGTGGCGTCAAAGACGATTTGGGCTTTCTGGTAGGAGTGCAAGTTTTCGTAGCCGCCATGAGGCGGGATGAAACCTGCGGGACTTGAAGGGACAGCAGGGACCAAAGTGTCCCTTGAGTCCTTCTTGTCCCTTGGCTTCATGGCTCGGAAGCTACCGATGACGTAGCCTGAAATCAAGACGCAGGCTTGTATTTTCCCGCCGCCCGTGTGTGCTTTCCGCGTGCGACCGTTAGCCCGCTGGGCCGAATATACCGAACTGGCCGCGCTCTTCTTCATTCATGCCGCGGCGCTCGGCATGTGGTTCGTGCCGTTGAGCACCGTGCTCGACGCGCACGGCCTCCACGCCATCAAACCGTATGCCTTCGCGACGTCCGGCCTCGCCGCTTTCGTCTCGCCGCTCATTTTCGGCGCTATGGCGGACCGCCACGTCTCACCCGCCAAAGTCTTGCGCGGACTCGCGCTGGCAACGGCGGCGGCCATGACCCTGGCCGCCACCGCCATCAAACTGAACTGGAATCCGCTCGTCGTGCTGGCCCTCATTCAATTGCACGCGCTCTGTTCCGCGCCGACCTGGGGCATTTCCTCGACGATTGTTTTCGCCCGGTTGCAGGATGCGAAGAGCGAGTTTGGCCCCATTCGAGCGATGGCCACGCTCGGTTGGATGGCGGGTTGCTGGCTGGTCAGCGCATTGAATGCGGACAAGTCTCCGCTCGCGGGTTACAGCGGCGCCGCGACCTGGCTGCTCGTCGCCGCGTTCACGTTTTTGTTGCCGAGTGTCGAACCACCCAAATCAGACGAGCGTTTGAGGTTGGGGCACTGGCTCGGCCTCGACGCGCTCAAGCTGCTCAAGAACCACGATCATCGCGTCGTGTTCACAACGGCAGCCCTGCTGAATATGCCCCTGGCCGCTTTCTATCCGTACACGCCGCCGCACCTGCAGTCGCTCGGCCTGGACCGCACGAGCGCCTGGATGACGCTCGGCCAAATCACCGAGATCATCGCCATGTTCGCTCTGGCGCGCCTGCTCACGACCTGGCGGCTCAAATGGATTTTCGTCGCGGGCCTGGTGTTCGGCGTGGTGCGCTTTGCCATCTGCGCCCTGAATGCCAAGGCGTGGATTCTGATCGGAGTCACCTTGCACGGCTGCTCGTTCACGCTGGTCTTCATTACCGCGCAAATTTACGTGGACCAACGCATGGAACCCGCCTGGCGGGCGCGGGCGCAGGCGCTGCTGACGTTGATGGTGAGCGGCGCGGGCAACTTGTTCGGTTACCTCGGCACGGGCTGGTGGTTTGCCGTCAACTCGGGCCCGGCCGGCCCGCAATGGTCGATTTTCTGGGCCGGCCTGGCCGGGGCCGTGACGTGCGTGCTGGTTTACTTCCTCATCGCGTACCACGGAGTCGGCAAAGGCCTCAAGCGCGCGAAAGAAGCTAAAGTCTAGCTGAGCACTGAGAAAGTCTTCACAAAACTCAGCGAATCGACCACACTCCCGCTCATGCCAGATCCGGAGATTGATCCGCTCGATCCATTGGAAACGGCCCCGCGGCGCCCGGCGCGCGAAGTGTTCCGGCGCCTCGATTATGAGCCTCAGACCTCCACTTCACTTGACGACTTCCAGCTTCGCGGCCGACTCTGGGAACTGATTTACGCCATGGCTGGCCGGCGGATTTATTTGCATCACACCGATCACTTGACCGACCGCCAGCTTTACGCCTGGCTGGCTGACGAATGGCTGGATGAAGCGATGGCCGACATTCCGCCCGAACTGGAATGGAACTTCAACGTGGACGCGTCGGATTTCGACAACGGCCTCGACCCCATCGTCTGGCTCCGGTTCTTCGCCTCGGAAAGCGAACGCAAAGAGTTTGCCGCCGAACACAGCCTGAAATCCATTCCCGCACATGAAGACCCGCCTTCCGACCGCGACCGGTCGTTGCCCGTGCCGCCAAGGATTCCAGGAGATTTGGCGGACGACGATGCGTTTCCACTCGACGATGAACCCAACGACGAATCCGATCCGCTTGGTTTGGAAAGGGCCGATGCCGAAATCCGCGCGGAGAAGCAACGACAACAACAACTTGCCTCCGAAGACGTCGAAAAGTCCGGCGGCTGGGCGCGCCCGTTCAACCGCCTTCAACGCGCCGACATTTCTTTCCTGCCGCCGGATGAACTGACCGACGAAACGATCACGGCCAAGCTCTGGGAACTCCTCCATAATCTCGCGTGCCAGAGCTTCTACGTGCTCCACAGTGATCACCTGAGCGACCGCGAACTTTATGCGGCCCTGTGGACGCGCGCTCAGAGCGACGAATGGTTGCTGCCGGGCCGCTCCCGAACCGGCGGATGGTGCCACGATTTCGTCGGCAGCGGCAGCGATGAGGACACGCAACTCTGGTTGCGCTTCTACGCTTCGGAATCGGAACGCGCCGAACACGCCCGTCAATGGCCCAAGGACACAATCCCACCGCACGAGAACCTGCCCTTCAACCGCGACTGGCGGCTCCCGAAAGGGCTGTTCTAATATTCTCCTCTGTTCACGCGGCGTGGCGGCGTGGTTCACGCCCCGCAACATTTCTTGTGCTTCTTTCCGCTCCCGCAAGGGCACGGATCGTTCCGTCCGATCTTGGGTCCGCTGCGAACCACCGTTTGACAAAAACTGGAGTCCTCGCCTCGATTACCCTCGCGCGCGATTTCCGCGAGCTGCTGCGCCGACCGCTTCGGCCCCCGCTTGAAGCATCCCCACCAGGAAATCGCTTCCACTACGTCGGCCATAGGCGGGTATAGTCTGCGCTGGTCCTCAATCCGTTTTCCTCGCGGCCCGGCTTCCACTTGGTCCAGTTCCGATTCCGCGATGGCGCCTCTTGAGATCAGCCCCTCCGCGTAAGCGCGCCGAAGTTCGGGAAAAACTCGCAATGCTTCCATGTCGGCGCAGTGCGCGGCGAAATCGTCCCATACAAAACTGTGTTCACGTTCCAATCCTTCCCGCGCCAGCCACTGAAGATATTCCTCCACGGTGTCGCGCGGCACTTCCCCCCATATCGCCAGCAGGGCCAAAGCTCCAACCGCCTGCCCGCGACAGTACTCGTTCGCGCCGCGGTTCAGAATGAGCGCCTTGATCGGCTCCAGATCCCCGTCGCACACGGAGGCGAGCAGTCGCGCCCCGTCCTGCGTGACCGTGTCCCCGCCAAGATCGAAGGCTTTTTCTCCGGCGAGCGACAGCCAGCGGATGATGAACGGATACGCCCGCGTCTCGCGCCACTTCGCGAGCAGATACGTGGCGTAACTGAACAACATGCCCTCGCTTTCGGGCAAATCGGACGGGTTGGCCATGCTCCGCTCGATCGCCTGGAGCAGCGGTTCGACGAGCGCGTCGCGATGCGCGTCAGCACTCGTCAGCGCTTCCCTCGGCGGTGCATCACGAACCATCGACAGCTCAGCCAGGATTTGATCGAGTGACCGCATGGGCGTCGGCAGGACAATCGGCTCGTGAGTGAACCGGTCAATATTCGCCCAAAACGGACACCGCGGACATTTACGCCCCATCGGATAATCGATCCCTTCCTCGTGCGGGCATCCAATGATGCCGTCGCAGACCGTGGTGTGCTTGACGCCGTGCCGCTTGAAGAACTCGGCAATCTCGGCGGCGATGGTCGGGTCGTTGCGGATCTCTCCCACATTGGACAACCACCGATGCAAGACCTCGGCCTCCTGACTGGGCCCCTTGAACACCGCAGCCACCAATTTGGTCGCGCGCGTGTTGTCCGGACCATAGGCCATCAATGTGCCGAGCGGATACTTCGGAGACTTCTGTTGAGACGGTTTCATAATTTCATACTGAAACGGGATTTCTAGCAGCGAGTCATCGCGAGCGATGTTAATTCAACGGTCAAGCGCAAGCCCTGCGTCGTCGAGGGCCCGGCGGAGTAAATCGGTGAGATTCATCTGCGCGGCCCAATCCCGCAGATAGGTGCGGTCCAGCGCTTCGGCCTGGACCTTGAGCACGCCGAGCACGTCGCGCCATTGACGATCGGAAACGCCGCCGCCCAGGCGACACCACTCGAGTTTCGCGAGCACCGTGTCCTCGGGCGTGGCAAGATAGAGTTCAAGAGGGACCTCCGTTCCCACGTTGCGCCGGAGGCGTCGCGCGAATTGTGAACGAGCAAAATCGCTTCGCCAGGCGACGTACACATCCACCTTAACCATGGTTTCCAGGTGGATGAGATTGAAGGAGCTTCCATTGTGGATCGCCCCTTCAATGGCGGAGAGGTCCGCATAATAATGAGGGGTCAAGCGCTCAACCAGAGGCTGAGCGTGCCGGCCCAATAACCGGGCCACCACGTCCGCATCAATCGTGAGCCGTGGCTCGCCGAAGATCGCGCTGGCAATGGAACCGCCGACGAAATAATCGACGCCAAGGTCGTCGAACGCGGCTACCACACCGCGCAGAGCGCAGAAAAGCTCCACGTCAGGAGGTCCCATGATCGATCAGAGGCCCGTAGGCCTTGGCTGCCAACTCCGGACCGAGCCAAAGCTCGGCCAGACGGCGTCGGTGCTGGGCGGGAGAATCTTGGGGGAAACGCGCGCGCAGGCCGGACGATACCAGCGCCCGTCCCGCCTGATTCGCCGAAACGATCATGGCGAACTTCCGCGCCGGTGTGGCCTGGCGCCAGAGTTCGATCAGCACACGTTCGGCTTCAGGACTCGTGTCTTCGGCGAGAGTTCGCATGAGCAAGATGACCGATTTAACTCATTTAAACCTGTAGCGTTTTTAACGCTGAAACGTCGTGACGACTTTGGTTGCGGCCCGGCTGCTGGGTTACTCCTGTCACAAACCGAGTCTCTTGAATCGGGTCTCCACTTCCTTCAAATGGAATTCCAGCGAGCAAAGTCTTTCGAGTTCGCCGGGTTTGAAATGTTTCGCCACCTCCGAATCGGCTTTGAGTTGCTGAAGGAAGTCCGCGTCGTCGCGGCCGGCGTGTTTGACCTCCCAGGTTTTCATCGCCGCGCGCTGGACCAGGTCGTAGGCCTCCTCGCGGGTCAGGCCCTTGCGAATGAGCGCGAGCAGGACGGTCTGGCTGTTCCACATTCCCAGGCTCAAGCCCAGATTCCTTTTCATATTCTCCGGATAAACGTTCAAGCCGTCCATCAGGCGGATCAGCAAACCGAACATGTAATCCAGCAGCGTGCAGGAGTCCGGAAAAATGATGCGCTCGACGCTGCTGTGGCTGATATCGCGTTCGTGCCACAGCGCGACGTTCTCCAGCGCGGCCATGGCGTTGGCGCGAAGGACACGCGAGAGACCGCTGAGCCGTTCCCAGGTGATGGGATTGCGTTTGTGCGGCATGGCGCTGCTGCCCTTCTGCCCTTTTGCGAAAGGCTCTTCCGCTTCGAGAACTTCCGTGCGTTGCAGGTGGCGAAACTCGACCGCCCAGCGTTCGATGCTCGCCCCGATCAGCGCCAGCGCGTTCATGAACTCGGCGTGAATGTCGCGCTGGATGACTTGCGTCGCGAGGGGCGCGGGGCGAAGCCCAAGCCTCTGGCAGACGTACTCCTCGACGCTCGGCGCCAGATGCGCACTGGTGCCAACGGCGCCGCTGAGTTTTCCGACGGCGGCCGCGTCGCGCGCGCGCTTCAGACGTTCCTCCGCGCGCCCGAATTCGTCGTGCATGAGCGCGAGCTTCAGTCCAAACGTCGTCGGTTCGGCGTGGATGCCGTGGCTGCGGCCGATGCACGGCGTCAATTTGTGCTCCCGGGCGCGCTTCGCGATGGATTGGCGCAGCGTTTGGACGTCGGCGATCAAGATGTCCGCGCTCTGAACCATTTGCACGGCGAACGCGGTGTCGATGATGTCGCTGCTGGTGAGGCCGAAGTGGAGCCAGCGGCTGGCGGGGTCGTTGATTTTCTCCGCCACCGCCGTGGTGAAGCCGATCACGTCGTGGTTGAGCGTTTTCTCCAGTTCCTTTTGGCGTTCGACCAATCCTTTCAAATCCGCGAAGCAAGCCTCAGCTCCGGCCTTCATCCTCTCGAAATCAGGCTTGGGCACGATGCTTTCTTGAACGAGCGCCTCGTCGGCGAGCAGCTCGATTTGCAGCCAGATGCGGAGCTTGTTTTCATCCGTCCAGATGGCCCGCATCTCCGGACGCGAGTAGCGCTGAATCATGGGGGCACTCTAGGAACCAGGCGGAAATTCGTAAAACGTAAAACGTAATGCGTGGTGTGTGATTCAGCGGGTCGAGGGAGGAGCGTTTCCTGATCGCGCGGATCGACGGAAGGGCCGAGTGGATTACGGATTACGGATTACGCTTTGCGTTTTACGCCTTACGCCCCCTTCGCCATCTTCGCCCGCGCGGCTTCGAGAATCTTGCGTTCCCGCTCGGTGAGGCTCTGGATGCCGTGCGCGGAGATCTTGTCCAGAATCGGGTCCACTTCCTTGCTGATAAAGTCCGCAGTCGATAGATCGCCATCCTCTGTCAAGGGCGAACGCTGCCAGAACGCGCGTGTGCTCGCCGGGGTCTTCACCAATTCCCGGTTCGCTCGCCGCGGACGCAGCCGCCGAGCCTCCAGCCGTCCCGAGATCAAATGTTCCCAGTGCAAGCCCCGGCGAATATAGCCGATGCCGCCCAGCAAACCGCCCAGATGCGCCGCGTGGGCAATGCCTGGATCGGACGGAACCACCGTGAAGAAAAGCGCAATGCCCACAGAGGCGATGAGCAGATGCCGGGCGCGCATCGGGATCACGAAAAAGAGAAGAATCGTGGCGTCCGGCTCGATCGTGGCGAACGCCGCCAGGAGGCCACAGACGCCCGCCGATGCGCCGAACACGGGCCACAAACCGAAGAACTGCGGCGCCACAAACGCCATCACGATGTGCATCAAACCGCCCAGCCCGCCGCACGTGAAGTAAATCCGTAGCATCCGCGAAGCGCCCAGTCGCTCCTCCACGAAGCGCCCGAAGAACCAGATGCCGATCAAATTGAAGATCAGGTGCAGACCGCCCCCGTGCAGGAACTGAAACGTGAGGAATTGCCAGAGGAATCCCCGACTGATGCCGTCCCGGCTCAGCGCCAGGTAAATCTCGAACGGTTTGCGGATATAGACCTCATTGATCTGCTGGAACGCGAACGCCACCGTAATGACCATCATCAGGATCACGGACGCCGAGAGCCGCCGCCTTTGATACGACGGCTCGCGCATGTATGGACGGTCGCCAATCACTGTGCGGTCAACTTAGTGGCAGGTCATGGAGTTTTCAATCGAGTTTTCGCGCGACTTTCCCTTGGAGTGCGGCGGCAAGCGGCGCTTGCCCCCGCACTCCATAGGGACCGCGTTTCGCGAAGCGAATCTCCTTATGGCGCGGGGGCGACCTCGCCCGCAGCGTGTCGGCCCTTCGATAGTGTTGGGAACAGCGACCAGTCCGTGCGGTTCGGGAGTGCTGCGGGCGAGGCCGCCCGCGCGCCGCCGCACAGGTTCAGGGAGAGTCTTGGCGCGCGCTATTTCAAACCTTGAAGGAACGCCAACAGGTCGCGAAACTCGTCCGACGAGAGCGCACTGTCCAATCCGTCCGGCATCAAGGAAGTGGCGCGGCGCGTTAACTCCTGAACGTCCGGCTGGTGGATCAAGTGTTCGGCGCCACTGGCATCACGCATCCGGATCGCTTCCGGCGTTTGCTGCACGATAATCCCGTCGATCTCGCGGCCATCCTTCAGCGCAGCGGTGTAACTCTCGTAACCCTGGGCAAAGGTCGAACTCGGCACCACGATGGATTCCAGCAAATCGCGGCCCGCCCGCACGGCGCCGATCTTCGTCAAGTCCGGACCGATCCTGCCGCCTTCGCGTCCGATACGATGGCACAAGGAACACGCGGCTTTGCTGCCGAAAAATACTCGGCGTCCGCGCTCCGTTTCACCCCCGGTGAGCATCGGTTCGAGTCCTATCAAGCGCTCGATCTCACTGGCTTTCAGCCGCCTGACCTCCGCGACCCAGCGGCTCGATTCCTCCCGCAATGATTTTGGAACGTTGCGAACCAGTCTGGCCGCTTCTTCCTCGCTCGGCCGCCAACCATTTCGGACGGCATCCGAGAGATAACCCAGCACGCGCGGATACGCGTCTTCGCCAGCGCGGGCCAGGGCAGGCGACAGAATCGAGGCCGAGAGCAGCGGAGTTTGGCGGATCGCCTCCAGGAGCGCTTTGATCTGGGCGTCCGTCAATTCGGATTTGCCGAGCAAGCCCGCCGCGGCCAGGCGGGATACGGGATTGGATTGGGGTCCCGCTTCGGCGAGCAACAAATCGAAAGCGGCCTGCGAGAGCCGGGTCTTGCGCGGCAGCACGGCGCGCAAGGCTTCCAATCGCAATGCGCGCTCTGCGAACGAGTCTTCCGCCAGGCTCAGTAATTGCCCATCCAGGTTCGGAATTTGCCACAGCGCCGCGGTCTTGACGGCGTGGAATCGCGTTTGGGGAGAACGGTCCGTCAAGCCGCGTTGCACCGCATCGACCCAAACCTGCGGCGGAGAACGCAAGCTGACTTGAGCCAGTGTTTCCCAGAGAAAAACTGCACGGTCCAAGGACTGTGAGTTGTGCGACCGGAGCAACGCTTCGGCGACCAATCGTTGAACCGCAGCGTCGCCCTGGAACACGAGAATCAGGTTGCGCAGAACTGCCGGTTCGTCGCCGGTCAATTCCGGTTTCAGCAAAAGCGCCTGCGTGACCTCCGAGGCGTGGCCCGTCCATTCTTTGTGTTTCTGAAGAATTTGAAGAGCGGTTTTGCGAAGATCGGAATCTGTGGCCGACAAGCGAGTGATTACGGCATCCGGCTGTAGCTTGTTTCGAGGCGGTTGGTCCAGCAAGAGCAGCGCAGCTTTCTGCACGCGCGGGTGCGCATCGTGGAGCGCGCGGGTCAGGCCGGGCTCGTCGGCGATCTGGTACGCGGCGTGGATCAACGCGTGCTCCAGGAATCTGCCAAGGCCCGGCTGGCGCAAGGCCGACCAAATGGTGGGGACCGCGTCCCTGGTTCCGCATCGAGCCAGCGCTTGTGCGGCGGCCAGGCGCACAGGAGGAGACGCCGACTCAAGGAGACGACACAGGGAGGCAGTGGATTCACCATCCGCGCGCAAGCCCAGTGCTTGAGCGGCCGCACAGGCCAATTCAGGTTCTCGATTCGTGAGGGCGCGGCGCAAAGGCACGAGGGCCGCCGAATCCGGAATGGCCGACAACGCCCAGAGCGCGTGAAGTTTTGCACGGGTGGCAAATGGTATCGTGCTGCTCGGCGTCGCCGTCTTGGACCCCGGCGTTGGAGCGCCGGTCTCCGAGCCGGCGCGTCTCGGAGAGATCGTGTCTTCTCGCCGAATCGGAGTTCGGCGCTCCAGTTCTGCCAGCGCCGCGATGGCTTCGGCCCCGCGCTTCGACAGCGCGAGTTGAGCCCGGTCGCGCACGGCCCAACGCGGCTCTTGGAGCAGATTCGCGAGTTGTTCAGTGCTCAGGGAGTTCCAGGAGATGTTCAAGCCCCAGGGATCTTCGAGGCGCGGGGCAGTCTGGCTGCGAGCCCGGTAAATCCCGCCCGGCGCGCGTGAGTTCCGGATTCGTCCAGTCGGACAATGCTGCACGTACCAGCCGCCGGTATCGACAACTAGAAGACTTCCATCCGCGTCCTCGATCACGTCGGACGGATGAAAATCCGGATCGGCGCTCGTGATGAAATCGTGATCTTCCACGCGGAAGGTCTCTTGTTCGGGGATCAAAATGTGGCGCGCGACTTTGCGGGAGTTGTGTTGCGCGGAAAACAAGTTTCCCCGCATCTCAGCGGGGAAGGCTTCGCCACGATAAATCGCCAGGCCGCTCAAGGCCACGGCCGGGTAGAGAGCCGTCGGCGGCAACGCATCGCCCGTGAGCGGATAGTGCGTGCCCCGGTCCGGTTGCATGGGATACAACCCGCCCTCGACCAGGTGCACGAGGGCATCGCGCATTCCACCCTCCGGCTTTTGGTACCAGTTGTCCGTCCCGAGGATCGCGCCGCTCGGCGTGAACACGATTTCGACGAGGTTCTCAAACCCCCGGCATAAAACCTCCGGATCGGCGCCGTCGGGCCGGCAGCGGATCAGCGCGCCGCTGCGCCCCGTCAGGACGGAGCCGTCGCGACGCGTGAGCCGATATCCGTCCGGCTCGCCCATCGTCATGTAAAGAAGTCCGTCCGGACCAAAGGTCAAGCCGTGCAAACTTCCGTTGTCCGTGTGGCCGAATCCGGTCAGGACGACTCGGCGTTCGTCAGCGAAACCGTCGTTATTACGATCCTCGAAGACCACCAAATCCGGCGGGTCCGCCACGTAAAGCCGGCCTTCGCGCCAGACCAGGCCCATGGGGAAAACCAGGCGATCCGCAAACACACGCGCCGATTCGAACCGCCCATCTCCGTCGCGGTCCTCCAGAAGACTGACGCGGCACTTGCGAGTTTGGACGCGCAGTTCGGCATACAAATCCAACCCGGACGATTCGGCCACGAACAACCTTCCGCGATCGTCGAACGTGGCGAACATTGGGAAGCCGATCGATGGATCGCCTGCCGCTTTCTCGATCAGGAATCCTTCGGGAACGCGCAAAAGTGCGGGCGTTTGGGCCGAGGCAATGCAAAGCGCCGCGTGCAGTGTAATGGCACACATTACCCCAGGATTCCAGGACCGAATCATACCCCGCCACACTACGTCGCGCGCCGGAACGGTTCAAGGAAAGCCCCACGTTTCCGAACGACCGCAGTGCATCCCATTGTCGGGTGATTGTTTGGAGTGCGGCGGCAAGCGGAGCGCGACGCCGCCTTGTCATAGGGCAAGCTGGCGCTCCAGGGTCGTCCAAATCGCGGCGATTCGACAAGAAAGCGCCGCCGCCGCTGCGCTCTGTCGGCGCACTCCAAATTGACCGGTTCCAATCCCCTTCCAGCACAGCTTGAAACAAAGCTGACTTCGGGCGGCCAGGCAAGTATAATGGCCCAATCATGAACTCAATCATCAAAGCCCTTGACCGGCCCGATCGGTGGAGCCTAGTTCTCCTGGCGGCATTCTGCCTGGCCACCGGTTGCGGCGAAAAAATCCCCAAGAACGCCCTGGCCTACTGGAAACCGTTTTCTCCGCCGGGCGGGAACTTTAGCGTCACCATGCCGCCGAATCCGTTTGAGGAGGCGCCTAAGACCAGAACCGGGTTTGAGTCCAGGACCTATCGGATCGTCTCGGCCATGAGCAACCTGGCCGGACTCGCCGTCAGTTACTCCGACCAGCCGCCCAACGCCTCGGTGCTGAAAGATCCCAACAAGATTTTGGACGCCGTCCAGAAGCAAGCGCTGTCCGACTTGCGCGGAGAACTGATCAGCGAGAAACCCCTCAAGCACAAGAATTATCCGGGCCGCGAGTTCCTGGCTTCGGTCAACGGCGGTTTCACCGTGCGCCAGCGCATTTTTCTCGCAAACAAACGCATGTACAGCCTCATGGTGATCGCCGGGTCCAAAGGCCTCGATTCGCCTGAAGCCACGGCGTTTTTTGACTCCTTCCAAATCCTCAATTGATCGCGTCTTGAATTCTTTCCACTTCGCATGAATCGAACCATCGCAGCGCGGCCTTTACGCCGCTGGACCATTCGACCTTGCCGCCGCGCATGAAGGCAGCCTGAAAACTGCGCTTCGAATCGCTTTCGAATCCCTGTCTCTATGAAACAAACGGTTATCGCCCCTGTCATCGCGAGCATCGCCGGCCTCCTGCTCTGCGCCGGCTGCGGATCAAACGCCCCTTCGGCCAGTGCCTCCTCGGAGCACCGCCAGGAATTGGAACGGCTTCGCGCGGCGAACCAGGAAGTGAAAAAGTTGGGCGCCGAGAATCAGGAACTGGGAAGGCTTCGCCGGGACAACGACGAACTCCAGCGCCTTCGCGGATTCGACGCCGAGATCGCCCGCCTGCGATCCGAGAACGAACAAATGCGAAAGGAACTCCTGGCGCGCAACATTCCGATTCAGCCTCCTCCTCCAGAACCGCAAGTCACCCATCGGATCGAGCCGATTCAGGACTTGGTCCGCGCCTTCGAGGATGCGGCAATTGTAGTGACGAGCCAGGGAGCGGCTCGCCCCGAGGATACTCCGCAGGAAGGCGACAATATTTTGATCGATCAAAGTGTGATCGGCCTTTTGATCCCGGAATTTCAGGACCGCACCAACGCCGGGCCGTATGAGGTTTCCGGCTGGCTCGCTTCCAAAGGTGTCGTCTTCAAAAACTACCAGCAGTTAAATTACGTCGGGCTGACCAATTACCAGATTCGTCGCGCGCCGCCCAAGTCGCAGGAGTCGCCCGCGAAGTAGGGTCGTTCATGACCGCTCTCGAACCACCCGACAGTTACCATTTCTCCGCCGCGGAAGGCTGGCTGGTGCTCGGCAGCTACCCCGATGCGCTCGACGAATTGGGGAGGATTTCTCAGGGCCTGCAGGAACGTCCGGACATCCTGCTGCTCCGCTGGCACGTCCACGCAAAAATGAAGGACTGGAAAGCGTGCGCGGAGGTGGGCCAGCGGCTCGTGGCGGCGTCTCCCGATGAGATTTCGAGCTGGCAGAACTACGCCAACTCGCTCTTCTACGAGAAGCGTTACCAGGAGGCGTTCGACGCTTTGTTCCCGGCTATCGAGAAGTTCCCCAAAGAATGGAGCGTGCCCTACAACCTGGCCTGTTACCAGTGTCAGATGGGAAAGCTCGAGGAGGCCATGACGTGGTTCAAAATGGCCCGGTCGCTGGGCGACTCCGGAGAAGTTCAGCAGCAGGCGCTGCGCGATCCGGATCTCGCCCCGCTTCACGACACGATCCGCAGCCTGTAGAGATGGCCCATGAAACGAGTTGGGGTCATCCTGTCGGGCTGCGGAGTTTTCGATGGTTCCGAGATTCATGAATCCGTGCTGGTGCAGGCGGTTCTCGAACTGGCGTGAACTGGGTTTGAGAAAACCACTCAAGGACACTAATGAACCCTAATTTCAGAACTCACTAAAGGGCGAAGTTGGTTAAGTCCAGATGTGGAAACTGAATTCCTTTGTTTGCTCTCCGTTTGCTCCGTTTCCTTCTGTTTTCTGAACAGGAGGCAACGGAGCGAACGGAGAAGTCGGGGAATTGAATCGCTTACAGTCCCTGTCCTGATTCTTCTGTTTTTGTGAGGTCTGAATTTGGTCGGAAATTGGCCGGAAAGGAACTCGCCAAGCTCGGCACGGTTTGCGACAGTAAACCGTGCTTCCATGAATGCCCTGCTCAGAATCTACGGTGCGGCGGCTCTCGTCGCGATTTCGTCCTGGTTCGTTCAACCAACCGCTGCGGCCACGAAACCCAATGTCCTTTTCATCGTCTCCGATGACCTGGCCGCGCGGCTCGCGTGCTACGGCGATCCACTGGTGAAATCGCCGAACCTCGACCGGCTCGCGGCGCGCGGGGTGCGGTTCGACCGGGCGTACTGCCAGTTCCCATTGTGCAATCCGTCGCGCGCATCGTTCCTTACCGGGTTGCGGCCCGACACGATCCGCATCTACGAAAACGCGACGCACTTGCGCGAGACTTCGCCGCGCGTGCAGACGCTCGGCCAGACTTTCATGCGCGCCGGCTATTACGTGGCGCGCATCGGCAAGCTCTATCATTACGGGGTTCCGGCGCACATCGGCACGGACAGCTACGACGATTTCCAAAGCTGGCATTACCGCTTCAATCCTCGAGGCCGCGACCGTGACGACGAGGACAAAATCATTTCCATTGAACCCAAAGCCACAGGCCCTGGACGGTTTGGCGCCACCTTGAGCTGGCTGGCCGCGGACGGCGCGGACACCGAGCAGACGGACGGAGAAGGCGCGACTCACGCCGTGGCCATGCTGGAAAAACTTCAGAAGCAGAATCGCCCTTTCTTCCTGGCGGTGGGCTTCTATCGACCGCACACGCCGTATGTCGCGCCGAAGAAGTGGTTTGAACTTTATCCGCCAGACCGCATCAACCTGCCCACCGTGCCCGCGGGTTATCGGAGCACGATCCCGGCACCCGCCTTGCCGTTCAAGCCCGTCGAAGACCGGATGACGGACGAGCAACGGCGCCTGGCCATTCAGGCTTACCATGCCTCGACGAGTTTCATGGACGCGCAAGTGGGCCGGGTGCTCGACGCGTTGCATCGACTGGGATTGGCCCGCAACACGATCGTGGTTTTCTTCAGCGACCACGGCTATCACCTTTACGAGCACGGTTATTGGCAGAAGATGTCCATCTTCGAGAACGCCGCTCGCGTGCCGCTTATCATCGCCTTGCCCGACGGGAAGAACGCCGGCCAGGTCTGCCAACGGCCCGTGGAATTGGTCGATTTGCACGCGACCCTCGCTGACCTCTGCGGCGTGCGTGCGCCGGGCAAACTGGACGGCAAGAGCCTGCGTCCGTTGCTCCAGAATCCCGAAGCGGCGTGGGCCAAACCGGCCATCACGCAAGTCGCCCGGCAAGTGGACCGTCCCGTGACGAACGGCATCCCGGAGCCGACCAAGGTCAAACTGATGGGCTACTCCTTCCGAACCGAACGCTGGCGGTACACAGAATGGAACGGCGGCGAAAGCGGCCTTGAACTGTACGACCACGAGCGCGATCCGCAGGAACTGAAGAACCTCGCGCAAGACGCCGCGCACACGGACGTGATTCGCGAGTTACGAAAACAGCTTCACCGCGCCGCGCCCGAAGCGGGAAAGCCGTTGGCTGCTCTCGCCCCGTAATGCCCCGCACACCCGACACCCTGCAAAACAAATGGGGGAGCACACGCGCCCACGCGTGTTCCGACCGGCGCCTCGCCGGTCGGATCGTCGTTGAAACCATGAGATGGAGCGGGACGGCTCGGTCCGATTGAATGTGGTCGGCGAGGGCGCCGACCGCGGCACGCGAAGGCGCGTGCGCTCACTGTCTCCGCTCAATCGCTCGCCAACTGGAAGTTGGGCATGTCCGCGCGCGGCCGACGCTTCAACAGCGCGTGGATCGGCTCAAAGGTGCGCAGGATCTTCCGGTAGTCCGGATCGTCCGTCGAAGCGAAAACAGGGAAGCTGCACTTCTGGGTCCCTCCCGCAGCCGCCGCCAACGGGGCAAGCAGGAAGTTGTTTTTCTCGGGATTCATCACCCGGGTGAAGAATTTCCGCGGAACACCGGCTTGGTGGCAGGAAATACATCGGCGCGCGGCCACTTCCTTCAAGGTGCTGTCCAGGTCCAGAGGCATCATGCGGCGGCTGCCCATCTGGTCCTTGTGGTTGGACGAAGACGTGCCGTAATACGGAACGTTCAGATCCATCCACAAATAGACCCGCCGCCGGTCCTCATCCGGCACATCAACCCGCGGTTTTCCGTCCGGGTCGCGATGTCCGCTGCGAATGATCTCGGCGAGTTTGCTCGCCGGACTGCCCCAGCGCCGAGGCGGCTGGGTGCTGAGAAGACGCATGATCTGGAACGACTCTATGCAGTCCTTACCGTGCGCCGGTCGGACTGAGCCGGCCCAGCCGACCCGCTCTGCAAGGCACTTGCCGAAGTCTATTTCGCTGACCTCTATCCTGGATTTGACCTTGAGGATCCCGATTGGCCGAAGTTGCGTGAGCAATTGCGACAGATCGAGGGGATTCTCCTGACCGTGAAGTCGCGCCTGCATTAGACTTGAGTTTCGTATCTGGCGAGCGCCGGCCTCGCTTACTCCTTCCTCGCCGCCCACTTCACTGCGTTCCGCAGAATGGCCTGATAAGCCGGATGCTCGTGCGCCGCGCCGTCGTGGCCCAGTGTGCAACTGACAATGCGCGCTTTGGGATGGCTTACGATCCACACCACCGGATATGTCTTCCCGGACGACGAATTCTTCCCCGTGGCGAGCACCTGGATCGATGGCCCTTCCGCGTCCTTTTGGAAATGATACAGCTCGTCGGAAATCTGAAACGTCGCGGGCACGCCGGCCATGATCGGGTGGCCGGGCTCATCCACGGTGACCTCGAACTCGCCGAATTTGTCATGGCTGCGCGTGCCGCCGCTGACCAAAGAACGGTTGTATTCCGGCCAGTCGCGCCAGTTATACCAATTGGCGGCATGGACGAGCAACAGCCCTCGTCCGGAATCCGCGAACCCGAAGATCCCATTCCGCAGCGCTTTGTTCGTCATCGGCTGATTGTTACTCAGGTAAAGCACCCGAAGTTGACTGAGCGCGGGCAAAATGCTGTTCACGTCCTCAGTGTAGTTCGCTTCCACGCCGTCGATCCCTTTCAACGTGGCGACGTCCGCCTCGTTGAACCAGCGCTGAAAATTGTGCGCGCTGCCGCCGCCCACGATCAACACCTTCGCGGCCGAGTCCGAGGGTGCGCGGGCTGCAGTCGGTTCGCCGGTCGAGCCGAGAGATTCCCGCCGGCTCGCGTCCGCCGCCAGTTCAGCCGTGATCGCGACAAAGGTGGGCACCACGGCGTTGTCGTAACTTTCCAGCGAGATGCGGTCAATGACCGCCTGCCGTTTAAGCGGTTTGCTGAACCACCGGACCTGGCCGTACCGCACCAGGCCGAGCGCTTCCTGAGAACCCGGCACGTCGTTCTTCCCGTTGTAATCGGCGAACTCCTGGCCGTTGCGCAGAATGATTTGTTCGCGCTCCTGATCTGCGTAATGAACAGTGACTTTGGCCACAGGCACATTTTCGTTTTTGTTGTCGCCGCAACACGGCCACGCCCAGCCGCCGACACCGCCCAAGAAATGCAATTTCTTCGCTGCCACTCCGCCTTTGATTTCGACGCGCTGATTCAAAGTCTTCGCAAAACCGCGGCCGCCTTTGAGGACGACGACGTTGTTGCCGGTGCCGCTTTTGGTGGGACTGACCACTTCAAACGGCACGTCTGCGACGCGGACCAAGCCAAAGCGCGTGAAGCGCAGCGATTCGTTGACCGCATCCTCGCTCCCGTAAATCCCTCGCGAACTGTTCGCGGTGAAGGCCGGACCGAGATCGAGCACACGAAACGCGCCTTCTCCGGCCCGTATGTAAGCCAGCAAATCTTGCAGCCCCGCCGCGCCCAACGACTCAAACCCGCCCGGCATCAGCGAGAGGCCAGTGGAACGCTGGCTTCGAATCGTCTCGCGCTTGAGGTCGATTTCACCCTGAGCGTTGCGCAACACGACGCTGGCCGGATTTTCGCGCGCCACGATGCCATCGAACACCAGGCCGTCCTTGGTCTCGACGCTGTGAGCCACGAAGTTCGGCTCGACGACGCGATTCGGATCGAGCACGTGCGTGAGCAACTCCGCCGGGCCGTGCGCGCCCATGCCGGTCAAATCAGGCGCCAGATCGTTGCCCTGGCCGTTGAACTTGTGGCAGGTCCCGCAATTCTGCGTGAAAAGCTGGCGGCCGTTCTCGGCATTGCCCGGCTTTTGCACTTCCGGCAGCAGCTTCGCAATCAAGGCATCCTTCTCTTTGATCTCCGGACCGCGGATTTCATCGATGACCTCGCCGGCGCGCTGGGCGACTTCCCTATTGCTGTGCGTGCGCAGGCGATGCACCGCGGCAGGGCCGAGAGTTGTGAGTGAAATCCTTTCCTCCTTGATCGCGCGCACCAAAGTTTGCGACCAATCGGCGCGTTTGATCAATTGGTTGAACGCCAGCGATTGCAAGTCCGCCGACAACTTGGGAAAAGCCGCGACCAACGGCGCGCCGATCGCCACGTCCAGTGTGTTGCCCAGCGCTTCGATCACTTGCTGCTGCAACGCGGCGGAACTGCCTGATCCCAGAATCTGTGCCACGTTCGCCACGACTTCCGGATTCAATTGCCGCACGCCGAGCAAGCTGGTTGCGACGCGAGCTCTCTCCGAATCCGCCAGACTGTTGTCATTAACCTTGTCCGCCATTTTCTGAATGAGCGGTTTCAAGTCTGCGGTCATCGCGCCCTTTTTATCCCACCGAACGACCAGCGGCAGAACCGCTCCGACCACGATGTCCGACGCCGAATTCAGTGAAGTCTGGAGTGCTTTCAGCAATTCAGGTGTCCAGCCGGGTGCGATTTCCGGCTTGAGAATCGCGGCCAGTCTTTCCAGCGCCGTGCGCTTGAGAGTGTCCGCAGAAGCCGGGCCACCCAAAACCGAAAGAGTCATCCGCGAAGCCAAGGCAACGTCCTGTTTGCTGCCCACTTGCTCGGCCACGGCGCCAACGAATGAATCGAGCATGGATGCCGACTTCGCTGCGAAAGCGGCCTCCACGAACAGGAGCGGTGCTTTGGCCGCGACGCCCACGGCTACGGACTCCGACCAGGCGTCCTTCAGGTCCGGATACAGCGAGACGATCGCGCTGGCGATTTCCTTGTCCGGCGGCAGCGATCCCAGCGCGATCAGGGCCTGCAGTCGCGCGCGCGCGTCGGTGTCCTTGATGCGGCTCAGGAGCGGCTTCTTCAGGTTCGGACCGAGCCGGGGATTCTCTCCGGCAATCCGAAGCGCATTTTTCCGGACTGCGGCTTCCGAGTCGGCGATTGCGGTTTCGAGGGCGTCCGGTGAAAGGCGCCCCAAGTTCTGCAAAATCCACAGTGCGTGAATCCGCGCCGAGGCCGGCTTGTCCGACTCCGCCAGTTGCTCAAGCGGACGAACGACGTCCGGATTCTGCATCTCAGCGAGCAAGCGATGGGCAGTCGTGCGCACAAATCCGTTGGGATGCGCCAGAGCCTTGACCAGTCCGGCGAGACTGTGGCGCGTGAGTTTCGGCGGCTCCAGCTTTTTCGCTTCCTTGTGCTGCATACGCCAGATGCGGGCAAAGTGATGGTCGCGGTCGGGACGGACGGCCGCGTTGCCCGCGCCGTGTTTGGGGCCGCGCGTATCGTTGTGAATGACCGCCTGATTGTAGAAATCGACAATGTAAAGCGCGCCATCCGGCCCTACCCGCGTGTGGATCGGACGGAACCACAAGTCCGTGCCGCCGATGAATTCCTCTGCCTCGCGGTCCTTCGTGGCGAGATAAGTCGCGCCCGTGGGTTTGATGAGATCGAGATGGACGATGTTGATCGTGGGTTCGGAGAGAAAGTGCGCCCCGTCGTATTTGGCCGGCCACGCTCCGCCGGTGTAAATCGTCGAACCCGCCGCCGCCGTGAACCCGCCCACGACGTCGATCTGCACATAAGCCTGCTTTTTGTGGCTCATCGCCGGGAATGATTTCGTGTGGTCCTGCATTGGCTTGAAGCTCGCCGTGGAGCCGACTTTGCCTCGCGCCAGAATGTTTTCCGGCACGACCACGTGATTCAAGTGATCGCCGCTCGTGGCCTGCGTGAAGAACAATTCGCCGTCCGCCGCGAAATCCAAACCCCACGTGTTGCCGCCCTTCGACGCCACTTGCTCGAACGCGCTGCCATCTGCTTTGAAGCGCACCACCCCGGAGCTGACGTTTCCAAAATCCTTCGTCCCGTCCGGCGATTTCGGATGGCCCGCGCTGTAACCGAGCGTCGCGTAAATCCAGCCGTCCATGCCCCAGCGCAGGTTGCTGATGACCGCGTGCGTGTCAAAATTGCCCAGGCCGGTGTAAAGCGTGACCTTCTTGTCCGCCTGGCCGTCGCCATTAGTGTCGCGCAGCCAGTAAATGTCCGGCGCCTGGGTGACGATGACGCCGTCATGGTAAGGCACCAGGCTGGTCACCAACTCCAGGCCGTCGTAGAAGATCGTTTTCTTGTCCATGACGCCGTCGCCATCGGTATCTTCGAGGACGGAGATGCGGTCGCGCGCGGGCCGATTTTCCAGTTCGCCCTGGAAGGATTGCGGATTCGTTTCCCGCCAGAGCGCGACCATGTTGTCATTTTTGTTGATGCGCCGGCCGTTCGGGTATTCGGGCGTTTCCGCGACCCAGAGGCGTCCGCGCTCATCCCAGTCCAGGGACATGACTTTTTCAATGAGTGGCTCGGAGGCAACGAGAGTGAGATTGAACTCGGAAGGCGCCTGGATTTTTGCGGACGCTTTCTCCGGCGCGGTCGGACCTCCTTCCGGGTACTTGAGGCTGGCCAGTTCTGCTTTGTTCACGAGCAGATCCGCGTCGCGTTTGCCGGCCCACGCCATGCCGCGCAGCAGGATCGCCCGGAAGTGCGGCAGATTGAATGAGGAGTATTCGTGGCCCTGGATGCAAACGAAGGCACGATAGTTGTCCTTCTCATAAACCCACATCTGCGGCGCCAGGTCGAAGACGGAATGGAACGAAGACGCGAGCACTTTCGCGCCCGGCATCATGTGCAGGTCATAATAGATTTCGTCCTTGAACTCGAAGTTCGAGAGGCCGCGCGTGATGGGATGGTCTTTGTCGAGGAAGTAAATGCCAACGTCGCCCTCGTACCACTTGGAATGGCGGTGCTCCCAGGCGCCGCCGGCCACGGTCTTGAACCAGTGCGGGTCCGTGCCGCAGATTGCGTCGTGGATCACGACCAGGCCGCCGCCGCGCTTGAGGAATCGGTCAAAGTAAGCGCGCTGATCCGGTTTGATGGTCGCGGCTTCCGCCGCGAACATCACGAGGACGTCCGTGGCGGCAAGCTGGCTTTCGGAGGGAAATTCCATCGCGCCCTCAGCCTTCGCGCCGCGCTCGGCCAGGAGCTTGGTCCAGTCCTTGAGAAAGCGCGGATGATCGTGCTGGCCGGGGCCGTGAGTTTTGACTCCAGCGCGGATAAAGACGCGCAGGGGCGGGTCAGCGGGAGCGGCAGCAACCAGGAGCGAAGACAGCAAGACCAGCAGACAAGGCAACGTGCATTTCATAAGCTTCAGTGTGAGGGGTCAGCATAGTCAACGGCCTCCAGTTGCCAACTGTCTTTTGCAGTTCAGGTTCGCGATTGCATTAGTCCCGAAGGGACGGCTGAATTCTGGGGTGTGTCCTACCCTTAGCGTGAGCGTTTCGCAGTTGGATAGGATCATCAAGTCTATCGAAAGCCAGGAGGAACATCACCGGAAGATGACCTTTCAGGAGGAGTTCGTTGCTTTGCTGAAGAGGCAGAAGATCGGTTATGATGAACGGTACTTGTGGGAATGATTCGGGCGTCCCTTCGGGACTCGGCCCAGCGACACCAACAACCCGCCCTTGAAAGCGTGGGCTATTCTCGGGTCTCCCTCGGGAGACAGAAACGGATTCACCGTCCGCTTCGGCCAAAACTCGTCCGGGAAGAGATGTCCAAACTCCGCGGACCGGTAATCACCGGTCAATGTCTCGGCGCACCCAATCCGCGTGCAAATCGAGGCAAAGCTGGTTCCGGCCCCCGTTGTGCGCCGACCAGCCGCGCGGGGAAGGAACGCTCGTCCCGACGGTCCACGCGAGTTGGAGCCACTCGTCCGGCACCCACGGCATGCGGCCCTGGTGATCGTTCAGGTACATCATCGAAGCCTGGCCAATCTGGCGCAGGTTCGAAAAGCACGTCGAACGCCGGGCCATGTGGCGGCACTTGCAGCTTGCCCGCGAGTTTTTCCAGAATCTCGCCGCACCACCGCGCGGGCAGGCTGCCCGCGCGCCTTCTTGAATCAGCCGTCGAAACCGCGCTCCCGAACAAAAATCAATGACAACCCCTGCAAAATCCCTTTAAGTCTACCGGATTTTTATGCCGAAGCGCGCGGATATTCACTCGGTTCTGATCATTGGCGCCGGCCCGATCATCATCGGGCAGGCCTGCGAATTCGATTACTCCGGCACGCAGGCCTGCAAAGCGCTCAAAGAAGAGGCCTTTCGGGTCATCCTCGTGAATTCCAATCCGGCCACCATCATGACGGACCCGGAATTCGCGGACCGCACTTACATCGAACCCATCACGCCGGAGTGCGTGGAGAAGATCATTGCCCGCGAGGTTGAAGAATTGAAACGGCTCCGCACGCCCGGCAAACTGGTTCTCCTGCCAACGCTGGGCGGTCAAACGGCTCTCAACACCGCGATGGCGCTCTACCGAAAGGGCACTCTCGACCAGTACGGCGTCGAGATGATTGGAGCAAACGCCCAGGCCATCGAGCGGGGAGAGGACCGCCAGATTTTCAAGGACCTCATGATCTCCATTGGGCTGGATGTGCCGATCAGCGGCACCGCCCACGCCCTGGAGGAGGCCCGGATGGTGGCGGAGCAGATTGGCCGGTTTCCGCTCATTATCCGTCCGGCGTTTACGTTGGGCGGGACGGGTGGCGGCATTGCGTACAACCGCGATGAGTTCGAGGAAATCACCAAGCGCGGCCTGGACCTTTCCCCGGTCTCCGAAGTGTTGATCGAGGAATCGCTTCTAGGCTGGAAAGAATACGAAATGGAGGTCATGCGGGACCAGGCCGACAACTGCGTGGTGATTTGTTCGATCGAGAACTTCGACCCGATGGGCATTCACACCGGGGATTCCATCACGGTGGCGCCGATTCAGACGTTGACGGACAAGGAATACCAGATCATGCGCGACGCGTCGTTCGCAGTCATCAGGGCCGTCGGCGTAGAAACGGGCGGCTCGAATATTCAATTTGCGGCCAACCCCGATACCGGGCGCATGGTCATTATCGAAATGAACCCCCGTGTGTCGCGCTCGTCGGCGCTGGCGTCGAAAGCGACCGGTTTCCCGATTGCCAAGATCGCGGCCAAACTGGCGGTCGGCTATCTTCTGGACGAAATCAAGAACGACATCACGCGGGAGACCCCGGCCAGTTTCGAGCCCACGATTGATTATGTCGTCACTAAAGTGCCCCGGTTTGCTTTTGAGAAGTTTCCCCAGGCAGATCCAACGCTGAACACGCAGATGAAATCGGTTGGAGAAGCCATGGCGATTGGCCGAACGTTCAAGGAATCGCTCCAAAAGGCGCTGCGTTCATTGGAGATCGGCCGCTCCGGTTTGGGTGGCGACGGCAAGCCGTGGCGAATCGGCGACCAGGTCTATGGCGACCGCGATATTCTTCCGCGCGACGTGATTTCCAGAAAGCTGAGCGTCCCCAATGCCGAGCGCGTCTTTTACGTTCGGCACGCGTTGCGCGCTGGTTTCACGATCGAGGAAATCTATCACCTGACGAAGATCGACCAGTGGTTCCTGGCGCAGATCAAAGAGATCGTGGATTTCGAGGAGGAACTCGCCCGTTCGGCCGCATGAAGTGGACGCTCTTACTCGTCCACAATTTCCAAGTGGTAAGGCGCTGAAAGGTCGCTTCCGGATCTTCGCTGAGGAACTGAGTCGTATTGGAAATCGACCTTGAAACGGTAATGGACGATTTTCTGGTCCGCCGGGATGGGGACGAGCGTCTCCCAACGATTCTTCAAAACCGGAGCGCGCTGCATCGGATAGGACTGCAACCCGACGATAACGCTGGGTTGGATGGTTTCTTTCCGAAGAGATTTCTGATTGCTATTGAAGAGCATTTCACAGGCGTAAAGTCCGGTGGTATTTCGAGTTTGGCGGCTTGGCGTCAGGTTCGTAATGGTTGTCGAGCAACCGGATAAGCCCACAACGAGACCAAGAAGCGAAGCGTGTTTCAGGAGCCTCATAGCGGGCGCAGCCTGACACACCGCAGGCGGAGTTGTAAAGTTGGATTTGCCGCGTTTTCCGTTTGACCGTGCTTAGGCCGCGTGGGTAGGTTGCGTTCCTTAAATTCAGAGTAGCGATATGTTCCAAAGCATTCGGCGGCATCAAAAGTGGCTCTGGTTGGTCATCACGACGCTGACCATCGTCAGTTTCGTCATTTTCTTCTCCCCACAACAGCGCCAACGGTCGGAGTCCAGGTCCGGCTCCGGCGACGTGATTGGCACAATCAACGGCCGTCCGATCACGAGAGAGGAATACCTCGACACGTATCGGGAAGCAGAACTCCGTTATCTTTTCAGCACGGGCAACTGGCCGCGCGAGAACGAGATGAGCCGTCAGATGGGGATCATGGACCGCGAGACCCGCAACCGCCTGCTGTTGATCGAGAAGCTCAAAGAGTTCGACATTCAGGTCAGTGAGGCCTCCATCGCACAATGGATTGTTGAAGCGTTCCAGGACCGCGCCACCGGGAAGTTCAGGCAGGAGGATTACGATGGATTTGTGAAACTGCGCTTGGCGCAACAAAACCTTGTCGTGGCTGACTTTCAACGCTTCGTTCGGCATGAAGTCGGCATCCAGCACTTGATCGCGCTGACTGGATTGACTGGGAAACTCATCACTCCCCAGGAAGCAGAGATCCTCTTTCGCCGTGAAAACGAGCAAGTGGATGCGCAAGCCGTCTTCCTCCAATCTTCAAACTACCTTTCCAAGGTGGTCGAAACTCCTGCGGAATTGCTGACTTACTACACCAATTACCAGGCCAGCTATCGCATCGCGGAGCGCGTCCAGGTCGTTTATGTGAAATTTGACGCGACCAACTATGTGACGGAAGCCGAACAGAAACTAGCTACCCAGACCAATCTGGCGCAAATGATCGATGCCGAGTACCTCCAGCGCGGCACCAATTCATTTCGCGGCACCAATGGGCTTGCGCTCGCGGCGGATGAGGCCAAGCAGAAAATCCGCGACGAGTATCGCCATGGGGCGGCCATCTTCGAAGCGCGCAAGAAAGCGATCGAATTCGCCAATGAACTTCTCGACCTTCCTCCCGCAACCAACAATCTCGCCAACCTGGCCGCGGCCAAAGGCATCCTCTCGACCGTGACGGATCCCTTCGCGAAGGACGGCCAGCCGCCCAACCTCAAAGTGCCGGACACATTCGCGCAAGCTGCGTTTCAGCTTTCTCCGGCGCAGGCATTTTACGAACAGCCTATCGTGGCCGAAGATGGAGTTTATCTGGTGGGCTTTCACAAACGCATTCCCAGCGAGGTCAAGCCATTCGATACCGTGCGGGATCAGGTAACGGCAGAATTTCGCAAGAGTAAGGCCGCGGAGCTGCTGAATGCGGCGGGACGGGAGTTGCAGAGCGCGCTCACGAACGGTCTGGCTCAGGGGAAAAAGTTCGCCGCCGCGTGCAAGGAAGCGAACGTCGAGTTGATTGACTTGCCGCCATTCTCGCAAAAGACCATGTCCCTGGCCCAGATTCCCAACCGCGCCGACATCACTTCTCTCAAGACGGCGGCATTCTCTTTGAGCACCAACCAGGCCAGCTCGTTCACGCTCACCCCCACGCACGACGCCGGCTTCATCGTTTATCTGGAGTCCAAAGTTCCCGTGCCGGATGAGCGGGTGAAGTCTGAATTGCGGGAGTTCACAGACAACCTGCGCCGCACGCGCCAGTACGAGGCGTTCGGCGAATGGATGCGCAAAGAAATGGACCTCGCCCGGATCACCCTGCAAGGGGACAAACAAACCGGATCGAACTGAACAACGCCGTCAAACTTTCTTCCCCGGCCACCGGGGAATTCTGGGAAATTCCCGTCCTGTTTGAAGACGAGCATCTGCTGGCTCTCGACAAACCTGCCCGTCTTCTCACTTCCCCGGATCGATACGATCCAGCGCGTCCGAACCTCATGCGCCTCCTCCTTGACGCGATCAAGCGGGGCGCCTCTTGGACACGAGAACACCACGTCAATTACCTGGCCAACGCGCATCGCCTCGATTTCGAGACCACGGGAGTTCTTCTCCTGGCCAAGGACAAACCCACGCTCGTGGCCCTGGCCAATCAATTCGGCAACGAGAGACCGCTCAAGACCTACGTGGGTCTGGTTCATTCCGGGCCGGAGAAGGAAGCCTTCGATGTGGATCGAAAACTCGGGCCGCACCCGCACAGGATTGGACTGGTCCGTGTGGACGAGAGGCAGGGCAAGAAGGCCCGAACTCATTTTGAGGTGCTGGAGCGGTTTCGCGGCTACACCCTCTTGAATTGCCAGCCTCTGACGGGGCGAACGCATCAAATCCGCGCGCATCTGCAATCCGTGCGGTTGCCCTTGGTCGCAGACCCCATGTATGGCGGACGCCCTCTGCTGCTCTCGGCTCTGAAGCCGGCCTACCATGTGAAGCCCGGCCTTGCGGAAAAGCCTTTGATCCAACGCGTGGCTTTGCACTCGGCGGGTTTGAGCTTCATTCATCCCCTTAAGGCATGTCCGGTGCGGATCGAATCTCCCTGGCCCAACGACCTAAAAGTGGCCGTGAAATACCTGCGCCGGTACTGCCCTCTCTGAATCTGCCTCGGGGCCAGTTTCACAACTGCGGTCCGCCGCGGTGAGCGAGCAACCGGACCAGGCGCACTCCGATCACGACCGCGACAACGAGCAATGACGCCCCCGTCGCATGCGACAACCTGACCAACGTCTTGGCCGAAAACTTCCCGTGTCCCAGCGAAACCACGAAGCTCAAGAAGATGAACCACGCGGCTGCCCCAGCCGCGATTCCCAGCACACAAAGGCCCTTGCTGGCCCACGTATCGGCGATCCACTCGTGGGACATGAACGTCGCTGAAAGCGTGATCCAGAAGAGCAACACGCCCGGATTCCCCAGGACACGCACGAAGCCGATCATGAACGCGGTGTGCGGATGAAGCCGATGCTCCACCCGCTCTACGCTTCTTGTCGTCGCGGGCAATTCGCGGACCAGCAGATACTTGACCCCGAAAACCAGCGTGGCCAGAAAGCTCAGCAGCTCGATCGAGGCGCGCAAGAAGGGCGAGGTGAATAACCCGGAGAAACCGGCGAACGCCAGGCTGCAGTAAATCGCTTCCATCGCAATGGCCCCAAAGCCGATCAACAGCGCCCAGCCAAATCCCCGCCGCGCGCCTTCATTGATGATGGCGATATTGATCGGACCGACGGGAATCGAGGCGAGAAAGCCGCTCACGAAGCCAAGAAACACGGCGAACAGAATTGAATACACCTCCATCATGGTTTCACCCGCCGCAAACGTCAGAATGGCCTCCGCGCCAAGATGGACTTCAAGCGGCCCTCCGACGGGCGCGTGTCCAAATGAGGACGGTGCGGGGAGCATTGTAGCGCAGATTTGCAATCTGCTGTATCGCGGAATTGCATTCCGCAAGGTGCCGGCGAATTCCCGCGCCTTGGAATTTCCGGAGCGCCGCCGATTTCAAATCGGCGATACGGCAGAGTGCAACTTTGCGCTACGCCTTCGGGCCGCGCCGAAATCGCGTACTCATTCGGAGATGTGCCCCGCTCCGACCGTTTGGAAGATTTCACCTTGCGATCTTTCAACGACTTGGATGCGCTGGCCTGGCTTGCCCTAGGTTGACTCTTCCTCCTCGGTTTCGTCTTCGATTTCTTGAACGATCTTGCGGGAGAGCCGGGGTCGAACAAAACCGTAGATCAGGTAGGCGGTGAAAATCACGGGCAGCACGACCGGCAGGATTTTCCGCCAGGTAATCACAAAAAAGCCGGTTACCAGGATGGTAATCACCATGCGCGTAAAAGTCGGCCGCGTGCGCCAGTCGAACTTCTTGAAAGAAGGATAGCGGACATCGCTCACCATCATGACGGACAGAAAAACCATCAAGACGGGCAGCACGTACCGCCATCGTCCCGTGGCGAATCCTTTGTCGTCCCACCACAGCAGAAAAAGAGTCAGCGACGCCACCAACCCCGCGGCGGCTGGTATCGGGAAGCCAAGGAATTCGCCGGCGCCGCTGGCGTTGAGTTGGACCGCCATACAGTTGAACCGGGCCAGCCGCAACGCGCCGCAAATGAGGTAAATCGAAGCCAGGAACCACCCGAACTCCGGGTGTTCCACAAATACATCCTTCAGCACGATCCGATGAACCAGAAAGGCCGGTGCCGCCCCGAACGAGATGATGTCCGCGAGCGAGTCGAATTCGCGCCCGAAAGGGCTTTCATACCCGCCCATCCGCGCCACGCGGCCATCTAACAAATCAAAAATGCAGGCGAGAAGAATGAAGAACAATGCTTGCCGAATCACCGCTCCGAAATTGGAAGTGTTGATGTCCGCCTCCACAATTCGCGTCAAGGCCAGGAAGCCGCAGAAAAGATTGCCCGCCGTGAGCAGATTGGGCAGCAAGTAAATGGTCAATCTGCCGCCCTCGCGTTCACTGGTCCAATCTTTGTCCGCAGGTGTTGACATCGACGGATTCTTCACGGCTTGCCCAAGGCGCTGGGCTGCGGGCTGGAGAATTCTCCGGCACGTTCCACAGATCGCTCCGCCACCGCGGCTCTGGCCACAATCGTTTCGCCGCCTTTCACCTTGTCCCCAAGCCGCACCTCTACGCTGGCGGACAGAGGCAAGTAAAGGTCCACCCTCGACCCGAAGCGAATGAGGCTGGTGCGTTCTCCGCGTGCGACGGCATCTCCCAAAACTACCCAGGGGACGATCCGGCGGGCGATCAGGCCGGCGATGAGTCGGATGGCAACCCGCCCTTTGGGGAGGTCGCTGGAATCGAGCCCAATCAACACGTTTTCATTTTTCGAACTAAGATCCGCGCGCATGGCATTGAAGAACGCTCCGGGTTGATATCGCACATAAGCAATCTTGCCGGAGACAGGCGCATTTTGAACATGAACGTCAAAGACCGAGAGAAAAGTAGAAACCCGCCGACATCGCCCTCCCATGAACTCGCGCTCGTCAGTTTCCTCAATGACATCGATCGTGCCATGAGCCGGTGCGACGATCGCGTCCGATGCGGCCGGCACATTGGGGTCAGGATCGCGAAAGAAATTCAGACAGAAACCCAAAAAGAGGAGCCACACTCCCCCGGTCGCCACTGCCACAAGTCGAAAGATGGATGAACCCGCCAGAGCCACACTAGCCGCTGCAAGCACAATCAGCCACAAAACCAAACTCCATCGGATGAGCCGCATCCCCTCTTTTCGAGCCTTGCCCGCATGTTGCATCGCGCCGCATTGTAGGTTTCTCAAGTGCCTTGAAAAGCGGATTCGGCGCCTCAAATTCACGTGTAATTCGAGGAAAAATTTTCAACCGCGAATAGACGCGAATGGACGCGAAGGATAGGGAACGGCAAGCCAGCTCTGCCTTGTTGTCATGGCGTGGGGAAAGAAAGCGGTAGGGCGTTCCTGGAAATGCTTGTTTTCATCGATTGAATGGTGCCGCCAGGGGCGCTTGCTCGAAATCGCCGAGTACTGCTGCTACGACGTGAAAATCACCCGGCTGCTGCACGAGTACGGGGCGAGGCACAAGCAGCTCTTCTACCGGAATCGCTTCGGGAACAAGCTCTCCGTGCCGGTTTCGTGGTGATTACTTCTGGGAAGCCATCACCGCCAGATTGGTCCGGCGAAGCCGATTCGACAACTCCATGGCGATGTTCCGAATCACGACCATGCCCAGGTGCGGCTCGCGTTGCGCCAGATCGTTGAATGCCGTCCGCTGAATGATCAGCAGAATACTCGGCTGGCTGGCGACCGCGATGGCCCCGCGCGCTGCCCCATCCAGAAACGCCAGTTCCCCGAAAATCTGTCCGTCCCAATCGAGGCGATCGGTTTGGTGCCTTCATCCAGCAGAATATCGACGGACCCGCGCATGACGACGTAGGCTTCCTTGCCAGAATCGCCTTTGCTGAAGATTCGCTCGCCGCCGCGGAAAAGCCGCTGGAGGAACAGCCGCGCGATCTTTCGCAATTCGCCATCCCCCAGGCCTTCGAAGACGGGCAAACCTCTCAACAGGTTCACGATGGCCACGCCCACTTTCTGATCCTGAAAATTGTGGTCGATGATGTCCACGATGGCGCGCGCGCTCGGTGTGAAAGCGGCCGTGTCGTGGGAATACACCATGTTGAGCTTCACCATCTTCACGACGTCAGTGTACAGACCCTCCCAAATAAAAAACTCGCCAAATACGCGATGGGCACGAACCCGAGTTGCTCGGCGGTTTTCAACATCCGGCGGGCCGTAACCAGGATATCCACCTCCACGTAAACCGCGCTGAGCTGCTCATGGCCCACTTCCAGAACTTCACGAAAGAGCGCGCCCATGGACAGGTCATCGCTGGCAAACGCGCTGACCAACCGCACGCAACGGTCAAATGGATCGAAGTTATATGCCAGCCCGGCCGTGATGGTATCGGCGCGCTGGGCGAGAATGGCCCGAAAGGAAGCATTCGCTGCCGTGCGCAAATAGCCGTACCCCATCTTGAAGGTTCCGGACACTTCGATGGCGAGATTCGCGCCCGCCAGTTGGGAGCGATAACGCTCGAAGTCGCCGATCTAGGCATCCACACAGGTCACTTCGGTCTGCAGCGGGTAGCCAATCGTTCCATCCTGAATCGAAATCGGGTTGGGGATTTTGAGATTGGCCAGGACAACCGTGGAGAGTTCCTTGATCTGCGGCAACGATTCGGACAGCGGCAACCGCGCCAGCACTTCCGGGTTGGTCGGGCGGACATAGAACAGCGCCCCTTCCCGCACGCGGTTCATGTGTTTGAAAGGCTGGTAGCCGACACAGGCGTATCCAGCCATCTCGAACAGCTTCTGCAGCGCGTGATTACTGGCAAAGACGCGCGTCACGGCGTGTTGCTTCCGTTCGACCGCCAGTGCAGTGACTCGGCTCAGCAACTCTTCGGCGGCGCCATCTTCATGGCTCCCTGGACGAACGAAGAATCGGCCGAGGTTGGCGATGGGGTTGGTGTTGTTCAGCAGCGGAGGTAAAAAGGAAATGCTGGCCACGAATCGCCCATCCTGTTCGGCGATCCATGTCTCCGCGTCGGCCCCTGGACTGAAAAGACTCGTGCTCCAGGCGGGTTCGTAAATCTGTCGATCGGGATAATCGTCCCCAGGGACGCTCGGAGCAAATCGAGGTACTGGGGTGCGTCATTAGCGCGGCCTGGACGAATCGTTCTAGCCATTGAATCAAAGAGAATCTGCCCGGTTCCCAAGGAGAAATGAGGCCCCACGTGCCGAGCCTTGGATTGGTGCCCGCGACAGGACTTGAACCTGTACGATGTTACTCACTAGAACCTGAATCTAGCGCGTCTGCCAATTCCGCCACGCGGGCAATTTCACGGCAACAAACTCACCTGCGAGAAGCCGTCCGAGTCTGACTTTGCGACGGTCGCCGGATGCAAACGCAACGTCAGGCTAAAACTCGTTCAGCCTTAAACTCACGCCGCTACTCCTACACCAAGGCCCCGGACAACGGCAAGCATCCAATTCGTCAATTCGTCCAATCAGTCCAATCAGCAATTGTTGAGCTACTTCTAGCCGCGAAAAGGCTCAAAAAGCACAAAAGTTGGCTCGAAAACACGACGCCGAATCCCCTTTTTCGCTCGTTTTGCGCTTTTTTGCGGCCAACAAAACCAAATGAGAACGGCTGTCGTCCAATTCGGACGACCGGACACTCTCGAACCACGTTCCCATCTCACTTCGCGTTTTCATTGGACTGGCAGTTTTGCGGAGCGGGGCTTGACCGGGGTAAGCAAAGGAGCAACGGTTGACTTATGGCTACCGCGAGCAGGCGAGAGTTGATCGAACCCGGCGTGGTGCGGGGCGAATGGTGGCATCTGACCGAGAACGCTCGTGTTCAGTGCGATCTCTGCCCGCGCGCGTGCAAGCTGGGCCATGGGCAGCGCGGCTTCTGCTTCGTCCGCCAGGAACGCGATGGCGGCATCGTGCTGACGAGTTACGGCCGCGCCTCCGGGTTTTGCATTGATCCCATTGAAAAGAAACCGCTGAACCATTTTTATCCGGGGACGAGTGTGCTCTCTTTCGGAACTGCCGGCTGCAACCTGGGCTGCCGGTTCTGCCAGAACTGGGACATCTCCAAGGCCAGGGAGATCGACAAACTCGGCGATTGGGCCTCACCCGAAGCTGTGGCGGAAGCTGCGGTCCGATCCGACTGTCGCAGCATCGCCTTCACCTACAACGATCCCGTGATCTTCGCCGAGTACGCCATCGACTGCGCCAAAGCCGCTCATGCGCAGGGGATCAAAACCGTAGCGGTGACCGCCGGCTACATCATGCCCGAAGCCCGTAGGGATTTCTACGCGCACATGGACGCCGCGAACGTCGATTTGAAAGCGTTCACGCCGCAGTTCTACCGCAAGCTGTGCTTTGCGGAATTCGAGCCGGTGCTGGACACCTTGCGCTGGCTGAAGCGCGAATCGAACGTGTGGTTCGAGGTTACGACGTTACTGATCCCCGGCCAGAACGATTCTGAATCGGAGATCGCGGCCTTGTGCGATTGGTTCATGAAAGACCTCGGTCCGGACGTTCCGCTGCATTTCACCGCGTTCCATCCCGACTTCAAATTGCTCGACCGGCCGCACACGCCGGCGGCAACCTTGACGCGAGCGCGATGGCAAGCGTTGAAGGCCGGGCTGCATTACGTGTACACCGGTAACGTGCATGACGCGAAAGGCCAGTCCACCTACTGCTCGAGTTGCCAACGCCTTTTGATTGAACGCGACTGGCATGAACTGGGCGAGTGGAATGTGGATGCGCTCGGTCGCTGCCATGCTTGTGGCGTGCCGCTCGCAGGCCATTTCGATCCGACCCCTGGCCGTTGGGGACGGCGGCGTCAGAGGGTTTTCATCCGACCAGGGATTTGAAGTGCGGCGGAACCAAAATTGTTGTAGCGGCATCAAACTGGATACCGTCTGCAAGCGTGTCCCAGTGCGGGAAATCGCGGTTCCCTCTCCTGGGGGCGAGGGTGAGGGCAATTCACGGTTTTCTCGACAAGGCCATAGTGTTTGGAGAAACATCGGATGTGCCGCGTAAGACCCGGCCGCGTTAAGATGAATAAACTTGTTCCGCGTCCCGCCCCGCGCGCGTTCACCTTGGTCGAGCTGCTGGTCGTCATCGCCATCATCGCCATCCTGGCCGGTCTGCTGTTGCCCGCGCTCGTGCAGGCCAAATCCAGCGCGCGCCAGACGCGCTGCATGAGCAACCTCCGCCAGATGGGATTTGCTTTCCAGCTCTATGTGGACGACTTCGACTTCTATCCTCTGATCGGCTCGACCGTGAGCGCTGCCAGACCGACAGGCTCGAAGTGGTATGACGATATTCGCCCCTACACCACTCAGACCTGGACGAACGATCTTTTCCGATGCCCCAGCTACAAAGGTGCCGTGGAAGATGGGCGCGTGGATCGGTCCGTCATTTTTGGGTCCTTCGGAAGTTACGGATACAATTGCGGCTCGGCCGATACGAACGACATCCTTCGATTCGGCCTGGCCGGTGAATTCGTGGGCCCCGGCGAATTGATCCAGGTGCCGACGCCGCAGCACGCGGTGAAAGTCCCCGGCGACATGATCATCGCGGCGGACTCGTTTTCGACCCTGTCCCAGAAACGGCGAGTGCTTCTCGTCGGCCTTGAATTGTTGTCCCGGAGGCTTTACTCCACGCTAGATTCCGGCCAGGGGCCAAGCCCCAACGCCCGCGAAGCCAGTTCGCGGCATCGCAAGAAAATGAACATCCTGATCGGCGACGCGCACGTGGAAGCGGTTGATTATCGGAAAGCGCTGCTGGACCTGAACCCGGACCTGGTCAAACGGTGGCACTCGGACAACGAACCGCATTTGGAGTTCTTCCAGTAGCGTCCATTTGTCCACCGCTTCGTGGGAAAGCCCCGAAGAAGCTTCGCGCATCGAACGCCGGAACATCCCCCTCACCCGTTCCCTCTACCCCTCCAAGGGGGAGAGGGTGTCCGGAGGACGGGTGAGGGGCAGATTTGTGGGAGGACATCAGAAACAGTCACTCAAAAGGGCAATCCTTCTCCAGGGCGGACTTCAAACGTTTCAAATACTCCCGGCGCGGGATCTCGATTGCTCCAAGCCGTTCCGTGTGCGGGGTCACCATCTGGATATCGAACAGCACGAAGCCGCGTTCGCGCAGCCGTCGGGCCAGGTGATACAACGCAACTTTCGATGCATCCGGCCTGAGGTGGAACATCGACTCGCCCGCGAACAATCCGCCTACCGCCACGCCGTAGATTCCGCCGACCAGCTCGCCTCCCCGCCAGCATTCTACGCTGTGCGCGTGGCCCAGCCGATGCAACTCGCAATACGCCTCAATGAATTCCGGACTGATCCACGTGGACGGCCGGCCCGGCGCCGAGGCGGCGCAACCCTCGACCGTCTTGCGAAACGCCCGGTTCACGCTGACTTCAAAAACAGATTTTCTCACGGTCCGCCCCAGGCTGCGAGATACGTGGAACTGGTCCAAATCGAAAATGCCTCGCGGATCGGGGGACCACCATGAGATCGGATCCACGCTCCAGGGAAAGATGCCACTCCGATACGCGAGCAACAACCGATGGACGGAAAGGTCGCCTCCGACCGCGACCAGACCATTTACGCGTTGGGTGTGGATTGCCGCGCTTGGGTCGGGGAACCAAAGCCGCCAATCCAGGACAACGGGTGTGGCCGCAGGAAGTCTCACTCGGTGCTGGCGGTTTCGCTCAAATTTCCAGCGCGCTCAGGAGGACAGATTCGAAATAGGCGCACGCTTCCATGAAAACCAGATAGCGTGCGTTGTCCGGGGTGAGGTTGATGTTCTTGCCCTTTTTCTCGTCCGGCTGTCCGAGGCGGAGCCAGCATCCGACTCGCACGTCATTTAACACCTGGAGCAGCCATTCGACCTGCTGCGGGTTGAGCGTCAGGCGAAAGCCAGTTTTGAAAGGCTTGAAGCGCCCTTCTTCGCTCAACATGGCGTCCAGTTGTTTCCTGTTTCCTGCGCGTTGCTCGGCAAGCGCTTCTTCAAGGAGGCGCTGGCTGGATTCGATTTGGTCCCCCTCACTCGACCGCGTCACTTGAGGGTGCGAGGCCGGTATCAAGGGATAGAGTTTCAGCGTGTCCTGCAGCAAACGTGTCTCGCGCTTGCCCACCTCAAAAACGAACTGGTCTCCCTCGGATCTGAGCAGATGCACCTAATCGCGCTCCATGGTCGCGTGCAAACTATATTTCTGGAGTTGATGCACGTAATGCTCCGCCCGCTCCATGCTTTCCCGCGTGAGGACGCTCTTGCCCTGATTGTGCACCTGGAGCATGTGAAACTCCGCCTTTTGCTTCGCCCATCCGAAAACCGCTTGAAACACGTGCGTCACGTAGTCCATCAAATTCACCGGGTCGTCCCAACAAATGACGAGAAAGCCGGGTTCCAAATCCTCTTTGGAATCGGTTTTCTCTTCGTGCCCAACGTCGGGCCTCACCAGCGGTTCTGCGGTCTCAGCCATGCGCCAAAGATAGGTGAGGCAGAAGGCGTTTTCAATAGCGGCCCAGGTTTTGAGCAATCACCCTGTCCTTTTCCATGAAACCGTCGGTACGTAGTCCCGCCTTTCGCCGGGATATTTCACGCTCGGTCTTGGGGAGCGCACGCGCCTCGCGTACTGCTTGCGGCGCCTCGACGCAACGGTGCGACTCTGGCCGACAACAAGGTGTCGGTTCGACCGTCGTCGAATCCATCGGCGAGGCGCCGATGGGAACACGCCAGGGCGCGTGTGCTCCCCAGAGGGTGTGAAATATCCGGGTTAGGCGGTTTCGACGCCCCCGACCGGCTGAAGCCGGGGCTACGAACCCCTGAACCTCCCCCTCACCTTCACGGGGGTCCAGCGTCGGGCCGTCAGCAAGAATTTCAAGTGTTTTCCGAATTGTGCCAGGGCTTCACGGTACGTCGCATTCGCGGTTGAGAAGAATTACGCGTGGTTCAAGGCGGTAGTGCATCCACAATTTGACGGTGCCTTGGACCGGAACCAGTCGATTTGGCGTGCGTCGGCAGAGCGCCGCGGCGACGGCGCTTTCTTGTCGAATCCCCACACCGCGGACGGCCCGGGAGCGCCGCTCTTGGCCCACGCCAAAGCGGCGTCGCGCTCCGCTTGCCCCGCTTGCCGTCGCACTCCAAAGAGTCACTGATAAACTCGTGGATGCACCCGATGCGCCGAGACAACCCAAACAGGGTTCGACAACGGCGCGCGGTCGCGTTAAATGTCCGCCATGAAACCACTCTACTGTCTCCAGGCGATCTTATCCCTGACAACCACACTGGTCATGCTCCACATGCTCCACTCGCCGGTTGGCGCCGCCGAACCCGCGTCGAACGCCCGTGAAATGCTCGTCTATTTCGGCACCTACACCGGCGCCAAGAGCAAAGGCATTTACGTTTCCCGGCTTGATCTGCAAACCGGCAAGCTCACGCCCGCCGAGCTCGCCGCCGAAACCAAGAGCCCTTCTTTTCTCGCCATCCATCCGAGCCGCCGCTTCCTGTATGCCGTCGGCGAAGTCGCCGACTTCGGAGGCAAGCGAGCGGGCTCCGTCGCCGCATTTTCCATCGATCGGCAGACCGGCCAACTGACGCTCCTGAATCAGCAATCATCTGGAGGCGACGGTCCTTGCCATCTGGTCGTGGACAAAGCCGGCAAGAATGTCCTCGTCGCGAATTACGGCGGCGGCAGCGTGGCGGCACTGCCCGTGGGCGACGATGGCAAACTCGCCGAAGCCAGCGCGTTCATCCAGCACACCGGATCGAGCGTGAATCCGTCGCGGCAGAAGGAGCCGCATGCGCACTCAATCAATCTCGACGCCGCGAACCGCTTCGCCGCGGCCGCCGATCTGGGTCTCGACAAAGTGTTGATCTACAAATTCGACCCGGCCAAAGGCACGCTCGTGGCAAACGATCCGCCGGCTGCGTCCGTCAAGCCAGGTTCCGGCCCGCGCCATTTCGCCTTCCATCCTTCCGGCCTTTACGCCTATGTCATCAACGAAATCCTTTGCAACGTCACCGCATTCGCCTACGACGCGGGCCGCGGTGTGCTCAGCGAAATTCAAACCATCTCGACGCTGCCCGGAGAAGTGCAGCGCGGCTATTCCACGGCGGAAGTGCAGGTCCATCCGTCGGGCAAGTTCCTCTACGGCTCGAATCGCGGCCACGACACCATCGCCGTGTTTTCCATCGATGAAAAATCCGGGAAACTGACGGCCGTGGAAAACGAATCGACCCAGGGCAAGATCCCGCGGAATTTCGGCATCGACCCGACGGGGCAATATCTTCTGGCGGCGAACCAGAATTCCGACACCGTGGTCGTGTTCCGCATCGACGCCGCGACCGGCGCGCTGAATCCGACAGGCCAAACGCTGCCGGTGCCGGCGCCGGTGTGCGTGAAGTTTCTCGCCCTTTAGATTCAGACACTGAAACCTGGTAATCTGGTAAAAATCTCTTTTAACCACGGATAAACCCAGCGCGGCTTAGAGTCGCAACCACAAGATGCGGGTTTTCACCGCCGCGCTGGGAGTTCAAGGTTTAAGGTTTCAAGTTCAAAGTTAGCGGCCTGAAAAGCTTTGCTGGAAAAACAAAGGTCTGTGGGATTGTGGTGCGGATGGACACGGATCAAAACATTCCATCTACCCTTTTGAATCCGTGTGCATCGTGGTTGGTTTCAAATACGTTTGGCTAGAGATGAGACACGAACTTCGCGAATTCTCGCGAACGGGGCGATGGGTCTCCGTGTCCTCTGTTACCTCCTGTTGAAAACAACTGGAGTTGGACGAATCACGGCACTGCCGGCGCGACCAGTCGATAGAATCGGCCATGCGCTCGCGGGGCGGGATCAAGGATCGTTTCCATGCGATTGGTGGCGCGGAACGCGATATTCGTCAGGTTAAGCCAGGCCTCCGCGTTCAACGAGTCCTTGAACTGCACGGTGTAAGTCCGATTCGAGCGCGCGTGGAATTGGAGTTGCGCGGAAGGCGAGGAATTCTTCACCCATTCAAGCTTGAACGAATCGCTCTTATCCTTCGGGTTCGTGCCGGCCAGATATTCTTGCGCGTTGGTCAAGCCATCGCCGTCCGAGTCCAGCAACGCATCGGCGGCGTTGTTTGTCGCCAGGCCATGGGCGGCCTCCCAAACGTCCGCCATGCCGTCTTTGTCGAAGTCGGCAAAGACTAGCAAGGGCGCGTCCTGGCTGATGGCCGGGGTCCGCACCGAGGCAACGTTGGTGATGAGCACGCTGTAAGCGCCGGCGTCGGACAATTGCACGTTCGCCAAGACCAGCGTTGCGTTAGTTCTAAACGGGAGCGTTGCAGAGTCGCGCCGCCACCGATAATGGAGCGGTGGCGTGCCGGTCGCGGCGACATTCAGGACCACCGTGTCCCCCACCAGCGCAATCTGGCCTTGCGGCTGCGAAACAATCTCAGGCCGGACCAGCACGTTGACAATCGCCGGCGCGCTGGTGACCGAGCCGATGCGATCGGCGACCACGACGTCGTACGCGCCGCTTTGTGGCAACTGCGCATTCGTCAGCACGAGATTAGCTCCGGTTGCTCCCGGAATGTTCGCGCCATTGAAACGCCACTGGTACGTGACAGAGCCAGTCGCTTTCACAGAAACGGCCAGCGGCACGTTGGCGCCGGGGCTGACGTTGCGGCTGCGCGGCTGCAAGACGATCTTCGCCGGTTCGAGCACGGTGAGCCGGGCCGGAGCGCTCGCCATCGCGCCCGTGCCATTCACGACGACGGCCTGATATTCCCCGGCATTCGCGCTGTTGACCGCGCTGAGGGACAACGCCGCGTTGGTGGCGGCCCGCAGGTTCTGGCCCTTGAAGCGCCACTGATAAGCGAACGGCCCGGCGCCTTCGGCCAGCACGTTCAACGTCACGTCGGATCCGCCGACCACGATCTGGCTCGCCGGTTGACGCCTGATGCCTGGGGGCGAGGGTCGTGCGTTTGCGGTTCCTGGAGTGGGCAGGGCAACGCTCCAGTTGGCCGGGTCATTTCCGTAGAGGGTGGCGCTATTCCGTTGCAGCGAGTGCCCGATTCCATCCGCCGCAACCGGCCATGGCGCTCCGTCCGAGTAATCAATCGCATCGACGAGAATCCGTGGAATCCGGGCCGAGTTGGTGCCTGCGACGGGTTCCGGCTCGCCCGGTTTGAACAACTTCACGCTGCCCGCGCGATTGTCTAACCGGCCCCGGTACGGCCCCAGAATTCCCGTGCCGGGACTGACCTTGTATTTCGCCTGGAAGGCGGACAATTGCGCCGGCTTGGTCGCGGGATTGAAATTCACCACGAGCAGGTAGCCCTGCGCCGCGAGGACATGATTGGGCGGAAACTGAAAATCCACGCCGCCCCGCAGCGCCCAGGTGTTCGTCGAATGAAGCGGATCGAACAGGGGTGCCGGCTGGGCCGTGGGGTTGTGCAACTCGACGTATTCGTCTTCGTGGTTGTCCCAGTACCGGTCGTTCGCGAAGACATCCGGCGGGTGGTACATGATCTCGTTGATGACGACCGGCCCGACTTTGGGGCCGGCGTTTGCGCTCCGGAGGGAGGGAGCGCGTTGCGGCACAAACTGTTCTTGCCCCGCGCTGTTCACCCAACGCCCGAAGGTCACGTCCGCCTCCGAACCGTCGAAGGCAAACCCGTGCGCGTAGCCGTGAAGATTCCCGGCGTTGTCCGCCGCGAACAGATAGACCTCTTCGCCAAAGCGGTTGAACGAAAAACTCCCCGCGCCGCCGGGGTTGCCCTTGAAATCGTCCTCGTCAAACACCCTGAATCCGCCCGCCGGAATCGTCGTGCCGTCCGGAATCCTGAATTTTTTCGGGACGGCGGAATCGTCGCTCAAGAACCACCCGCTCACATTCGCCGCCGCGCCGGTCGGATTGAACAATTCGATCGCGTCCTTCCGGTCGCCGTAAGTCAGCACCTCATTGATGACAATCGGCGCAACCGGCGATGGCGCAGGATCAGCCTCGTTCGGCGAACCGCCCGGCTTCGCGCTGACGCGCCAGGCGGATCGAAACTCCCGTGGCTGCGCGGCGGCGATTTCGTCCGCCAGCACGAGCGAAAAGCCCAGTCCGTCCGCCGCGGGATACCCGCCGTCCGCGTAAATGAAATCCAGAATCGTTTCGCCGGCCGCGTTCTTGATCGCGAGGCGCTCCCCGTTGTTGTCCAGGGTCCCGGAATATGGCCCAACGATGGCAGAACGCGGCACTTGAGGATTGCGCCGGCTGAACGCGTCTTTGTTCTTCGCCAGGACGAGCCGTTGTCCCGCGGCCAAAGCCTGTACGGAACCGTCGCCGAACGTGAATTCGAGGCCGGATGAAAAAGTCACACCCTGCAAATCAAGCGTCCGACCGCTCGCGTTCTTCAATTCAAGGAATTCAAAATCGTCCGCCGTGAGGCGGGCGCCACCGGCCAACTCGGCGGGCATCCGTGCGGCCGGGTTGAAGTGAATCTCGGTCACTGCCAGCTCGCCCGGCCCGGGCTCCGCGAATTCCGAGAAGCGCGCCTCACTCAAGCCGGACCACGGGCTTGAAATCGGTGGATTGCTTCCGCCGCTGAGATTCTTGTGCGTGAGGTTGCGGGAACGGGCTTTGACCGTGGCCGTCTGCGACAGGGTGACCGGCCCGCGGTAGAGCAGCGCCGCGGGCGACACGTTGCCGCCGGGGAGACGCGGGTCCGTTCCATCCTGCGTGTAATAAGTGGCCGCCCCATCCGGCGCCGTGAGAGTTAAATTGAAGCCGGCAAACAGCTGGCCGCTTGCCCGGCTGAAAATAGGCCTCTGGAGCAAATTCGTGTCGAAGAAATCGATTCGATTGGTCAACCAGTTCTTCAAGAAATTGATTTCGCTGGCTTGCGAATTCCCGCGTTTAGGCTGGCGCCATTTGGCGAAATCACGCGGCGCGGATTCGGCGACCTCCGCCGCCAGCGCGTCAATCTGGCCAAGAATCTCCGCGTGGCTGAACGGGCCGTCGCGCAGTTCCTGCCAGCGGTCGATCCAGCGCTGCCAGAAGTTCGGATCGCGAAACAGCCGGCTCCACCAAACCTCGGTGAAAAAGTTCGAACCCCACTCGCGCGCATTGTCGTCGCGGGAGTCGGTGGAGCCGAGGGAACGGTCGTAATCCCAGAGCGGGCCATAAACCAGCGGACGGTGGCGGGGCTTGTGAAAGAACGAACTCAAACGCAACGCATCCACGTTCCAGGTGAGCGTATCCACGACGTGGAAATCGACCCAGGCGGCGGCATCGACATAGGGCGCATAACCAAGCGTCGGATGCGCGAAGTTGGCGCTGTTGAGCGCAGCCTGGAAAGCGTTGAAATAATTCGTGAGGTAGCGGCGTTGCTCGAAGCGCTCGGCCATTTTCAGCTCGGCTTCTTTCGGTTCGACATAGGCGATTTCGCGGCCGCCGGCGTGAAGACCGACATCGCTCGGGTCGAGCCGGTCGATTTTGAAAATGTAACCTCCGGTTACCTCCGGCAGCGCGACATCCCCCGGCAACAATTCATCGATATCGACGCGGTCTTTGCCTCGCTTGACTTTTTCCAGAATGTTGTAAACGCCAGCGTAGCTCGTCGAGGAGATGGGGCCATTCACGGTTCCGGAGCTGACGTACACCTCCACAAAACGGTAGCGCGGCGCGTAGCGGCCCGTGCGGTGACCGAGCGCAAAGGCCAGAGGATTGCGGATGAGCGCCGGATCCCAATTGTACGGCGCGTGAAAGACCCAGTCCGGGTCCGCCGGCATGCCGAGGATGGAAAAGTCTTTGGGCCGATTGGCTTCATCCCAGATTTCCACGGCGTAGTTCGGCTTGGGCTGGTTGGCTGTGCTGGAACCGCGATCCTTGAACGCGGCCCGCGTGTATGAATCCGGCGCGTTGGTCAACGCGCTGCGTCCCCGGACCGGCTCGTGAATCGTCATCACCGCCGGCAAGTAACTCGTCCCGTTCAGCCGTCCGCCGCCGAAACTGTGGATGATCAGAATCGGAAGGTCTGAAGTAAAATTCACGACGTTCGCGCTCAGCGCCAGGAAGCTCTCCGTCCGCACGGGTCCCGGAAACAAACCCGGCGCATACACTTGCGCCCGCACCTGTAGGCTCGTGCTGAGGTTCAACGGGCTGGAATAAATAGGGGAGGTGTCTCTGGGAAGGGATCGATCAACTGTGTATCGAATCACGGCTCCGGGCACTGGCTCCGCCGGCTCAAACGTCAACGCGAAAGGATCGACGAAAGTGGTCGTGTTCCGCGAAAACCGCACCTCGCCCGCCGATCCGGGGAGGCCGGCCACGTTCGCGGCTCCAGGCGTGAGCGCGTCAAAAAATCGAAACACGTTCGTGAGCGTTTTGGTCTGGCGCGCCACCAATTCCGGCAGGAGCAGAAAATCCGTGTCGAACTGGCTTCGGTTCAGCGCCTGAATCGCCAACACGTTTGGGCCGGGCCGCACCAAGCTCAAGCGGTCGATCAGATTGATCCGCTCGCTGACGAGGGCGAGCGCGTTGGAGCGGGCGTTCGTGGCAAAGGAATTCCACTCCAGCGCGGCGGGCGCCAGGCGGCGCGCGATTTCCTGGCCGTTCAAATACGCGACAAAACCATCGTCGTACCGCATCAGGACCTGAAGATCGTTTATGGTGGAGAGATCCCTTCCGGCAAAGGCGAGACGGACGTAAACCGTCGCGTTCACCCCGCTCAATTGCGCCTCGATATCGGTTCCGTCCAAGTTGTCGAAGCTGAGCGGTCCGGTGGTCTTGTCGAACTTGAGCGCGGTCTTGCCCTGCATCCACGATGAATCGTCGAATTCCGGCTGCGTCCAGGCCGTGCCAATGCTCTTGTTGGGAACGAGAAATCGCACGCTCGCGTTGGGCGCGATCAGAGTCTCGGAGCGGACTTCTTCAACCGCCAGCCCATAGGAGCGGCCTTCCTCTTGCGGTGGGAACGCCGGGGCAAATTCGGTGACGATCGTTTGACCGTCGGGTTTGATCAGCCCAAGATACTCGCCGTCGGCATTGAGTTTGAAGTTCGTGTGGAAAGGCTGGCCGGGTTTGATCCGGTCGGCGCCCGACGCATAGACGATCAGGCAGCGCTGCGGCGGGAGATTGGTCGCGGGAAAGCGCCACTTGGTTAGATTAGCCTGTTCATCGGTCAAATAGTAGCCCGCCAGGTTCACGGCGTTGGTGCCGGGGTTGTAGATTTCGATCCAATCCGAATACTCGCCGAGGTCGTCGGCCACGGAGCGGTCATTGGCCGCCATGAATTCCGAGATCAGAAGGGAATCGTCCGCGCGGGCGGACGGGGCACTGGTTCCAGCCGTCAGGGTGAGGAGAAAGGCCAGAAATACTTTTGCCGTGGATTGCATAGAGCAACGCAACATGTGCTTGGTTATCAAGGATTGCAGGACGCGATGTTGGGATTAGTAGGCGAACCTTCCAGATTGATCAATCGCGATATGCGGCCCTCAAGTGCATCCACGGGTTGACGGTTGCTCGGACTGGACCGGTCGATTTGGAGTGCGCCGGCAGATCTGGCAGAGCCGGCAGAGCGCAGCAGCGCCGGCGCTTTCTTGTCGAATCCCCACGATCTCGGACAGATCGGGGAGCGCCGCCTGGGTCCACGCCAAAGCGGCGTCGCGCTCCGCTTGCCCCGCTTGCCGCCGCACTCCAAAGAGCCACCGACAACAGATACGGCATGCACCGGTCCCTGGAGGATTGCCAGGGATTTGCCTTGCGCTAATTCAACCGCCGATTATCGACCGCCACATTGAGAGGCCAGCGGCAAACCCAAACCCCTTTCGCACAACTCGAACATGAAAACAACACTGCTCACCTTGATGCTAGTGATGTGTCTCACAAATGGCTGGTGTTATGTTGCGCCCAAAATGGCCTGGAGCGAGGCGCGACGAGGGAGCATAGCCGCCGGGCTCTGTGACCGAGGAGTAACGAAGCCCCAGGCCATTTTCG
>Ga0233424_10000290_pt1 | contig 68651 bp, 65 predicted proteins | sample Watercolumn_Towu_FD_181011 | JGI IMG/M metagenome (GOLD analysis project Ga0233424, IMG submission 181011) | Freshwater microbial communities from Lake Towuti, South Sulawesi, Indonesia - Watercolumn_Towuti2014_125_MG | ecosystem: Environmental > Aquatic > Freshwater > Lake | place: Indonesia... | reverse complement strand
GCCGTTCTCTGGGTTGTAAAGTGTTTTTTCATGGGAGTTGTTCAGGGCGGTTCACGCGGGAGTCGCGGGGGCATTTTTGTTCACGAGCGCTAGCACCCACGAGCCGTGTTTGGTTTGGTTGTGAGCGTGAAGTTCGGCATCGTACGGCTGCTTATTGGAGAGCATCCGGAAGACGATTTTGAGCAAGCGCTGTCCCAGGCAGCGCAACGCGCAGGCGTGGCTCATGCCCTGCGCTGGTTTCTGCTCATAGTAGGTCTGTCCTCAGAGGCTGGCTCGGCGGAAAGAGTTGGCCCACAGATGCACGGTGTGGCGGAGAAATTTGTCACAAGCCCAACGGATCTTGACCCGGTGGATGTGGCCAGATTGGAACTGGACGGGGCCGGTGCCAGCATAGCATTGGAGGACGTTCGGATCGCCCCCGTAGCGCTGGGGATCGTTCCCAATGGCGGCCAAGAGCCGCGGCGCCAACACCTCTTTGGCCCCCGGCAGGCTACCCAAGAGGTCGGGATCGGGATGCTGGGCGAAGAGCGTCTGGATCTGCTGGCGATACTGGTCGAGTTGTTGGTCCAGAGTGCGCAGGAGTTTGCACAAGCTCACGGCCAGTTGGCTCTTGGCCGCGACGATCGGATCGGACGCTTTGAATTGATCGGCTTGCGCGAAGCAGGCCAGGCGTTTCTCGGTGGTCTGCGGACGCCACACCTTGTGCGTGTGCAGGAACTTTTCCCAACGGCGCCGTCCGGCCTTGACCAACAGTTGCGGCGTGGGGAAGGCGATGACAAACTCCCAGCTCGAGGGTGCCGTCCAGTCCTCGAAGGCCTCCAGTGCTGCCAGGTAATACTCCAGCAGGGCCTGCTGGAGCTGATTGACCAGAAGCGTCCGCTGCGCAATGAGGTTCCCTTCGTCCCTGCAGAGCAGCCGCAGTTGCTGGGTCATCGGATCGCTGCGGGGAGCTTCTCCGGGCTCCGGTAGGCGCTGCGGCTGGTCTTCGACACAGCCGCGCATCAGCTCTTTGCCCAAATCCACCTACAAACTTCGGGATGCACTGCTGGACCGGAGCACGACACTGGAGGAACGCACAAGGCCGGCGTCCAGTTTGCCGACAAAGCGGGCCTGACGAACCTATCACTCAAGCCCCAATCCGGTAGGAAATCCCGGCGGAAGGTTGGCGCGAACCCATCGCGCGTGGCATCGTCGCGATTCCTTCAGCGTTCACAGAGCATATCATGGCAGAAAAATGGAATTAAGCTATGAAGTCCGCAAGGACTGAAGACTCTATCAAACAACCAGATCCTTGACCACCTGCCCCTGCACATCAGTCAGCCGAAAATCTCGGCCGGCATGGCGGAACGTGAGTTTCTCGTGATCGAAGCCGAGCAGTTGCAGAATCGTCGCGTGGAGGTCGTGGACGTGCACCTTGTTCTCCGCGGCCTGGAAGCCAAACTCGTCCGTGGCGCCGTGCACGTAACCGCCGCGCGCGCCCCCGCCGGCCAGCCACATCGTGAATCCATAGTGGTTGTGGTCGCGGCCATTGATCTTTCCAGCGTTTGAACCCGGGGTCGGCAATTCGACAGTGGGAGTGCGGCCGAATTCTCCGCCCCAGATCACGAGCGTGTCGTCGAGCATGCCGCGTTGCTTCAGGTCCTGGAGCAGCGCGCCGATGGCTTGATCGCATTGTTTTGCGAGGCGGCGATGATTCACTTCGAGGTCGTCGTGATTGTCCCAGGGCTGGCCGGAGCCGTGCCACAGTTGCACGAACCGGACTCCGCGTTCGAGCAAACGCCGCGCGATAAGGATTTGCCGGGCTTGCGTGCCTTCGCCGTACATTTTCCGAATGTGTTCTGGTTCGCGGCTTACATCGAAGGCATCCGTCGCGTCCATCTGCATCCGGTACGCCAGCTCGAAGGATTGAATGCGCGCTTCCAACTGCGCGTCCTGTGCGCGCTGCCGCCGGTGACGCTCGTTGAGTTGCTGGAGGAGATCGAGCTGATCGCGTTGTTCCGCAAGCGAACTGCTGTTGCTCTTGATATGCTCGATCAGTTTTTCGATCCGCGTGTGCTGGCTGTCAATGTAAGTGCCCTGGTAAGCGCCCGGAAGGAAACCGGCCTGCCAGTTTTGCGATTCCTGAATGGGATAACCGCCGGGGCACATCACGATGAAGCCCGGCAAATTCTGGTTCTCGCTTCCCAGGCCGTAGGTCACCCAGGATCCCAAACTGGGCCGAATCAAACGCGCCTCGCCGCAATTCATCAGCAGCAACGACGGTTCGTGGTTTGGGACGTCCGCGTGCATCGATCGGATCACGGCGATGTCGTCGATGCACTCGCCGACGTGGGGGAAAATCTCGCTCACCTCGATGCCGCTTTGGCCGTGCTTCTTGAACTTGTACGGCGAGGGAAACGCGGCGCCGGTCCGGCGTTCGGTTCGAAGATTCTCCCGGGGCAGGGCCTTGCCGGCGTATTTTTCCAGCAGAGGTTTTGGATCGAAAGTATCGACCTGGGACGGTCCGCCGTTCATGAAGAGATGGATCACCCGTTTGGCGCGGGCGGGGAAATGCGGCCCTTTGGGTGTCAGCGGCGAGAGGGGCGCCGGGCTTGCCTGCGCATTCGGCGTTAGAACGCCCGTCGAATGCAGAAGGGAAGCGAGGCTGAGGGAACCCATCCCCATTCCGCAACGGCAAAGAAACTCGCGGCGAGTTAAGAAGTGGTCTTCCAGGCGTGGCGCGTGATGCGGCATGGCTTTGGCAGTGGTTTGGCAAAGGTCTCGATTCAGCTTCAAGTTAGCAGACGCTGGCCGAAAGTGAAGATTCAAAATCTTCTTGGCAAGCAACCGGCGACACAGTAACAAGGCTCCAGTTCTTTGAAAACATGGACGCACAGTCCATGTAAACCACAGTTAAATGACAGGGAACCCCGTGAGAATCGGGGACGGTTGCGCCACTGTGACGGGATACAAACTCCCAAGGCCACTGGCATCGCGAAAGCGGAGCCGGGAAGGCGGGAGTGAGATTTGAAGCCCGAAGTCAGGATACCGGTTTGGCTGTGCTCGTCGCAATCTCGCTTCCCGCGGGATCAACTTCTCCGTTTAAGAGAAGGATGAGGCCAGTCCGCTGAACTGTTTTCGGCGGAATACGTCGAATGCCTTCATTCCGGTCTCGCGGAGTCTGAAGGCTTTTTTGTTTTCGGGCTCAACCCGCGCAAAAACCTTCCGGCTCGCGCTGGTCTCTCAAGTGAAAACCCGTCCGCGGTTTTTCCGCGGATCAATTGAAAGATCAGTTACATGCGAGTCGATTCCTGGCAAACCGCCAATAGTTTGCTGCTGTCCGCCTTCCTGGCCGTGCCTTCTTTACACGCCGCAGGATTTGCGAACTCGGTTGTCTCTTACAATCCCGGCACAGGATTCGCCAAGGAGTTCGGCACGGGTCTGGGATTCACCAACACCGCGGCCGTGCTGGGCGAGCCTTCGCGCGTCATACTCGGCGCGTTCGGCGGACCGGTCGATCCCTTCAATCCTCCGTATCTGAGGGATCAAGTGCTGTCGATTGGCGCCGGCGGCTCTCTCACGGTCCGATTTGACTCGCCGATTCTGAATCATTTAGCCAATCCCTTCGGAATCGATTTCATCATCTTCGGGAACTCCGGTTTCACCATCACCAACGGCAATTTCTCCAGCGGGGGAATCACGGATGGCACACTGTTCGGAGCCAACTCCGGCGCCACACGCGTTTCGGTCAGCGCCGACAACGTCACTTACTTCCCGCTCTCGGCTTCATTGGCCCCCGGCGTGGATGGCTATTTCCCGACGGATGGCGCCGGGGATTTCAGCAAGCCCTTGAATCCCTCGCTGCGCGGTCCGGATTTTTCAGGCAAGGACCTGGCCGGGATACGATCCCTTTACGCTGGATCAGGCGGAGGCGCCGGGTTCGACATTGGTTGGGCGCAGGATGCAACCGGGCAAAGCGCAAACCTCTCCAGCATCAGCTTCCTTCGCGTGGACGTTTTGAGCGGCGCATCGGAAATCGACGCGATTGTGGCCGTGCCTGAACCGACTTCGTGGATGCTAGGACTGCTCGGTTTGGCGCTGCTGACAGCGCCATGGCCGCGGCGTAGAGAACGCTCCAATTGAATGATGCACACGAAGCTGATTTCTTGCGAGCGCCAACCTCCGGGCATGCCGAGTCCGGAGTGGCGCTCGGCTCTTCGCTGTTGGCGATTGAATGCGATGGTGAACGACGAACCTGAAAGCAAACCCCTCACCTCATCCCTCTCCCACCGGAGGGGAGAGGGTGTCCGCAGGACGGGTGAGGAGAAGTGCAGTGGGCGACGGCCGGCTGCTGTTGGATGGAATGCAGTGTGTCAGCCACTGAAGACAGTGAGCAACTCTTTGGGAACGTCAGGCCTTTGCTGGATGAAGATCGCGCTGCCTTTGATCGCGGTTTGCTCAATCCACGCCGCGACGTTCGAGGAGAACTTCTCGATCGATCCCGGAGCGCGCGGCTGGCGCATTTTTGGCGACGCCTCACTTTTTCGGTGGAACGAGGCCAAACAGAATCTGCAAGTAACCTGGGATTCCTCGCAGCCCAACAGTTATTTCTATCGGCCGATCGAGACGATCCTGAATCGCCACGACGATTTCACTCTGGCTTTTGATCTCTGGCTGGACGACGTGGCGGCGGGTGTTGATCCAGCCAGGCCTTCAACATTTCCCTTCGCGATTGGATTCCAGAATCAGGCCGACGCCACACGCACAAACTTCGTTCGGGGCACGGGCGTGGATTCACCGAATCTGGTCGAGTTCGACTTTTTTCCGGACACGGGTTTCGGACCGACCGTGTGGCCGGCGGTCTGGTCCACCAATTCCATGCTCACCTACCGGAGTTCTTCGGACTTCACGATCTTCGATCTGCCAGTCGGCGTGTGGATGCGAATTACGATGGCGTACACCGCTAAGGACTCGACCCTGGCCACGTCGATGACCACGAACGGCTCGCCCGTTGCGGCGGTCAATCCCGTGGTCTTAAGCCCGTCGTTCACGGATTTCCGGGTGGATACGTTCGCCGTGAAAAGCTACTTCAGCCGGTCGGGAGATACCCGGTTTGGCAGTTCCCTGCTCGCTCACGGGTCTATGGACAACATCGTGATCAACACGCCACCGCCGCCCGTTCAGGATTTGCGGGCTTCCTTCCGCCAGGGCCAGTGGCAAGCGACTTTTTCCGGCCGGACGAATTGGAGCTACATCCTGGAATCAACCGAGGATTTCCGATCGTGGAATCCGGTCACCGCACCGGCGTCGGCGACCAGCAGCCAGCTCACATTGAAGGATTCGAGCGGAACTTCCGGCAGATCCCGTTTCTACCGGATAAAAGCACAACGAACAAACTGAGCGCGCATCTGAAAATGCAGGGCAGACATCTGGTCGGCCGGTCGATGGGGAGCCCTCGCCCTGTCGTTCTGGCGGCAAGATGCCGCCGAAACTGGCAGGCTGGAAGACTGCCCTACAACGAAAGGAACCTTATGAACAAAACTCGACTCACCGTTCTGGCCGGGATGATCCTGGCCGCCGCGGCCTCGCGGCTGATCCCGCATCCACCTAACTTCACCCCGATCGCCGCGATGGCCCTCTTCGGCGGCGCCTGTTTCTCTGACAGACGCGCCGCGTTCCTGGTGCCGCTGGCCGGTTTGCTCGCGAGCGATCTCGTGATCGGTTTCTACAGGCTCATGCCGATCGTGTATGGCTCCTTCGCGCTGATGGTTTGCCTTGGCTTTTGGCTGCGGGATCGCCGAACGGCCTGGCGGGTGGCCGGCGCCGGCGTGATCAGCGCCGTCTTCTTTTTCCTCGTGACCAACTTCACGGTCTGGGCCTTAGGATCGCTGTACCCCAAAACGCCGGGCGGATTGATCGAGTGTTACGCCGCCGCGATTCCGTTCTTCCGGAATATGCTCCTGGGTGACTTGTTCTATGCCGGTGTGCTGTTTGGCGGCCTCGCCCTGGCGGAACGGCGCTATCCGGTTTTGCGCGCCAGCTTTGCGGAAAGTTGCGCAACTTGACCAGCGTGGCAACAACGTCTCCCTGCGTCGGTGTTTGTCGGTTGGACAAGGCGGCCACTTATTGTCAGGGCTGTTTTCGAACTTTGGCTGAAATCGCTTCGTGGAACCGAATGGCCGAGTCGGAGAAGCTTTGCGTGCAGATCGCGCTGGACGGAAGGAAGAAAGCCTGCCCCAAGACAGCCGAGAAAAATCAGACCCTGTTGACGCCGGCTCCTCCAGGAACCACGGCGAGCGAGCCGCAGCCAAATTGCTCCGCCAAAGCGGCCGTTTCGCGGATTGGGTCGGCCCGCGCTGCGTTTACCCTGCTCGAACTCCTCGTGGTCATTTCGGTGATCGCCGTCCTCGGGGCCCTCTTGCTGCCCGCGCTCAACCGTTCGAAGTCGTCCGCGCGGCGCGTCCAATGTGTCGGTCATCTCCGGCAGCTTGGATTGGCGGGGCAGTTGTATTGGGATGACCACAGCGGCAGCGCGTTTCATTGGCGCGGCGCCTCGACCAACGGCGGCCAGATCTATTGGTTTGGCTGGCTGGAAAACGGAAACGAAGGCGGGCGGCGATTCGACCGCACGCAAGGCGCGCTTCACCCCTACCTCGCCGACCGGGGTGTGGAAGTTTGTCCAGCGCTGAACTATCTCAACCCGCAATTCAAACTCAAAGCGACCGGCGCGTCGTACGGTTATGGCTACAACCTCTCCCTGTCCGCGCCGCCCGCCCAGCCTCCTGTCAACACGGACAAGCTGGCGCGCCCGGCGGAACTGGTTTTCCTGGCGGACGCGGCCCAGGTGAATACGTTTCAACCGCCCGCGTCGCCGCAGAACCCGCTCCTGGAAGAGTTTTATTATCTGAATGCGCACGAAGCGACGATCCACTTCCGCCACACACGCTCCGCGAACACGGTCTTCTGCGATGGTCATGTCGCGCCGGAGAAGCCGGCGCCCGGCTCACTCGATCCGAGGGTGCCGGGCCAAGTTGTCGGACGGCTTCGGGCGGAGATCCTGGCTGGTCCCTGACTGTCCACCGGTTCGAGGTCGCTGGGATAATCCTATTCCAAACCCAGGATCTGGCTGAACAATTCATAAACGACTTTGCGGCGCCCGGCGAATCTCCCTGTCATCTTCTTCACCAGCTCTTTGCTGCTCCCGAACGAGGAAGTGCGCATGCGCCGTCTGGCCAATCGTTTTCTGGACAAGGCGCAGACTTCGCCGGAACAAATTCTCGGCATCGTCGAAGAACTCCTCTTTCCTGCGGCTAAACCCAGCCCGAACGACGAGCTTTCCACGCAACCGCGCCCGCCATCCGAGGAAACGCCCGCGTCCCAACCGGAAGCTGCGCCCCCGCTTGCGCCGATGCCTGAAATTCCGCCTCCCTTTCCAAAACCGAAGTTGGCTGCGGCGACCGTGCCGGAACCTCGTCTGATGGACACTGACGTGCCGACGCCTTTCGTCGTGCACCGTGCGCCGCGTTCCGTCGAGAGTGAACCGCCCGTTCTCCCGGAACCCGCCCGGACAGCGGAGCCCGCACCTCCCGTCTCGGTGGACCCTGCCCTGATCTTGCAGGAGATCGAATCCCACACGCGAAGGCTGCTCATGGAACAGAGCGAGGACGCGCAAGGCGAGATGCTGACCAAGATCGTCGAACGCTTGCGTCGCTTGGACGACATTCTGCCCGCCGCCGGGTCGAGCGCCTTCGGGCGCCTTTTGAAAGTGTTCGACAGCCTGGCAGTCAACCTGGTCGAGAACCGAAAAAACCGGACGTCTTCAGCCATGCGCACGCTGTTGCAGGCTTGCCTGATTCTTCAGCGCTTATTCAAAGACGCTCAGGACGCCCGCCGCCTTTGGGAGCCGGCGCTCAGCAAAACGTTGGTCGTGGATGATTCGATGGTGTCACTCAAGTCGGTGACACGCGCGCTGGAAGCGGTTCAATTGGAGTGCGCCGCCGTGCCCGATCCCCTGGAGGCCGTCGCGCTCATCTCCACGAATACTCTCGACCTGGTGGTGCTTGATGTGGACATGCCTCAGATGACCGGGATGGACCTGTGCAAGAAACTGCGCTCGCTTCCCCAACACGCCAAGACGCCGGTGATTTTCCTGACTTCCTTGAACCGATTCGACATCCGTTTGACCACCGCTCGCGCCGGCAGCGACGATTTCGTGTCCAAACCTTTTCTCGCTCCCGAACTCGCCGTCAAAGCCCTGACGTACATATTCCGACGGCACCTCGACGCCGCACAGGCGTAGAAGGATTGGGATTAGTGGATCCTTGGATTGGTGGATAACAGAATCCCATAGTCCAACGATCCAAAGTCCCAAAATCCAGTGTTCAGTCCTGCACGAGCCGCACGCGGTAGAATCGCGAACCCGCGGTTGCGTTGCGTCGATCCTCCTCGTAGCTCAAAAATGCGGACTCCGCGCGCATCGGGAAATTCGTGCCCGCAAGGTCAGCAAAAGTCCCAAACGGACTGGTCGCAGCTTGGACTTGATATTTCCGGCCGGGGACGGAGGGCCAAGAGATGCGGTATTTTTGGTTTCCCAACGGCTGGAGTTGGACCTTGAGCGCGGATTGGGCATCCCGAGGATTCGTGCCCGCCAGATACTCGGACAGGTTGGAGAAGCCATCTTGATCAGGGTCCCCTGCCGCGCCGTCGTCCCCCGTCATTGATAAGGGATTCAGCAAGTGCGCCACTTCCCATCCGTCCGGCAGCCCGTCGCCATCCGTGTCCGGTTTGTTCGGATCGGTTCCGGCTTGCCGCTCCAACTCACTGGCCAAGCCGTCTGAGTCGGGATCGGGATCGATCGCGAGTTGAACGCTGACCCCTCCCAAAATCACGGGTCCGGTTCCGATCCCGCTTAAGGAAGCGCCGAGGAAACTCGAATCCATCTCCCGAGCTTGCCGCGCCGGGCTCAAATCAAACCTGCTGCCGCCGACCACGGCGCCAAGCTTGATCGTGTCGCCCGGCTGCAAATTGCCCAGCGCGGCGTAGGGAATGGCCAGCTCGATAAAGTTGGCGTTCTGCTCTCCGATGACCCCGCCCAATTGCGGGGAGCGATTGAACTGTTGGAATCTGGCGCCGGCCACGTCGCTGATTCTCGCGTCCAAACGAAAAACTCCCTGGCCGACATTCACGGCCAGCCCCGGACGCGCGAAGGAACGCGATTGAGCGTCCGCCCATTCATCGCCCAGCACGCAGCCCAGGCTCGGTGTGAAGTTGGTGAAGGACAAATTGCCGAGGAAATCCAAACCGTCGGCGCCTTCTCCATCGGGATCAACCTTGCCATTGCCAATTTGCGTGAGGTTCGCCACTCCGGCCTGGCGCGGTGACTCGACAAACACGAAAACATTGTTGTCCGAGTTGATCATGACTTGCTCGATTCCCACATACAGATTCGTGCGGTCGTTGTTCACGTAGAACTGGCCGAGGTTCGAGAACTGTCCGGGCAACGTCGGGATCGGCGGGCCCGCGAAATCAAACTGCTGCCCGTACACATTGCCGTCGTTGTCATCCGCCGGTTGCGATTCGATCACGGGTGTGTGCCAGGCGGCTTGAAAGCTCTGGGATGGCGGCAGGGTTCGATAAATTGTCATCGTGTCAAAAACTTCGCCCGTTTGCGAAAGCCCTTCCAGAAGCAGGCGATCAGCTTCCACCGTTACCCGGGCGCAATGGTGCCGAATCCAGATCTGGGCGCTCGTGGCGTCCAGTTCCGCCAGCGGATAAAGCCCTACGCCGCCGCCGCCCGAAACGATGGGATAAACCGCGTTGATCGGATTGAATCGCTCATACACGTGATCGTGCCCGGCGATGACCATCTGCACGCCGTGCTTGGCTGCGAGGGGCAACACGGAATTCAGGACGTCCGTGCGGTCGGCGATGCCGTTGGCGTTGTAGTCGTCGAAACGGTGCAACGCCGACGTGGCCATCGGATGATGGAGGGTGATGAATTTCCAAGGCTTCTTCGAGGCGGCCAGGTCCGCCGCGAGCCACTTGTGCTGCGGATCATCCACCTTGGGTTGGTATTGATTGAGGGAGGGCGCAAACAAGATCACGAAGTGCGCGTCGCCGTGATCGAAGGAGTAATAATGTTCCGGGCTGGTTCTCTCCGCGGCGTGGACCGCGAGGGGGACGTCGTTCGTCGGCGAACAAAACGCGTCCAGAAATGGCCCATCTCCGGAATACAGGTCGTGATTCCCCAGCGCGAAAAAGTACGGCACGTTCTTCATGTGCGGCCCATAAACGCTCAAACATCGCGTGTCGGCATAGCTGTAAGTGAAGGACGGATAAATCACGTCTCCGGCGTGGAGCACGAGATCCGGCTTCGCCTTCCGCATCACTTCCGCGATGTCGTACTGCGCGCGCGAACCCACTCCGGTGTCCCCCACCACAACGAATCTCAACGACCCGATGGCTTTGAGCGTGCGAAACGTTTCGATCGGTGAAATCCCTGTTTGCCCGTTGGCCGCGCTGCGGACTCGATAAAAGTAAGTCGTATCCGGTGAAAGATTCGCCAGCGTCGCGACGTGATTGGTTCCCAAAGTCGAATCCGAAAAGCTAAGTCCAAAGGCGGAATTCGTTCCGTATTCCACCGCCGTGTCGGCCGGCGTCAGGGTTTTCCAAATGATCTGGACGCTCCGACTGGAGGCGTTCTGGAGGAACGGGCCGCGCGTGAAATTCCCGCGCAGCTCCGGCACCAGGACCAAATCGAAGTCCTTCAATGACACGTTATGCGCCTGAATCGCCAGGACGTTCGTGCCTTGCGCCAACCAGCCGGCAAACGCGCTGACGTCGATTTCCTCCACCAGGCCGACCGGGTGGGAATTGGTTGCAGGCACATTGAATGGCACGAAGCTACCCGTGGGTCCCGGCATGTTCCGCCGCGCGATTTCCTGTCCGTTGAGGTAAGCGACAAAGCCGTCGTCGTAGTCAACGCGCAGAGTGAGCCACTTGATTTGATCGGGCTGCGCCACAACGAATGCCTTGCGGAAATAGGCGGAGACGTAAACTCCGAACATCTCCGGCAATTGGGTGGCTTCGGTCCCAATGCCTGCGCTGAATCCCGCCTGCCCCAAAAGCCATTTCGAGTCATCGAACGCGATCTGGCGCCAGGCGTTGCTGCCCCCGGATGGTTCCGCCGCAGCAGGGAAGTAGCGCCACGTTTCTCCCACGCGGACCAACGCCACGTCATCCGCGAGCGCGACCGCAGCCGCAAACCCAATCAGCAAGAGAAGCCGAAGCATAGCGATCCGCTCCAACCCGCTCGTGTCGGCGGCGGGACTCTGGCGCTTGGCGGCAAGGATGCGGTCAACCATCTGCCGGAACAAGATCAGCCACCAATGGTTTGGATTTTTTGAAGCGGCTCGCGCCCAGAATACTAAATCCAACCACATGACCATCCTTGTCCACGCGCTCCATCACGGCGTCGTGCTGGGTTTCCTTTTCGTGGCCGGCGGTGTCCGAGAAACGGACTTCAAGAAAATCCGCCTCGGCATCGAACCAGACTTTTATTTTGTCGGCCATAAATCTTCTCCGGCTTTTGGTTTGTCGGTCAGGTAGGCCGTGACCACAAACGCATCGTTCCCCAAAAACTTAACCACAACGCACAGCCATTTGCCACCCACGATTGTCTGTGCGCAAAACTCGTAAAACAACCTCATCGCCTCGCCCGAACGCGAGCGCCGCACCAACTGCGGCTGATGCAACACCCGTTCAATCTCAGTGCCCATGTCCTTCATTTCGGGATGATCGAGAATGTGCGCCAGCTGTTGGTCCGTGAGTCGCACGGCGTGGCCGAAACACTCTTTCAGCGTTTTCATTTGGCCGCGTCCTCCACGATTTGGATTTCCTCCGGCGTCAGGCCGTAGAGGGCATAGCAGAAGTTTGAGCCTCGTTACCTCGGCTGCCACATGTAGCGGTTCGTGGCGTGGCGCAGGAAGATCACGCCGAGGACGGGCATACAATACTCGCCGGCGGTCAGCTTGGAATTGGCGCGAAGATTGTCGGCGGCATCCCAGAGGTCGGATTCAAGAGGTTCGATGTTGGCGAGATCGGTCATGACCCTGTTTGTTGGAAGCGATTAACCGTTCCGGTTCGGCGGTCAGATTGGCAAAAATCTCCTCAGCGGGAAGCGCAACCTTGTTCAGACGGCGACGTGTTACGACGAAGAGTTCAGCATTTCAGGCGCGGTCAAAGAACACCCGGTCCAGGGCCAACGATGATCGGAAGCTTTGGCCCTTCGAGGCGCAGTTTTTAGGGAGTTCTACACTTGCCCGCTCGCTTGATTCTTTGACAAAGCCCCAGTCAACCACCCTGGAACGCTGGAACGCTGGAACGTTTCAGCGCTTAAACGACTTTGGTTGATGTTTTGGCCGCGCGGCCGCAATCAGCGGTGACTTTTCCGCCCATCCCCCAACACCCACAGCCCTTCGGCTGCCAAGCTCAGGACCAGCGAAAGGCCGAAGATAGCGGAGAGGGTGAACTGGCCAATGCAAAGCTCCCCTGCCAGCAAAATGCTGAAGAGCACCACCAACCGAAAGAGTATTCCGGTGCCCGATGTCATAGGACACCCGGACGCTAACGCATACCCTCAGAGCTACGATAAACCGATCTTGGCGAAAACTGGCCTTTCCTTGTCATCGCGACTCAGTAAACATCGCGCCGCGTCTGCGCGAAGTTCACGAAATTCATGGCGGCTTCCCCGCGCAGCAGACGGTCGAGATCCGCGGCGACGGTCTCGAAGGTCCGCGTTTGCGCTTCTGTCGTCGCGGCGCCGATGTGAGGAAGGAGAATGACATGGTCCATGGTTTCGAAACCGATTTTTGTCTGCGGCGGCTCAATTTCCCGGACGTCCAACGCCGCGCCGCCCAGATGCCCGCTCTGAAGCGCCGCGAGCAATGCCGCTTCGTCCACGACCCCTCCACGCGACGTGTTGATGAAAAACGCGCCGCGTTTCATCGCGGCGAAAGTTCGCGCGTCAAAAAGATTCCGCGTCTCTTTCGTGAGCGGCGAATGCGTGGTCACGAAATCGGCCTCCGCCAGGATGTCTTCAAGGCGCGGCCGCAAGACCGCTCCGGCTTCCCGCAGCGCGGCGGATCTGGAATCGACAAACGGATCGAAGACCAGCAACCGCAACCCAAACGCCCCCGCCCGCGCCGCCACCAGCCGCCCAATCCGCCCGAACCCGCAGATGGCCAGAGTCTTTCCCTCCAGTTCGATGCCCAGGCAGCCTTTCCGATCCCAGCCTCCGGCTTTCGTCGAGCGATCGGCCAGGGGAATCTTGCGGGCCAACGCCAGGATCAAACCCAGCGTCAACTCGGCGACGCTAACCGCGTTGGCGTCCAGTGGGGCGACGATCACGATGCCGAGCCTGGAAGCGGCTTCGACATTGATGTTATCCAGGCCAACGCCCAGGCGGCCCACTGCGATGAGCTTTGGGGCGGCGGCGAGCAAGTCCGCCGTCACCAGCGTTTGATTGCGCACCATCAACGCGCGCGCCTCGACGAGACGCGCCTTCAGGTTCTCCGGATTCTTCCAGAGCGCGCCATCACAAACGACGTTGTGCTCTTGCTTCAACCGCTCAACCTCCGACGTGGTCAGATCCTCGGTAATCAGAATGTCCATGCGGCCTCCCGGGTTAGACTCAACCATTCACAAGCTCTGTTAAGGCTCAGGATTCCTGATCCCAGCATCAGGAACCCTGAGGCTAGTGCGATCCTCCCTCTCCCAGCGGGAGAGGGTTGAGGTGAGGGAGAATCGCAGGTCAATTCCTGGGCTCCGAACTTGCCCAAAGCATGACCCTCACCCTGTCCCCACTGCCATTGAATTAAGCGACGCGGCGGCTCCCGGTCTTCTTCCTCTCCCTGCGAGGAACGGGCGGGGAGAGGACCGAGGAGAGGGGCCGACCAAATAAAGACGGCCCTCCTCTCCCCAACCCTCTCCTCCCTCGCAGGGAAGAGAGGGAGCAATCCAAGTGTCGTCCTGAGTTTCATTCCTTAATTCAATGGCAATGCACCCTGTCCCTCTCCCTGAGGAGAGAGGGGATGTGCGTTGCATTCTTTCGTCATTTAGATCGTTGCCCAGTCAATCGGCTTGCTGATGTCGAGGCGCAGCAAATTCTCAGCGATCGACTCCGGATACTTCTGGGCGGCGCCGGTGTTGAAAATCAGGATTTGCTCGTTTGGCTTGATGGCGCCGCGCTGCAGCAAAACTTCCAACGCGCCGAAGCACACCGCTGTTTCCGGACAGAGTGCGAGTCCTTCTTTCGCCGACGCCAGGCGCATCCACTTCGGAATATCCGTTTCGGGTGCGGCCAGCGCGACGCCGCCGCTTTCCCGGACCGCATCGAGAATCATGAAATCGCCGACGGCCGCGGGCACGCGCAAGCCGCTCGCGACTGTCCTCGCGTTCTCGAATTTCTTGGCGAAACGTTCGCCTTTGGCAAATGCCGTCGCGATGGGTGCGCAGCCGTCGCTCTGGCAGGAAATCATGCGCGGCTTCTTCGAGGCTTTCAGCCACCCGAGCGCGTCCAGTTCGGCGAATGCTTTCCACATTCCGATCAAGCCGGTGCCGCCGCCCGTGGGATAAAGGATCACGTCGGGCAATTCCCAATTGAATTGCTCTGCCAGCTCCAGGCCCATGGTCTTCTTGCCTTCGATGCGGTAGGGCTCCTTCAGCGTCGAAACATCGAACCACCCCTTTGTCTTCTTCCCTTCGCCAACGATGCGACCGCAATCCGTGATCAGGCCGTTGACCAGAAACGTGTTTGCTCCCGCTAGGAAACATTCCTTCTGATTGATGCTGGGCGTGTCGTCCGGCATGAACACATAGGCTTCCATCCCGGCCCGCGCGGCATAGGCGGCGAGCGCGCCGCCCGCGTTGCCGGCCGTCGGCACAGCCACGCGCGTGAGGCCGAATTCTTTGGCCTTGGAAATCGCCATGGCCATGCCGCGCGCCTTGAAGCTGCCCGTGGGAAGGCGGCTTTCGTCTTTGACATAGAGATGCTTGACGCCAAATTCTGCGGCCAACCGCTTGGTTTCGAGAATGGGTGTAATCGTCTCGGTCAGCGAAACAATGTTCTTGGGGTCCTGAACCGGCAGCATCTCCAAATACCGCCAGATGGTTGGCGGCCGGCCAAAGAGCGCCTTCTTGGGAAATCCTTTCTTGAGCGCGCCCAGGTCGTATCGAACCCAGAGCGGACGCTGGCAAGCCGTGCAGAGATTGTGGGCCTGCCCGGCGTCGTAGCGTTGCCCGCAATGGGCGCACTCCAGGTGGGTGACGAAAGACATGCGCAAATTGTTTAGGGTTTGCCGGCGCGCGTCGAGATCAGAATCAGTCCAGCCCATCCATTCAGCATTTACGCTTTACGTTTTACGTTTTACACAGAAACAGATTAGTGCTTGAGCGGCTCCTAAAACGTAAAACGTAAAACGTAAGTGCATGAAGTGCATGAAACTCCGAATCGGATTCCTCGGTGTCGGCGCGATGGGGTTCAGCCATCTCAAGGCGATTCAGGAACGCCATGGCGACGTCGCAGAAGCCGCCGCCATTTGCGCGACAAGCGAAGCGAACCTCAAACGCGCGCTCGAAGCGGCGCCGGGGGCAAAGGTTTTTCGCGCGGAACGGCAGCTCATTGCATCGAATGTGGACGCCCTCTTTGTCTCGACGCCGAACTTCACCCACGTGCCACTGGCTCTGGAGATTCTGAGGGCAGGCAAACATCTCTTTTTGGAAAAGCCCGTCGGCATCACTCCGGAGGAATGCCGCCAACTGGTCAAAGCCAGCGACGCGACGGATCGGGTCGTGTTGATCGGCCACGAATTGCGCTACTCACCCTACTTCCAGCGAATCAAAACGCTCGTGGACACCGGCGAGATTGGCCAGCCACGCATGGTCTGGTGCCGGGAATTCCGCGGGCCGTTTCAGAAGAAATCCCAGAACTGGATTCAGGACGACCGCAAATCAGGCGGGGCGCTGGTCGATAAGAATTGCCATCACTTCGATCTGATGAACTGGTGGATGCAGTCGCGCCCGAAGCGCGTGTGCGCTTTCGGCGGCAACGCGGGGGAGCGCGTCATCGAAGGCGAGCATCAAGTGCTAGATCATGCCACGGTCAGTTTCGAGTATGAAACCGGCGCGCGCGGAACGCTCCAGCTTTGCCTGTTCGCTCCCGATCAGCAGGGCGAGGAACTTGAAATGGGCGTGATCGGGGAAAAAGGTCTGCTGCAATCCCGCCTATCGCGGCTTGAGGTCCTGGTTTGGAAACGCCACGCACCGGCCAAGGAGCCGGTCGTGCACTCTGTGGCGGCGGAACGCGGCGAAGGCTGGGGAGGCCATCTGGGGTTCGCCGAGATTCACGAAGCTTTCTTGAAAGCGATCCTGGAGAAGAAACCGCACCTGACAAGCGTGCGCGATTGCGTGGATGGCACGCTCCTGGCGATTGCTGCGGAAGAATCAATCAAGAAGCGCCAGATCATCGACGTTGATTGAAACATGAAGCGAACCTCATGGATCATCGCGGCAGTTTCGCTTCTCACAATCGGAGTTCTGGCGGTCGTGATTCTGCGCGGTCGTCGCGAACCAGTGTGCGAAGGAAAGCGGCCGAGCATTTGGCTGCGTGAGCTGGAGAAGGAAGTTCAAGTTGATGGAAGGCTGAGCCAGACGACGCAGGTCGCAAAAGCCATTCAGCGGATCGGGGCCAATGCCTGTCCAAGTCTTTTGGCGATGTTGCGCTCCAAAGACTCGCCTTTGAAACGGCGTTTGGTGAGTTTAGTCCATCGTCAATCGTTCTTGCGATTTGACATTATCACCTCGGATCGCCTCCGTGCGCGGGCACATTACGCCTTCGTCGTTCTTGGTCCTCTGACCGAACCGGAGGTTCCTTCAGTCGTGGCATGCTTGAGTGATGAGAATCCAAGAGCGCGATCATCCGCCGCGAACATTTTGTCTTTCATCGACTCAAACGGGTTGAGGTGTGTGCCTGGATTGATCCGAGCACTCCAAGATCCGGACCACGAAGTCCGGAGTAGCGGAGCGATTGCCCTAAGGCAGATTGATATCCATACCAAGTCATCTGAGTTTGAAGCGTCCGGATCGATCCCGGAGTCCAGACTGAAGGCAGCCGTGCCGGCGCTGAAGTCTTTGCTCAACGATCGTGACTTAAGTGTCCAAACGGCCGCGGCACTCGCCTTGCAACAAATAGGTCCTCTCGGAAGCGAATAACCCCCTCCGCCCTACCGGTCACCCTTCGTTTCCTGCGTGGCCGGGTGCCTGGACTCGTCTTCTCCGTTGCCTCCTGTTCAACATTGAATTTCAATCTCCCATCTCGCATCCTGCCCGCGATGGGCGAGCGGACGATTTCAGAGGTGCTGAGCAAACCGGACGCGGCGTTGGAAATGACGCTGCGGCCTTCTCTTTTCTCCGAGTTCACCGGCCAGCCCAAGGTCAAGGAACGGCTGGAAATCGCCGTCACGGCCGCCAAACAGCGGCGCGAAGCGATCGATCACATCCTGTTGAGCGGCCCCCCCGGCCTTGGCAAAACCACGCTGGCTTACATCATCGCCAAGGCCATGGGCACAAATCTCAAGGCCACCAGCCGCCCGACCATCGAAAAGGCGGCGGACCTGGCCGGCTTGCTCACGAATCTCGAAGAAGGCGACGTGCTGTTCATCGACGAGATTCATCGCCTGCAAAAGGCGATCGAGGAGTACCTCTACCCCGCGATGGAGGATTTCAAGCTCGACATCATCATCGATCAGGGGCCGAACGCTCGCAGCGTGCGGCTCAACTTGCCGCGATTCACGCTCATTGGCGCCACGACTCGCAGCGGATTGCTGACCGCGCCGTTGCTGACGCGCTTTGCGGTGCGGGAGCGGCTGGATTATTACGTGGCGGAGGATTTGCAGAAGATCGTCGTGCGCTCGGCTCGGCTTTTGAACGTGGAAACTGACCCGAACGGCGCGACCGAGATCGCCCGAAGGAGCCGGGGGACGCCGCGCATTGCGAACAATCTGCTCCGCCGTGTGCGGGATTACGCGCAGGTCAAAAGCGACGGCCGGATCACCGTCGCCGTCGCAGACCAGGCGCTCGCCATGCTGGAAATCGACCAGAACGGCCTCGATGAAATGGACAAACGCATCCTCGAAACCATCATCGTGAAGTTCGGCGGCGGGCCGGTGGGAATCGGTTCTCTTGCCGTGGCCGTCGGAGAAGAGCCGGACACAATCGAGGAAGTCTATGAGCCGTATCTGATCATGGAAGGCTATCTGATGCGGACCGCCCAAGGCCGCGTCGCGACGGAACTGAGCTACAAAAAGCTCCGCCTCCAGCCCGCCAAAGGCAATCAGCCGAGCCTCCTGTGACGCGGCGATCGTGCCTTCGCCACTTCGTCGCAATTCAATATTCAATTTTCTCGGCATCCTCGCGCCTTGATCTGCGCGATGGCCAGATCGAAATTCGCGGGCGATGTCTTCAGCGTGAGGCTGATTGGTTCTTCAAATCCTTGTAGCCGATCAACTGAATCCCCTTCTCCTTGATGAATTCGCGAACTCGCGCGTGGGTCCACGTATCGGTCACACCTTGTCGGTCGATAGCCACATTTTCGTAACCGACGTGATGGATGGCTCGCACCTCGGAGGTGTCGAGTCCTGGGTGATCGACAAACAGATAGGTTTTCCCCGCTTCCAGACTTTCGAGCATCTTCAGGAAACTTTGCAGTTTTTCCTCCGGAGTCTTTGATGGACCGCGATAGCGAACGCCGACCACGCCCAGTTCCGCGGGATCGATGTCGAGGCGATACTCTTTGGCCAGCTTCTTCACCAACGCCCTGACTTCGCCGCTGAGCGCGTTGCAGCCCATGTGATGCGAAAGATGGCTGATGCGCGGAATCTTCTTCAAGGCCAGTTCGATTTGGGCGCGAAACTCTTTCTCCACGTCTTCGATCTTCCACGGGTTCTCTGCGAGCGCGCGTCCAGGATAGTTTTTGTTGGGGAAAATCATCGGATAAAAGTAGCCGTCCGGATCACGCAGGCTTGGGCAGCCCGAGACCGGGCGCCATTTCACGTTGTCCCATTCGCTGCTCAAGGCGAGATGAATGCCGACATCGACGGCGGGAATCTCGGCCAGCATTTTCACGGCTTCGGGAAACCACGGCGACGGCACGATGACTTCGATGGAGGTCTGGATGCCTTCCTTGGAGCACTTCAAAATCGCTTGATTGCCCGCGTGCGAATAACCCATGTCATCTCCGCGAACAATCAAACGAGGCGGTGCGGTCTGAGCCAGCGTAGAATTGAAGGCGACGAGAAGAAACAGGTGGATAAGACCATTCATCATCATAGGAACCTTTTACTTCTTGAGCTGACATACGTCGCTGCTGTCGGGCCAGGTAGGGCTGGGTAGCCGCGCGGCCGCTTTTTCTGCAGCTTCCGTGGCTGAGCAGCACCGCCTGATCCGTAACACTTCAATAGCGATGGAGAGCGCACGCGGCTCGCGGGCTGTGTTCGGCGGCTCGCCGAACACTTCAGCAGAGACAGTCCGCGCTCATTTTTAAGTGATCGAAAAATGCGCCGAGAAAAGTCGCCGCCGGGCCGGCGGCGACAGCACGCGAGCCGCGTGCCCCAACCGATTGAATAGATACGGCTGATTCGCTGTCTGTCTTTCCGAAAAGTCGGCGCGATCCAGTATAAGTCGGACGCGTCTCGCCGACGCTGAAGGTCATACCCCTTGGACTCCACGACGCACCGTTGAGCGAGAAAACCGCGCCGGCTACAACCAGAATTGCAGTCGGTCGCATCGCGACCGAGACATTACGCGCACGCTGAAGTGCGTCAATGCCTTATGCCAAGCAAGCCAAGCAGCTCTTATCTTGTCCACGGCTGCACGGGTGCTTCCAAGAAAAAGGCGGCTCAATGCACAAAGCCGCCTGAGGAACTAACGGGCATGAATAGGCCAAACCCGCATCATTAGATTCGGCATTTTGCGGTGGAGACTTTAGCCCAAAGTCCAAGTCGCCACGCATTTCGGTTCGGTTTTGGACCCGGATGCACTCACGTTGCCGCACGACTTGGTTCGATGTGGACCAGCACGTCATAAACCATTGGCAATCGGCTTCGAATCCGGTCTTTGACCTGGTGCGCCACTTCGTGAGCCCGAAGCACCGTCATTTGAGGATCCACTTCCAGGTGCATATCGACGAAGTGATGGTAACCCATCTTCCGCACCAGGCACTTTTCGACGGCTGCGACACCTGGAACCTCCAGCGCCAGCCGCCGAATCTCGCCGCTTAAGGCCAGATCAGGCGACGCGTCCATCAGTTCGTCCATCGCCGGGCGCAACAGCCGCCAGCCGTTCCAGGCGATGATCCCGGACGCAACGATGGCGGCGATGTCGTCCGCCGATTCATATCCCGGCCCGCCGATCAACGCGATGCTGATGCCAATCGCGGCTGCAATGGACGTGATCGCGTCGCTGCGATGATGCCAGGCATCGGTATGGACGGCGGTGCTTCCGACCGATCTCGCCTCGCGCAACACGTAACGAAACAGCACTTCCTTCACGGTCACGACGAGAATCAACACGGCCAGCGTGAACGGCGCCGGCGCCAGATGCGGCCGAAGAATTTCTTCCACGGCTTTCATCGCGATCCAGACCGCGGCCAGCAGCAGCGTCGTGGCGACGACGGCGGCGGCAATCGGTTCCGCTTTGCCGTGACCGTAGGGATGATCCGCATCGGCCGGTTGCGCGGAGACAATCAAGCCGCGCCACACGACCAAAGAACTGAAAATATCGGCGAAGGACTCCACGCCGTCTGCGATCAACGCATGAGCGTGCCCGAGAAGGCCGGCGGTGAGCTTTGTGGCTGCGAGAACAATGTTCACCATCATCCCGATCACCGTGACACGCAAACTTCGATTGAGTCTCCTGTTCTTCATCCACTGATTCGATCTATTCCGGCTCAACGCTGGCCAACAGCATTGCTTTTGTAAAGGAGTGGAACGACCCCGCGCTTTCTCGGCGGCAACTCAAAATCCAGTAGTGTGTTCCACCCGGGAGACAATTTCAAACACGCTCTAAATCATGTGGCAAAACATCCCGTCGCGCAGCTTGGGCTCGAACCAAGTGCTCTTGGGCGGCATGATTCCTCCGGCGTCCGCGATGGCCATCAAGTCTCCCATGCTCGTGGGAAACATCGAGAAGGCACAGGCGAATTCGCCGCCGTTGACCCACTTCTCCAACTCCGCCGTTCCGCGTATTCCGCCGACAAATTGGACGCGCTCGCTGGTTCGGGGATCGTCGATGCCAAACAACGGCGCCAGTACGAATTTCTGCAACAGCGTCACGTCGAGTTTCTCTATAGGATCGGTCGTCGCGGCGAAACGCGGACGAAAGTTCAGCGTGTGCCATTGGCCGGCCATATAGAAACCTAGCTCGTGCTTTCGCGCGGGCGACGCGGCGCCGGGTGATTTGATGACAAACACGCCATCCAGTTTCTCGAGGACTTGCGGTGGCGTGAGGCCGTTCAAATCCTTCAGGACGCGGTTGTAAGGCAGGATTTGCACCTGGCCGTGCGGAAAGATCACGCTGAGGAAACGTGCGCTGTGGCCGGCTCCCTTTCGGCTCTGAAAAAGCCGGACCGCCGCCGCGCTCCGATGATGCCCGTCCGCAATGTACAGCGCCGGCGTTTGAGCAAACCGCTCCTCAATGAAGTGAACCTCGGCGGGTTCTCGAATCGTCCACGACGTGTGCCGGACCCCGTCCGCCGCCCGGAAATCGGTCTCCGGAGCCTCAACAGACTTCCTGGCGAACAACTCATCGAGCGCGGGATTCGAAGGATAGACCAGGAAGACCGGTCCGGTCTGAGAATTCAACGCTTCGATGTGCCGGACGCGGTCGTTCTCCTTGTCCGGCCGCGTGAGCTCGTGTTTCTTGATCACGTTCTTGAGATAATCTTCGCAACTGGCGCCCGCGACCAAGCCGAGCTGGCTGTGCTGGCCCATGATCTGGCGATAGAGGTAAAAGCATGGTTGCGAGTCGGTCTTCAGCACGCCTTCCGCAATCAGTTTCGAGAAATTCTCTCTGGCCTTTGCGTAAACTCTCCTGTCATAAGGGTCGATATCGGGCGTCAGATCAATTTCCGCTTTGCTGACGTGCAGAAAGCTCAGCGGGTTCCCCGCCGCGATTTGGCGCGCTTCCTCCGAAGACATAACGTCGTAAGGCAGTTCGCACACGCGTGCCGCCAGATCAGGCCGCGGGCGCAGCGCTGGAAAAGCTTGAATTGTGGCCATAGAAATGAAATGCGCGCGCAAAATAGAGACGGTCTTGCCAAAAGGCACGAATTAACTTTGCCACGCCCTGCGTCTCATGGATGATTCAAGAATCCAACCAAAGAAGCGCGGGCAGCTTGCCCGCGAGTTTTCAAGAATCTCGTTGCGCCACCGCGCGGGCAGGCTGCCCGCGCTCCATCTTGAATCACCCGTCCTGCCTCTTCCATCCTGGTGTTTGGACTCGAGTTTCCCTCACCCGCCCTCTCCATTGGGGAGAATTCTCCGAAGGTGCTTCACCCGCTGAATCCGCTGAACCCACGCTCCTCCCATGAGGGGAGCGTCGTTTGTCGCGCCAGTTTCCAGTTTCCTTTGGGGGGGCGCGGCCAGGAGACTGTCAGGGAGATCAAGCTTCATCCTCAGTCTTATTCCCTAACAGCAACAGCTCTGGGCACATTAAGTCATGGAATCAAATGATAAGCGCAATGAACAGTTGCGAGGGCTTCGCGAGGAAGGAAATGGCCAGCGCCACTCAGTCCGAGCGGAACGGCCTCGGATGGAATTATAGCAAGTGTACCCGTGAATGTGGTACTACTCCTGCTATATGCTAATATTTTATGCGACACGCTCCGCGGAATCTGGCGAACGGAAGTCGGGAGCTGATGATGGTTCGCAAATTTGAGTGGAGTTGCGAGAGTTGCGAAGAATTGCAGAAAAATCTGTTGACATAGGTTTCGCGATTTGAGAGATTCGACGCGCACACGGAACAACTAACAACAAAAAATGAGAACAAAAACACTTCTACTTACGGCCGCACTGAGTGCGGCAGGCGTCGCCAGTTCGATGGCACAAGTCTTCTCTGTAAACGCAGTGGGTTACGTTACAACGAAGATCCCAGCCGGGAAATTCGCCATGATCTCGAATCCGTTGATTGCGACGGACAACAAGATTGAGACGTTGTTTGCGGGCCAAAACGTCCAGGTTTTTAAGTTTGATTCAGTAAAAGGATCATGGGTTACCGCACAATTTGACGATCTTGAGAATAAGGTAATAGGTCCAGCCGCAGCTCAGGAACTAAAGCCGGGAGAAGGCGTGTTCGTTAAGAATCTTGGCAAGACAGAAATCAGTGTCACGTTCGTCGGGGAAGTGCCTGCTGGCGACCTTTCTAACCCATTGCCAAAGGGCTTGTCGGTTCGTAGCTCGCAGGTTCCTCAGAAGGGAAAACTGAAAGATGCCCTCGGCTTGGCTGGCGAGGTGGGTGATTCAATCTTTCGCTGGACCGGAGACAACTACAAGCAGCTTCTTTATGATGACCTGGACAATAACTGGTCACCGAACGAAGATATTGAAGTCGGGGAGGCGTTTTTCATTTCAAAGAAGAATGCCGGTGACTGGAAGAGAAAGTTCACAATTAACTAAATAACCAAATCAGAACTCTAACTTACTAAAACGAAATATGAAAAAGATATTGTTCGCCTTGGGTGCACTCATGGTTGCAACTTCTGTCTTCGGACAGGGAACAGTGACATTCAACAATCGCAACACAGCCGCGGGAATTGATGCTAAGGTGTTGGATAAAGCAGGTGGTGTTGGCGTTAGCGGTGCTGATTTCAAAGCTGACCTGATCGCCGGCCCAGCAGGAACAGCCTTGTCTGCCCTCACTCTCGTTCCAAATTCGACAACTTCATTTAGAACGGGTGCTGCAGCGGGGTATGTCAACTCAATTACAGTCACAATACCAAATATTGCAGCCGGTGCACAGGCAACAGTCGCCATGCGAGCTTACAATGGTGCAACTTATCAAGGCTCATCGCTCTACGGAACATCGGCTCCAATAACTATCCCAACGGGCAATCCAACTACGTCGCCTCCTGGAACTCCGACTGACATGGTTGGCCTTACGGGATTCGCATTAGTACCTGAACCATCTACTATAGCCTTGGCAATGTTAGGTCTCGCCGGGTTACTCATCCGACGACGCAAGTAATTGCCGCTGGATTGTTCTCATTTAGCCGCTCGAAAGAGCGGCTTTTTTTTTGCCACTCAGCTATTTGAAAAGTGAATGGATTGGTGAAGTGAAGAAATGTCAGATTGACAGCGATGTCCTCTAATCTACGATTGCAGATCAATTGGCGGCGCGTTCGTCTATCGGTTCAGGACACGGCCCTCTCAAGGCTGAAAGACGGGTTCGATTCCCGTACGCGCTACCATCCTTCCAAGCGATGAGGCTCTTCCAAATAATCTTTAATCCAATCAGTGCTGGCGAACTCGCAAATATGCCACGTGAGTTGCAGTTGTTCATATTGGGAGAGTTCAGAGGACTTCCTCACGAAATACTAACAACGGACCTGGAGCGATTTGGCCGGCTTGAGCGGGATGGTAGAATTCTGCATCGGTTCCGACTTGGCGATTATCGAGTCTACTTCGAGCGGCATGAGCTTGGAATCATCGTTTATCGAATCCTCAGCAAGAACACACTGAAGGACTTTCTGTTCAGATCCAGCCTGCCAGTTGGAGAAGATGCGGCTCTGCAAAACAATCCAAAATTCTGGGAGTTGATTGAAGTTAGCTGTAGTGGTGGCTCTCGGGAAGGGGGTTGAAGGAACGGTTTCTCGAAAGAAGGCTCAGACTGCATCTCCGATCTCGACGTTCCAATATGCGATATCGAGAAAGTGCTTCCAACTATCGTGGTAATGTAAACCGAGGTTAACCTGAATAAACGGTCGCCACTTTGGCCTTTTCGGTTTCCGTATTAGGTGCACCCCAGCCTCCAGTGGAGTGCGATTGGCCTTCCTGGTATTGCAAGGGACACAGGAACAAACAATGTTCTCCCACGAAGTTGGGCCTCCGCGGTGCTTTGGGATCACATGGTCCAAATTGAGGTCTTTCCTATCAAAAACGCCGCCACAGTACTGACACGTATTCTGGTCTCTCTCGAACACGTTGAAGCGAGTGAATTTCACTTCCTTCTTCGGAAGGCGGTCAAAAAGAACCAACAGGATTACTCGCGGCACTCTGATTCGAAATGAAATCGTATGAATGCTCTCCGGGTGCGGTTGTCTCTCAGAAAAATCCTGCCATTGGTCGAAATTGAAAGTTTGGAAGGAGCCGTCGTTGGCTCCGAGCACCGCTTGTGCGCGACCTTCAAACAAAAGTGTCAAGGCCCGCCGTACGCTGCACACGTTGACCGCTTGCCAAAGGCGATTGAGCACCAAAACCTGTTGATTCAAGCATGATGTCATAAACGTCGCGCGGACGCTAACATACGGCTCAGGAAAGTGTCAATCACCTCGCACCGAAAGCACCGAAACCTCCGAAATCCACCGAAACCTTTTCGGAAATGCCAGCTCGTCCCGCCTAAGCGCGTGTCGGAAAAATGGGTAGCGCGGGCGACTTGCCGACCGGAAGTGCCGAACGCCAACTCTCAGAAAGCCCGCCGCTGTTGACTCCCAGCGTCGTTGTCGTTCCGTCCGGCGGGTCGTTGATCGGCACAGGCGGGTCGCTGGTGCAACCCAAGATCGAATTCTCGGCAGGCTAAACTGGCAGCCATGGCTCTGGATCTGGGCGCAACGTCGGGTTTCGACTGGCGTTCGCAACCCAATTACGCTTTGCTTTCGTCATGCGTGAATGGATCGGCACCAGTTCAGGTCGGCACGTCCGTTGAGCCAAATCACAGCACGATTGTGGCGGTGGCCAATCCCCAGCCCGTTTCCATTCCGGACCATGAATTGTTGAGGCGCATCGGTGGTGGCGCGTATGGCGAGGTGTGGCTGGCGCGCAACGCGCTGGGACCGCTTCGAGCCGTGAAGATCGTCCGGCGCACCGCATTCGATCATCACCGCCCGTACGAACGCGAGTTTGAGGGACTCAAACAGTTCGAGCCCATATCCCACGCCCGCGAAAGCCAGGTCGATATCTTCCACGTTGGACGCGATGATGCGGCGGGTTTCTTTTATTACATCATGGAATTGGCCGACCCGGCGGAGTCGAAGCCCAGTAACCAGTGTTCAGTAATCAGTAATCAGTTTTCCTCGACCGCAATAGGTGCGCGGTCCGGCGCGGCACCGAATACTGAATACTGTTCACTGATTACTGATTACTGTCCGCGCACGTTGAAACACGACCTCCGCACGCGCGGCGCGTTGCCGGTGAATGAGTGTGTTCAAATCGCTCTTTCGCTCACACGCGCGCTGGAGCACCTGCACGCGCACGGGCTGGTTCATCGCGACATCAAGCCTTCGAACATCATCTTCGTGAACGGCGCGCCCAAGCTGGCGGACATCGGGTTGGTGACCAGCGTAGAGGCGACGCGCTCGTTCGTCGGCACCGATGGCTACATCCCGCCCGAAGGTCCCGGCACGCCGCAAGCCGACCTCTACAGCCTCGGCAAAGTCCTCTACGAATGTATCACCGGCCAGGATCGGCTTGATTTCCTCGAACTCCCCGCCGACTGGCGCACCCGCCCCGACTTCGATCGGCTGCTGGAGTTCAACGAAATCCTCACCAAGGCGTGCGATGGCGAGCCAAAGCAGCGGTATCAGACCGCCGAGGAAATCGCCTTCGAGCTTTTGATTCTGCAAAATGGAAAATCCGTTCGCGCGAAACGGGTCCGCGAGGAGCGGTGGGCTTTGGCGCGAAAAGTCCTGCGAGCCGGCGTGCGAGTTCGCGAACTGGCCTCCGCAGCGGCGGCCTTCGGCAAGCGGGATTCGGCAACGTCCGATGTTCAATCCGAGACCCCCGAAGTGAATAATCTGGTGGAGAAAGGACACATTTGCGCTCTCGGCGCGACTGAAGAGCGCTTGCGCCAGGCGGCAAAGTATTTCGCGCAAGCGGCGGAACGAGAAGCGGAGTTTCTGCCAGCGCACGTCGGGCTTTTTCGAGTGCGCATGCTGGAGCTGACCGCGCTGCCGCTACCGCCGGCGGGCACGGTCGCGAAGGTCCAAGAGGCTGCCCAGAAACTGATCGAGGCCGCGCCTCAATCCGCCGAGGGGCAGATTGCCGCTTCCCTGCTAAAATTTCTCGAGGGACGACTGAAGGACGCCCTGGCGGACGCTCAGGCGGCGGCTCGCATGCGGTCCTGTTGCAAGCAAACGCGCGCGGTGGTGCATGCTTTGAATGGTTTCTTTCTCCTTAACCGCGGCCGACCCGAACCCGCGCTACGGCATTTCAGAATCTCAGAACAGGAAGTGCCGACGTGCGCCATCCTCCAGGTTTATCTGGGGCATCCCTGGTAGGTGCAGCGCCAGTTCGACCGCGCCCTGGATCAGTATCAGAACTCCATCGACCTGTAGCCGCGGCAATGGCTGGGGCATTCCTGGCGAGCGCGAGTGTTCGAGGAAATGGGCGAGTACCTGGCGGCGATTCAGGAATACGAGCAAGCCGATTTCCGCGCCCTTGAGAATGAAGCCGCGCCGGACACCCAGCCGCCTTTCCTTAAGACCGAATCAATCAGAGAGGCTCACGATGGGTTGCGAGAGGCTTTTGGGAAGCATGGCCCAGAGGGCTACTGGAGAAAGCGCTTGGAACGAGCGGCTGCCGCGTCCACACCTGATGCGCATTATGTCGCCACTCTGTTTGCGCGTGTGGAGGAGATGAGTGTTGCCTACGACTGGCTCGCGAAAGCGCTCGAGATGCGCACACTTAGCGGCTTGTGCTTTGACTTGTGCTGGGACCGGCGGGACCGGCGCTTCCGGGAGATTGCCCAGCAGGTGGGGATCCTGGGCTGAGCCGGCACGATTTAGTTGGAAAGGGGAGCGCATCCGTCTCGGATGCTCCAGTCGGGGTCCCGCCGACTGGCCGGTGCGTGGAAGTCGAACCAAAAGCTGTGGATTGCGAGTGCACAAGAGTGTTCGGCGGGACGCCGAACACTGCACGCGAGACGCGTGCGCTCCCCAGAACCAACTGAATCGTTCCAGCGAAGCAATTATGGCAGGCTCTGCCGCGCGCGGAAGAAGCGGTGATTGATTCCAGGCCAGTCACGCAAGGAAATCCGCGCCATACCGCTGATGTCTTGGACCACCAAGGTTTCCACCAATTCCCAGGAGCGCAGGTCGGTGGAGGCTTCAACCGAGTAACTGAAACCGCGGCCGCCCTTCAGAGCCAACACAGGAATACCGCTGTTCACGCTCGCGCTCAAGCGCGGCGGTTCGGTCACGCTCAGAGTCTGGCGGGCTGGAACATTCCGGAATTCCTGCACGAAACCGGACGGCCATTCGATACGGAGCGTGTCCACCGTGGCCGCGTCTCCCAGGCCGAAATGCGCGGTCAATGGCGTCTGACTGAAGGCGGGCCCCGAGCTGACCTCACGCATTTGCCAGAACGTCTTGCCCCGAATCGTGGCCTTCACTCGCACCTTCGCGCCGATGGCCTGCCGATTCGAGACCGTGCCCGTCAGTTTGACTTTGAGCCAATGATTCGAATTGCCATTGTTGCGGTAAAGCAGGTTGGTGAACTCCACGAACACGGATCGGGCGACGAACAAATCCAGGAACCCGTCCTCATCGTAGTCGGCCCACGTGCAAAACGTCGAGGCGGCTCCGGCATCATTCCCCGGGCTGCCGCTCCGTATGCGGGTAAAGCTTCCGTCGCCGTTGTTGTGATATAGAAAGTTTGGGCCACCCCCGGGATTACGGTCATTGTTAGTCACCATCAAATCGAGATGGCCGTCGTTGTCGTAGTCGCCCCATGACGAGCCGGCGTACATGCCTACATCCGTGACGATGGGGCCGACGATGTCACCCGGCATCGCAGTGAACGTGCCGTCGCCGTTGTTTCGATGGAGAGCGTTGGTCTTGCCAGGGTTCAGCCCATGCACGACAAACAAGTCAAGATGCCCGTCATTATTGTAATCGACCCATTTGCCGCTGTTGGCTTCGCCGTCGGCAGCGATGCTCCCGGTCGTCACCCGCGCGAATCGCCCGCCACCTAGATTTCGATACAACAAATGCGTGCCATTCGCTATGACAGGGACGAACAGATCAGGCCAGCCGTCATTGTCGAAATCTCCCCACGTGATTCCGTAGCTGTACGCTCGGTCCGCCGCGATCCCAGTCTGGCTGCTCGATATTTTGGCAAACGTGCCATCCCCGAGATTGCGGAATAGCCAATCCGTTCCCATTCCGCTGAGGGATACGTAAACGTCCAGAAATCCGTCCCGATCGTAGTCTGCCCAACCTGCACCCTGCACGTTGTCCTCAGTATTGGAGGACGTGCCGGGAAGGATTGGTCCCACGTCACGTGGCATCATCTTCCGAAACGAACCTTGGCCTTCATCGCGAAAGAACATGATTCCGCCATCAAAACTGTCGTGCCGGGTATGGGTCGCGAGCAGGTCGAGCCAGCCATCGTTGTCGTAGTCGATCCAACTGGTGGAGCGCCAGTCCTTGGCGTCCGCACTGATCGGCGTGCTCAGATCCTTTGTGAAACTCCCGTCGCCATTGTTGCGGAACAGGCGGACGCGCGAGCCGGCGCCGCTGGCCTGGATCTACGTGCCGGTTACGGCCAAGTCGATGTCTCCATCGCCATCGTAGTCGCCCCAGGCCGAAGAGAGGTGGGACGCGAAGTCGGTGACAATGTCGCCGGTGGTAATCTTGGTGAACGTTGGATCGGCTTCGAGGTGCGCCACGCGACTTGTGACGGAGCCGGTGTGGTCGGTGAGGACGGCCTCGTAATCGCCGGCATTGAGGAGGAGGATGTTCGTCAGCGTGAGCGCCGCGTTGGTTTGGCCAGTGAGATTCGCCGCTTTGAAGCGCCACTGATAGCGGAGTGGCGGGCTGGCGCTCGTGGCCGAGACTTGAAAGGTCGCGCTGGCGCCCAGGCTTATCGATTGGTCAGCCGGTTGCCGCGAGATGGTGAGTTGAGCGTAGGCTGTGATCACTGCCGCAGCCCAGGTGCAGAAAACAAAAGTACGTGCGTTCATGATGATTTCGTGTCGTGGTGATAGATTCCCAAGCCGCGGCGAATTCCTACAAAATTCTTCGGTGAGTTGTTGAATGCAGGGCTCCCTCCGGGGGTCTGCCGTATCGCCGATTTGCAGACGCGGCGCTCCGGCGAATTCTGAGGCATTCGACCCTGTCGAGCCCCTGCGGAATCCAATTCCGCGACACAGCGCAACTTAGCCTGGCAGGCGACAGCAAAAAAACTAAACCACGGATGAACACGGATCGACATCAGTGAATCTCTACAGTCGTGGTGACTATTGGAACGCCACCCGGGAGCGGTGGAAACACGCCATCACGGCTTTTAGCCGCTTGCTGAAGGCCAACGAAGAATGGGAGCGCGAAAGGATCGAAATGCCCGTCATTAAGGTGAATTAGGTGTGACGACGCTGTCCACCGTTTCGCCGTTCTGAAGCAGACCAATGACATCGTGGACACCGACGCGCGCGAATTTGCGTCGGCACTTGCCCTTACAGATGGGAATGAAACGGCGCGGTCAGAAATTCCATTAGCCGCTTCCCTATCGAGCGCTGTCTCCAATCCCGATAAGTCACTTCGCGTGACTGTTGTTTGTCATGCTCAAACAAGCGCACCTGCTCGGCCGCGAAGTCGCGGGACAGCACGTTCAGATTCGATTCGTCGTTGAGCCGAAAGGAGCGGCTGTCGAAATTCGCCGAGCCCACCGAGACCCAGACGTCATCGACGATCATCATTTTGCAGTGATACATCGTCGGTTGATACTCGTAGATCCTGACGCCGGCTTCAAGCAGCGGCCCCCACTTCGATCTCGAGGCATGCCGCACGATGGGGGTATCCGACCGCGCGCCCGGCAAGATGACTTCCACTGTCACGCCACGCATGCGGGCGTCCCGCAGTTGTTGTGTGGTCAGCGGGCCAGCCACGAAATATGGCATTGAGAGCCGGATGCTTTGGCGGGCCGCGGCAATCGAGATCAAATACATCAAACGGACGCTCTCGGTTCCTTCGCGCGGAGAGCTTTTGATGACTTGCGCGAAGTCACTTCCCACCGGCGGCAATTCGGGGAAATAGTCGCGGCCGTCGAGCACATTGGATGTCGTCTTCATCCAGTTATCCATGAAAGCGGCCTGCATTTGGCCTACGGCCGGGCCTTGCAATCGGAAATGCGTGTCGCGCCAGTGCGCCGGCGAATCGGCGTTGCCCAGCCAGATGTCCGCCACGCCGGCGCCGCCAATGAATCCTACGATCCCGTCCACAATCAGAAGTTTCCGATGATCGCGGTGACTGACCCGGGCGAGATTATACCAGACCAGCGGATTGTATTTCTGCACGTCCACCCCCGCGGCCCGCATGCGTTTGAGCAATGCCGAGTCGATCCGCCGGGAGCCGATCCAATCCAGCAGCACATGAACGCGCACACCCGCGCGGGCGCTCTCCGTCAGCGCATCGGTAAAACGGCGGCCCACTTCGCCGGACCAATAAATGTAGCTTTCGAGATTGATCGTTTTCTTGGCGCTCCGAATGGCTTCAAGCATCGCCGCAAAAATCTGGTCGCCGTTGACCAGGCTGGTGACGCGATTGCCGCCGACGATTTCCGGCCCGACCAATTGCGCCATCGAGCGCAGAAACTGTGCGTCGTCCACACTGTATTGCGGGAGGAGCTGATACTGAATGCCGCGGCCGTGGAAATTAGTATAGCCGGTGAGAAGAACCGCCGCGGCCAGGAGCAAACTCACTAAGGCCAACCGTATTGCATAGACACGGCGAAGGGAACGCCACAATGAAGGCCAGATTTTCACGAACTCGCGTCTATTCGCAGTGCTATCGGTCAAAATGATTCATTTTTAGCAAGATTCTTTAACCCCAGTGCCATTCGGAAATTCCATGTGAGTTAGTCCCGGGGGGACGAGCTGACAATAGCCCGGCGTTTGAACGCCGGGAATGAGGACGAGAGCATTTGCGTCCCGGAAGGGACGGCTGAAATCTACGGCCTGACTGATACTCTCAGCCGTCCCTCCGGGACTTGTCCCTGTTTGGCTCGCAAACCAGCGTTGAAACGCTCGGCTGTTTTCAAGTGTCCATCCGGGATATTCATTCTCGAATTTCCGAAAGACATTATCTTTAGGGCTCGTTCTCCGGTTTCGGTTGCGGCTTTGTCGCGCTGGGTTCATTCGCGGTTTTTGCCTCCTGAACTTCCGCGCTCCTGAAGCAATAGAGCGTGCCGTCGTAACCGCCGATGTACACCGCGCCATCGGCAATCGCCGGAGAGCACACGATTTTTCCACCGAGGGTGCTGGACCAAACGATTTCCTCCGGTGCGATCATGCCATCACGGTTCGGGTCCTCTTCCGGCACCGCGATCAACCGGCCATCGGCGGTCCCCACAAAGACCAGCCCGTCGGCGATCGCGGGCGAGCCCATGATGCCCGAACCTCCGCGCGTCGGTGTTTCGCAGATCCACACGGTTTTTCCGGTCTTTGCATCCAGGCACCGCAGGTTGCCGTCGCTTCCCCCAAAGTAGAGCCTGCCCGCGTGGAGGGCCGGGGACGAATAAACGTAGCGGCGTGTATCGTAGGACCAGATCAAGTCGGAGTTTCCGGAGTGATCGTCCGGAACGCCCGCATCGACGCCCTCCACCGCGCCCTCGACCGCCAGCGCGTAAAGTCGGTACGTCCGGTTTCCGGCGTTGGCGATCCAATCGCCGCTGTTCGCGATGATCACGAGATCATTCTCTCGGTCAATGACCGGCGACGAATAAGTAATATCGTCGATGTCGAATTCCCAGAGGATTCGCCCGTTCTGTTCATCGAAGCAGTAAAGACGGCCGCTGCTGTCCCGGCCCGGTTGGTTTCCGGTCGCGGCGAAGACCTTGCCTTTGTAAAGAGCGGGAGAGGACGAGAACGCATGCTGACCGCGATACGGCGTCCAGGTTTTCCAGAGCACATCGCCGCTTTGCGCGTCGAAGCAATAGAAATATTGGTCGATCGCGCCCAAGAACATCTTGCCGTCTTGGATTGCTGGAGAACTTGGAATCACGTTGTTCACTCCGCCGGTGCTGGGCCCCACGGTGTACTCCCAAATGATTTCCGATTTGGCGATAGTGCCGTCCGAATTGGGATCCTCCGCGGGCAGGGCGTAGATTTTTCGGTCAGCCGCTCCGAAAAAGACCTTGCCGTTCGCAACCGTCGGGGAAGAAAAGATGGCGTAGGAATCGCCGTAAAACGTCCAGATCAAGTCCCCGTTGTTCGCGTCCAGGCAGTAAAGGTTGCCGTTGGAATTGCCGACGTAGAGTCGGTTTTTGACAGCGGCCGGCGAGGACCAGAACTCACGCGCGCCTCGAATCTGCGTGCTCCAGGCAAGGTGGCCCTGGCGCGGAGCAGAGGAGGTTGTGGAACCCGTGTTGAGCAAATCACCCCGGAATTTCGGCCACGAAGCCTCGGCGGGCGACGGACCTTGGCTCTGGAGGTTCCACGGCACGATCAGCAAGTACAGCAACGCTGGCAGCCAACGCCCAATGCCCGCGCGCAACGGTTTTACATTTCCAAGGTCAAACCGCGTTGAAGCGGCATGAATGCCGCGCTCCGGAGCGCGGGCTTTAGCCCGCTTCAACATCCGCTGGCTTTGAAGATGTCGGATATTCCTGCCGCGTCTATACAGGCCGATGGTGGGCGTCTTGGATCGTTGCATCATAGATTTTGCAGCGTGGTCCGGGCACTTAGTTCGCATGCGCTCCCTCCCGTCAAGGAGGAAGTTTTCGACTCTCCCGACTCTCCAGGCAAATAGGAAACTTGTTTGCCCGGGCTGGCACCATGGCTTACCCTCGCTTCATGAGACTTCAAAGATTCCTCCCTGTTCTGGCGATGACGCTTCTTTTCCAGTCCGTCGCTGCGGCCGCGCCTTCTGCCTCCGAAATTTTGGTCGAAGCAAAGGCGAAAGCGAATTCCCAATCCAAGGCCATCTTTCTGCTCTTTGATTCACCCGGCTGAGGTTGGTGCAAAGTGCTCGATAAGCTTATCGAGTCGGAGGAAGCGAAGTCGATTCTGAACAAGTATTTCGTCGCAGCTCATTTGACTGTGCCGGACAGCGCGGGACAAGCCGGGGCGAGCCAAGTTTTGGAGAAGCTCGGCGGAAGCGGGCAGGGGGGTTCCTTTTCACGCCTTCCTGGATTCCAAAGGAGAATTGATCGTAAACTCCAGGCGGAACGGCCAGGGGAACATCGGCTATTCGTACGAGCCGCATGAGATCGACTGGTTTCTCGTGATGCTGAAAAAGGCAGCGCCGGGAATCACGGAGGCGGAAGTCAAAACGATTGAGACCAAACTTCGGAGTTACAAGAAGAAGTGACTGCGAAATGCCCATCTGAATCCCATGCCGTTTGAGGCCGCCGTGCAAATGGAGCAGGACCTGGCTGAAGACTTGCGCGGAGCCGGGTACACGGTCACGGGAGGGCATTGACCGCGGTCTGATCCTGGAGATTTTTTGGGCTTGAAAGGCCCCAGGCAACGGGCCATGTTCCGCGTCGCTCGCTTCACACGAAAGACGATGAAAGCAACTGGTTCTCCCGGGTCTTTCGCTTTCAAATGCGCGCTTAGCTCAGTGGTAGAGCACTTCCTTCACACGGAAGGGGCCGCAGGTTCGAGCCCTGCAGCGCGCACCACTTCCGGTTCGAGAATTTCCATGAACCTGGCAACAACCGACGACTCCTTGGAGTGCGGGGGCAAGTGCAGCGCGACCCCGCTTTGGCTTCGAGATCGGAAGGCGCGGCCCACGCCAAAGCGCCGTAGCCGCTGCGCTCTGTCGGCGCACTCCATAGAGATCTCGGCGCCACGGCCGAGCGGCAGCACGCACCGACCAACAACGGCTTTACGAACCATTGTCCACGCGCTGCTTTCATTCGCATTCATAATCGGGGCGATGAGGCTCGCAAATCTCAACCCGCCCGCCTTCGCCGCCGCGGCTTCGGATCGCCCCAATATCCTCTGGCTCTCCAGCGAAGACCACGGCCCGCAGATGGGGTGCTACGGCGACACCTTCGCCTCGACACCCAACGTGGATCGCCTGGCCGCCAAGGGCATGATCTACAGGCGCGTCTGGTCCTGCGCGCCCGTCTGCGCCCCGGCCCGCACGACGATCATCTCCGGACTTTATCCGCCTTCGACGGGCAGCGAACACATGCGCAGCATGGCGTCGTTGCCGCAAGGCATGAAAATGTTCCCACAGTTTCTGCGCGAAGCCGGCTACTATTGCTCGAACAACGCGAAGGAAGATTACAACCTCGCCAAGCCGGGCGAAGTCTGGGACGACTCCTTCAAGCGCGGCCACTGGCGCAACCGCCAATCCGGCCAGCCCTTCTTTGCCGTCTTCAATTCCGAGAAAAGCCACGAAAGCCGAATCCGTGCCCGTCCGCACAAGGCCATCCATGACCCCGCCAAAGTCCGCGTCCCCGCGTATCATCCCGACACGCCTGAAGTCCGCCAGGACTGGGCGCAATATTACGATTGTGTGAGCGAGGCCGACGCCGACGCGGGCCGGCGTTTGGAGGAATTGGCCGAGGACCGATTGGCCGAGGACACGATTGTTTTCTATTGGGGCGATCATGGCTCCGGTATGCCGCGCAGCAAACGTTGGCCTTACAACTCCGGATTGCACGTGCCGCTGGTAGTTTATTTCCCGGAGAAGTTCCGACCCCTTGCGCCGCCGGACTACAAGCCGGGCGGCAAATCGGATCGCCTCGTGAGCTTTGTGGATTTCGCGCCCACCGTGTTGAGCCTTGCAGGGATCAGACCGCCGGAATGGATGCAGGGCCAGGCGTTCCTGGGTAGATTCCAGGAACCACCTCAACAGTTCGTTTACGGTTTCCGGGGTCGGATGGATGAACGATACGATCTAGTCCGCAGCGTGACCGATGGCCGCTACGTCTATGTCCGAAATTACATGCCGCACAAAATCTACGGGCAACATGTCCAGTACATGTTCCAGACTCCGACCACGCGCGTTTGGAAAAAGCTCCACGACGACGGCAAATTGACACCAGCTCAGGCTGTCTTTTGGAACACGAAAGCGCCGGAGGAACTCTACGATCTTCAGAGCGATCCGGACGAAGTCAACAATCTGGCTCGCTCTCCGGAACACGAGAAAGTCTTGGTGCGCCTGCGCATGGCCCAGCGCGATCTGGCCTTCAGAATTCACGACGTCGGCTTCCTGCCCGAAGGCGAAATCCACAGCCGCGCGCAAGGTTCCACGCCGTACGAGATGGGCCACGACGCCTCCAGGTATCCGTTTCAGCTCATTTTCAACACCGCCGACCGCGCCTCCCTCTTAAGGGCCGAAGACTTTCCCGCCCTCAAGAAAGCCTTCCGAGACCGCGACAGCGCGGTGCGTTACTGGGCCGCGCTGGGAATGTTGATGCGAGAAAAAGCCGGCGTGGATTCAGCGCGCGAAGAATTGTTGGCCGCTCTCAAAGACACTTCGCCGTACGTTCGCGTCGTCGCTGCCGAAGCGTTGGGACGATTCGGGAGCGAAGCCGACTTGAAACTCGCCCTGGCCACGCTCGTGGATCTCGGCCCCATGGACCGAAATGGCGTGTTCGTTTCCGTGGCCGCCCTGAACGCCATCGACGCGTTGGGCCAGAAAGCTTCGCTGATCCGGGACCGGCTCAAAGAATTCCCGACCAAGGGAACGGTCCCCGACGCGCGCTTTGCGCGTTACGTGCCGCGCTTGCTGGAAGACATTCTGGCGGGACTTAAATGAACGTGCTTGAGACCGTCTTGATCGGGAGCACACTCGCCATCGCGTGTGCCGACCGGCGCCTCGCCGGTCAGAATGAACGCGTCAGTCAAACGCATTACGAGGGCCTATTCGATTCGAAACAAGGTGGTCGGCGAGGGTGCCGACCACTGCACGCGAGAGTGCTCTCCCCCAGCTTAGGGAAAGCAAAACGAAGTCTTCATGCTTTGGCAGGCTTCGGTGAAGCATCGTGAAATCTATGAACCCGGTCCAGAGTCTTTTTCCGCTTGTCCTAACGTTGTTCTGCAGTTCGTCCGTCGTTCCGGCCGCCGCGCCGGCCCGACCGAACGTCCTCTTCATCGCGGTTGATGACTTGAACCATTGGGTCGGTTACCTGGGCCGCAACCCGCAGACGATCACGCCGAACATCGACAAGCTGGCCGCGCGCGGCGTGCGTTTCACCCGCAGTTACTGCGCCGCGCCTGTCTGCAATCCTTCCCGCGCCGCCCTCATGTCTGGCCTGCGCCCTTTCACCACCGGCGTTTACGAGAACAACAACGACTGGCGCACCGCCATTTCGGAGGACTTGCCGCTCACCACCACGTTTCGCAAAGCCGGCTACGACGTGCGCGGCGCGGGCAAAATCTATCACGAAGCTTATCGGCGCCGCAGCGAATGGGACGATTACCTCGAAGGCGCCGGACGCGATCCGCAGCCCACCGGCGACACCGGCGTCGGCGGCATCAAGTTCGCCCCGCTCGATTGCAGGGACGAAGATTTGCGCGAATGGAAAATCGTGCAGTACGGGATCGACCAGTTGCAGAAGAAGCGCGACAAACCGTTCTTCCTCGCGGTGGGATTGCACAAGCCGCACATGCCCTGGAACGTGCCACGAAAATATTACGATTTGCATCCGCTCGATAAAATCCAGCTTCCACCGCACATCGAAAAGGATCTCGATGACATTCCCCCTGCAGGTGTCCGCATGGCGAAACCCGAAGGCGATCACGCCGCCATGCTGAAGTCAGGCCGCTGGAAGGAAGCGGTCCAGGCGTACCTCGCGGCCATCTCGTATGCCGACGCGATGATTGGCCGGTTGCTTGACGCCCTCGACCGGAGCGCTCACCGGGACAACACGATCATCTGTTTCTGGAGTGATCATGGCTGGCATCTCGGCGAAAAAGAGCACTGGCGCAAGTTCGCGCTCTGGGAAGAGGCCACCCGCGCGCCGCTCATCTGGGTCGCCCCTGGCGTCACCCGGCCGAACAGCGTTTGCGGCCGCACCGTGGATTTCATGACGATCTATCCCACGCTCACGGATCTCTGCGGCATTCCGACGCCCAAGCACGTGCAAGGCGAGAGCATCCGCGCGCTGCTGGCCGATCCCAAAGCGCCGTGGGACAAGCCCGCAATCACCACGCACAAATTCATGAACCACGCCGTCCGCACCGAGAATTGGCGCTACATCCGCTACGCCAATGGCGACGAGGAACTTTACGACGAGTCGAAAGATCGATACGAATGGACGAATCTGGCGGCGAAGTCGGAATTCGCCAGCACGAAAGCCGAATTGGCGAAGCATTTGCCGAAAGTCAACCACCCGGACATCGGCGGTGCCGAGCGTCCCGCCGCGCGGAAGCCAGGCAACGCCGCCAGAAAACCCGGCGCCAACCGAAAACCCTGAGCACATTGGAGAATCTATGCCCCGCGCTTCGTCTTTGAGAATTCAATTTGAACAGGAGCAAACGGAGAGAACGGAGGCTTGCGAGCCTGGGGCCTTCTCATTACTCCCAACTCAACTCAACCGTACAAACAACTACGTCTCCATTTTCTCGTTCTGTGTTACATCGGTGTTCTCCGGCTGGAAATCGTGGCGCTGCCGTTTGCTTCCGTGCCTCTTGCTTTGCCTCGGTGTGTTCCACACTCCGCCCCAAACGGAGGCCGCCGCGCCCCTCCGCCCCAATGTCCTCTTCATCGCCGTGGATGACATGAACAACGACCTCGGTTGTTACGGACATCCGCTCGTCAAATCGCCGAACATCGACCGGTTAGCGCGGATGGGCGTGAAGTTCGACCGCGCTTATTGCCAGTTCCCGCTGTGCAGTCCGAGCCGTTCCTCGCTCATGACTGGGCTACGGCCGAGCCAGACGCGTGTCTTCAATCTCCAATACCATTTCCGCCAGGGCCTGCCGGACGTGGTAACCCTGTCGCAGTTGTTCAAGAACAGCGGTTACTTCGCGGCGCGCGTGGGCAAGATTTATCACTACGGCAATCCCGGCCAGATCGGCACGAGCGGCCTGGATGATCCGCCTTCGTGGAACGTCGCCATCAATCCGGCCGGACGCGACAAAACCGTGATCGAGACGGACATCCTCAACCACACGCCCAAGCGCGGTCTCGGCAGCGCGATGTGTTATCTTTCCGACGCGGAAGGCCGGGACGATGAACACACCGACGGTTTGGTCGCGCTCGAAACCATCAAGCTTCTCGAAGCCAACAAAGACAAACCGTTCTTCATCGCGGCCGGCTTCTACAAACCGCACACGCCTTATGTTGCGCCAAAGAAGTATTTCGATCTTTACCCGCTCGACTCGATCAACTTGCCCGACATTCCCGTAGTCCAATCCACCGTTCCCAAACCCTCCCTGGCTTCGACCACGCCCTGGCCGTATTTCGGTGTGACAGCAGAGCAGGCGCGCGAGTGCAAGCGCGCCTATTACGGAGCACTCTCGTTTGTGGACGCGCAAATCGGCCGGGTGCTGGAAGCGATGGACCGGTTGAAGCTCTGGGACAACACGATCGTCGTTTTCTGGAGCGACCACGGCTATCACCTCGGCGAGCACGGGCTGTGGATGAAACAAAGTCTGTTCGAGGAATCCGCGCGCGTGCCGCTGATAATCGTGGCGCCCAGCGCGAAGGCCCGTGGGAAAACTTCTCCCCGCGTGGTTGAATTCGTCGATCTGTATCCCACGTTGGCCGATCTGGCGGGACTCACGCCCCCGGCGAACCTCGCTGGCACCAGCCTGCGCCCATTGCTCAACAATCCGAACCGTCGCTGGACTCGCCCGGCCTTCACGCAAGTCCAGCGCGGCCAATTTCCCGGATATTCCGTGCGGACGGAGCGCTGGCGTTACATCGAATGGGATGACGGCTTGAAGGGAAGTCAACTTTACGATCACAAGACCGATCCGCGCGAGCTGAACGACCTCGCGGCCAATCCGAAATACGCGAAGGTGGCCGCCGCAATGAAGGCGCTGGTGAAGAAGAATTGGCCAGTCCGCGTCGAAGGCGGCCGAGCGCCGGGCGCAACGAAGCCTGGCCGGTAGGAGCATCTATGAGAATCGGAATGCGCAGCCAACGTTGGAAGTGCATGCTTTCAATGAACGCCCGTGGGTCCGCCAGGTTTTGGAGTGCGCCAGTCCTCTGGCGCTTTGGATCCGCCGGGCCGCACGAAAAGCGGCAGAAGACTGCCGCAGTCCAAGACGCTCCCGCGCCGCAGCCCGCTCCGTTCCGTTCATGGTCCCAAGGCGCCGTGGGTTTAGGACGCTCCCTTCCCCCTCACCCTGTCCCTCTCCCTGAGGGAGAGGGGATGTGGCATCCCGCGCTTGGAGCAAATTGGCGTGCGCGATTGACCGAAACGCGACAATGGATACTCCCTCTCCCCAGGGAGAGGGCCGGGGTGAGGGGGAAGAGCGCTTGCATCCACCTTGGATGATCGACACTGAAATCAGCGAGGAATCCTGCCTCCGCCCATCGCGGCCCCGGCTTGGTCTCGGGGGGCAAGTTCGTCGCGTGATTGGGAAACTGCTTCTGGCCTGCGGGACCGCCTTGCAACTTTGGGCCGCTCAAACGGTCGTCGCAGCCGACCAACCGCAGGTCGTTGAAATCTGGCCGGGCACAGCTCCTGAAGAACCGGGAACCATCGGCGCCGAAACGATTCGCATGTCGCCTGCACTTGACCGCAAGCAAGTCGAAGTCACCGAACCGACAAAGCTCGTGACCAATGTGACAAACCCGACACTGACGATTTATCGCCCGTCAAAAGACAAGGACACCGGGACCGTCATCCTGATTTGTCCCGGCGGCGGTTACTGGAATCTCTACTGGCAACTGGAAGGCGAAGAAGTCGCGCAATGGCTGAACTCGATCGGCGTGACCGGCGTCATTCTCAAGTATCGCGTGCCGCGCCGCCCGGATGAAATCAAAGGCGAACCGGCGCGGCGTCCGCTCCAGGACGCGCAACGCGCCGTCAGCCTCGTGCGAGGCAAAGCCAAGCAGTGGGGCACCGACCCGGAACGCATCGGCATGATCGGTTTCTCTGCAGGCGGGCATCTCGTGCTGGCGACGGCGACGAGCTTTGACCAACGGACCTACGAGCCGATCGATGACATCGACAAAGTCAGTTGCCGGCCCAACTTCGCGATTCCTGTTTATTCCGGCTACCTCAAGCACAAAGACAAAGATGAAATCGCGCCCGGTTTGCGCATTCCGGAACGGATGCCTCCGATTTTCCTGGTGCACGGCAGCGACGACATTGTCAGCCCGCCGGAGCACAGCGTGTTCATGTATCTCGCGTTGAAGCGCGCCGGCGTCGTGGCCGAGTTGCACGTCTATGCCTCGACCACGCACGACTTCGGCGTCCGCCAGCCGGACCGTCCTTACGCCGCCTGGACCGAAGCCTGCGCCAGATGGATGCGGAATCAGGGATTTCTCGGACCGCCCAGTCGTCAGGATAAGTGAGACGCCCCTTCGCCTACCTTTCGAGGCTTGCGCGCAAGAGCGCAGACCATTCAAAAACTACCTTTGCGGTCTGCCCCACCGCGTATTGAGCCAAACCCCGGCTACCAACAGAAGGCCAAGGAGCACGTATTCCAGATGGCTGATCTTGAAGGGGAGGTTCTGTTCGCCCCAGATCGCTGCGCCGCGCAGTCCTTCGTCCAACACGGCGATCAACAAGACCCCCAGGAAACTTCCCCAAAGCGAACCCGCGCCGCCTTGCACGCGCGTCCCGCCCAGCACGACCGCCACGATCACGTGCAGTTCCAATCCGGTCAGGGAACTCGCGCTGACGGAGCTGTTCCGCGCCGTAAAGCAAAGCGCGGCCAGGAACGCCAGCACGCCCATCGCGCCGTAAACCTCGCAAAGCCGCCGCGTCACCGCGATCCCCGCATACCGCGCCGCCACGCGATTGCCGCCGAGCATGAGGATTTCACGCCGCCACCGCGAGCGCTCGAACAAGCTGCCGCCCGCGAGAAAAACGAGCGCTGTGAGAACCAATGCGCCGGAGAATTGTCCGAGCCATTCGTAGCCCGGCACCGAGACGAACGGCGCTTTCTCCAAATCGCCCATCACCACGAAGCACATTCCCCGGTAGAGGATCATGGTGCCCAGCGTCGCGATGATGGGCGGGATGTTCAGGGTCGCAATCAACACGCCGTTCGTTACGCCCAGCGTCAGCGCCAGCGCGAAGCCGGCCGGCACGGCGGTCCACCAGAATCCCGGCCCGGACGGGAAAGAAGCCATCACGCAGGCGACCAGCGCCACCATCGAGCCGGCCGACAGATCGATGCCCGCGGTCATGAGCACCAACGTCATCCCGGCGGCGAGCAACATGACCGGCGCGGACTGGGCCACGAGATCTCCGAAATAATTCTGGAAATAGCCAAGCCAACCGCCGAGCGAATCGATCTTCGGCGCGCTGATCCAAGTGAAGAGGGCGATCTCCGCGACCAACAGGCATGGCAAGACCAAACGTTTCATTCGGATCAACCACTAATGAACACTAATGGACACTAATCCGGGTTCGATGTGGACCGATCGTGGGTTTCGTTTGCAAAGCGATCTCAAAGTGCCGGTCCCATCAGTGTGCATTAGTGTGAATGAGTGGTTAAAAGAACTTTCAGCAAAACCCACCGATTTAACGATTTAACATTTTTAACAGTTTAACGACTCTTGCTCGCACCCCCGTTTCACGCGAGTTCCTCCAGCAACTTCTCTTTGCGATGCAACCCGCAATCCAGCCCGATCACCGCCACGATGATCGATCCCGTGATCAGTTCCTGGAAGTACGGACTGACCCCGGCGTAAATGAGAAGTTCGAGGATCAAATACAGAAAAACGGCGCCGAGCACCGTCCCGGCGTAACTGCCTTCGCCGCCAAAAATATTGGCGCCGCCAAGGACAACGGCGCCGATCACCTGGAGTTCAAAGCCCAACGCCATTCGCGCCGGCTCGATCGCTTGGACGCGCGTGGTGAAAATCAAGGCGGCCAGTCCGAGAAAAACCCCGCCCAGGCAGAATGCGTTTTGCAGCACAGCCCCGGGGTTCACGCCCAGCAACCGGCAGGCTTCCTCCGAATTTCCCAAAGCGAGCCAGCGCCGGGGGGATTTGGCGAAGAGTTCCCAGACGGCCGCGAAAACCAGCGCCCCAATCAGAATCCAGCCCGCGTAGGATTTTCCCGGCCCATGATAGCGCTCGTCCGGCACGGAGATGTTGCCGCTGAAGCCCGGCACACCCAGGTCCGCAATGACAAGCGCCAGGCCGCGATAGAAGGCCAGTCCAGCCAGCGTGACAATGATTGCCGGAATCTTGAGCAGACGGACCAGATACCCATTGGCCATCGACAGACCCCACGCGGTCGCCACACAAGCTGCAAAGCAAACCGAGGGAGCCGCGCCGTGTGAAACGAGAATGCCAAACACCGCGCCGGCCACGACAATGACCGAAGCCACGGAGAGATCGATGGCCCCGGCAAAAATGATGCCGGTCATGCCCAATCCCGCAATGGCGACGGGCGCGACGTTGGGGCCCATCCTCCACAAGACCTGGCGGAACGACCCGCCTTCCTTCATGAAGAGCCAGATCGCGAGCAAGAGCAGAACGTTCCCCACCGCCAAAAAGCTGAGCCGCTGAACCAGGGACCGCGAGTACCGTTCCTTCATCGTGTCATTCCCTTGAGGATTCCCTCCCTCCGCGTGGCTTCCCTCCGAAATCGTCAACGCGCAATGTTGGTCTTGTCTTCCTATGAGTCCAGGCTATCCGGAGGTTCCGTTCCCCCTCACCCTGTCCCTCTCCCCAAGGAGAGGGAATGCTGTCTGCCGCCCCGGGGCAATTCGGAGCCGTGCCACTTTGCTCAACGCTGCCACGGGTTCTCCCTCTCCCCAAGGGAGAGGGGCGGGGTGAGGGGGAATGGGGCAACGCGATACCTGCGACGCAGCCGTTGCTAGCGGCGAAGACCGGTTCAGTGCGGCGACGTATCGAAGCCCGCAATTCGCAGTAAGGTGTTTTCATGATACCGCTCCGTTTTCTTGCATCGAGCTGAAGCGGTTTGACTGTGAAGAGAAACGGAGGATCCCCGATGCCGCCAGAATTACGTTCTCCTGAGTCAGACGCGCCCCGCTTAGTTCAGCGGCCATCTCACCGCGGTGCATGACCAGCACGCGGTCGCTCATGCCGAGCACTTCCGGCAAATCACTGGAGATCAGCAGGACGGCGTTGCCCTGGCCGGCGAGGCGGTCGATCAGCGCGTGAATCTCGGCTTTCGCAGCCACGTCCACTCCGCGCGTCGGTTCGTCGAGGACAATCACCGACGGTGCGCGCTCCAGCCAGCGCGCGAGGAGCGTCTTCTGTTGATTTCCCCCGCTGAGGGTGCCGACCTCCTGAGTCTGGCTCTGGCTTCGAATCGCAAAACGCTCCAACGCCTGGCGGACGCGGTTGGTCTCCGCGGTCCGATCAATCAACCCCAAGCGCGCCATTATCTCGGTGAAGCCGATGCTGATGGAGTCTTGCACCGAATGATCGAGCACCAGCCCCTGGCGCTTGCGTTCCTCCGGCAGATAGACGAGTCCAGCGCGCAAAGCCTGGTGAGGCGTGGAAGGATTCCACGGGTTGCCGCAAAGCCGCATCGCGCCGCGCTCGATGGGATACAGGCCGTAAATGGCGCGCGCCAACTCCGAGCGCCCCGCGCCCACCAACCCTGCCAGTCCGACGATTTCACCGGCGCGGACCTTGAAAGTGATTTGCTGGAACAGGCCGGCGCGACTCACATCGTCCAACTCCAGCAACGGCGTTCCGAACTGGCCGGTCCGTGTGTGAGGATAGATTTGCGCCAGCGCGCGGCCCACCATGTCGCTCACGAGCTGGTTCAGATTAGTTTCGGCCGTCCGGTAAGCCGCGACCAGTTCGCCGTCGCGCAGCACGGCGACGCGGTCCGTCAGTTGGAGGATTTCATCCAGGCGATGCGAGACATAGAGGATCGCCACGCCTTCACCGCGGAGCCGTTTCAGGTGCTCGAACAGGCGTTGCACTTCCGGTTCGCTCAGGCTCGCGGTGGGTTCATCCAGGATGAACAGCCGCGCGCGCCGGGAAAGCGCGTGCGCAATGGCGATTTCCTGCCGGAGCGCGGCGCTCAGTTCGTGGAAAAATGCGCGCGGAGAAATATCGAGATCGAAGCGGCAAAGCTGGGTTTGCGCCTCGGCATGCAGCGCGCGCCAATTGACGCCGCCCCACCAATGCCTGGGCCAGCGCTCGCCCATGAGCAGGTTCTCGGTGACGGACAGTTGGCCGAAGTAGGCGAGTTCCTGATGAATCGTCGCGATCCCGCCTTCCAGCGCGGCGCGGGGCGAATCGAAGCGAACCGGGGCGCCGTTCCAAAGAATCGCGCCGCGGTCCGGAGCGTGAACGCCGCTGAGAATTTTTATGAGAGTCGATTTGCCCGCGCCGTTCTCGCCGATCAATCCCAGCACTTCGCCGGAGGAAATCTCAAGCTGGATCGGCTTCAACGCGGGCACGCCGGCGAACGCTTTCGCCACGGAGTCGAGTTTCAACAGCGGCCCGGACACGCGGGGAAACTAACGAAGTCGCCGGGAAGGGTCGATAGGAAAGCCTCGGCGAACGGATAACGGTGGCTTGGAAAAGTGAATTCATCGCCTGGCCGCGCGGGGCTCGGCGGCGCGATGCGGCGCTGGTCGTCAACAGTCACAATCATGGCCGACTCATAGCTCGCACATCGCTCTTGGTCAAATCCCTCACCGTTAGCCCGCTCACCACGCCTGATATTCTATGCCGAAAAGTTTGTAACACTCTTGGATGCCAGCCAGTTCCTTCTTCACCCGTTCGCTGGCGTTCGGCAAGACCACCGGCGTTGGCGCCGCCAACGCGGCCAGTTGCTTGATGTCAAAAGCTTCCAGCAATCCAAAGCAAAACAACTCCGGCTTTTCGTTCACCGCCCAGTTCTGTTCGAGGACCTCTTTCAAACTGCCGAGCGCGCCATGGAGTTCCACACCGTCGATCACTTGCGCCTCCAACGCCGCAACCGCGAGCGCAGCCAGACTGCAGCGCGCGCCCACGGCGACAATCGCCACGGGACCGCTCTGGTGCACGGCTTGCGACCAGCGCGCAATCGCGGTCAACTGGCTGACCTGAATGCCCAGCGGACGCTCGCCCACCGCGGCGACAAACAATGCGTAAAGATAATCGCGGCTCTTGATCTTGGATTCGCCCACGTAGAACGGATCGACGGCCAGCACGCGATTGCCCAGGGCGAGCAATCGGTTGACTTGATCCAGCGCGTTGGTGCGCCCGCCGTCGGCGATCAAAATCGTGGTGGCCTTCGGTTCGCCGCGCGTCAGTTCGGCGACGGGTACCGTCCAAAGACCGGCGAGCTTCACGCGCCAGAATGCGGCTTTGACGCCGTTGGTTTCGTCTTCGCCCACGCGCTCGGCTTGCGCCGTGTAATTGCGGGTGCGGACGATCTGGTGGAGCACGGGACGCCGCGCTTGTTGCCACCGTTTCGCCGCGGTCGGATCCGAGGGCAAGGCCGCTTCGCGAGGCAAGGACTTGCTCAAGTCCAGGGCCAGCGAATGAAAGTCCGCGTTGTCCGCCGGCAGTTCGACGAGCAGTTGTTCCTTCGTTTTCACTTCGCTCTCGGACGGGATTTCCTTCCAGCTCTCCTCGGATTTCCGCGCGAAGAAATGTTCTTCCACCATGCGATAGAACTGCTCGCGGTTTTCCTTTTCGAAATTGTGCGTGCCGGGGTCGTAATTGACATGAGATCGCAGGCGGCTTTCCTGGCCGAACAATTTGTAAATCGGCGCGGCGGCTTCCAGAAGCGGCGGCAAGGCGTGGCCCGCCGCGAAACAGCAATCGTCCTTGGCGTTGTAAGTGAGCAAAGCCGGCCGGGGCGCCAGCATCGCGGTCAGATGCGCGTAATCCGCGACGCTCGCCATGTCGGATGGGGTTTGCTCCGAGTCGCCAAGGTCGGACAAATGTCGCACGCGCGTCAGGAAGCTGGAATACCCCGCCACGGGATTGGCGAGTTTGACGCGAGTGTCGAGGGCGCTGAGGTAAATCGTTTGCCATCCGCCGCCCGAAAGCCCGGACACGGCCACGCGTTCGGGATCGGCGTTCTCAAGCGCCAACAAAACGTCCAGACCGCGGGTCATCGCCAGATAAAACGGCGCCAGACCGCTCGTGCCGCAAAGATCGAGCTGGTTCATGCGGTAGTGCTCGGACATTTGCCCGCGCAACTGGCCCATCCCGAACCATTCGGGATTCAGCACGAGCAACCCGCGTTTCGCGAGGTTGATGCAGCGGATTTGTTTGTAGGGCGCGGCTTTGCCATTTGGGTCGTGCCCGTTTACGTTTAGAGCCACGGGCACCTTGCCGGAAAGATTCTCGGGCACGTAAAGCACGGCGGGCAACCACAGGCCGGGCAACGCTTCATAGCGCAGCTTGCGGAGGCGATAGCCCGGACCGCCGTCGATGGTGTCCAGCCATTTCACCTTTGTCTTTGCGCTGCGCCACGCCGCGGCCTGTCCTCGAAAGACGACTTGATCGAGCATCTGGGACCGAAATTGATCGGCGAGCCTTTGCCAGTCAGTGGCGTTTCTGGCCGCCGGCATGCGCGGGATGCGGCTCTCCAGGAAGTCCTGGACTTCAGCGAGTGACAGGTTGGGGCCGATGATCTCGCGTTTGAGGAACTGGAGCACCGGGCTGGGGTTGTTGGAAGCGGCGGGGCCGTCGGTTTTCCTGGGGGATTCTTGCGCAGGCGGACTCGATCCAGCCGTCAGCCGGACAATGGTCAGTGCAAACACAGCCACGGAAGCGACGCCTCCAGGCTTCCGCAGAGAGATGTGGGTCAAGAATGCTTTCATGGACGGCGAATATATGTCCCTTTCTTAGCATGAACGACGAAAGCGAGGCACTGTAAATCCAGGCGACCAGTCGGTGAATCATTGATCCGCGAGCTATGCCAAGAATCGGCGCTCATCAAGCGGCCCTCGACCGCAGGATTCTCTGCGCTCTCTGTTATCTTGTGGCCACAAACAAAAGCCACCGAGATCACAAAGAACACAGGGTAAGCCTGTCTTTCTGGGCACTATGGCGGCAATGCAGACCTGGTTTGCCTTTCCCGTTTTACGCGTTTATTCGCGTCCATGCGCGGTTAGAGAGTTTTGCCTTGGATTACGTGTGGATTTGGATGGCAACCCCGGACCGCTTGCGCCAATCCTCCGCATTTGCCTTGGCGCGATCACTCTTTCGATTCTGTCCCGGTGAGGTAGAATCACGCGTGATGACGAAAGGCACCAGCGGCAAGGCTATTGAATTGCGCGGTGTGGCGACTCTTCCCATCCACGAACCCAACCCTTCACCCATCCCAAGAGGGGAATTGGAAACTGGCGCGACGAACGAAGCTCCCCTCCAGGGAGGGGCCGGGTGTGGGTTCGTCGGTCGTAGGCATGGTTCGAGAACCAAGAGGGCTTTCCATGAACCTGGCAACAATCGACGACCCTATGGAGTGCGGAGGCAAGCGCAGCGCGACTCCGCTTTGTTTTCGAGACCGCAAGCCGCGGCCCACGCAAAAGCGCCGTCGCCGCTGCGCTCTGCCGGCGCACTCCATAGAGTTGGGGGTGGGTTCAAAGGCCGTGAGCAGCGCGTTTTGGGCCAGGGAGCCAAGTGGCGTAAACGCCGCGCCGTTCAGGAGTTCAATGTGCGAATTCATCCGGAGACTTCTCTCCCCGACCCTCCCCTCCCTTTGCAGGGAGGAGAAGGAGAGTTGCGAGCGCGCACGTCGCTTTCGTTCCGGAAATCTCCCGGGCGGCTGTGGCTGGCCATTCTGCTGGGTTTCCGGGCTTCGGCCGCGCTGGCCTTCAACCTCGACGGGCAAACGGACATCGTCTGGCAAAATCGGGCGACGGGCCAGACCACAGTCTGGTTTATGAACCTGCTGGCGTTCGCGGACAATGGCTGGGTCACCAACGATCTCGGCGCCGGCTGGCAAGCCGTGGCCACGGCCGATTTCAACCGCGACGGACATATGGATCTGCTCTGGCGCTCGCCAGCCACAGGCGAAAACCAAATCTGGCTCCTGCGCGGAACCAATCGGCTGGCCCGCCATTCGCTTTCCGTCGGAGCAACCAATTTTTATGTGGTCGGCACGGGAGATTTCAACGCGGACGGTTACGCGGACATCTTATGGCGCGATCAGGATCAGGACTTCACTGCTGTCTGGTTTCTAAACGGGACGAACTGGACCGGACAGGTGGGGCGCATCGAGAAGAACGGCGATCCAGCCTGGCGCGCCGTGGCGACGGGCGACTGCAACAATGACGGCTATGCCGACATTTACTGGCGTCACAGCACCACAGGCAAAAACGCGATCTGGGTCATGCGCGGCACGAAGGTGGAGCGCATCGACGAAATCCGCCCGGAACCGGACCTTGGATTCCAACTGGCCGCCACCGGCCAGTTCAATCCGCTTGGGCACACAGACCTGCTCTGGCGCCACACCAACGGCCAGAACGCCCTCTGGCTCATGCGCGGGACAAATTACCTTTCCACGGTTGCGTTGCCGGCCGAGACAAACCGAAACTGGACGATCGTCGGCGTCGGCGGTTACACGAACGGAATGATGCTGACTGCGGCTGCCGATGCCGCGTCGCGCCGCATCACCCTGGCGTGGCAGTATGGTCAGGCGGATCTGCCGGCGATTCGAAGGCGAGTTTTGGGCGAGACAAGCTGGACGACCCAGGCCGTGAACTACGCCCCCTTTCGGTTCACCAACTCAAATCTGGAATTAGGGAAGCGATACGAGTTCGACGTGGGTGGACAGTATTTGCTGGCCGGCTTGAACGCCGCGCCGGTCGAACAACGCGGCAAGATTCTGCTCATCGTGGAGCATGCCGCAGCCAAAGCGCTGGCGAGAGAACTCGAGACGTTTCAGGCGGACCTGGCGGGCGACGGCTGGAGCGTGATTTGGACGAACGTGCCACGGCACGACGACCGCGTTTGGCGAGCCAATACGAATGCCATTGCGTCCATCAAATCGTTTGTCACGAATTGCTATGCCGCCGACCCGGCTGCGCTCAAATCAATTCTCCTCGTGGGGCACGTTCCGATCCCTTATTCCGGGTTTCACAATCCGGACGGCCACGGCGGCCGGACGCTCCCTGCCGATGGGTATTACGGAGACGTGGACGGAATCTTCACGGATGCGCGGGTCAACTACACGAGCGGCGTGTCCGGCGTGCCAGAGTCCCGTCACGATAATCTGGTCGGTGACGGAAAATTCGACCAGTATCGTTACCCGCCCAATTCAAACGGCGAGGCGCGACTCGAACTGGCCGTGGGCCGAATTGATTTTGCCAAGCTTCCCGCCTTCAAATCGCAGTCGGAAATCGATCTGCTGCGACGCTACTTAGACAAGAATCATCGCTATCGCCACAAACGGCTCGTCCTTCCCGAACGCATCACGGCGGGGACCTTTTTCCCGACGGCGCTGAACTGGGAGGCTTACGCGCAGGCTGCAAAATTGGGCAGCCGGATGTTCGGCTCGACCCCGCAGAGCGTGGTGGATGGGGACCCGTTTCTCCAGGGTCATTCGTCGGTCTGGGGAATTCTGTGCGGGTACGGTTTACCCTACGGCATTCGCGGCCAGCCGAGTGCTTACCATGAGACCGCGCACATGGCCGATCCGGCGAAAGCGCCGCGGCTTCTCTTTGCCAGTCTGTTCGCGTCGTACTGCGTGGATTTCGATTATGCCGACAATTTCATGCGGGCTTTTCTCGGCGCGCCGGACGCAGGGCTGGTTGTGACCTGGTTCCGGCCCGTGTCCGTTGAAAATGTGCCGCTGGCTTTCGAAACGCTGGGATTGGGCGAGACCGTCGGCTCAGGTTTTCTCCGCATGATCAACGACAACCCGGCCCGGTCGGCGCACATGACTTATCTGGCGTTGCTGGGCGATCCCACGCTTCGCCTGCAAATTCTGGCGCCGCCATCGGCGGTGGTCGCGCGAGGGAGCAAAAAAGTGGACTTGAGTTGGACGACCTCGCCGGAGCCGGGGGCGCAATACTTCGTCTATCGATCCACCAACCAGCGGGAGGGTCCCTGGAAGAAACTGACGACCGCTCCGCTGGCAGTGGCCCGGTTCGCAGACGAGGCGGCTCCGGACGGTCCGAAGCTTTACCAGGTGCGCGCGCTGAAATTGATTGAGACCGGCAGCGGCACGTACACGAACCTGAGCCAGGGCGCTTTCAGCCGATCGGGCGGCGAGTGAACTTGAATCGAAGTTTGCGACAAGGGCGCAAGAAACGGCTCTGAGTGGGACAAACCCTATCGAGGCGCGGAAGTCCGATCGACGATCCACCGCCAATCCACGTCCGTCCGGGAAACAGCCGTTCGCAGAGAAGGAGACCGTCGGTCGCGACCTTGTTGCCGAAACCGACGGCGCAGATTTATCCGACGCGGAATGAGATGCGCGCGATCAGGTCGCTCCCGAAGCCGTGTTGCAGTTGCTCCAGGATTTCCTTGCGGCGATAGCGGACGATTTCACTTAGCCAGACGCTGTGATCGACGGTCACGAACAGCGTGCCGTTGCGCAGGCCCGTGGGCTGGGCGTGAGCGACGATGTTGGGATCGATCAGGTGATTCCACACCCGCAAGATTTCCGCCTCGGTCCGGCGGCGGTCCAGTCCCATCGACTTGAGGACGCCGGGCATGACGCTGCCGATGGGTCTTGCGCTCGGCGTGGCGGCTTTCTCCAATTCGCCCAGGTCAATCCCGCGCCACTCAGCCAGCACTCTCCGATGGGCGTTTTTGGAGTCGGAGAGACGGTGGCAACCTTTCTTCTTCGGGGCAGATTCCGAAGCCTGTTTTCGGCTGCGAGTTTTCGGCATGCGAGCGCCTTCCATCGCGTGAAATCCTGGGCGATTCAATTGATTAACCTGCTTCCTCGGCCGCGCGTTGTTCGTCGAGGACGAGCACGCCGTGCGCGGGGAGATCGACGTTGCCGGTCAGCGTTTTGCCGGTGAGGAAATCGTGCATCGGCTTGACGAGTTGGATGCGCACGGGGCTGTGCTGGTGGTTGAGCAGGAAATAGAGCCGGGTGTCGTCCTTTTGCCGCAGGCTGACTTCGATGCTTTCCGGCACTTTCAGCAGCGGCGAAAGATTGCACATCTGCCGGAGCCAGACGACCAAATCCTGATAGAACGGCTGGTGGCTCATCGTGCCGATGTAAACCGCCGTGCCGAGGCCGAACGTGTGCATCGTCATCGCGGGCCGTCCGGCATAAAAATCCTTCGCGTAGTTGGCGAGGATCTGGCATTCGCGCGGCTCGATCAAATCGCACCACAACCGCGCGGGGTGCAAATGGCTGGTCGGGAACGCGCCTTTGAAATTCAAATGGTTGTCCTCGCCCGGCGGGATCGGGTCGAATTCCATGACTTCCATCCCGAACAGATCGGTCAGGTCGTGCGGGTAACCGGTATCCGGCGCGATGCAATGTTCATCGACCAACCCGGTGTTGAACGTGGCGACGAGCGTGCCGCCGTTCTGGACGTACAGTTTCAGCAAATCCGCTTCGCCTCCAGCCAGCAAGTGCAGTGACGGCGCGATGACGAGTTTGTATCGGGACAAGTCCTCGGTCGGGCGCGCTAAATCGACCGCGATATTCCGGTCGTGCAGAGCGTTGTAGAAAAGCTGGACGTGATCGCGGAGCGCGAAATGCTTGTTCGGCTGCATCGGTTCCTGAAGCAGCCATGCGTTGTCGTGGCTGTAGAGGATGCACGCTTCCGCCACCACGCGGCTCCCCCTCAGGATCGGCGCCAGGCGTTTGAGTTCCTCGCCGATCTGGCAGATTTCTTTGTAAGCGCGGCTGCGCGGCTGGCCATCGTGGCTCAGAACGCCGCCGTAGAATTTCTCCGAGCCAATGCGCGGCTGGCGCCAGAAGAAATAGAGAATGCCGCTCGCGCCGCGCGAGATCATCTGGTAGGTGAAGAGCCTCACGACGCCGGGCCGCACCAGCGAGTTAACGTCCTGCCAGTTGACCTGCGCGGCCTTTTGCTCGATGACCCAGAATCCCGAATCGCCGTCCGGCGTGCGCACATCGGTTTTCTTCAGCGATCGGAGCATGTCGATTTCGCAGGCATTTTCGGCGGACCTCGCTTTGACCGCGGCATTACTGACAAACGAGACAAAATCAACCGCCGCCGCCATGTCGAAGTGATCGAATCTCCGGTCCAGACCGCGCAGGTTAGTGGTGACGGGAATCTTGGGCGTCAGTTCGCGGAGCAAATCGGCCTGCATTTTCACGAACGCGGCGCAAGTGTCGCTGGAGAATCGCCGCCAGTCCGTGACGAGAGCGGGATTGTGCACGGTTGGTGCGCGCATGGGCATGGGGACTTCGTTCCAATCGCTGACGATCTGTCCCCAGAAGCGCATTCCCATCAGGTCGTTCAAGCGCTCGATGGTTTCATATTTGGCCTTGAGCCAGGCGATCCAATCCCGGCGGGATTCCTCGTTGAAGGAGGATTCCGTGTCATGGCCGCCGATGCCGTTGTCGATCTGCCAGGCGATGAGCTGAGAATGGTCCCCCAGGGAGGTGGCCATGGCGCGGACGATGCGTTTGCTGTAATCCCAGTAGATGTCACTGTTCATGCAGTAGGCGCGCCGGGTGCCGGGGTGACGCCGCAAACCGCGTTCGTCGAGGGGAAGGATTTCGGGATGTTTTTTCGAGAGCCAGATCGGCGGTGCGGCCGACGGCGTGCCAAGCACGACCTTGATTCCAGCTTTTCCCACGACGTCCATCGCGCGCTTCAGCCAGCCGAAGTCATACTGTCCATCGTTGGGCTCGCAAAGACCCCAGGAAAACTCGCCCATCCGGACCACATTGATGCCGGCGGCGAACATGAGCTGGGCATCCTGCTCCCAACGGGATTCGGGATTCTCCGGGGTGCCGGCGTAGGGATAGACCCAGTGTTCGGGGTAATAATCGGCTCCAAAGTACATAGGCTTTGTTTGGATGGATGTATTGTCACTTTAGGTTCGGGGGCGAAATCCGCAATTCGAAACTGGCGGTCCGCATCCACGTGGAATTCAAGGAAAGTCTTCTTAACCGTGGATTGCGCGTGGTTCAAGCGTCGGCACTGCCGCGGCGGCAGCAAATCTGCGCGCCTCGTGAAACTCAAATTGATGCGCGGTGTTTGAAATGGAATGAGTCGAAGAGGGGCGCGCCAAGGAAGACGGTTTCTTTGCATTTGATCGGCTGCAAAATGGGCCTAGACTTCAAGCTCGTTGCTCCGCTCGGATCGGTTCTGGCATGAGATTGAGCCTTTTCACAAGTCTGTTGCTCGCGGGCGCGCCGGTTTTTTCCTGCGCCGCCCAGGGCATTCGCGCGGTCACGCGGCCCACGCTGATGACTCCGGCGTCGGGAATCTTTTTTCAAGTGCCGCTCGCTGCGGGCGCCCCGGCGCCAGCGTCCGTCCCGCAGGTGGTCTGGCCCGTTGCGCTGGCGCCCGCGCCTTCGGGGCCGCCCATCGCGACCAAGGAAGAGGTGGCGCGCAATACGCTCTCTTTCCAAGAGAAGCGCGCGGCAGCCGGGGCCGCTCACGCGCAGTATGACCTGGGGGTTCGCTATCAGAAAGGGGATGGCGTAGATAGAGACCTGAAGCTGGCCAGGAAATGGCTTGCCGCGGCGGCGATGAATGGCCACAGCCTGGCCTCGAAAAAACTCGAGGAACTGGAGAAGAAATCGGATTGAGTCAAACGATATGAAAGCTGTTCGGAAAAACAATTTTGAGCGGCTGAAGCGAGCGAGCCTGGTTTTGTGTTTCGGGTCGGCGCTCTGGCTGGCCGGCTGCAGCGGCGGCAACGTCGAGCAACAGCGCGCCCAGCAGTCCCAGCAACTGGCGCAACTTCGCGAAGAGAACAAGGAAGTCCAAAAGTTACGCGTGGAGAACAAGGAACTCCCGAGGCTCCGGAAGGACAATGCCGAGATTCCCCAACTGCGGGGACAGGCCGACGAGATCGAAAAGCTGCGCAAGGACAACGATCGCATCAAAAACGAAATCGCCGACTTGGGCAAAGCGCGCCGCCAAAGCCAGCAAGCTGCGCTGCAGGCTCAGCAAGCTCAACAAGCGGCTGCCGCCCTGGCGCAAGCCCGCGGCGCCCTCCAATCCGGAGCCACCAACGCGTTTGATCCGAATATTCCGCAGGAAGGCGATGAACTTTATGTCGATCCGAAGTTCCTGGCGAAAATCCTGCCTGAGTTCGACTGGTCGAAGCTGCAGCGAAAAGAGCCGGTCAACGTCAAGGGATTGCTCGAACAGCAAGGGATCGTCCTGACCAACTACCAGCAATTGATAGAGCTGGGCATTACGAATTACTCCGTCCGACACGCGCCAAAGCAGATCGCGCCCGCCGCAGCGCCTGTGCCGCCGTAAGCATCTTCTCGGAAGCCCGCCGCCTCTGACGTTTTGGGGCCTCGATCAAGGAGCGCGGACAGCCCTGTCCGCGAGTCGTCCGCAGATGCAAGCAGCGCGCAGACAAGGCTGTCTGCGCTCCGGGAATCGTCGCAGCTTGCGACGATTGCGAATCCCTTTTTTGCGCCTTTTGCGCTTTTTTGCGGCCAACAGAACCAAAATGAGAACTACGGAGCGTGGATCAGACACGGGAATGCCGCCTCCCCAATGCCTCGCCCGTGGTTGCCGAACTCCTGAAACTGTGGCTCATTCTGACTTCGATGAACTTCATCACACCCGACGAACTCTCCGAAATCCTGGCGGGCACGCCGGAATTGAAGGAAGCCTATTTGGTCGGCGGCTGTGTGCGGGACTGGCTGCTAGGCATCCCGAACAAGGATTTCGACATCGAGGTGTTCGGTATCGGCTACGACGGATTGGTCAACGCGCTTTCGCGCTGGGGGAAGACGGATTTGGTGGGAAAATCGTTCGGCGTCGTGAAGCTGACCACGCGAGGAGGTTCGACATTTGATTTCAGCATTCCCCGCCGCGACTCCAAGGTCGCGCCCGGACACAAAGGTTTTGGGATTTCTTTCGATCCGTCGATTACGTTGAAGGACGCCGCGGCGCGCCGAGATTTCACGATCAACGCGCTCATGTTCGATCCGAGGCGGCAGCGAGTGCTCGATTTTTTCGGCGGCGAAGCGGACTTGAAGAACCGGATTCTGCGCCACACCAGCGAAGCCTTCGCCGAGGATCCGCTGCGCGTGTTGCGCGGTATGCAATTCGCCTCGCGGTTCGCTCTGACCTCAGCGCCAGAGACGGTGGCGCTCTGCCGCAGGATGAAAGGAAGCTACGGCGAACTGGCGGCGGAACGCGTGCGCGAGGAATGGTTCAAATGGGCCGGCCAGAGCGCCCTGCCCTCGGCGGGCTTGAATTTTCTGGTGGCGACCGAATGGATCGAGCATTTCCCGGAATTGAATGCTTTGCGCGGCGTGCCGCAAGAACCGGACTGGCATCCGGAAGGCGATGTGTTCGTTCACACATGCCACTGCTGCGATGCGCTGGTCCATTTGCCGGGCTGGCAGCGAGCGGATGCGGAATCGAAGATCGTGTTCATGCTCGCGGTCCTGGCGCATGACTTCGGAAAGCCCTCCACCACGATGCGCGTGCGCAAGGATGGGCGAATCCGCATCGTGTCGCCGGGTCACGAGGAAGCCGGCGGGCCGCTCGCCGAGCAATTCCTCCAACGAATCAATGCGCCGCAGGCGATTCGCGATCGCGTGCTGCCGCTCGTGGTCAACCACCTCGCGCATCTGCAGACGATCACGGATCGGTCCGTGCGCAGGCTCGCCAAACGGCTCGAACCCGAATCCATCGACAATCTGTGTTTGATCGTCACGGCGGACGCGATGGGCCGGCCTCCGAAACCGCCGGCTGTTCCGGAAGGCGTGCTTGATTTGCAGGCCAAAGCCGCCGCGCTGAAGGTTCAGACGCACGCGCCGAAGCCGATCCTGATGGGCCGGCACCTGATCGAGCTCGGTTTGAAACCAGGGCCGGCACTGGGATCCATCGTCAAGCAGGCGTACGAGGCGCAACTGGAAGGGAAGTTCGATGATTTGCCCCAGGCCTTGGTGTGGCTCGGACGAGAGCAGACGATTCCGTTGCCGGACGGCGTGCGTGCGAAACTCGGCGACGCTGATTATGAGTAGGAGTTCGACCACTCATTCACACTAATAAACACTAATCAGGGCGGTTGGCTCCGCCATTCGATCCTTCGGAAGAGCACTCGAAGCTCGGTCCAGTAGTGTTCATCAGTGTGAATGAGTGGTTAGGAAACTTTCGTCAGCCTGGGGTCAATCCGCGTTGGCCTTGCCCACCTGTTCCGCCCAGAACGCTTCCGCCTTTTCGTGATACGCCAGGACTTCGGCGCGCTGGGACGCGTCATCCAGTTTGATCCGCTCCTGGCGCTCGCGCACCCAATCCAGGAAGAATTGAGCCGAGGCGCGGCTGATGCGGCGTTTGGCCCCGCCAATCTCCACGTAGAACGGCGCGGTCGAGGCGAAACGAAACGTGTTCGTGGTATCGGCCAGCGCGCGGACCAGGAACCAGCCGCTCTCGTTGAATTTCAGTTTGCCCAGCGACCCGGTTCTCCTCCATTCCTCGAACGGAATCCGTTTCTCCACTCGCCCGTTCTTGACGATGTCCAGAAAGGAAACGGGATCGCGCGCAGTCAACGCGGCCTTGATCTCAATATTCACTTCTTTCCCCTTGCGTGCGGAGAAAACCGTGCCGGGAAGTTTGCCGTTGGCCCGGCACCGAAGCAGCGGGCCATTCGACACAAACGACCGGCCTGCGCGCAAGCCTTCCCACCATTTGTCGTAATCGAGTTTCTTGCCCAGATAAACATAGACGCGGTTGTAGCCGACCGGATTGGGCAGCACGCCGGACGCGCTGCCGGCCGACGGCGGGATGCGGAGTCCGCAGTTCAGGATCTGGTAATAAATCTCTTGCGTCCAAAAGCCGTTCCCGCGCGGCGGCGGCAATCGTTGAGCGTCTCTCGGCTTGCCCCAGGCTTCGGACACATACATCTGGTCGCGGCACATATGGTTGTTCGCCAGGCCGATCGAATCCGCCTGCCCGCTCGCCAGCCACGTCGACACATCCCACCAAAACGGCTTTTCGATATCGACCCAGGCGCCGGTTTGCCGGCGTGCTTGCTCCAGAAATCGCATCGGCGACGGATACTCGCGCTGCGCCCGCGTGATCGGCAGCGGTTGCTTCAGGTTGAAGAAAAGCAGCGCGCCGCCTTCGCGTTCATCCTCACCGCCCATTACTTCATAGAATCGATTCTCGCCAAAGCGCACGCGGAATTTCTCGGGCGGACGATTCGTGGCCCACAGATTCCGGTTGTTCCACCAGGTAATCACGGGTGCCACGTGCAAATCCTCGGCGGCCATCAGCAATTCGATGTCCTGGACGGGTCGGTGCACGTGGAGTTCGCCCGACCACCAGCCTTCGCCTGCGAGGTCAGCCAGGCGTTTCAACTGGAATCCCCAATCCGATTCGGTCCGCGCGCGAACCTGAAGCGTGCCCGTGGCCACGCTGTATTCCGGCCCGCGCTCGATCTCGCACGAGTAATTCCCCACGGGCAATTCCAGGCGCACCTTTCCCGGACAGACAAAATGATCGCGAAAGAAAGGCAACTCAGGCGCGCGAACAGGCTTCCCGCCCGAGTCTTTCAAGTGGACACGACAAGGGAGCTGCTTCCCACTCCCGCGCTCCGTCACCGTAATCGTCACGGGAGCGCTTTGTTGCGCGTGAAGCGGCGCAATGGCGAAGCTCCAAATCCAGAGTGCCAGGCAGACGGCTCGCAGCAAATTCGTTGGCCGATTCCTCGAGAAAAGTTCTGAAGCGCACATAGATTCTCATCCATTCAACTCATTTAACCTATTGAACCCATTTAACTCATTTGACCTACACCGCTTCACCGCTTCACCGCGTTCAACAACCTCAGCGCCGCATCGACGAGCATTTCGCCCGAACCAGCGGCGCACCTGGCGCTGACGACTTCGTAATTCCCCTGCGGATAGGCTTCCCGGTTTGGGATGTAGCCAATGGAGCCATTCGCCAGCTCCGCGATCATCGTGTGCCGAAACGGCGATGCCTTTTTGATGGCCAAGCCAAGCTCCACGAAAATCTCTCCTGGCAAACTCACCCAGGCCAGATCTTCGCCGAGCGCGATCACCTGCACCTCGACTTCCTGCGGTTTGCCTTCGCGCGCGGCAATGTCCAGCACCTTGAAAGCCTGCACCTTCTCCATGAACCCGGAGTTGTCTTTCATGCTGTAGCGTTTGACCGTGGCGCGGGCTTTCTCGATGTCCTCTGGGGCTACTTCTGGCAGAGGCAGCCGGACGATTTCGCTGCGCGCGCGCAACGGTCCCGGCTGCACCCGTTCCAAATGCTTGTAAGCCTGGAAAACCGCCGCGGCCAGAACGGTGCCAATGCGGTGCGCCTCTTGCGGCCCTTTCTGGGCACCGGCCCATTGGACGTCGATATGATTGATGTTCCCGCAAGTGCCGTTGGCAAAAAGAGTCAACATGGCCGCGCTTTTGTAGCCGGCGAGAATTCGCGACAACGCGCCTGGATAATCTGCAGAAAAATATTCGCCGCCAACGGTGTCCGGGTGCATGGCGAAATTCACGTACGTGGCCAGTGGTTCGGGGGGACGTTTCTCGCGCGACGCCTCGAATAAGACCACTCCAACGTCTGGATCGATTGGACCCGCGGCCTTGACGATCTTTGGATTCAGTTTGCCGGGATTCCACCCAACGGTGCCGTCGCTCATGAAAAAGCGGCGATTGAAACTGAGGTGCTCCTCGCGGCCCACCGCGACGGAAGCGCTCGCCGGCTGTAGCTGCGAGGCTGCCAGACGCACGCTCTCCGCGATTCTCCGGGGAAGCTCGTCCGAATAGCGCTGCGAAAGATCGGTGTCACCGCCTTGCGAGGATTCGCGTGTGCCGCGCCGGGCCAGCACCGGACCGGTGTGGGCGTGTGTGGCGCTGATCATGACGTGGTCGCCGCGCAACGTCGTTGTTTGTTCGATTTCGCGGCGAGCGGCTTCGACCATGGAACGCGTCGTTGAGATCAAGTCCAAACCAACGAGAGCGGCGCGCGCGCCGTCCTGCTCCAGCACGATGGCCTTGGCGAAGAGATCGTCGTTGGTGCCCTGTGCGCCGCGCTCGAAATAATAACCGGCCATGCCGATTCCCACCGGAGGAGTGATGTTGGCCGCCGCGGCGCCCACGCGAAGTTCTCCCGCCGAGGCCGCGAGCAATCCTGTGGAAAAAAGGCTGAGAAGCACGGTTTGGAGGACGTTGAGTTTCATATGTGGTTGCAGGAGATTAAGCGCAACTCCAACCCGCACACCATGTTTTTGAGGGCAAACAAAGTAGGGCAGACATCCGGCCTGCCCCGGGAGTTTGGACAATTTGTTTGTCCCGGAGGGACCGAGGACATTAGCCGGCGCCAGCGAGCGAACGCAAGCGCGGCGCCTGGATATCCCGTTAAGTCATTGCGCCCAGGAGGGGCGCGGGATTCCCAGGGCCCGACGGCCTCTGCGAAACGTGCCTTCCGCCGCCTTTCCAGGGCTTGGTGCGGATTGAGACGCGTGACCGGACGCCGCATTTCCGGGACGCAATGGAACGCGTCCTTACCACTGCTTGAGCACGAAGTAGCCGAATCCCCACACAACGAGGAGAATGCCGATGACCGCCAGCGCGAGACTCGTGGAGACGATTCCAGCTCCAGTGATCAGCAGGCCAAAAAAAGTGATGGCAAATTGTACTACGTCCCAGGAACTGCGTGGCCGATCTTCAAATCTGTCGTTCATGTCAATTCGATGCTTCAGCGTTGTTGTTGTGACGTGGACTTTACAGCTTCAACGTCGCCGGCGCAAACGAGAAACGCCCCGGGTGTCCGAACGGGCGCATCCATGAGTTAGTGATTGGCGTTGGCGTAGCGGAGAGCTGGGCCTCACGCCAGCCCAGACCCGCGCCAAAGGCAAGCCCTTTGGGCTCCTCCGTTTCTTAGGCCGCTTTCTGCGACTCCGCCGCCGCTGAGCTAGATGTCAGATTCTCAAACATCCTTCCCCATTGGCCTACCGGTTTCCCTGCTGGGGCATTTCAATGTTCCTGTGGTTTTGGAGGCCGCGCGCCCGTTGGGTAAGGGCTTCGAATGCCGCGTGCGGCTGCCGGACGGCACCCTAGACGAGGCGGTCCTCTCCGAGCAGGAAGCCGCTGCACTGGCAGGATCTGCCCCGGCTTCCGAAAGCAAGACGCCACTCGTCAGCGCCGAGAAACCTCCCCCAGACCCATTAACTCCCCGAAACTCCTTCAGACCTACGAACGCCAGCTTTGCACCTACGCGCACATCCTCGAAAAGCGCTATGGCAAACGCCTCGAACGCCTGCTGCTCTACTGGACGGCTGAGGCGCGCAAGGCCGATGCGCTCATGCAGTTCCTTACAAGCCGGAGTTGGTGGACGAGGCAGCCAGAGAGTTCGACGGCGTTGTGGACAAAATCAAAGCGAAGGATTTCCGCATCGTGACCGTGCCCGAAAAGGCCATCTGCAAAGAGTGTGACATGTGCTCATTTTGTGCGAGCGAAGGCGTCTTCCAGAGCCTGGAGTAAGCCCGCGGCCCGGAGCGCGGACGCCCTCGTCCGCAGCAGTTCGCAGCTCCCATGTTCAGCCGCTTCGGGGCGCTCGGAGAAATCGGCGCTGCTGCGGACGAGGACGTCGGCGCTCCGAACGCTTGCGCGCTCGCCTCATCCGCAGTTCAATCCCTCGTCATGAGCCAGCCTGACCAACTGCGCGGACACGGCCCACCGCACAATCCCGGCGTGCGCGAATAGGTCGCTGGCAAACGCCGCTGGTCTTCACCGCGAGACCGGGAAGCCGCCAAGCTGGGATTCCGTGGCTGGCACGAACGCGGTTATCTGCCGCACCGCGATGAGCCCGGCCTTACACAGTTTGTCACCTTCCGCCTGGCCGATGCTTTCCCGGCCGCACTGCGTTCGGAGTGGGCTGCCATGCTGGAAATCGAGGACGACCGCGAGCGGCGCAAGCAACTCGAGGCCTATCTCGACAAGGGACGGGGCGCCTGCCACCTGCGCCGGGAGGAATGTCGCCCGCGTTGTGGAAGACTCGCTCCGCCTTTTTCATGGCAAGCGCTACGACTTGCGCTCGTGGGTCGTGATGCCCAACCACGTCCACGCGCTGTTCAAAGTGGACACTACGCCCATGTCGCGGATTGCCGAAGGCTGGAGTCATGCACCGCACGGGAAGCAAACCGACTCCTGGGCCGCCGTGGACAGTTCTAGGAAGAGGATTACTGGGACACTTACATGCGTGACACGGAGCACGAATTGAAAAGTCGTCGCTACATCGAGAACAACCCGGTTAAGGCCCGCCTGGTGCGCGACCCGAAGGACTGGCCCTGGAGCAGCGCACGGTTTCGCGACGAATATGGCGATCTGCGCCTGTAATGGCGCGCCGACGTCCTCGTCCGCAGCAGCGCAGGCTTGCTCGCGACGCGGAAAACAGGCGAACTAGAGGGCGACGGCAGAACACAGCGAACATGAGCGAGACGAAGGCTGCAGAGGCCAACGAGCAAACGGCCGCCGGAAACGCTGCGGGCCAGGAGGCCCGCGGTCCGGAGCGCGGGCCTCCTGGCCCGCAGCAGCCGAACGGCATGTTGCGCGTGACTCGGACGGAACTGGTCTGGCCGGGGAAAATACAACGAGGACGGGACGCGGAAGGAAGCGCCCCGCGTGAGCCTGCCGTTCCAGGTCATCGAGGCCATCAACCAGAGCCGGGCCACGCGCGAGGCGGCAAAGACAGAGACGCCTTCCCTGTTCGACCACTACCACGGCAAAGAGGGTGACACGTTCGAGCAAGGCTGGAAGAACAAGCTCATCTGGGGCGACAACCTGCTCGTCATGGGGTCGCTGCTCGAAAAGTTCGCCGGCAAAATCGACCTCATCTACATCGACCCGCCGTTTGCGACAGGCAGCGGACTTCTGGTTTACAACTCGAGTTGGTGACGGCGAGTTGGAACTTACAAAAGAGCAATCTGTAATCGAAGAGAAAGCTTACCGCGATATTTGGGGTCGCGGCGCGGAATCCTACCTCGCGATGTTGTCTGACAGGCTTCAGCCTATCAGGGAGCTTCTGTAACCACGCGGCTGTCTCTACGTGCATCTCGATTGGCACTACGTTCACGCAGTTAGGCACGTTTTGGACGAAGTTTTCGGCGGCTGCTCGAAATTGAGGGCTGCAAGCCGCTCGAGATTCTCAACCTCTGAAAATACGAGCGGCAATACCGGCAGGGCGTCACCGGCAACAGGACTGCCACGGGTTTGCGCTTGGCCGGGCGATGAATCTCGGCTAGTTTGGATTGCGATGAATTGGACAGAGACCATTCAGCGCTGGCGGCAGATGACCGCCGAGACACGCGAGCGGATTCGCTGGGAGCGGATTCCGCGACAGGTCGCGTTGTCGATGGCCTTCGAGCGGGAACCGGTTGAGTTGTCATGGCTCCAGACCCTACACCACCAGGTGGCGCCACCCGCTACATCCAAACAAGCCGCGGGCTCCTGAGCGGCAGCGGAGAGCATTACGGCGTGCTCGTGGAGGGCAAGCCGCGGGCGGGGACGCCCGCGGTCCGAAGCGCGCTTCTCGAACGACGTGTTCCCTCATGGAGGTTGAATTCTGAACCGACCAAATATTCTATATGAAAACAATACAAGTGCAGTTGCCCGATACGTTGCTTCTCCATCCTCGGAACAGCGTGGCGGACCTGGAGTAACGCAGCCAGTTTCTGCTGGCGCTGAAGTTCTTCGAGCTGGGCGAACTCAGCTCCGGGCAAGCCGCGCAGATGTGCGGCATGAACCGGGCGGCGTTCCTCACCGAAGCCAGCCGGACTGGAGTGCCGGTCGCAGACCTCCCGATGGAGGAGATGAACGACGAATTCGCCAGGATACGATTGAATGAAGGAGGGGTTGGTGAAGCTACCCAATGCTGACCAAGCCCAAGTCGAGCGTGCGAAGGTTGAGGACTACTTACTGGACCCGGCTCATCCGGACGGGTGGGGAAAGGCTCGGTTTTTCTCTAGCGTCGGGTTTCAGCTGCAGGATTGGCAGGTTCTGGCAAGTGCATTGCGCAAGGTGGCGCTGGAGTCCACAGTTTGCGAGAGCACGGAATCCCGCCACGGCAGAGAGTACGTGCTGGACGGAACCATCGCGACACCGAGCGGACGGAGCGTCGTGGTCCGGACCATCTGGGTCATTAGTGCAGGCGCCGAGGCGCCGAGACTGGTCTCGGCTTACCCAAGAGACACGGGAGATTAAGTATGATTAAAGAACATGAACGAGTAGTACTGACGACAACGGTCCCTGCCCACCGGCTTGAGGCCGGCGACGTTGGGACGGTAGTTCACATCTACAACGATGGCCAGGCGTACGAAGTGGAATTCACCACGTTGGATGGCCGGACAGCGGCAGTCGTGACGCTCGAAGCCGCGCAGGTGCGGCCTGTTGGGCGAAGCGAGATCACGCACTCGCGTGGACTGGCCGCACGATAGGAGTCGCACGGCTATGGCCGCAAGCGTCATCGCCTACGACAAGGACCTGCCGGAAATTCCGGGCCGATGCCCGTGGTTAAAGCCAGATTGCTCGCATGAATCTCTACGAGCGAAAGCGAGCTCAGGAGGAATTCCGCATCACGAAACAGATTTGCGTCGCCACCGAGGCGGCGGGCAAAGGCATCAATCTTCAGTTTTGCCGCCTCATGATTAACTATGACTTGCCCTGGAACCCGACGCGCTTGGAGCAACGCCCTGGCGGCATCCACCGCATCGGCCAGGAACGCGATGTCCACGTCTTCAACTTTGTCGCCGCCGAGTCTGAGGAAGGTCAGGAAATCGTCGAAGGCAAAATCCTCGCGCGCCTGCTCCACAAGCTGGAGCACCACCCTCCATCAAGTGCACGATCACCAGGAGTGCCAGCGTCGGCAATACGAGTTGAAAGCTCGCGCAGGAATTGGGTTTCAAATAAGTCGGGGTCATTGGTGATGACCTCGGCGTCGTCGGAACTGGGCAGTCGCGAGCGTCCCGGCTTTGGTCTGATTACTGGCCGCGGTGTGCGAAGGCCGAGTCTGTCGCCCTTTCGGGGCTTATCTCCGTCAGGGGCGTCTCACCCCCGGCTCACGCCGTGGGCTATTATCTGCCGCCACTCCGTGGCTTGGGGCAAGACACGTCCCCGTTTCCAAAAAATATCCGTTCTCACCGCATCGATTCGGGGCTACAAACACCGTAACAACGGGCGTTCCATGAAGCTGTCGAGTCGGGTCATCCTCATCACAGGTGGCGGCCGCGCCATCGGCCAGCGAATCGCACTGCGCGCGGCTCAGGAAGGCGCGGACGTCGCAGTGATTGGCCCGGATCAGGCGGAACTCGACCGCACGACCGGGGAAATGCGCAAGCTGGGCTGCCGCTCTTTCTCGGCCGTGGCCGATGTTTCTTCCGAGCGCGAAGTGATAGCCTCCGTGGAAAGGATTCGAGCATTGCTGGGCCGCATCGACGTCCTGGTGAACAACGCCGGCATCATCGGGCCAACAAAGCCCGTGACCGCAATCGATCGCTCGGAATGGGAAGCTGTGATGGCGGTCAACTTGACTGGCGCGTTCTTGTGCGCCAAAGCCGTTGCGCCCTTCATGATCGAACAGCGCGCCGGCAAAATCATCAACATCTCCTCCATCGCCGGCAAACAGGCCTATCCGCTGCGGGCACCCTACGCCGTTTCCAAATGGGGCCTGATCGGGTTGACGCTCACACTCGCCAAAGAATTGGGTCCTTACAATATTCAGGTCAATGCCGTGTGCCCCGGCCCGGTGGAAGGCGAACGAATGCGGACGATCATCAAGAAACGGGCCGCGGAATTGAGCCAATCGCCAGAAGACGTTGAACGAACTTACCTGAACGCGGCCGCGCTCGGCCGCATGGTGCGAGAGGATGACGTGGCGTCAGTCGTAGTTTTTCTGGCGTCCGCAGACGCGGACAACCTCACCGGCCAGGCCATAGATGTAGCCGCCGGGTATGGGCTGTAAAAATCCGCAATCCGCAATCCGCAATCCGAAATCACCATGAGCCTGGAACGACGAAGAAAGCGCGGGGCGAAGTTGATCGAGCAAATGCTGGGCAAAACCGGAGCGCAGGCGACGCGAGCGGCCTGGCGAAAGATTTGCCCGGACTTTGAGAAGTACGTAACGGAGTTTCTGGCCGGTGAAATCTGGACCCGACCAGGTCTGGATCGACGGACCAAGAGTCTGGCCACGATTGCTGCGGTGGCCGCGCTGGGCCGGACTCGCGCGCTGGAGTTGAACATCCGCATGGCGCTTCGCAACGGCGCGACCCGCCGTGAGATCACGGAAACGTTGCTGCACATCGCTTCCTACGCTGGATTCCCCGCCGCCTGGGAAGGGCTGGCCCTGGCCGAGCAAGTCTTCGCCAAAATCGATTCCAGAAAGAGGTCAGCATGAGCGACCTCCTCCAACCGCAGCAAAACGAGGGCGCGGAAAGCCCGGCGCAAACCGGTGTCACGCTCGAATCCGTCGCCCTGGCAATTGCGGAGCATCTGGCCGGACACATTCGCTTGGAGCAAGCAGCCACGCTCCTCTCGCGGTTCATCAGCCGCAATCCGGCCGGCGTTTCAGTCAAGTCCGTCACGGTTCTGGCGCGACTCGTCTATCGGTCCAAGAACTGGGAACAGGCGGCCGAGTTGTGGAACCTCGTTCTTGCCGAAGCTCCGGAGAACGTCGAGGCGCTGGCCGCATTGTCCCATTGCCTGGTTGAACTCAATGACTTCGCTGCTGCAGAGCGCGCCATGGAAGGCGCCTTCGATCTGATCAAAGGTTCGCGACGAAAGCTGGAGATCGAGATCGATGCGATCCTGGAACCGGTTTATCGACGGCTCTTTTTTCACTTCGAAAACTCAGATCATGAAAAGTGCCAGGCCTTGTCCGCGCTGTGTGCTCTGCCGGGAGGTTATGGAGGGACCGTCTGCGCCCGGGACTCTGCCTCTGCGGCCAGGCTGTCGGATGCGCAGATTTTCCAGCGCATCGACGAGGCGTTCGAGCAGTGGCATGCCAGCCCGGCGTATCTTGAAAACGAGCCGGCTCCGACCGCGGGCCTTCCGGAACCGGCGAAGACGAAGATTCTGCTGGTGTTCCGCCAATATTTTTTCGGCGGGTCGAACACGCGCGAGCATGAGCTGACGGTCTTCTTGCGGGAATCGGCGAAAGCGCTGGGCTACCACGTATTCTTTTTTCCCGCGACCGCCTTTCTTCTGGGGGACCGAGTCACTCCGGAGCAGCAATACGAAGCGCTGGACAACTTGCTGCGTGGGCTGATGGCCACGCGGCCTCACGTCGTGATTTTTGACGACCTTTGCGCGCTTCAGGAATGCGCCCCCCACATTGGCCGCGAGGTGTACTGCCAGACGCTCGTCTCCTTGAAAAATCAACTGGGTTTCAAGCTGGTGGCGTATTACCCGGATCCCTGGGTGAAAGCGACGCTCGAAGCCGTGGAGTTTGTGAGCGAGTTCGCCGATTTGGTCTGGCACCAGAACGTGGCTCTGTCCCGGCGTAGCTCCAAAGCGCACGCTGAAAAACTTTTCCCCGCGCCGATCCCGTACCTGAACTCGGTCTTTCAATCCGGAGCTGACGCCAGGACGATCGGGCCAGGCTTTCTGGGCAGCGTTTACTCTTACAATTATCTCCGGGCGTTGTGGTGCACCTTGATTCGGCAACGGCAAATCCCTTGCCAGTTGTTCCTCGCCAGCCACGTGAAGGGCAAATCGCCGGCGGGCGATACGATCGAGGAGTACGGCGCGTTCATGAGCCGGATGCGGATCATGGTCAACTTTTGCGCGCGCACGCCTTCAACGAGGATTATCACGGGCCGGGCCTGGGAATCCATTGCCGCCCGGACTCTCCTGCTGGAAGAAGTGAATGACGAGATCGCTCACTACTTCGTGCCATTCGTGCATTACGTGCCGTTCAAGGACGTCGTCGAACTGGACACTTATCTTCGCTTTTTCGAGCGCCACGCAGGAGTGCGGCAGAGAATCGTTGACGAAGCGTTTACGTGGTTCCAAAGACGCTACTCGAAAGAACGGGTGTGGCGCAATTTGTTGGAAGCGGTCTTCACGGGTCGGGTTCCCCGAATGACTCTGCCTCCACCGCCGCCACTCCGCTTTTGAATTTGACCGTATCGGAAGTTACCGGAATTGCCCTTCTCGGATAATTCTCGGTTGCCCCGCAATCACCGCGTGCGTCGAACGGCACCCTCCGCATTGACTTCGATCTCCTTCGCGCCTTTCGTAACCTCCGCGCTCACGGTCTTTCCCAGGCCACCGCACCCAAATCCCCGT
>Ga0233424_10000288_pt1 | contig 68761 bp, 72 predicted proteins | sample Watercolumn_Towu_FD_181011 | JGI IMG/M metagenome (GOLD analysis project Ga0233424, IMG submission 181011) | Freshwater microbial communities from Lake Towuti, South Sulawesi, Indonesia - Watercolumn_Towuti2014_125_MG | ecosystem: Environmental > Aquatic > Freshwater > Lake | place: Indonesia... | reverse complement strand
TGGATCGACCATTACAACCAGCAGGCGCCGCACAGCGCCTTGGGGATGCAGTCACCGGCGGAGTTCTACGCGGGCTGGAGAGTCAAAAACACAAACCGACCTGTCCAAAATTAAGTGGGGCAGTACAGTTGATGGTGGAGCTGGCAAAGTCGAGTTTGCCCATCGCCGCGTATTCGCTGTCGTCCGGCAGCTTCAACCGCACGGGAATCTTGCTGTCGTCGAGCAGCTTGGCCTTGCCCGAGACGGCGGCCTTGTCCAGCAATAGGGCTTCCTTGTCGGTCACCGTGAAGGTGACGTAGATCGGGTCGATCTTGTCGATCGTCGCCAGGTGCGTCGGCCCGTCCTTGCCGACGAGCCGCCCCTCCGGCACCAGCGCCCGGCCGATGCGTCCGCTTTCTGGCGCCGTGATCCTCGTATAGTCGAGATTGAGCCGGGCGTGCTCGACCATGGCCTGGCCGGCTTGCAGCTCCTCCGCCGCTTCCTTCTCCGCCGCCACGGCCTCGTCATAGTCCTCCCGGCTGATCGCGTTGGCGTCCGCGAGCGGCTTGAGGCGGGCGACTTTCTGCCCGGCGCGGTCGAGGACGACTTCGGACCGGGCCAGCCTGGCCTTGGCCTCGCCGAGCGCGGCGGCGAGCGGGCGCGGGTCGATCTCGAAGAGCAGCGCGCCCTTCTTCACGTCCGTGCCTTCCATGAAGGCGCGGCGCACGAGCAGCCCTTCGACCTGCGTCCGCACTTCCACGCTGCGGAAGGCGACGACGCGCCCGACGAAATCCTCCTCGATGGGAATGTCTTTGACGATGGCCGGCACGACGGTGACTTCCGGCAGGCCGGCCGGCGGAGGCTGGAGGTCGTCCTGGCAGCCGGCGACGAGCAGGGCGAACAGGCCGGCGCAGGCAAGCGGCATCCCCTGCGCGCGGCGTGGGCGGACGGGTGCACGACGGTACGTCATCGGTCGGGGCTGTATCCGTCGCGGTGCGCGACCACCTTATCCTCCCAATGGACCGGCTTGCCGCTCTGGCCAGGCAGGCTGTCCACGCTGGTGACGGTGGTGAGGGTCATGGGGGTGAAGAGGCCCCCGGTTTCGTATGCGGTCTCCGTGTAAAACCTGGTCGTCACCAGGCCGGTGGGGCCGTAGAAAACATCCAAATTGTGCTGGACGTCGGGCGTGCCGAGTCCATGGAAGAAGAGCCCGTAGAAGGGGACCGGAATGTATTCCCAGATATTGATGATCGAGGAGGAGCGGCGGTAGGACCAGCGCTCAAAGGTCGCGCCGGACAGGTCGATCACTCGTTTGCTGTCCGGCTCGCCCAGCAAGGCGATCACTTGTTCCCTGGTCGTCTCCCCCGCCTTGATCTGGGTCATCGCCTCCCGATCGGCCAGGCCCGCGTTGCCGAACGAGACGCAGCCGCCCAGCAGCAGCCAGCACAAGCCGAGACTCAACCGTTGGCCGTTCATCTGTCGTCTCCTCTCGCTGAGGCAACGCCGTCGCCATCCGAGGCTCGGTAGTCTACCGGAGAATGTCCGCTTTAGCCAGCTCCTTGACCGGACCAAGCCGGATCGTCGCAGCGCGTGCAGTTCAACTCGGTCCCGAGGCGACCGGCCCGGCCCTCTTGCGTCAGCACCCAGGGCCTGACGCTCCAGGGCGGTTGGTGCCGCACGTGCTGCCCGTGGCCGCAGGAAAGATCGGCCACCCAATCCCCCTGCTCGTCCCGGTGGAAGTCCTGTATCGTGCGTATCATGATGGCCCGACGATCACAGCAGGAACGGAATCAGCCGCTTGGTGCCGGCCTGGTAGGCGGGATAGTCGGCGAAACGTCGGGCGAGGAGCGTTTCCTCGTAGGTCAGTTTGACCCAGAGGATCAGAGCCAGGACCAGCCAGACGATCAGGCGCAGCGGAGACGCGTGCCCCAGCACGAGGCCCAATGTGAGCAGCAACAGCGCCGTATACATGGGATGCCGGACATACCGGTAGGGTCCCTCTGTCACCAGCGAGGCGCCGGCTCGGACATCCGGAAAGGCGTTGAGCGTGCGGAGCGGCATGGTCGCAAAGGCCCAGCCCCCCAGTCCCAGGCCCAGCGCCGCCAACGCCCGCCCCGCAAGGCCGGCCGGCAGCAGGGGGCCCGTGACGAGGAGGAGGCCCAGGCACCCGAACTGCATGCCGACCAGCAGGAAAGATGTGAGCCGGTTCGCGTCCTGCGCCATATGAGTCGCCCCTGCAACGGTCCCGCTCCAAACCGGGTCCATCCTACCACCATATCGGCGCTCGGTTGAACCGGCGGCTCTTTTGCGAAGTATCGTAAGCTGAGCCGCCCCTTCGATCACACGGGGGCGGAGAGGTTTTTTGCCGCTCCTCACCGGCGGGTTTGTCGCCATTGCGTCTCGGCGGTCGCCGCAAAAGCCGTCTCGAATCGGGGCAAAGGCTTGACAGGCAAGCTCGGAAAGCCTAGCCTGCAGCCTGAATTCTACGCAACCCAGATCCATCATGAGGGCCCCCACGATACCATGAGGCACCGATGAGGCGAGGAAGGACGCAGGCCCCGCTCGCCTTCTGGCTGGCGGCCGGCCTGCTCGCCGGTTGCGCGTTGGAACAGGCCTCGAAGGACTATACGATCAGCCGGATCGACGAAGCCGTGGCCCGGTACAAGACCGAGTCCGCCAAGGTCAAACTCGGCGATTCGCGGGACAAGGTCCTGGCGCTGCTAGAGCCCACGCAGTTCGAATTGGAAAGCAACGAGATCAAGGCCCCGGTGGCCCTGGAGGGCGACATCGGCACAACGGGTGACCGCGTGGTCGTCGTGCACTTCTTCCGGTCGGCGCGCCACGCCGACGAGGCGCCCGACGCCAGGGGGTTGCCGCCGGACGACGACTTCACGCCGTACATTTTTACGGACGATGTGCTCACGGGGGTGGGCTGGGCGTCGCTGCTCAGCCTGCGGGTCAGGAAGCCGGCCGAGCAGGCTCCGAAAAAAGGCAACCCCTGCGACATGCTGGGCCCGCTGGCGGGCTGTTTCTAGCCCGCCGATCGAGGGCTGCCGGCCGTACGGCCTGGCACGGAGGAATCGCTTTATTCATGCGGCAAGGAGAAAGATGATGAGACATGGGCAGGCGCTGTCGGTAGCCCTGACGCTCGCCGTGGCCACCGCCGGGTGCGTCGCCACGGAAACGTACGAGCTTGCGCTGCAGGAGTCCGAGCAAGTCCGCGTGGACCTGGACCGTGAACAGGCCCAGATGAAGGCCCTGGAGCAGCAGATCAAAAGCATGGAAGAGCAGACCAACCAGCTGCGCGACGAAGCCAAGCTGGCCCAGGCGGAAGTGCAGCGGCTGCGCGAGAGCGGCGGCAAGGAACGGTCCGGCATCGACGGGCGCATCACGGAACTCGATCACGAGCTCAAGGAGCTGGCGGCGCAGAACAAGGGGCTGCAGGGCCAGACGCACGATCTCAAGAAGCGCAACGCGTCGCTCGAGGCCATGGTCGCCAAGTCGCAAGCCAGCCTGAAGGAGCAACAGCGAGTCGCGTCCGCGCTGGGCGGCCCCGGCTCAAGCTCCCGCCCCGGCGGCCCCGCATCGGGAACCGAGGGGGGCCCGCAAGCCAAGCAGCTCGGCGCCGCGCCGGGCCAGGCGCCGCCCCCGGGCGGAGCCGCTCCGGCCGCACCTCAAACGGCCAAGACGCAGGAGGCGCAGGGGGGCCCGCAAGCCGCTCCGGGGAAAACGGCCGAGCCGGTGCCCACCCAGGAAGAGCTGGGCCTGCTCGCCGCGATCAGGCACTGGCTCTCGACCATTTGGCACTGGATCTTCTGATCGGGGGCCATGGGCGAACACCTCATCCACGCGGGGATCTTTCCGTGCGTCGCCGGCCTCTCCTACTATGCCGGCTGCCGGGGCTGGCTGGGGAAGTGGTGACGGCCGGCCAAGCCTGATTCCGATGCTCCTCCGCCGGCGCTGCACCGACCTGCGCGAGACCCGGTCCTTGCGGTGATGTCCTCCCGTCGCGCCCTGCTCCTCTTCTGCGCCGCCTTCTTCGCGTCGGCCGGTCAGGCCGGCGCGCAATGGGCTCTTGACACGGAGGCCAACCTCTTCTACACGGACGACGTGTCCCTCTTCTCCGCCTCCCGCCGGCTGGCCCTGATGGAAGACCCGACCCAGCCGGCCGTGGACGTGACCGGCCAGGGGTCGGACATGGTCGTCGAGCCCCAGGCGGAACTCAAGCGCACCTTCTCCTCGTCGTTCGGGCGCACGGAGCTGTCGGTGAAAGCCCAGGGCTTTGTCTTTGCCACCAACCCCATCTACAATCACGGGACCTTCCGCTTCGAGATCGAGCAGGACCTGACCCGTTCCCTGATGCTGCGGGTGAACTACTACTACGCACCCGATCTGTTTCTGGCCCGCAACACCCAACGGTCGACCGGCGTCAAGGCGGACGAACGGGTCTCCACTCGCATCTATAGCGCCCATTTGGAAGGCCGCCCGACCGAGGATCTGACCTTGCGGCTGTTGACCCGCTACGGAAGTCGCGACTACAACGCGGCGTTTTCGAATCGCGACACCACGCTCTGGACCGTCGGCCCGCACGTCGAATGGGCCGCCGCCCGCTGGCTGGACGTGACCGCCGGCTACCATTACGAACGGGGTCTGGCCGACGGGCGCAACCAACCCCAGTCCAAGGACGACGTTTCCTACATCAACCACTACCTGGCGCTCGGGCTGATGATCAAACCGATGGAGGACCACGCGATCTTTCTCGGCGCGGACTACGAGCACAACATCTTCACCAGCACGATCGTGGGCGACGAGCGGCGCGGCGAGAAGGAAGACATCTATCAATGGGAGCTCGAATACCGGCGGACCCTCGGCCCGCGCGCGGTCTTCACGGCAGGATTCCAGCGCTCCGTGCGGGTGTCCAATATCCCGGCGCGCTCCGTGCCGGACAACAATACCTGGCTGGGGCTGGAATACAAGTTTTAGCGGGGACGGAACGGCTTACGAACGGGGTTGATGCTTCTCGGCGAGACGTCTGGCCATGCGGGAGTGCATGGGCTCCTGCAACATGGCCTCGACGGAGGCATCGTCCTTGAGGCGCACGGCTTTCACCGGCTCGATGCCGAAGTGCCGGCAGACGTTCGCGGCGAGGCTGAAACAGAGGGAGAACTTGCCCGGTAGGGTCAGGGTGTAATGGCCCCGGTCGATGATGTGGTAGAGGTAGTTCCGGATGAAGGACGACGAGGAGACCTCGGTCTTGTAGCCGAAGAACAAATCGGTGCTCCTGGCGTCGAACTCGCCGAACACTTTCTTGGCCATCGCCAGCATGTTGGCCCGCACCTTGTCCTGCACCTCCGGGCTCGTGTGCCGGGCGTCGTGATAGACCGCGTTCCCGATCAACGAATATTCCAGGCCGTTGATGCGGTGGCAGATGTGGTTGATCGTCTGGTCCATGTGGGGCGACATCCGCACGAAGTTGAGATCGGTCAGGGCGGGATAGACGACGAGGAGCGGGCTGATGAAGACCTTGGTGTTCGCTTCGAACGCCGTCGTGTCCTTGCCGGTCGCCAGAATCGTATGGCGCGCGGCGATCCGGGTGGGCTGCTCGCCCCCGTCCAGCTTGACTGTCACCGACCCCTGGTCCAGACTCTGCACCCGGGCCTGGGTCTTCACCTCCCCGCCCGAGGCCAGGAACGACCGGAGCAGGTCCGTGGCGATGAGACGCGTGTTCATCGCCCGGTCGCGGGACTTGAGCGCGAAGGCCACGTGGTCCAGGTTGAGCCCCAGGGCGCTGCTGTGCATCACGTACTTGAGGGGCTTCGACCCGAAGCCCAACTGGTGGCTGAGGCTGCGCGAAGCATCCAGGGTCTCGAACCAGGACATGCGCTGCTTGGCCCGCCGCAGCGCCACGGCCCAGGGCAGCTTCCAGGCCCAGCTCACGCCCTGCGTGCTCGTATAGACGTAGAAGTTGGTCCGGTTGGAGAACCACCCGTCGCGGCTCGTCGTGGAGATATGCTTGTCCACGCGCAGGTTCATCTGGGGAAACCCGCCGTAGTAGTCCACTAGGTCGTCCAGGTTCCCGACCATCGTGCGGCAGAAGAAGTTGTTCGGCAACGCCGTGTAGAGGGCGCCGGTGTGGAACCAGCCCTGCTGCTCGGCCGAGGCTTCTGAGCAGAGGAGCTGGTTCTTTTCAAGTAGGACGACCGAGGCGCCGGATCGCTGGAGCAACTCGGCGATCGCCAGCCCGGCGATGCCGCCGCCGACCACCGCGAAGTCCTTGATCGCTCCCCCGCTCGCCATCGTCGCTCCGCTCAGGACAGGTGCTTGACCAGCATCTCCGCCACATAGGCCGCGTCCTCGTCGCTCATGCCGGAGGTCAGCGGTGGGCAGAGGTGGTTCGGGCACCAGCGTTCCGCTCCGGGATAGACCCGCCCGGCGCAGACCCCTTCGAACACCGGCTGCTTGTGGCAGGGCAGATCGTAGACCCCGCCGCCGCAGATGACCCCCGCCTCGTTCAGGCGCTTTTTCAGGTCCTCCGTCGTCCGGCCTTCCGGCACGTGGACGATGAGCTTGTACTGGCTGGCTGCGTCCATGTGTGTCGTCGAGACGTAGGACAGGCCGGCCTTGTCCAGGGCCTTGGCGATGATGGCGTAGCAGGCCTGCCGCCGCGCGAGCATCTGAGGGAGCTTCTTCAGCTGGATCAGGCCGAGCAGCGCGCCCGGCTCCGTGATGCGGGCGCTGTTGCCGAAATCGTGGTGGAGGTTGCCGTAGTTCATCCCGCGCTTGCCCTGGTTGCGGAACGACCGGGCCAGATAGTCTTCCTCGTCGCTGTTGGTCGTGATCATCCCGCCCTCGCAGGTCGTCATGACCTTCGTGGGAAAGAAGGAAAAGGCGGCGCCGTCCGCCAGGTTCCCCGACATGACGCCCGCGAGCTTGGACCCGTGCGCATGGGCCGAGTCTTCCAGCACGAAGAGCCCCTGCTGGCGGCAGTCGGCCACCACCTGCGTGAACTCCGGCGACACGACGCCGCCGATGTGCACCCACATGACGCCGGCGACCGGCTTCTTGCTCGAGGTCTGGTGGCGCGCGATTGTCTCCCGGACCATGGCCAGCGAGGGGGCGAAGGTCTGCTTGTCCATGTCCAAATAGACCGCCTCGCCGCCCGCGCGGATGATCGCCGCGACCGTGGCGAAATTCGTGTTCGTCGGGACGAGCACGGCCTTGCCGGCGACCTGCTTGATCCGCAGCAGAAACTCCAGCGCCGTCGAGCCGCTGTTGCACGAGATCGCGTGCTTCACGCCGATGAACTCGGCGAAGGCCTTCTCGAACTGCGTCGTCTGCTCGCCCAGGATCAGCGTCGCGGACCGCATGATCTTTGCGGAGCCTTCGGCGTAGGCCGCAATGTCGGCCTCGGTCATGTCGAAATAAAACGGTTTCACTTGCCGCATGCGCGATCTCTCCTTGTGGCGGTTGCTTGTCTCCCCGTCAGGGATGCGTCGTGGCTTCCCCGCTCACCGATACCAACACGACCCCCACGATCACGAGTACGATCCCGGCCCAGCGCACCGGCGACACCACTTCCTGCAGGATCGTCACGGCGAGAATCGCCGCGAAGACGTATTCGATCGCCGTGAAGGGCACGGCCACCGTGACGTCCGCCCAGGAGAGGGAGGCGATCAGGAGGAAATAAAAAACGCCGTTCAAGATGGTGCCGAGGATCACATAGGGGTTGGAGAGGGCTTGGCCGAAATAGGACAGGAGCGCCATCGGCTGATAGGTCTCCAGGGACCCGACGGTCTGCATCCCCTTCTTGATCAGGACTTGTCCGCCAGCCGTGGCGGCGGAGGCCACGATCATGGCAATAATCACTCGTAACATGGTGAGTCTCCTCGTCAGCGTGGATTCACACGAACGCTTCGATGCACCGACAGGCCGGGACGCGGCGGTCATGAGCGCGCCTCCCGCGGGACCAACCGCCCGTTGCGGGTCAGGACGAATTCCGCGCCCCGCCAGATCACGGTCCGCTGCGTGAACGCGAGCGCCCAGGACACCAGGCCGATCACGTCGCGCAGGGGCAGGAGCCACAGGCTGCGGAGCCCCTCCCGGTCCCCGATCCGGCCGAGGATGAGGGCGGTCGTCACGAGCCGGATCGCGACGGCGCCGCCCAGAACGGCCAGGCCGACCGGATCCATGAACCGCAGAAGCGCATAGAGCAGCGCAAAGGGGACGGACCGGGTCAGCACGGTGGCGGCAAAGCCGCCCGGTTGCGCGAACCGCGTGTTCTGGTCCCAGTAGACCTGGTGGCTCCACCATTGCGCAAGGGACTTCAGGTCCACCGTGGCCTCGATGAAATGGGGCGGCACGGCCATGCGCTTCCCCGACTCCCAGATGCGCCGGCCGATCTCGTAGTCTTCCACCAGGTATTCGGCCAGGCTTTCCAGCCCGCCGATCTTCGCCAGGGTCTCGCGCCGGAGCGTGATGGACTGGCCGTTGCTGTAGTTCGAGGCCCCGGTGGTCAGGGCGAACATGACGCTCGGGATGAAGTCCGCGTTCATGCTCAAGAGCTCCAGCTTTTCGTACCAGCGGTCCGCGTTGACCGCCTTGAACGGCGTGCAGACGCAGCCGACCGCCGGGTCGGCCAGCGGCGCCACGACCGTCTTGAGGTAGTCGGGCCGGACGCGGATGTCGCTGTCGCTGATGACCAGGACCTCGTGCTTTGCCTCGGTCAGCCCGCCGATCAGGTTGTTCACCTTGCCGTTCATGCCCGCCTGGAGATTTTTCACCACCACCGTCACGCGGCCGGCTCCGAACTCCCGTTGCAACTCGTGGAGCAGCGGGATCGCCGGATCATCCGCTCGCTGCGCGGAGAAGACGAGCTGGTAGTCCGGATAGTCCTGCCGGCACATGGTCCGCAGATTGTCCTGGAGGTCCTTCTCCAATCCATAGACCGGTTTGAGGACGGTGACCGGAGGCCATTGCCCGTCCGGAAACCCCGAGCCGGCCGAGGCCGCGCGGGTCCGGCAGAACCAGAGGGCCGCGGGCACGCAGAGGAGCCCGAACAGCGAGCCTCCGACGACCGGAATCAGGCAGAGCCATTGGAGCAGTTCGATCATGGACGTTCGCGCCGGCTATTCGGTGTAGATGATCAGTTCCAGCCCCAGCAGGATGAGCCCCACCGGGACCATGACGAACTTGGGCTTCCAGGCCAGCCGGTCCAGGGTGTCCGCCAGCCAGCCGGCCGCGATGAAGATCGAGGTGAAGGCCATGAGGTTATGTTGCCGGACGATCAGCCCCATGTCCATCCCCGGACTGTGCTCGTGCTCATGATAGAGCAGCGCGATCCCGCCGAAGGCCAGCACTGCGGCCAGCGCGTACCCCGACCAAGGGTTCGGCCGTTCGCGCCGCGCCACGAACATCGTGTAGAGGCCGATGGCCACGGGAATCAGGCAGAGGACCTTGTGCTGGAGCCATTCGCTGGAGCCGGGGCGGTTGTAGCTCTCCATGAACGTGGCGGCCAGCGGCCAGTCGGTCGGGTCCGCGTTCAGAAAAATATGGATGCCCATGAGCAGCCAGATCGCCCCCATGCCTTTGCGCAACGCCCCATGGCGCCGCTGGGTCAGCCGGTCCGCCAGGACCAGCAGGCCCAAGAGCGCGACGATGGTCCCGCAGGACCGGTGCATGAAGAGCGAGTAGGTCTTCTCCTCCTCGCGCGTGACCCCGCCCCGGACAATGGTCGTGGTCTCGTCCACGGGGCCGGTCGCATGCGCCCCGTGGCCCTCATGGCTGGCGCCATGGTCCTGTTCCTGAGCCGCCTGGTGCGCGCTATGGTCCATCGCGGCTGGCTCCGGCTGGGCCAGCGTGCCTGCATGGCTCTCATGCTGGGCCGACGGTTCGTGCACCTCGTGCGTGGCCTGGTCCGCCCAGACGGTCCCATGCCAGCCAGGCATCAAGGCCGGGCCGAACATGGCGGCGATGGCCCAGAGGGCGAAGAGGCCTGGCTGTCGAAGGAGGCGGCGATTCATACGATGGTGCGTCGGTTCCGCGCCGAAAGGGTCGGCCGGACGCTGCCGGGACCGTCTATCGGATTGAGGTGTGAGCAAGCTCGGGGGTCGTGCCGACCGGGCCATTGCAACCGGCTCCCTCCTCCGGGGGCCTGGCCCCCGGTCGGAGAGAAGAACCGGCTGACCGTTACGCGCTGACTTCTTCGGCCCGGGCGAAGCGGTGGCGCTTGGCGCGCGTGGCAAAATAGTCCCTGGCCTCTTCGAGCAGCCGGGCGCGCTCGTGGGAATCGGTGGCCATGACGCGCAGAAACCGCAAAATCACCTTGGGGCGGAAGTAGAAGCGGTCGTAGAACCGCTCGACCATCTCCACCATGTAGCGCCGGTCCAGGCCCGGATACTGGATGCTCGGCAACTGATGCCCGAGTTCATCCGTCATCTCATCGTTATTCAGATACCCGTGCTTGCGCACATAGCTGTCGAATTCGGTCCCGGGATAGGGGTGCGACATGGACACCTGGATGGTCTGCGGATCGAGCAACTTGGCGAACTCGATGGTCTTCTCGATCGTTTCCGGCGTCTCGCCCGGCAGGCCGATCTGGAAGTCCCCGTGCACGACGATCCCGACCTTCTTGACGTCTTTCATGAAGGCGATGGCCTGTTCGGTCGTCGCGCCCTTCTTGATGTTCTTCAGGATCGTGTCGTCGCCGGACTCGAAGCCTACGACCATCAGGCGGCAGCCCGCGTCCTTCATGGCCTGGAGCGTCTCCAGGTCCGTATGCACCCGGGCGTTGCAGGACCAGGTGATCTTCAACGGCTTGAGGGCTTCGCAGACCTCCAGCACATGAGCCTTGGCCCAGGGGAAGGTGTCGTCGTCGAAGAAGATTTCCTTCGCTTCGGGAAACTTCTCGCGCACCCCCTTGACCTCCGCGACCAGGTTGGCCGCGCTGCGCGTCCGCCAAGGATGGCCGCTCATCGTCTGGGGCCAGAGGCAGAAGGTGCAGAGGGCCGGGCAGCCGCGCGAGGCGTAGAAGGACACGTAGGGATGGAGCAAGTACGGGATGTTGTATTTCTTATAGTCCAGGTCCCGCGCGTAAATCTCCGTGGCGAAGGGCAGGGCGTCCAGGTCCTCGATCGCCGGCCGGTCCGGGTTGTGCACGATCTTGCCGTCCTTCCAATAGCTGATCCCGGCAATGGTCTCCAGCTTGTGGCCCCAGGCGAACTCGGCCACCGAGTAATCGAACTCCCGGCGGCAGACGAAATCGAGCGCGCGACAGGCCTTGAGGCTCTCTTCCGTTTGCACCGTGACATGGGGCCCGACCATGGCGATCTTGATGGTCGGCTTGTTGGCCTTCATGCCCTCGGCCAGCTTGGAATCGTTTTTGAAGCCGGCCGTGCTGGTGAAAATCACGACAAACTCGTAGTCCCCGGAAATCTTGATCGTTTCCTCCGGAGAGACGCCCTGGGCCGGCCCATCCAGCAGCCGGCTGTCTTTGATGAGCCCGGCCGGGTAGGCCAGCCAGACCGGGTACCAGAACGAGCGCACTTCGCGCGTGGCCTGGTAACGGGCGCTGGCTCCCCCGTCGAAGCCCTCGAACGAGGGCGGGTTCAGGAGCAGGGTCTTCATGTCTATCGCCTCCTTGTCACAACAATCTATTCGATATTCGTCTGCTATCCGCAGGACAAATTCTTTTGTAGTCCCGTTAACTTATACGTGAATCCTGTTTATATACCCTAAACCGGGCCTGTTTGGGAAGGGAAAAATGAAAGACTCTCTTGTCCTCGTGTAAACGGGCGGCATGGTAATGAATCACCGGGGCGCGCGCAGGAGGAGGACTTGGCCGTTCTAATGACGGGCTCGCGGCTCTCTCTCTTGTCTTCTCACCCCTCTTTGACTACAATGGGCGCGTTTGAGCCGAACCGGAACAGCGAGGAACGAGTGAAGGGACTGAAGTTCGAACGGCTGGCTCACGGCCAATATTACAAGGTGGTGCTGCACATCGGCAGCACCTACGTTCCGGTCGCCGACGAGACGCTGGCCGACCTGAAGTCCCACAGCCTGCCGCCGGCCGAACGGTTCCTGGAGTTGCTGGTCGAGAAAGTCGGCTATTCCTCCTACCTCAAAGAGCAGCTCCGCGCCGAACTCAAGAGCACCGGCGACCCGATCACGCAGGTGACGGTCCTCCAGGGTGTCATCAGGGATCTATAGGCCTGTCATCGAATCACCGCGCCGGCTCCACCAACCGAACCCCTTTCAGCAGTCCCGGACTTCCCAATAACTGCGGCTGCTGATCGTTGTTGTATTCCCGCCTAGCGGTCCGTTCGACTTGCGGTTTGAGGTAGTCGTAGACCTCGGCCAGGTCCACCGAGCCGTCCTTGTTCGCATCCGCTTCGCCACGGAGCCCCTTCAGGAAGCAATAGGTCAGCAGGCCGTGACCTTTCTGGTCATAAGTGCTGGAGACTTGATCGCCTTTGCTCGCCGCCAGGACCACGGTCTTGCCACCGGCCAGGACTGGATTCTCCACCGACAACACCATCGGCCTCATGCCCTTCGCGATCACCGACCGTCCGCCGGCGCCGGAGAAGTAGGAATCCAGCAGGACGATCACTTCTTTGGCCGGCAGCTTACCCAGGTGTTCATAGAGCCGCTTCAGCGGATAGCTGGTTGCGTCCACGAAGGCCGGGTCGCCGTCGTAGGGGACCAGATAGGCATCGCCGGTCTTGGGATTGGGCGCCCCGTGGCCGGAGTAATAGACGAAGACCGTGCCGTCCTTTTCCACCCGATTGGGCAGCCAATGCTCGACGTACTTTTCGATGTCGGTGCGGGTCGCGTTTTCGTTGACCAGCAGTGCGACGTTCTCGTCGGAAAAGCCCATCGTCCTCGTCAAATAGTCCTTCATCGTCTGCGCGTCGCGGGCCGCGAAGTCCGCTTTCGGCAACTTGGTGCGGTACTGTTCGATTCCGACGACGACGGCGTAGCGATTGGGTTTGGCGGCTCTTGCCACGGATGGCACGTCCACGTCGCTGGCCGGAACGGGAGCCGCCGTGGGCGGAGCGGGCGAGGCGGCAACCAGCGGCGCGGTCCCAAGCTTCCCGGCTGCGGCTTGTTGGATCAGCGAAACGATCGCGTCATGGTTTGCATATTGAGCCGCTTCAAGCGGCGTGTGGCCAAACAAGTCCCGGGCCGCTACACAGCAATTGGCGCCCCGTTCCAATAGCAGTTGGACGACGTTCGTCTTGCCAGTCCAAGCAGCCCACCATAATGCGGTGTATCCGAAGTTGGGACTCTTCGCATCGATGTCGGCCCCGCGGTCAAGCAGCAGCTTGACGATTTCCAGGTGGCCCCGTGATGCGGCCGCGGCCAGGGGGGGTAAAATTGTCTTGCCCGGCATTGATGTCGGCCCCATGGTCCAGCAGAACCTTGACGATCTCCGCACGGCCATTGGTGGCGGCCTGTTGCAACGGAGGCCCGAGGAGGCTCGAGCGTTCGTTGACCGGCACCCCCTCTTCCACCAAAGAGCGGACAGCCTGAAGGTCTCCGCGGTTCACCGCATCCTGCAACGGGGTCATGCAGCCGCTTGCGACCAGCGATGCGCTCAACACCGCCAGGCCCGCTACGAGCCGATTCGTTGGGTTCATATATTCTCCAAGGCTGGATGGAACGGTCGCTCGCGGAGGGTCACGACACAGCGGGCAATTGCCTGTGATCAGCCGAAACGACGCCGCCAGCCGTTCCGTGAGTCCGATAAGGCGAGCGGCCAACAATACGATGCCCACCGCGCGCCCTGCGACAACGCATTGTGGCGTGACCGAGCGCGAGTGCCGTTCTTCATCCGGCCCTCTCCGCTCACACGTCCCACGTGTTCCCCTCCCGGAACAGGTCGTTCATGATCTTGCTCTTCTTTTCCGGGTCCTTTTCGTGCTTCAGGGCCAGGGCGTAATTGTCCATCGCCGTCTGTTGCTTGCCCTTCATCAGGTAGACACGGGCGATCCCCAGATAGGCCTTCGCATCCTCCGGATTCGATTTCAGCGCCCGGCCGAAGGATTCCAGCGCTTCGTCCCGCCAGCCCTTGTTCAACCGAATCCAGCCGATCGCCGTCTCCGCCGGGCCGAAATTGGGATTGGCCTTGAGCGCCTCTTCATATTCTATCAGCGCCAAGTCCAGACGCCCCTTGGTTTCGTAGAGCCCGCCGAGCGAAAAATGGACTTCCGCATCGCGGGCGTTGAGGCGGATGGCTTCCTTATACTCCACGATGGCCGCCTCGACCTTGCCCTGTTCCCCCAGGGCACAAGCCAGGTTGGCGTGCGCGACCGCGTCGTCGGGGTTCAGCTTGAGGACCTCGCGATACTGGGGGATGGCCATTTCGATCTGGCCCTGGTCCTGGTAGGCCACCCCGAGGTTGGTCCTGGCCGGAGCGAAGGCCGGGTTCAGCTTGATCGCCTCGCGATAGGCCTTGATCGCCATCTCCGGCCGCCCGGCCCGCTCATGGATCTGCGCGAGGAAGTAATGGGGGTAGGCCGATCGGGGGTTGAGCCGGGCGGCCTCCTTGTACCGGGCGACCGATTCTTCGGATCGTCCTGACTGCGAGAGGAAGAGGCCTCCGACCAAGTGGACGTTCGCCCGGTCGGGATGGTCTTTCAGCAGCGCGTCGACCCAGGTCCGGACCTGTTCGATGTCCTCCGCCGCCTCCAGCGACGCGGCGTGAGTCTTCCAGGCCTCCTTGAACTCGCCGTGGAGGAGGTGAACGACATTCAAGGCAAAATACGGCCGCGGGTCCTTCTGTCCCTTGATTTCCAGCTCCCGCACCCAGGCGGTCGCGTCGGCGCGAATGTCGTCCCAGCTCCCCTTCAGGACGGCTTCGGTAATCCGATGGATGTGCTCGCTCACGCAGTGACTCAATTGTGATAGGGCTTGTTGGAGGCCTTGTGGTCCTTGTGCTTCCCGTGCGCCGGTTCGGTCGACGGCTCGGCCGTTTGCACGTCGACCTGGTAGCGGAAGACCAGTTCGCCCCCGTACCAGCCCTGGATGCCCGTCAACGCGGCCCCGATCACGTTGATGACGACCGGCACGCCCACCGAGCCCCCCGCCGGCAGGTCCCCGCCGTTGCGGACCGCCAGGTTCAGCACCTGGACGACCAGGAGGCCGAGTCCGAAGATCAGATGCGAGGCGGCCGGCCGTCGCGCCTCGGTCTTTTCGCGCATGACGGCCAGGAAGTCCGGCATCCCCGTCGCCGCCGCGCCCAGATGCCCGACGAGGCCGAAGACCAGGGCCAGTAGGCCATCCGGAACCAGAACGGCTCGTGGAGCAGGAGATAGAGCCCGTCGCAGACCAGCGCGGCGCTGTAGAGCCCGATCGGGAGCCCCACCAGCATCGCGTGGATCGGATGCCCGGCGAATTCGAGCCGGCTTTTCATGGCGCTTTCCCGTGCTTCCCCCGTTTATGGGAACACAAGACCGCCCTCGCGCTTCATGCTAGTCCCGTCGGCGGAGAAATTCAAGAAACGGGTTGGGGAGGGCTACCGCGCGAGGCTGTCTTCGACATCGGGCGGCGTCGCCTGGATCCGGTCGGCCAGGAAGGGGTGGCGCTCGGCCAGTTTCTGCTTCATGAGCCAGGCGATCGTGCGGTAGGACCAGTGGCCCTTCACGCCGGAGCGCAGGCGGGAGATGTACTCCACCTCGGCGTAATCCATCTTGAAGAGGCAGCGGACTTTGAAGCCGAACGGAATCGCATAGAGCGCCGCTTCCTGGTTGGATTTGCGCAGCAGTTCGATGTCCGTCTTCACCGCCTCCATCGCCGCCCGGTAGTCGGCCTCCAGGCCCGCCTCGACCAGGGCCGGCGGCACGTCGTAGCCGTGCACGGTGGTGAAGTTCTGCTGGATCTGCTGGCAGCGCCGGTGCCGGTGCATGTCGCGCCAGCCGCCGATGTCCATCAACACGTCGAACAGGAACGCATATCCGCTGCGGAATTCCTTGATCAGCTCGTCGTGTTGGCCCCGCTTATGGAACGCGATTTCGATCGTCTCCTGCTTTTGTTTCTCCGTCCAGCCCCGGACCAACGCCAGGATCTGCCGATACGGCGCCTGCCCGCCCCGATACAGCAGGGTCGCGGCCAGTTCGTCCAGCGGATGGTGCGGTTCGATCAGGTCCACCGGCTCTGTCCGGGTCCAGGACGCAGGCTGATCGAGCCCGGCCGCTTTGAGCACCTCCCGCGCATGGCGGCCCAGATCCTGGTAGACCTCGGCCTGATAGGCGCTGGGTTGGGCATAGCGGGCCAGCGTGGGAGCCAGCGGTTCGGCGGCGCCGGCCGACTGGCCCGACAGCTCGCCCCACACGTTGACCGGCGGGCGTTGGCAGGCCTCTTTCAACTCTTCGCCGACGGCCTTGAGCTCCGGAAGCTGGGCGGACAGAAGCCGCGAGATCTGCTTTTCCAGCGTCCGGATGCTCACCACCTGCCCGACATTCGTGCGCACGGCGAGCGGCAGCAGGTATCGGGTGACGTCGAAGGCCCGGGCGGCGATCGTCCGATCGTAATCCGCGGGCTTCATGTCGTCCGGCCGCGGAGTGCGGTTCGCGAGGAACCGCTTCAGCGGATCATGCAGCAGCGTATAACAGTTGAAGAGACTGCCGATGATGCCGCGGTAGGTCCCTTCCGTCTCGGTCCCGTGGATGGAGTCCGGCACGTAGCAGCCGCTGGGGCCGAAATTCTGGTACCGGCTTGACTTGGCCTGCCCGTCCCAGAGCGGTTCGTCTTCCAGGCGGATGGCGGCCAGCTCGGAGATATGTTCGAAGCAGATGATGACGTGGCCCAAGTCGGCGATGGAGGCGTGGCCGTAGGCGAAGTAAAACTGTTCCCAGAACTTTTCCGAGGAATGGCCGTGCACCCAGCGGAGACTTTCTTCAATCGCATCGGCGGAGCGGCTGTAGCGGGCCAGCGCGTAGGCGGATTTCTCCGGGGGCATCGGGGCAAGGGCGATGACGCGTCTGGTTGGGCCGTCGGAACTCATAAGAGCTTTGTCCAAAAGTCCATCCAGTCGGAAAGTTAAAAGTCCCCGATTTGATGACATGCGGACTTTCAGACTTTGCGACGAAACGTACCCGCGCCGCACTATAGCGCCGGTGCGCAAGGTTCGCAAGCCGTCGCGTTGACTTGCCCGGGGGCCGCCGTTATAGTGCCGCCAGTTCGCGTTTCACCTCTTACCCTTCACGAGTTCGCATGATTCGCGGGATTAAAGGCGTCAAGGACACCCTGCCGGACGAGATGCCCCGATGGCAGGTAATCGAGGGGGCGGCCCGCCGGTTTTCCCACCTGTACGGCTTCCGCGAAATCCGCGTGCCGGTCTTCGAAATGACCGAGTTGTTCGCCCGGAGCATCGGGACCAGCACGGACATCGTCGAGAAGGAAATGTACACGTTCCAGGACCGGGACGGCTCCTCGCTCACCTTGCGGCCGGAAGCCACGGCCGGCGTGGTGCGCGCCTACATCGAACACAACCTGGCCGCCTCCCCGACCGCCCAGAAGTTCTACTATCTGGGCGCGATGTTCCGCCATGAGCGGCCGCAGGCCGGGCGCCTCAGGCAGTTCCACCAGTATGGGGTCGAGTCTTTCGGCAGCGCCTCTCCTCAGGCGGACGTCGAGGTCATTTCGCTCCTCTGGCGGTTCCTATCGAGCCTGGGCCTGCCCGGCCTCACGCTCGAACTCAACAGTCTCGGCGAGGCCGGCGACCGGCCGGCGTACAAGGCCGCGCTGGTGGCGTTTCTCAAGCCGCTGGAGGACAAGCTCTGCCAGAACTGCCGGCGGCGGATCGAGACCAACCCGCTGCGGGTGCTCGACTGCAAGGTGCCCGCCTGCAAAGCGGCGACCGAAACGGCCCCGAAGTTGACGGATCATCTCTCTCCCTTCGCGCGGGAACATTTCGAGGCGGTGCGGGCTACTCTCGACGGTTTGCGTATCCCCTACCTGCTGAACCCGCGGCTCGTGCGCGGGCTCGACTATTACACCCTTACGACTTTCGAGGTGACCACCACGCACCTGGGCGCGCAAAACGCGGTCGGGGCAGGAGGCCGGTATGACGGCCTCGTGGAGGTGCTGGGAGGGCCCAAGACCCCCGCGGTCGGGTTTGCGGTCGGCATCGAGCGGGTCTCGTTGATGCTTCCGGAAGGGTCACTTCCCGCGGCGGCCAACACGGTCTTCGTCGCCGGGTTCGGACCGCTGGGGCTGGAAGCCGGGGTCAAGCTCCTGGACGAACTGCGGTTCTTGGGCGTCCCGGCGGACACGGATTTTCGGGCCTCCTCGCTCAAGACGCTCCTTCGTCAGGCTGATCGTCTGCGGGCCACCTACTGCGCCATCCTCGGCGACGACGAAGTCGCCAAGGGGACCCTTATTCTTCGCCACATGCAGACCAAAGAACAGCAGGTCGTACCCCTCGGAAAGGCTGCCTCTTCGATTGCGGCTCTTTTCCTGAAACCACAGTAATCCTCTCTCGGAATTTGCCTTATTTTTCATTTGACTTTTAGGTCTTAAAACGGGTACATTTCAACGATCTTGTTCGTCTTTATAAGATATTGAATATGTTGATTTTTTATTTATGTTGAAGCCTGTGGATTACGATGGAAAAAAAGAAGCTTGGTTTGTTGCTGTCCACAGGCCCGGCTCATCCCAATGTCACGACTGTCTCGCGTCTCTGCGAAGAGGCGTTACGATCGGACATTGACGTCTATTTGTACTTGATTAATGAAGGCGTGTTGAACCTTCACGACCTCCGTCTCCTGGGCCTTTCCGCGGCAGGAGCCAAATTGTTTGTCTGCGCGTACGGGTGCCAACAACACAAGGTTCCCACGGACAATCTTGGAAGCGCCGTCACTCTCTGCGGGTTGGTGGTCCTCTCCAATATGATCAACGGGTGCGATCGGTTCATCGCTTTTAATTGAAACTTTCTCCGGGGAGATCTATGGCCCTCAGTATCGTCACGGTGATTCGGGAAGATCCTCGTGACACGCCTCGTGCCGTGGAAGCGCTGCGAATCGCGCTCGGTCTCAGCACCGGGGAGAACCCATTGACCATCATCCTCCTCGGTCAGGCTCCTCGGTTGCTCTCGGAAGACATCGACGATCTCCAAGACGCGGAGATTCTTGAAAAGTATCTCCCTTCCCTCAAGCATCTGAAGATTCCTTTTATCGTTCCTCCTGGCGCCCGATCAACGTTTTCTCTGGACGACGAATTTACGGCTCGGGAAGCCCCGTCGGAAGAAGTCACAGACCTGGTGGCGGCAGCCGACCGAACGTTGGTATTTTAAGCGGAGGCCTGATTGCGCAACGTTCTGTACATCCTCGGTGCCGCCCAAGCATCCTTCTCTTTGCTCCCGTCTTCCCCATCAACAGGGAATCAGACATCGGTTGTTCTCATTCAGGACGCGGTAGGTCTCTCCCAAATCCCGGCGGCTCGCGTGTACGCCTTGGCTGATGATGTTACGTCCCGTAAGGCATCGCCCTCGTTTCCGTTGATCTCCTACGGAGATTTTTTGCGCCTTATTTTCGAGGCGGACAATGTTGTGGCGCTCTAATTCACAAGGGCTCTTATTCCTCGTTCACTGTGTAAAGAGAAAAGATTAGTAGGAGCCGGAATCGGAGTAGGGGGAGTGGATGGAGGGGATAGAGGGAAAGAGGTTGATCTTGAACGGATACTTGGTGAAGTGACAGGTCGCCGTACCTGTGTCAACCGTCTCATAGGTGGTGGACTGCATGAACATAACCTGTGCAGAGGATAGGGACGCGCAAGACCGGGGTTAATGAGGTATATCCCTCGTTTTTGCCTGGCAAGAGGTTATGGCGACGAACGGATAAGAGCCTCTCAAGAGCATGAAATAACAGTGAAATAGTATCCACAGCTGTTGATAAAGCTGTGAATAATTGAAGATTTTAGGAGTTTATGCCCGGTAGCGCGGTCTGGGAATCGGCTTTAGCGTATATCGAGTCCAGGGTGACGAAGATGGACTTCGACACTTGGTTCACGCCAATGCACTTGCTGAGCATTGATGACGCTGGTGCGAGGATCGAGGTCCCGAACAAGTTCTTCGGCGAGCGCGTCGAAAAATCTCATCCGGGGCTCCTGTCCGAGGCGCTCGCGGAAGCCCGAGGGGGAGCAAAGGCCGATGTGATATTCGTGCCGGCGGAGAAGCAGGCGAAATCTTCGGGGGGGACCGGTCCGTCGGCCGGGGCCAAAGCCGCACCGGCCGGACGTGCGAGGCGAGCGAATCCGCTGAACCCCAAATACACCTTCAAAACATTCGTCGTCGGCGCCAGCAACCAGTTCGCGCATGCGGCCTGCATGGCCGTGGCGGACCGCCCGGCGGAAGCCTACAACCCCCTGTTCATCTACGGCGGGGTAGGGCTCGGCAAGACGCATCTGCTGAACGCGATCGGGAACCACGTCGCCGAAAAAGCCGATGTCAAGATCGCCTATGTGACGACGGAGCAATTCACGAACGAGGTCATCAATTCGATCCGCTACGACAAGATGATGGATCTCCGCAAGAAGTATCGGAACATCGACATGCTGTTGGTGGACGATGTGCAGTTCCTCGCCGGAAAAGAACGGACCCAGGAGGAGTTCTTTCACACCTTCAACACGCTCTATGAGGCTCGCAAGCAGATCGTCCTGTCCAGCGACCGGTTCCCCAAGGAAATGCCGGACATGGAGGAGCGGCTGCGCTCCCGCTTCGAGTGGGGCCTGATCGCGGACCTCCAGCCGCCGGACGTGGAAACGCGCATCGCGATCCTGCGCAAGAAGTCGGATGACGAAGGCATCGGGCTTCCCGAGGACGTGGTGCAGTTCCTCGCCGCGAACATGAAGAGCAACATCCGGGAGCTGGAAGGCTCTCTCGTCCGCCTGGGGGCCTACTGTTCGCTGACCGGGCAGGCCATCACGATGGACATGGCCAAGACGGTCCTGCGCGACATCATCGGCGAGAAGAAGAAGATCATCGCGATGGACGATATCGAGGAGGCCGTGGCGAACCGCTTCCACGTGAAGATCGCCGAGCTGAAGAGCCGGCGGCGGAGCAAGACGCTGGTCTACCCGCGGCAGATCGCCATGTACCTCTGCCGCGAGATGACGGATTCCTCGTTCCCGGAGATCGGCCGGCACTTCGGGGGCAAGGACCACACGACGATCATCCACGCCTGCAAGCAGATCGCCAAGGCCAAGGAAGCGGACGGCACGTTACGGGCCACGCTGGAGAGCTTGAAGGAACAGATCACCAGGGGGTAGTGGGACCAAACCCGGGAGACACCCGATGAAGCTACGAATCGCGCGCGACGAAATGTTGATGGCCCTGCAGCGGGTCCAGGGCGTGGTGGAGAAGCGCAACACCATGCCGCAACTCTCCAACATCCTACTGGAGGCCAAGCCGGAGGGGGTGGACGTCATCGCCACCGATTTGGAAATCGGCATGCGGGCCCTCTACAAGGCCACGGTGCAGGAACCGGGCGCGATCACCCTATCGGCCCGCAAGCTCTTCGAGATTCTCAAGGAGCTGCCGGACGGCGAGATCGAGTTGAACGTCACGGAGAACAACTGGGCGACCATCCGCTCGGGCAAGAGCCAGTTCAAGGTCGTCGGTCTGCCCAGCAGCGAATACCCGGCCCTCCCCTCGATCGAACGCGAGGGGCTCACGCCGGTGACGGGAGCGGGGCTCCTCGAGCTGATCAGAAAGACCCTCTTCGCGGTGGGAGACAACGACGCCCGCTACATCTTGAACGGGCTTCTGGTCACGCTCATCACCTCGGAGAAGAAGACGACGCTCCGCCTGGTCGGCACGGACGGCCACCGGTTGGCGATGGCCGAGCAGGAGACGGCGGCGGCCGGCGGCAAGGACGCGGCCAAAGACGGCCCGAAGGAAATCAAAGCCATCATCCCCAAGAAGGCGGCCCATGAAATGAAGCGCTTGCTGGAAGAGGGGGACGGCGAGCCGCTCATCGGCTTCACCAAAAACCTGATGGTCTTCCGCAAGAGCGGGCTCCTGCTGACCTCCCGTCTGATGGAGGGCAACTACCCGAACTACCAGCAGGTGATTCCCAAGGAAAAAGACCAGGACAAGAAAGTCAGCGTGGCCCGGACCGAGCTGGAAGGGGCGCTGCGCCGGGTCGCGGTCCTCTCCCGCGACAAGACCAATGCGGTGAAGGTGACCCTCTCGGTGGGCAAGATGACGCTCTACACCAGCAATCCGGATTTCGGCGAGGCCACCGAGGAGCTGGCCGCGCAGTACAAGGGCGAAACCCTGACGACCGGCTTCAACGCCCGATACCTGCTGGACGTGCTGGCGGTCATGGACGGAGACGCGATCGCCATGCAGATGGACAACCCGCTGAGCCCCTGCCTGATCCGCGAGCCGGGCAACGCGGGCTTCACCTGCGTGGTGATGCCGATCAAAGTGTGACGGTGAATGGTGAATAGTGATCGGTGAGTGGAGGGCGACCCTCTCCATCACCAGGTACTGATCACCCATCACCTTTCTGAGAAGGAGGCGGATGGCGACCAAAGACGTAAAAACCGACGGGTCCGGCCAGGCAAAGTCCGACAGCTACAGCGCCGACCAGATCAAGGTCCTGGAAGGCCTGGATGCGGTTCGCAAGCGCCCGGCCATGTATATCGGCAGCACCGGCGTGGACGGGCTGCACCACCTCGTCTACGAAGTGGTGGACAACAGCGTCGACGAGCACATGGCCGGCTTCGGGGAGACGATCGAGGTCACGATCCACATCGACGGGAGCGTGACGGTCGTGGACAACGGCCGCGGCATCCCGACCGGCATGCACTCGACCCAGAAGAAGTCCGCCGCCGAAGTGGCGCTGACCGTCCTGCACGCGGGTGGCAAGTTCGAGCAGGGCGCCTACACGGTCTCCGGCGGGCTCCACGGCGTGGGGATTTCGGTCGTCAACGCCCTCTCCGAGTGGCTGGAGCTGGAAATCTGGCAGGACGGCCAGACCTTCGAACAGCGTTACGAGCGGGGCAAGCCGACGGCGCCGCTGAAGGTCACCGGGAAAACGAAAAAGCGCGGCACGATGGTCACCTTCAAGCCGGACGGCCAGATCTTCGAAACCCTGGAATTCAGCTTCGACGTGCTGGCCCAGCGCCTCCGCGAGCTGGCCTTCCTGAACAAGGGGCTGGCCATCACGCTGAAGGATGAGCGCAAGGAAAAAGAGCAGACCTTCCGCTACAAGGGCGGGATCGTCTCCTTCGTCGAGCATCTCAACGAAGCCAAGACGCCGCTCCACAAGACCATCTTCGTCGAAATCGAAAAAAGCGACATGATCCTGGAGGTCGCCCTCCAGTACAACGACAGCTATGCGGAGAACCTCTTCTCCTTCGCCAACAACATCAACACGAAAGAGGGCGGCACCCATCTGGTGGGTTTCAAGGCGGCGCTCACCCGGACCATCAACAACTATGCGAACGCCAACGACCTGCTCAAGAAGGAAACGGAGTCGCTCACGGGCGACGACGTGCGCGAAGGGCTCACCGCCGTCGTCAGCGTCAAACTGCGGAACCCGCAGTTCGAAGGGCAGACCAAGGCCAAGCTGGGCAACAGCGAGGTCAAAGGCATCGTGGAGGCGGCGGTCAACGAGGCGCTCGGCGACTACTTCGAGCAAAACCCCCCGATCGCCCGCAAGATCATTGGCAAGGCCGTGGATGCGGCCCGGGCCCGCGAAGCGGCGCGCAAGGCCAAGGAACTCATTCGCCGCAAGAGCGCGCTGGACGGAGGCTCGCTCCCCGGCAAGCTGGCCGACTGTTCCGAAAAGGACCCGGCCCACAGCGAGCTCTTCATCGTGGAGGGCGATTCGGCCGGCGGCTCGGCCAAGCAGGGCCGCGATCGGAAGTTCCAGGCCATCCTCCCGCTCAAGGGCAAGATCCTGAACGTGGAGAAGGCCCGGTTCGACAAGATGCTTTCGAGCGACGAGATCCGGACCCTGATCATGGCGCTCGGCACCGGCATCGGGCGCAAGCGGGAAGAGACGGAGGGCGAAAAGAGCAAGGACGACAAGGAAGCCTTCGACATCACCCGCGCCCGGTATCACAAGATCATCCTGATGACCGACGCGGACGTGGACGGCAGCCACATCCGCACCCTGCTCCTGACCTTCTTCTTCCGCCAGATGCAGGCGCTGATCGAAAGCGGCTACATCTACATCGCCCAGCCCCCGCTCTTCAAAGTGAAGAAGGGCAAGACCGAGCGGTACCTCAAGGACGAAAACGCGCTCAACGAGTATCTGTCGGACCTGGCGGTCGAGGACGTGGAAGTCTACGTGGAGAGCGGCCAGGCCTTCGTGACCGGCCGGCGCCTGCTGCCGATCTTGAAAAAGCTCATCGCGTTCGAATCGCTCATCGCCCGCTTCAGCAAGAAGCAGCGGGAGGGCGGCATTCTGCGGGCCTTCGTGGACGAGCCGGGCCTGGACCGGGATCTGCTCAAGAACGCGACCGCGCTCAAGAAGCTCGTGGCCAACGCCAAGAAGACCCTGACCACCGCCTACCCCAAAGCCACGATGGCGCTCGACATCGTGGAGGACGAAGAGCACCAATCCAACAAGGTGGTCTGCAGGATCCAGACGAACGGGATGGCCCATCAACTGGAGATCACCCACGAACTGGTCGGCTCCGCCGACTTCCGCGAGCTGCAAAAACTGGCGCCCTCGGCGATCGGCCTGGGCCGGGCGCCGTACAAGCTCAAGGCCAAGGACATCCAGAAAGAGCTGCCGGGTCCGGCCGAGCTGGTCCGCGAGATTCTGGAGATCGGCAAGCACGGATTGGGGCTGCAGCGGTACAAGGGCCTGGGCGAAATGAACCCAACCCAGCTCTGGGAGACGACCATGAACCCGGAGACCCGGAGCCTGATGCAAGTCAAACTGGAAGACATCGCCGGAGTGGACGACATCTTCTCGATCCTCATGGGCGACGAGGTGGCGCCGCGCCGCGATTTCATCCAGCAGCACGCGCTGGAAGTGCGAAATTTGGATGTGTAGCTAGGAAGCCGTCAGCGATCAGCCTTCAGCAAACGGAAGATTCGTTCAAGAGCTGATGGCTGAAAGCTGAGGACCGATCGCTTCTTCAAGGAGAAGACATGCCCGTTGACGAACGCCTGACCCAGATCGCCATCGAAGACGAGATGCGCTCGTCCTACCTGGATTACGCCATGAGCGTGATCGTGGGACGAGCCCTGCCGGACGTGCGGGACGGCATGAAGCCGGTGCACCGGCGCATCCTCTACGGCATGAACGAGATGGGCCTGGTCCACAACCGGGCCTACCGCAAGTCGGCCAAGATCGTCGGCGAGATCATGGGCAACTACCATCCCCATGGCGACTCGGCGATTTACGACACGCTGGTCCGGATGGCGCAGGACTTCAACATGCGCTATCCGCTGGTGGACGGCCAGGGCAACTATGGGTCGGTGGACGGCGATCCGCCGGCCGCCATGCGGTACACCGAGGCGCGGCTGACCAAGCTGGCCGAGGAGATGCTGGCCGACATCGACAAGGAAACGGTCGATTTCGTCCCGAACTACGACGAGTCGCGCACCGAGCCGCGGGTGCTCCCCGCCAAGGTGCCGAACCTGCTCGTCAACGGGGCGGGCGGCATCGCGGTGGGCTACGCCACCAACATTCCCACGCACAACATCGGCGAAGTGGTGGCCGGCTTGGTCCTGCTGCTGGACAATCCGGAGATCACGATCTCGCAGCTCATGAAGGCCATCCCCGGGCCGGACTTCCCCACCGCCGGCTTCATCTACGGCACCCAGGGCATCAAGGACGCCTACACGACCGGCCGCGGCCTGCTTACGCTGCGCGCCAAGGTGAACATCGAGACGGACGAGCGGACCGACCGGGACCGGCTCATCGTCACCGAGATCCCCTACCAGGTGAACAAGGCCCGGCTGATCGAGAAGATCGCGGAGCTGATCCAGGACAAGAAGATCGAGGGCATCTCCGACCTGCGGGACGAGTCGGACCGGGACGGGGTCCGCGTCGTCATCGAGATCAAGAAGGGCGACATCCCGCTGGTCGTCCTCAACAATCTCTACAAGCACACGCAGCTCCAGACCACCTTCGGCGTGATCATGCTGGCCCTGGTCCACAACCGGCCGGAGGTGCTGACCCTCAAGCAGATCCTGGAAGCGTTTATCGAGCACCGGCGCGAGGTGGTCATCCGCCGCACGGCCTACGAGCTGCGCAAGGCCGAGGAACGGGCCCATATCCTGGAAGGGCTCAAGATCGCGATCGACCACCTGGACGCGGTGATCCAACTGATCCGGAAGTCCCAGTCCCCCGAGGTGGCGCGGACCGGCCTCATGCGGCAATTCCGGCTGACGGAGATCCAGGCCAACGCGATCCTGGACATGAAGCTGCAGCGCCTGACCCAGCTCGAGCGCAACAAGCTGATCGAGGAATATCAGGAAGTGCTCAAGCGGATGGAGTACCTAAAGTCCGTGCTCGCCAGCGAAGCGCTGGTCCGCAAGATTATCAAGGACGAGTTGCTGGCGATCAAGGAGGCCTACAAGGACGAGCGGCGGACCCAGATCGTCAAGGAAGAGGCCGAGATCAACATCGAGGACCTGATCGCCCAGGAAGAGGTGGTCGTCACGATCTCCCATTCCGGCTACATCAAGCGCAACCCCGTATCCCTCTACCGGGCGCAGCGGCGCGGCGGCAAGGGCAAGATCGGCATGGGCATCCGCGACGAAGACTTCGTGGCAACCCTCTTCACCGCTTCCACGCACGACTACCTGTTGTTCTTCACCGACGCGGGCAAGGTCTACTGGCTCAAGGTGCATGAGATTCCGGAGGCCGGCCGCGCCGCCAAGGGCAAGGCCATGGTGAACCTGCTGGCCCTGGCCGGCGAGGAGAAAGTCACGGCCACGCTGCCGGTGAAGGAATTCCGCGACGACCGGTTCGTGGTCATGGCTACAAAACGGGGCGTCATCAAGAAGACGGAACTCTCGGCCTACGGCAACCCGCGCGCCGGCGGGATCATCGCGCTGACGTTGGACGAAGGGGACAAGCTGATCGCCGTGGAGATCACCGACGGCCGGCGGGAAATCCTGCTCGGCACGAAGCAGGGCATCGTCATCCGCTTCAAGGAAGAGGAGGCCCGGCCCATGGGCCGCACCGCCCACGGCGTGCGCGGCATTACGCTGGAAGAGGGCAACGAGGTGATCGGGATGGAGACGATCACCGCGGACTCCACCACCGCCATCCTGACCGTCACCGAAGGCGGATACGGCAAGCGGACGCCGGTGAGCGAATATCGCATCCAGGGGCGGGCCGGCAAAGGCATCATCAGCATCAAGACGACGGAAAAGAACGGGCTCGCCGTCGGCTTTCTCCAGGTGCGCGACGACGACGAGATCATGCTCATCGCCTCGCAGGGGAAAATCCTCCGTTGCAAGGTGGACGACATCCGCGAGATCGGGCGGAACACCCAGGGGGTCCGCATCCTCGACCTGGACGCGCCGGATGACCGGGTCGTGGGCGTGGCGCGACTGGCCGAAGGCTCCGCCGACGCCGGAAACGGCGATGCGGCGGACAACGACGGAGGATAGCCGATAGCCGTCAGCGGTCGGCCATCAGCCTCAGCATGCAGGGAAATTCGTTCCTCTTGCCCGATGACCGTAGATGCCCGTCCAAGCTGACAGCTGAAGGCTGAGAGCTTCCCCCACGTCCGACATGCCACAGCCACAGCCGAAGAAAAAGCTCGATGTCCTCGTCAAGCTGGCGCTCGGGGTCCTGTGCACGTCCTTCGCGTTGATCTGGGGCGGCATGTTCCTGAGCCGCCCCGACCGGTCCATCCCCCCCTACAGCATCGGGTCGCAGGAGGGCGAAGCGGTGGCGATTCACGTGCCGGGCTGGACCAGCGATCCGGAGATCGAAACCCTGATCGAGCGGTTCCGAAAAGTCGGGCGCGAGACGCACGACTTCGGGAAGATGAAAGTCCGGCCGACCACGCCGGACAATCCGGCCGGCCGGTACCGCCGCCTCACGATCTATATCTTCACCCACGACTCCTGGGCCGAGCCGGACATTCTGCATAAATATGTGGCCGGCGAGGACAAGGCGCTGCACGACGCCTTCGAGAACGCGGTGCGCGGCTTCTACCGGCTGGAGGAGAACGAAGAGGAAGGGCGGATCGGGCCGATTCTCAAAGGAGCGGACACGGCTGCGACGGCCGCCTACTCGCGGGTCCTGTTCAAGGGGTCCATCACGAAGACTGCTTCCGGTCCGGAGGCTCCGTAACGGGAGCCTGCGTCCCCGCCTCGGCTTTACTTTCGCGCGCAATCGCCACAGCCATCACCTTGGTCAGGTGCGTCCGCAGCTCCGGGTCTCGGATGGCTTCCGCATGGGCCGCAGCCGCCGCCAGGGCCTCAGCCGTGGGTTCCGGCGGAGGGCCCTCGTCGTCGTTCAGGGCGCTCTCCTGCCGGCCGGCCGTGCCGCCGAGCTCCGCGATCCGCAGCACGATCTCCGTGACCAGTTCGGTCCCGGCCGCCTCGTTGATCTTCGCCAGCAGCGTCGGTTTCAGAAACGTGAGTTGCTGCATCCAGACGGAATTTTCCACGAGCAGATAGAGCTTCTTGAACCGGATTTGATCGGGTCGCGTGTGGGCGGCAATCGGCTGCCCCACGATGCGCGGCCAATCCCGGCGGAGCTGGAACTCCAGAAGTTTGGTCTCCAACCCGAGCCGTTTGGCGACCGTGGCCAGGACTGCGGAGACGGAAGAAAAGGGCGAGGGTTTGCGCATGGACGGATAGTAGGCGGGAAGGAGGGAGCGGTCAAGAGCGACGAGAGCAACTGACGAATGGAGACGGGGTAGCAGGGCCTTCGCTTCAGCGCCTCCCGGAGCGGCCCTTTCGGACTTTGCCAGGCGGAAGCTTTCGGAAATTCCCTCGCGGACTCAGTCAGTTTCCGCTTTCCTTCCTGGCAAAGTCTCGAATGGACCCGTTCCCGCTCAGACCGTATCAGACTAACGTCATGCCTCGGCCTCCCTGCCCATCCGTTCCATCCGCGGTCAAGAAAGAGGGGTGACGGGTCCAAGTCGCTTCTAGGCTTTTCCCCGTGATCGGCGGCTATTCGGATTGGAGCCAGGCGAGGGCGTCGGGAATCTCGTTGAAATGGCGAATGGAAAAGCCGAGGGTCGAGGTGGTCGTCTCGAAAAACGAAGTAAAGGCGCCGTGCTCTTTCAAATCGATGACGGCGGTTTTCACGTGTCGCAGGTCGAGCGGGTAGCGCCGGACGTGGAAGAAGGTGTCCGCCACGCTCATACGGCCCTTGAACGGGCGGACATCGATGAGAATCTTGCCCGCCTGCTCGGCGCGGATCGCCGCAATCACGTCTTGGGCGATGGCGTCGGCGTTCTCCCGGCCGCCCGATCCCGAGATCGCAATCTCCAAGACATTGTCGCGCAGGCACGTCGTAATGGTGTATTCCACGATCCCTCTTCTTTGGCGGCGAAAAGCCGTATGGGCGGAGCCCGATGGGGCTGTATATTACCGTAAACGGGCTGGAAGCGGGAGGCCTTGGAGGTGCCCTGCGGGAAGGGCCATGTTATAGTGGCTGGCGATGGCGAAGGAAAAAGACAGCGGCGAGAAAGTCGTGGCCTCGAACCGGAAGGCCTTCTACGACTATCACATCGAAGAGAAACTGGAAGCCGGGATCGTGCTGAAGGGCACGGAGGTCAAGTCCTTGCGCGCCGGTCTGGTCAACCTGAAAGAGAGCTACGCCAGCGTGGACCAGCGAGGCGAGGTGATTCTCCACAACTGCCACATCAGTCCCTACAGCCACGGGAACATCATGAACCACGATCCCCTCCGGCCGCGCAAGCTGTTGCTGCACCGGAAGGAGATCAGCCGCCTGCTGGGCCAGACCCAGCAGAAAGGCCTCACGCTCGTGCCGCTGCGTCTGTACTTCAACCCTCGCGGCCAGGCGAAGCTCGAACTTGCCCTGGCCAAAGGCAAGAAGCAGCATGACCGTCGTGAGGCGATCAAGGGCCGCGAAGCGGGCCGCGAAGTGGAGCGGGCGATGAAGAGCGAACGCCGCGGCGATCAAGGGAGGAAAGGATGATGACCGAAACCGGAAAGCCCGTTGAATCGGAATGGTTGCCGACAAGAGGTTGGGCGTTCGCTGCGATCGCGGGCTTGATTCTCTCGCTGGCCGCTTGCCTGCCGTCGCAATGGGAATATCTGGGGAAGGCCAACGGCCACGCGACCCAGGAGGAGGTCAAGGATCGGCTCGGGGAGCCCTTCCAGACAAAAACCTTGGCAGATCAGACCCAGGTCTGGACCTATCGGTATGAGGTCAACTCGTTCCCGGGCATCCGGGGCGATATGCGGGGGGGCGCTCCTTGCATGGACTATATCCTCAGGTTCGACAGCAAGCAGGTGTTGAACTATTGGACGAGACAGCCCTGCAGCACTCTCTAATGACAGGGTGTTGAAAACAGCCGCCAGCTCGCAAACCCTACGAGTCGTCAGTTCTCCGTATTCAGTTTCCCAGACGGATAACTGAAGACTAACCACTGAGCACTCCCTGACGGATAAAGACAGAGTGCCGGAGGCTGCTACCCCGAGACGCCCTCGGAGGCGCCAGGCCGCTCCGCGAGGCAGCGTTTCAGCGAGACGAAGTGCAGGAGATAGGCGACAGGGACAAGCACCGTCGGGAGCCAGACGACGGGGAATGAGGCGATCACGAACGTGGGAACCGACAGGTGCAAGAGCTGGAACGGGTAGGGCACCGAGAGCAGGCCGTGCGCCAACACGGCGGTCACGAAGGACAGGCCCATCAGGTTCCACACAACGAGGACATGTCTCATGCATTCCTCGCCGTCCCGGCGTACCCAGATCGCCAGGATGACGGCCGTGACCCCGGTCAGAATGTCGAAGTTCCTCCCGTGAAAGGTCATTTCGACCGCCAGCAGGTTCCGCGCCGCCAGTTCCGCCAGCATCAGCTCGACGGGAATCCGAAAGCATTGGAGGCCGACCAGGTACAGCTGCGGAATCTGCGCCAGGTCTCCGCTCCAACGGGAGAACCAGGCCAGCCAGACCACGAACACCAGTTGGGTCAGCACCAGGATCGGAATACGAGGATGCCCGGTCTCGAAGTCGGCCAGGGTCCCCGAAGCGGCCAGCGCGGCGGTGAGGGCCGTCCAGGCGACCATGATGGCGACCACCCACCGGAGCCGGCGGGAGCTTCTGATCAGAAGGACCGCCAGGACAGCGAGTACGGCCAGCGGGAGGAGGAAAAAGCCTGCAGCGATATCTTGGGGGATGGTCTGCATGCCGGGTTGCAATGATAACACAAGCGGGCGTCGCTGCCCACAGCCTGGAGTCTAAAGCAGGCTCTTCAGCAGGCTGTTGAAAAACTATTTTGGAGCCACTCGGCCACCAATTGCTCGGGTGGTCTGGGATGACATGAGAATCCCTCGCAGGATGGTCAAAAAGGCCGTCCAGCGCGGCCGCAGCCAGCGAAGGGGCGAGGCGTACTCGTTGCGGTACGTTGAGCCCCTGAGCGACGCGAGAGCAAAGCTGGACGGACTTTTTCAACATCCTGCTAGTTGTCGGCGGGGCATTCGTCGGGTATAGTGAAGCCAGCCTATGAAAGGGGGGTGATTGGCTTCGACGGGGATTCAGAGGCCAGCGGTGCGTGTCGAGCTCTCGGGGTCTCGTTAAACCTCCGGGAAACTAGCAACTGCCAACCAAGAACTGGCACTCGCGGCTTAACTGACCGCGACGTCCCTCCGCCTGAGGCCCGCGGGGGTGGAAGGGGCGCGATGCAGCGGGCTGGTCCAAAGCTGGTGCTCAGCGGCTGAGGACGAGACAATACTGGGCTAGCGGCCGTTCTAAGCCTGCCGGTGGGCGTGGGCGGTTGCGAAACTTAAACGATCGGCTACACACGTAGATCTGTTGCGCTGACGGTCTTCGGACGCGGGTTCAATTCCCGCCACCTCCACCATAATGTGAAATCCCAACCCTTATCCGGTTGGGATTTTTTTGCCCGTTCCCCCAGTGTTGGCGCAGTTTCGCGCCTTGGCCTCTTGAGCACACCCCTCTCGAAGTCCCCGTTCCAGGCGCGCATTCCGCCGTTTTTCTCTCTCTGTTCTCTGCTGCCCTCTTGAGCATTCAAGGCCCGAAGTCGTGTATCGGCGCGGGTTTGCGGGCCATCGGTTTGCTTCTTCGCATGCTCGGGAGGGCGCGACCGAGACAGCGAAAGGCACAAAAAAACCGCCTTGCGGCGGCGGGGCGTGTGGCGCAATTGAGCTGACCGGCTTTTTCTGTACCAGGTTGATTGTTGTAATGTTCAACTTGGAAGGAGAGGTCGGATGGCGAACAAGACGTACAGTCCAGAGCAGGCAGTGGCGAAGCTGCGGCAGATCGAAGTGCTGCAGGCGGGGGGCAAGTCGATACCCCAGGCCTGCAAGGAAGCGGGAATCACGGACGTCACGTACTACCGCTGGCGGAAGGAGTACGGCGGGCTGAAGGCGAACCAGGCGAAGAAGCTGAAGGACCTGGAGCGGGAGAACACGAGGCTCAAGAAGCTGGTGGCGGACCTGAGCCTGGAGAAGGCGATCCTGAAGGACGTAGCCGAGGGAAACTTCTAAGCCCCGAGCGGCGGCGTCGTGCCGTGGAGCATGCTCGGGGCAAATACGAGGTGTCGGAGAGAAAGGTCTGTGCGCTGCTCAGCCAGCCGCGCGGCACGCAGCGCTATGTGCCGACGGTGCGGGCGGATGAGGACCTGCTCACGCAGGCGATCGCATCCCTTGCCTGCCAGTACGGGCGTTACGGATACCGGATGGTGACGGGGATGCTGAAGCTCTCGGGCTGGCGGGTGGGCAAGGACCGGGTGAGCCGGATCTGGAGGAAGGAAGGGCTCAAGGTGCCGAAAAAGCAAAGGCCGCGGGCAAGGCTCTGGCTGAACGACGGCAGCTGCGTGAGGCTCCGGGCCGAGCATCCGAACCATGTCTGGAGCTACGACTTTGTGACCACCTGGACACACGATGGGCGCGTGGTGCTGGTAGGCAACAAGATCTCGCCCGGCAACCCGGTCACCAAGCCCGATGGCACCGTGGTGCGCACGCTGTGGGGCGAGCTGGCGTACCAGTTGGGCGGCAAGAAGGCGTTTGCGCGCATCGCCCAGGACGACGAGAAGGCCACCAGCCCCGGCGATGTGCTGCGCGAGCTGCTACGCGAGTACGGGCCGAGCCTGATCCTGATCGACGAGTGGGTGGCGTATGCGCGCCAGCTGCACGACCAGAGCGACCTGCCCGCGGGCGGCTTCGAGACGCAGTTCACCTTCGCCCAAGCGCTCACCGAATCCGCCAAGCTGGCGGGCAACTGCCTGCTGGTGGTGTCGCTGCCGGCGTCCGACACGGCGGGGTCACCGCACACGCAGGCCGACGATGTGGAGGTGGGCGGCATCCGCGGGCGCGAGGCGCTGGAGCGGCTGCGCAACGTGGTGGGGCGGGTGGAGTCGTCGTGGCGCCCGGCATCGGCCGAGGAAGGCTTCGAGATCGTGCGGCGGCGCCTGTTCGAGCCGCTGGCTGGCACCGACGCCTTCAAGCAGCGTGACGTGACGGCGCGGGCGTTTTACGACCAATACCTGGCGCAGGGCACGGAGTTTCCGCCGGAGTGCCGCAACAGCGACTACGAAAAGCGCATCGCCGCAGCCTTCCCGATTCACCCGGAGATCTTCGACCGGCTCTACGAGGACTGGTCCACGCTGGTGAAGTTCCAGCGCACCCACGGCGTGCTGCGCCTGATGGCGGCGGTGATCCACAGCCTGTGGGAAAAGGGCGACCGCAGCCCGTTGATCCTGCCGGCCACCATCCCCATCGACGACGCGCGCGTGCAGTTCGAGCTGACGCGCTACCTCTCGGACAACTGGGTGCCGATCATCGAGAAGGATGTGGATGGCCCGGCCTCGCTGCCTCTGAAGATCGACGGCGAGGTAGGCAACCTGGGCAAGCTGCACGCCACGCGGCGCGTGGCCCGCACCATCTACCTGGGCTCGGCACCCACGGGCGGCACGGCCAACCGCGGGCTGGAAGACCGCCGCGTGAAGCTCGGCTGCGTGATGCCGGGGGAATCCACCGCCGTGTTTGGCGATGCGCTAAGGCGGCTGGCGGCAGCAGCCACCTACCTGTACCAGGACGGCCCCCGCGCGTGGTACGCGACGCAGCCCACGGTGACGAAGCTGGCCGAAGACCGCGCCGAGCAGCTGAAGCGCGACCCCGACAAGGTGGCAGCCGAGATAGACGCGCGTGTGCGGGTCGACTTGCGCAAGACCGGCGACTTCGGCCGCATCCATCCACTGCCGCGAAACGGCGCCGATGTGCCTGACGACCAAGATGCGCGGCTCGTCGTGCTGCCGCCGGACCATCCCTACAGCAAGGAAGAAGGCAACGCAGCCGAGGTGGTGGCCAAGGCCATCCTGGAGTCGCGCGGCAACAGCCCGCGCCTGTACCGCAACACGCTGGTGTTCCTGGCCGCCGACAAGGTCCGCCTGCAGGACCTGGACGAGGCGGTGCGCAAGTACCTCGCTTGGGCCTCGATCCTGGGTGAAAAGGAGGCGCTGAACCTCACGCCGTTCCAGGTGAAGCAGGCCGAGACGCAGCAGCAGGCCGCCGATGCGGCCGTGACCGCGCGACTGCCCGAGACCTACTTTTGGCTGCTGGTGCCCGAGCAGAAGACACCCGCCGCGGCCGTCACCTGGAACACGCTGCGCCTGTCGGGCGGCGACGCGCTGGCCGCGCGGGCCAGCAAGAAGCTCAAGAATGATGAACTGTTCGTCACCAGCCTAGGTGCGACCATCCTGCGCAAGCAAATGGACGACGTGCCGTTGTGGCGGGGCGACGCGGTGGCGGTGAAGCAACTGGTCGAGGACTTTGCGCGCTACCTCTACCTGCCGCGGGTGGCCGGTCCCGAGGTGCTGGTGAAGGCCATGCGCGATGGGGTGCAATTGCTGACCTGGGAAACCGATGCGTTCGGCTATGCCGAAAGCTTCGACGACCGTGCGGGCCGCTACCGTGGCCTGCGTGGCGGGCAGGTGGTGACGATCGGTTCGGACGACAACGGTCTGCTCGTGAAGGCCGGCATCGCACGCGCGCAGTTGGATGCCGAAGTGGCGCCGGCTCCCGGCCCATCGCCGGGAACACCTCCCGAGCCCGGGCAACCCGGCCCGGGGCCGGCACCGCGGCCAGGCGCCGGCCTGCCGCCGCAGCCGGCGCCGCGCGTGCTGCGGCGTTTCCACGGTACCGTCGCCCTCGATGCCGAGCGCGTCGGCCGCGACGCCGGGCGCATCGCCGAGGAAGTGCTCGCGCACCTTGCCGCCCTGCCAGGCGCCGAGGTTTCAGTGACGCTCGAGATCGAAGTCCGCCTGCCCGGTGGCGCAGGCGAGCAGACCGTGCGCATCGTCAGCGAGAACGCCAAGACGCTGAAGTTCTCGAGCCAGGGGTTTGAGGAGGAGTAGCCCCCGCCTTCAACAGCAATGGCACAGGCCCCCAAACCGACAGAACTGCTTGACGGCAAATACCGCCTGATTCGCAAACTGGGCGGCAGCGGATTTGGCGACGTATATCTTGCCGAGGATGTAGTGCTAGGAGGCCATAGGGTAAGCGCCATTATGAGGCGTCCGATATCCAACAACATCCAAACACGCTGGGGGTATTGTTGGGGGTATTTCCAAGAATCGCACCGTCCATCAAGCGGCCAAAGTCCAGCAGTGACGCGGTTTAACGGGTTCCGGGTTCGATTCCCGCCGCCACCATCCCTCGCTCCTTGGCGCGAGAGAAAATGCCCAGTTTATTTACCGTCGGGCAATGACGCGCCAGCCGTACCAACGGGCAGTGAGGCGGAGCACCGAAACAAGGTGTCGCGCGACGCGACGTGCTTCACCTTTCTTCTTTAGCGCGATAGAAAATATCCTGTCGCTTGGCCAGCAGGCAGTGGCGCGCTAACCCTACCAACGGGCCATGATTTTCCCGGCCCATGGTAAGGTGTCGCGCGACGCGACGGTCATATCAAGCTCGGCCTGTGCCGGCCGTCATACCAATCTTCGGTTGAATCGGCGCCTCTTTATCTGTTGATCGAGGGAGAGGCGCCGGAGAGACCCCTCCAGGCCCCCGGCTTCCAATGGCTCGGGGGCTTTCTTTTTTTCCTTTCTCCTCCTATGCTTCCCCTCATGGCCTCCAACCTTCGCCCGGTCCTTCTTTTAGCCGCCGTTCTCCTGGCCGGCTGCAGTTTCATCATGCCCAACCTCTACACCGCACCGTTTTCGGTCGCGTCCACGGCGACGGAAATGGCTGTGGACGAACGGACGCTGGGGGAAATGGGCGACGACCTCAAGGTGAAGACCGCCATCCTGCGGGCCCTGGCCGGCGAAGGGAAAGACCTGTTCATGGCGGTGAGCGTGGACGTGTACCAGGGCGACATCCTGATGACGGGGGCGGTGAAGACAGCGGGGGACGATCAGAAAGCCGAAGCGCTGGTGAAGACGGTCGAGGGAGTCAGCCAGGTCTACAACGAGCTGCATATCACGGAAGATTTCGGCATGCGCGAGTCGGTGCGGGACTCAGGCATCGAGCTCAAGGTGAAGTTCGCGGTCATGTCCGGAGCCGGCTTCCGCTACCCCAACTACCGCTGGCGGGCGACCAACGGGACCGTCTATCTCTTCGGCATCGCGCAGACGGAGGAGGAATACGAAGCGGTCTACGACAAGGTCCGCGGCATCACGGAAGTCGAGCGCCTCATCACCCACATCCGGATCAAGCCCCTCGCGCTTCCTCCGGACAAGCCCAAGGACGAAGCCAAGCCGGCCTCGCCGGCCGCTTCGTCGCTTCAGCCGCAGACACGGGTCGGAGGACCTGCTATTTCTGGATCCGATCCGGGAAATCCGAAATGATCCCGTCCACCCCGAGGGCCGCGACCCGCTGGATGTCGGCTGGGTCATTGACGGTGAAGGCGAAGACCTGGAGCCCCGCCGAGTGGAGGGCGTCCACGTAGGCCTTGCCGAGCGTGTCGAACGCGATGCCGACGTGGGTGGCCTTGGCCTCGAGCGCAAATCCGGCGGGAGTGATCGGCTGCCCGACGAGCAGCGCAAGCGTCTGCGCCTTCGGCTGCAGCCGGCGCAGGTGCAGCAACTCGTCGTGGAAGAACGACGCAACGATCAGGGGGCCTGAAAATCCGCTTCGCTTGAGGGTTTCCAGGGCCGGCTCCACCAGGCCCGGCACTTTGAGTTCCAGTATTACTCCGACCTTGCCCTCCGCCGATTTCAACCCTTCCTCGAGCGTCGGGATCGCATGGCCGCCGGGGAGTGTGAGCCGTCGCAGGTCGGTCAGGCTCAAATCCGCCACGGCGCCCTTGCCGATCGTGAGGCGATCCACACGGCGATCATGGAAGATCACCAACTGACGGTCTTTCGTCGCTTGGACGTCCAGCTCGACGAAGTTCACCTTGAGCGTCACGGCCTTCTTGATGGAAGACAGCGTGTTTTCCGGCGCATAGCCGGCTGCGCCTCTATGTCCGATTCGGAACATCAGCTAAGTGCCTTTCATTGGGGGTGACGCGGGGCTTTCTTTTGTCGACCGACTCCCCTACCATACCACGTCATGGCGGAGAATAAGTCCAGGAAACCCAGGAAGGCGGCGACCGCCGGGGCCCCCCGACGCCGCAGGAAACCGGCCGGGGTCTCCACCGGACTCGCCGCGACGGAGCTGCAAGCCGCGGCCCCGCCGGGCGAGGTGGCGGCGTTGCACCGGACGATCGACGATGACGGGGGCCGGGTCTTGGCCGTCTATCGCGAGCCTTACGGCGGTCGCTGGCTGGTCCTGGCGGCCCTGCCAATCGAAAAAGTGGCTCCGACCCCCTACCAGAGAAATCTCTCCGATACCCACGTGCGTAAACTCGAAGGGGTGATCGGCAAGCTCGGCCGGTTCCTGGACCCGATCATCGCGGTGCGGGCTAAGGCGGGAGCGGAGGGCGGCATCGCCTATTGGACGCCCAACGGCCACCACCGGCTCTCGGCCATGAAGACGCTGGTGGCCAAGAGCATCACCGCCATCGTCGTGCCGGAGGAGGCGGCAGCCTATCAGATCCTGGCGCTGAACACCGAAAAGGCCCACAACCTCCGCGAGAAGGCCCTGGAAGTGATCCGCATGTACAAGGAGCTGGCCCGGCTGGATGACGCGACAGAAGAGACCTACGCGCTGGAGTTCGAGGAACCCTCCTTCATCACGCTGGGCCTCTGTTACGAAGAGCGGCCCCGCTTCAGCGGCGGCGCCTACCAGCCGGTGCTCAAGCGTGTGGAGACGTTCCTGAAGAAACCCCTGCGGACGGCGCTGGAGGTCCGGCAGGCGCGGGCCAAGGACTTGCTGGCCTTGGACGATGTCGTGATTCAGCAAGTCGAGGCCTTGAAGGCCAAGGGCCTGACGAGTCCCTACCTGAAAAGTTTCGTGGTGGCGCGGATCAACCCGGTGCGGTTCCGGCCGAAAGCGGCGGAGCCCCTGTCGTTCGACGACGCGCTGGATCGCATGGCCAATGCCGCAGCCAAGTTCAATCCCGAGAAAATCAAGATGGACGATCTGGCCCGCTCGGGTGGCGCCCCGGAAAAGACAGACTGACCCATGCCCTATCCCCCGCAGCGCGTCGAACAGGAATGGACCGTGGACGCGCCTGCGTCGCTGGTCTGGCAAGTCCTCGGCCATACGGACCGGCTCAATCGCGATGCGGGGCTCCCCTCCGTGCAGGTCAGCTCCTTCGAAGACGAAGACATCGGCCGGCCGGTGCAGGCCCGCCTGTACGGGCTGCTCCCCTTGAGGTGGGTCGAGTACCCCTTCGAGTGGATCAGGGGCTCGAACTATTCCGTTCAGCGGGACTACACGAAAGGCCCGCTGGTCCGCTTCCGCGGGGGCGTGGAAATCGAGCCGGCCGGGAGCGGCTGCCGGGTGCGGATGTTCGCGGAGCTCACGCCGCGCAACCTGCTCGGCAAACTAGCCATCCCCCTGGTCGGCCGCGACGCCATGAAGAAGGCCAAGGCCTATTGCGCCAAGGCCCTCGCCTGGCTCCGGGCCTCCCAGGCCGGCCCTTCCGTCGCTCCGGGGGCGTTACCGGCCGGCCGCGCGAACCAGGCCGACGGGACGACACTCCGGCAAGGTGCGCGCCGGTTGGGGCATGTCGCGTCGTTGGATCGGGAGATCGTCGACCGCCTGCTGCGCCATCTGGACGAGGCGGGCGAAGAGGAAGTCCTCCGCATGCAGCCCTACGCCCTGGCCGCCCGCTAGGGGACCGATCCCCACGAGACGTTGCGCGTCTTCCTGCACGCCACACGGGTCGTCCTGCTCAGCCTCCAGTGGCAGCTCATGTGTCCCAATTGCCGGGTTCCGAAAGGCGAAGCGGAGACCCTGTCCGGCGTGGACAAGCAGTTCCATTGCGATACCTGCGGGATCACTTACGATGCGAACCTGGATCGGTTTATGGAGCTGCGCTTCCGGGTCCATCCGACGATCCGTCCGGCGAAGGAGCGAGTCTACTGTTTCGGCGGGCCCTACAGCGCCCAGCACATCCTCGTCCAGCACCTGCTGCGACTCGGCGATACGCGCGAGTGCGCCACGACGCTCGATGATGAGGCCTATCGGATCAGAACGCTCCGGAGCAACGACTCCCTGCTGCTGCTGCTGCCGGGGCGGACGGCCGGGAGCGACTCCCGGCCGGTGATCTATCGCGAGCAGGGCTGGGAGGAAGCCGAACGGTCGTTTCATCCTGGTCCGTTCTCGCTGGCCTGGAAGAACGACACGCAACAGACCATCGGGGTCGTCCTGGAGCGCCTTCGGTGGGACGACCGGGCGGTGAGCGCGGCAAAGGTGGCCGCCCTGCAGGAATTCCGCGACCTTTTCGGTTCGGAAGTGCTGGCCCCCGGCCTGGAGATTGGCGTGGATTCGGTCACGATCCTGTTCAGCGACCTGAAAGAGTCCACGCGCCTCTACGAAGAGGCGGGCGACGCCCCGGCCTACGGGCACGTCCGGCGGCACGTCGATTTCCTGAAGGAACGGATCGCCCGGCATCAGGGCGAGGTGGTCAAGACGATCGGCGATGCCGTGATGGCGGTGTTCCATCAACCGGCGGACGGGCTGCGCTGTTGCGTAACCATCCAGCGGGAGCTTGCGGCCTTCAATGCCTCCCTGCCGGACCGGCCCCCCCTGGTCGTCAAGCTCGGCCTGCATCACGGGCCGGCCATCGCCATCAACGCCAACGGGTTACTGGATTATTTCGGGCGAACGGTGAACCTCGCCGCGCGCCTGCTCCGCGAAAGCCTGGGCGGCGATCTGGTGTTGGCGAAGGAATATTTGGACGACGCGCTGGTTCGCGAGGCCTTGGCGGAGAGCCGGGCGCCCATCGTCGCAGAATGGACCTCGACGCTGCGCGGGCTCGCGCAGCCGTTGACCTTGTGCCGGATCAAGGCGACGGACTAAGATGCGCGCAACGGGATGATCACGAGGAGGCCATCATGGGACTTGCGGACAATACATGCGTGCCGTGCAAAGGTGGCATCCCACCTTTGCCGCCAGCCAGGACCCAGGAACTGTTGAAGCAACTGGGGCGAGGCTGGTCGCTCAATCAGGCCGGGCACCTCGAGCGACTCTATACATTCAAGGATTTCGCCGAGGCGCTGGCCTTCGTGAACAGGGTCGGGGCTGTGGCGGAGGAAGAGGGCCATCACCCGGACCTGCTGCTGGCCTGGGGCAAGTGCAAGATGGAAATCTGGACCCACAAGATCAACGGCCTGACGGAGAGCGACTTTTACATGGCCGCCAAGGCCGACCGGGAGTTCGAAGCGTTTCGCGTTGTCGGGTAGGAACCCGACTTCTTGGCGAGCGAGGCGAGCCGGTCAATTGACCTGTAAGCCGCCGGCGGGTTTCTCCAAATGCGCGGTGAAGGCCAGGTGATTGCCGAAGAAGCCTTGTTCTCGGAACCCCGCTGCACCGGCGAGTTTCGTGACGGCCTGGCGGCTTTGGTAGTGAGGATCGAAGAGGGTTTCTGTCACGGACAGGATACCGCCCGGTTTCAGGGCGTCAAAAATCTCTTTCAGCGCGCCGGGACGATCCGGAATTTCGCCAAAGACCGTGACGAGTAGCGCCCGATCGAACCGGCCACGACCCAACTTCCCTTCACCGGCTCCGGCCTGGACGAATTCGATGTTGGACAGATTTGCGGCTAAAGCCTTTGCCTTCGCTCGGGCGAGCATGCCCGCTTGAAGATCCGCCGCCATCACTCGACCGCCAGGCCCCACACGTTGCGCAGCCGGCACCGTGAGCCGCCCGGGGCCGCAGCCAAGATCCAGCACCGTCATGCCTGGTTGCAGATCGAGATGATCGAGAATGACCGCCGCGCGGTTGTTTCTTGCGAAGGGATTGTCCAGTTCCACGAACCAGCGGAGCCAGACCGGGCAGGGCAGAGACTGGCGGCGCGACGCAATCAGCCACACAACGGTGGCTATAACGAAAAGGGCTATGGTGCCGGACAGGAGGGACATGGTCGTTCCCTTTTATTCATCCCCCTTATTCGATGCCAAACTGGTAAGGGCAGCCTGGGCGATAGGGGCGACTGTGCGCTCTGTGATACCACGGCTCTTGCAGTACTTTGAACGGAGCCACACCGCTAGTGCCTTAGAACCTTTGCTGGCATTGCAGCTAATGCAGCAAAGAGCAATGTTCTCTCTATTGAGTGGGAGCCGTGGCGGCTAGCTATTGAGCGGACCGCTTAACCTCTGGGTTAGCTTGCTCGGTCTATCCCTACTACATCGACAGTTTCTCGGCCACGTTGCGCATCTGCACCCCGTGGACGAGCGAGGCCCCGCCGCGGATCGCGCAGGCCACGTGGACCGCTTCGGTCATCTCCTCCACGTTCGACCCCTTCTCCAGACAGGCTTGCGTGTAGGCGTCGATGCAGTAGGGACACTGGACCCCGTGGGCGACGCCCAGCGCGATCAAGGCCTTCTCCCGCTCGGTGAGCGCTCCCTCCGCGAACACGGCACTGTAGTAGCTCATGAACTTGTCCCACAGGTCCTTGTTCCCCTTGCCCATGTCGGCGAATTTGCCCAGGTCCTTGGGATGATAGTAGGTGTCCATGATCAATCTCCCCAATAAAGTTGAGAGTGGAGAATGGAGAGGTGAGAATTTCGGACCACTTATCACTCTCAACTCAACACTCTACACTGCTTTGTCTAGGCTGTCCCCGGTTGATCCGGCTCCGCTTCGGCCAGGACTTTCGAGAAGCGGTTCCCGACGATGCCGGTCACCTTGGTCATCAGGTCCGAAATCTCTTTCCATTCCTCCGGTTTGAGATCGTGCTTGATCTGAGGGTGAATGGCCCACTGGGCATTCACCTGTTGTCCGGCGCGGGACACCACGACCTTGAGCAACTCCGTGTCGCGTCCGGGCGGTTGGCCCGTAGGTCCCGGCTGTCCCGGTTTGCCGGCCGGCGGCCTTCCTGAGGGGGGAGTTTGTGTCGCCATGTGAGCCTCTTGTGCGGTGAATCAGCTGGCCATCATACCTCATCTTCGTTTCCGCTGCCTATGGCCGCGGGCGGATGGTTTAGACCCTTCGCTGGTTGCTCTCGGGGAACGGATACTCCATGTGACGGGCGGTGGCCCGCGCTATCTCCTCGCCGCAGTAACGCATCACCACCCTGAGGGCCAGGTCGATCCCGGCGGAAATGCCGGCGGAGGTCAACACCGATCCGTCTTCAACCACGTGTAGAGCTTCCTCCACCGTGACCGCGGGAAACGATTCGCGCATCCACTTCAACGACCGCCAGTGGGTCGTGGCCCTGCGCCCGTCGAGCAGGCCGGCTTGCCCCAGCAGCATCGCGCCGGTACAGACCGAGGCGAGGGTCTTCACCTCTGTGCTTCGTTCGGTGATCCAGGCGAGGAGTCGTTCGTTGGCGATCTCTTTCCTCGTTCCCCAGCCCCCCGGCACGACCAGAATGTCGAGCGGCGGACAGTTCGCCAGCCGATGGTCGGGCAGCACCCGCAAGCCGCCGGTCGCCGTCACAGGTCCCGGCTCTTCGGCGACCAAGACCACCTCGAACGGTGATGGTTCTTCTCGGCGGCGCTCTTCATGGAGGCGTGTGACGGAGAAGACTTCGTACGGTCCGCAGAAGTCCAGGACCTCGACGTCCGGGAAGATCAGAATCCCCACCCGATGCCGTTTCATGCAGGACCTCGTGAATCGTGCAAGGATTAGGTTCGGCGCAGAATGTCCAGCATCTCGTCGTGGATCAGTCCGTTGCTGGCCACGATGGATGGTTCGTAGATCGAGTAGGGCGTGCCTTTGAAGTCGGTGACGCGCCCGCCCGCCTCGCGCAGAATGACCAGGCCCGCCGCCGTGTCCCAGGGGTGCAGCTTGAGTTCCCAGAAGCCGTCGAAACGGCCGGCGGCCACGTAGCACATATCCATGGCCGCCGTGCCGGTGCGGCGAACGCCTTGCGCCGTGAGGGCAAAGCGTGAAAAGTTATCCAGATTGTTCTGGGCGCTGACGCGGATGTCGTAGGCGAACCCGGTGACCAGCAACGCCCCGTCCAGCCTCGGAGTGCGGGAGACACGCAGCGGGACGCCGTTCAGGAAGGCCCCGCTCCCCGCCTCAGCGGTGAAGAGCTCTTGCCGCGTCGGGTCCAGCACGACGCCGAAGATGCAGTGGCCCCGGTATTCCACGCCGATGGACACACAGTAGGCGGGATAGCCGTGGGCGAAGTTGGTCGTGCCGTCCAGTGGATCGATCACCCACTGGTATTCCAGGTCGCTGCCCGCTTGCGCGCCCCCCTCCTCCGCCAGAATCCGGTGCGCGGGAAAGGTCTTGCGGATCACCTCGATCACGGCCTGCTCCGAGCGCCGGTCCGCGTCCGTGACCAAATTGACCGTGTCTTTATATTCGACGTGAAATCCGTTGCTGGCCGCGTCGGTCAGGATGGAACCGGCCACCCTGGCCGCTTCCAGGGCCGTGGCCTTGAGTTGCGCACGTATGGACGGTGAGGGAAGCTCGGGCATCGGCATGCGCGGATCATACCATATTCGCCGCCTTGCTCCGGCGCCGGTGATCCGCTATCTTGCTGGGTAGCGAGCGAGGCAAGCGACGATGGCCGAGGACCGGCAGACCCAAGCGATCCGCGACGAGTTCCGGGAGCACCTGGAGCAGTTCTATGCGCAGCTGAAGCTCGCGCCGCCCTACCACAGCGTGGAAAAGGCGATCGCGCACCTGACCGCTTCGCTCAAGGCCATGGCCCCGGATGAACGGGCCCGCCTGGCCTCGGAGCCGGCCTTGAAATGGGCTCAGTACAAGACCGCCTTCATCGAATCGGGCTTGAGCCAGAAACACCGGGGCATCATCGCCGGCCTGGCCCGCTCCGGCAAGACCGGCCTCCCCGCCGAACACCAAGCCTTCCTGGACGCCTATTTGGCCTAATGGCTGTCCTGATGGTCTGACGTCTTCTCGAGCGCGGCCCGCAAGTCCTGATAAGCCAGGGTCAGCCGGTGGTTTTCCAGCCGGTAGGCAAAGGCGATCGTGACGAGGCCGAAGGCCAGCACCAACAGGCCGATGCCCAGGATGCCGAGCCCCATCAAAATGCCCTGGAGCGACGCCAGGCCCCCGTCGGTCAGGTACATGATGACGAAGGTCAGCGTGCCGGCCCCCACCGTGAGGAACCACAAGGAGGTCAGGATCGCGGAGCACCAGGGAATCCGCTTGATGCAGGTGACGCGGGCGGTCCGTTCCTCGGGCGCAAGTTCCAACGAGGCCTTCAGGGGCCAGGCGGTCCGGAACCGGCTGGGGAGGAAGCCCTGCTGCGAACGCAGGACGATCCGTCGTTCCGTCGGGAAGAAATGAGCGAAGCCGTTCGGCAGCCTGAGCCGGCCGTCGGCGTCGAAGCGGGAACCGATCTCCGCCAGGGACGGCCAGGGCGCCTGGTCCGGCGCTCCCGCAATCCGGCATCCGTAGGCGCCGGCCTGCGCCGACTGGCCGGAGAAGTAGAACCAGTCCCCGATCACCAGGGCCAGGAACAGCAGTGCGCCGAAGAATCCCGCCAGGATCATGGCCTCACCTTTCCATCAAGCCGCCAGGTCGCGCACGATACCACACCGATCGAGAGATCGGAAGGCGTGGGGTTCGAGGCGCGAGGGCATGGGCGCGATTCTCCGCTATCCGATCATATGCCGACCGCGTGCCGACCGTAGCGATGGGCCGCAGGCCTGCGCCTGTGGCGCGGTTGACTCTTCTCCGCAACTTGGATAGAGTAGCCCCGTTTTCTTGTTCAGGCGGGCCTTATCGTTCAGTGTTACGAACTCGGTTTCCCGCCTCGGTTACACCCCCGCGCTGTCTCAGCTCAAGGCCCTGAGGCCTGTCCCGGCGAGCTTCGTCCGGGAGTCGAGTCCTGGGACAAGATTAAACGGGGACGGAGGATGCATGGATCTGGAAAAAGTCGAACGGGTCTACTCGAACTACGCAGGGGTCTACGATCAGATTTTCGGCAGGATTTTCCACGAGTCGCGCGAATCCACGGTTCGCCGGCTGCCCGTCGCACAGGGGGAGCGAATCCTCGAAGTCGGGATCGGCACCGGCCTGTCGCTGCCGCTCTACCCCCGGCATTGCCGCCTGGTGGGCATCGATCTCTCCGCCGGCATGCTGGAGAAGGCGCGGGAGCGGGTGCGGATGTACGGGCTGGAGCACGTCGAGCTGTCCCGCATGGACGCGGGGCAAATGGAATTTCCGGACGACAGCTTCGACACGGTCATGGCCGCCTACGTGGTGACGGCGGTTCCCGACTATCGCAAGGTGGTGACCGAGATGATCCGGGTCTGCCGGCCTGGGGGGCGGATCATCATGCTGAACCACTTCAGCAACGGGAACAAGCTGATCGCCGCGGTGGAAAAAGTGATCTCCCCGCTCTGCAAGCACATCGGGTTCCGGACCGACCTTTCGCTGAATCATGTGCTGGAGGGTACGTCGTTGCTGGTGGCGCGGAAGGAGAAAGTCAATCCGCTGCGGTTCTGGCATCTTGTGGAGTGCGTGAATCGGAAGCACGGGAACGGATCCGGGAACGGCCATGGGAACGGCAACGGATCTGGAAACGGGAACGGACACGCCTCCCACTGACACGTCTCGTCACTCCGCCGGTTGCATCCGACGAATGACTTCTCCGGCCTGATCCGGCGCGCCCCGTTGGGCCGGTTGCCCGTTCAGCCCGTGTCCCAGCCATTCCTCCCCGTCCATCACCTGATCGCCGGTGAGGCACATGCCCGGAAAGCTGCGGGCGATGAGGTCGGCCGGGGGTTCGTGATTTCCAACCACCTGGTGCCCAAGGTCGGTTTGCCGCCCGATCCTGGAGATGTCCTGCTTGTGATGGGCGGCCCCATGTCGGTCAACGATCCGGACCAGTGGATCGAGGCGGAAGTGGCCTTCATTCGGGCGGCGGTGGAGCAGGGGACCCCGGTCTTGGGCGTCTGCCTGGGCGGACAGTTGCTGGCCAAGGCGCTCGGCGCGCAAGTGGCGCCAGGGCCTGGCGTGGAGATAGGGATGACGCCGATCCGCTTGACGGACCAGGGCCGGGAAGACCCGGTCTTCGGGACGTTGCCCGAACCCGTCGAGGTCTTCCAATGGCATGGGGAAGCCTTCGGTCTGCCCGATGGAGCGGTTCCCCTCGCCTCGTCGTACTTATTCCCCTTGCAGGCCTTCCGCTTCGGGTCGCAAGCCTACGGAGTCCTGTTCCACCTGGAAATGCAGCGGGACGGGATCCAGGCCCTGTGCCGGGAATGTCCGGATGATGTGACCAAGGCGGGGCAGGACCCCTCCTCCCTGCTCCGCCACGCCGAGCCGCATCTGCCCCGCATGCATGCGATCGCCAAGCGGCTCATCGCCCACCTCACAGGCCCTGTCCATTGATTACGTCCCTCCTCCTGAAGTAACCTAGACGCTCATTGTCTCTATGTTAGAAAGTCTGAAAGTCGAAAAGTCTTGTTGAAAAAGAACGTACCTCCGAAGACTTGCCAACTTTGAGACGTGATGACTTTCCGACTCTCTTTTTGACGAAAGGAGCCAGTTCGCATGGCCGGATTTCCGATTGAATTCGCGGGGCGGATCAAGACCCTGCCGCCCTACTTGTTTGCCGCGATCGACGAGATGAAGCAGAAAGCGATCGCGCGCGGCGTAGACATCATCAACATGGGCATCGGCGACCCGGATCTGCCGACGCCGAAGCCGATTATCGATGCGCTCAGCCGCGCCGCCGCCGATCCCAAGAACCACCAATACCCGTCCTACGAGGGGATGCTCGCCTTCCGCAAGGAAGTGGCGGACTGGTACAAGCGGCGGTTCAATGTCGCGCTGGCCCCGGCCTCCGAGGTCCTCACGTTGATCGGCTCCAAGGAAGGCATCGGCCATATTCCCCTGGCCTTCGTCGATCCGGGCGATATCGTCCTGGTGCCGAGCCCCGGGTACCCGGTCTATCCGGTGGGGACCAGCTTTGCCGGCGGGCAGTCGCACCTCATGCCGCTGGAAAAGAAGAACGGCTTTCTCCCCGACCTCGACGCGGTTCCCAAGGACGTGGCCAAAAAGGCCAAGCTCATGTTCCTGAACTCCCCGAACAATCCGACCTCCGTGGTCATGAGCAAGGACTATTTCAAAAAGGTCGTGGCCTTTGCACAAGAAAATCAGGTCATCGTCTGCCACGATGCGGCCTATTCGGAGATTTTCTACGACGGCAGGCGGCCGGCCAGTTTTCTGGAGGTTGACGGAGCCAAGGACGTCGGCATCGAGTTCCACTCCCTCTCCAAGACTTACAACATGACCGGCTGGCGCATCGGCTTCGCGGTGGGCCATAAGCAGGTCCTGACCGGGCTGGGGAAGGTGAAGAGCAACCTGGATTCGGGCGTCTTTCAGGCCGTGCAGGAGGCGGGCATCGCGGCACTGCGGCTGGACGACTCGGTCACCGACGGGCTGCGGAAGGTCTATCAGGAGCGTCGGGACGTGTTGGTGCCGGGGCTGAAGAGGTTGGGACTTGAAGTGGACCCGCCCCCGGCTGCCTTCTACATCTGGGTGACCGTGCCCAAGGGCTATACCTCCGCCTCCTTCACCGCGCATTTGCTGGAGACGGCCGGGATCGTCACCACGCCGGGCAACGGGTTCGGGGCGCCGGGCGAAGGCTACATCCGCATGACCGTGTGCACGACGAAGGAACGGCTGGCGGAGGCGGTGGAACGGATCAAGAAAGCCGGATTTTAGCTATCGGCCATTAGCCACAAGCCATTAGCCATCAGCCATAGGCTCTGACAAAAGATGTCACGCAAGATCGTTTACATCGGCTTCGGGTCCAATTTAGGCGACCGGCTGGATTTTTGCGATCGCGCGGTCACGCTCCTGAGTCTCCTGCCTCACTCCCTTGTGACGGGAATCTCCTCCCTCTACGAAACCGAGCCCCTGCCGGAGAACAATCCCGGGCCCCAGTGGTTTCTGAACGGCGTCGTCCGACTGGAGACCGACCTCACGCCGCAAAGCCTGCTGGCAGTTTGCCGCGAAGTGGAGAAGTCGCTGGGGCGGGACCAGGAGCATCGGAATGGCCCCAGGACATTGGACCTTGATATTCTGCTCTACGGCGCTCGCGTTATCAACGAGCCTGGCTTGATCGTGCCCCATCCCCGTCTGCACCTCCGGCGGTTCGTCCTGGCGCCGCTGGCCGAGCTGGCGCCCGATCTGCGGCACCCTCTGTTGAACAAGACCATGCGGGAATTGCTCGCCCAGCTCACGGACCGGTCGGCCGTGCGCCTTCTCGATCCTCAACCAAACTCGCGCTATGGGAGCCGTCCTCCCTGCAGTTCCGCAGCCGCGGCGAAGGATTCCGCCTGATGCGCATCGTCCGATCGGTCGCGGCCATGGAAGCCTGGAGTCGCGGACTTCGTCGCGAAGGGGTCGCCATCGGCTTCGTGCCGACGATGGGGGCGCTGCATGAGGGGCACCGGTCGCTCATCCGCAAGGCCCGCCTGGCCAGCGACGCCCTGGCCGTCAGCCTCTTCGTGAACCCGAGCCAGTTCGGACCAGGCGAGGACTATGCCAGGTATCCGCGGATGTTCAAGGACGACGCGACGCTCTGTCGTCGCGAAGGAGTGGACGTGCTCTTCGCTCCCGCCGCCGCCGCGATGTATCCGGCCGGTTTTGAAACCGGAGTGATCGTCGGCGCTGCGGGGAAACGATGGGAGGGGGCCGTCCGGCCAGGCCATTTCGACGGCGTGGCGACCGTCGTCACGAAACTCTTCTCGATCGTCCGTCCGGACCGGGCCTACTTCGGGCAGAAGGACTTCCAACAATCGGTGATCGTGCGGCGGCTGGCGGAAGACTTGAACCTGGGGGTGACCGTCGTCGTCTGCCCGACAGTGCGCGAGACGGACGGACTCGCGCTGAGCTCCCGGAACCAGTACCTCACCCGGGCGCAGCGACAAGTCGCGCCGGTGCTCCACGAAGCGCTTCAGGCAGGCCGAACCGCCATTTTGCGGGGCATTCGATTCGGCGCGCAGGTCGCGCGCGCGATGCAGCGCGTTGTGGAGCAGGAACCGGGCGTCACGGTGGACTATCTGGCCTGCTGCGACCCGCAGACCCTGGAGCCGCTCCCGCGCATCACCAAGCAGGCCGTGCTGCTGGGCGCGATCCGGCTCGGCCGCGTCCGATTGATCGACAATCTGCTGGTGAAAGTGTCACCGCCGACAGGCGGGAGAAAGACGGGCCCTAGCGCCGGCTGATGAGCAGGAGGCCTTTCACAAACTGGCTGAGGCGCTGCTTGTCCTCCGGCGGGATGTCCAGAAAATCCACGCCGGCCGTCCGAGGCCGGACGACGCGCACGACGGCAGACTCCACCGTGACCGGCAGTTGATCTTCCCACGTCTGGATCCGCAGGCGCAGCAACATCCCCGGCTCAAAAAAGAACCGCGTGTCCAACCCGCAGCCCCCCATTGATAGATCGGTGACGGTGGCTTCCCCTTCCAGATCAGGCCTTTGTTGCTGGCCGACCGAAAACCAGGCCGGGCACTGGACCTCGAATCGTTGATACTGCCGCTGGTCGATATGTTCGTGTGCATAGCGCTTCCCCCATTCCATGACGCGGAACCGGTGGGAGCAGAGTTGGCAGCGGAAGGGGTAGATGTAGAGGGCGCTCAACAGCCGGTCGAGCCGTCCTTCGCGATTGGCTCGCTGCACGTAAGATTCATCGCAGCTCGGACACCGTCGTTCCATGTCGGCCCTGCCGCAGTCCTTAGGGCGATCGTTCGGCGCGCTGTTGGCCGGCGAGGATCGCCTGCAGATCGGCCGGCGAATAGGTCGGCGGCTTGACCCACTTCCCGTCGGCTCGCTTGTGTCCCCCGACTTTGCTCATGTTCGACCGGTGGACTTCCCGAAAGACCGGTTCCATGTCGATGCCGCACGATACGGCGGATCCATACACCACATACAACAGGTCCGCCAATTCCTTGGCCATACCCTGGAGATCGCTCTGGGCCATGGCCCGTTGGAACTCCTCGAACTCTTCCTGGATCAACCTGACCCGGAGGGCGCGCGTCGCCTCGTCCGGGATGCAAGGCCGGTCCGCCACCACAATGTCGAACCGGCGATGAAACTCCTCGACCATTCGCTGCGCTTCGGTCATGCGCGGTCCTTTCCATTCATGAGATGCCCGTGCCTGTCATTCCGTGGGCGGGGCGGATCTCGGGACTGAATCGATCGGCTCCAGCTGTGCCATATCCTTGTCGGAGGCGATCCCCAGTTCCTTGAACTTGCGGGCCGCCGGCAGGACGCGGGTCTCGATCGAGCCCACTGCCTTGTTGTACGCCTGCACGCTCTTGGCGAGCGATTGCCCGATATCGTCCAAATGTTCGGTCAGGACCGCCATCCGGTCGTACAAGTCTTTGCCCAATCGGCCGGCTTGCTGCGCGTGCTCGCTCAATTGCTCCTGCCGCCAGCCGTAGGCCCCGGCGTGGAGCAGCGCGATCAGGGTGGTGGGGGTGGCGATCAGGACGCTAAGGGCAAGCCCGTCCTCAATCAGCTTGGGATCCTGTTCGAGCGCCGCCCCCAGGTACTGCTCGCCCGGCAGGAAGAGGACGACGTACTTCGGTGCTTGGGGAAATTGCGACCAGTATGCTTTGGCGCTCAAGTCTTCCATGCGCGACCGCACTTGCGCCGCGTGCTGCCGCAGCAGGGCCAGCCGTTGGGCCTCGTCTTGTGCGGCATGGGCTTCCAGATACGCGGACAGGACCGCTTTGGCGTCCACGATGATCTGGCGATCGCCAGGAAGGTGCACCACCATGTCGGGTCTGAGTCGCCCCTCCTCTCCCTCGACGCTCACTTGCTCGGTGAAGTCGCAATGCTCGACCATCCCGGCCAGCTCCGCCACCCGCTTGAGCGTGATCTCGCCCCATCGCCCCCTGACCGTCGGGGCGCGCAGGGCCTTGACCAGGTTGCCGGTTTCCTGCTGCAATTTCTGATGGGAGTCGGCCAGGCTTTTCAAGTGCTGGTCCAGGCCGCCATAAGCGGACTGACGGGACTGTTCCAGGAGGTGGATCTGGGCTTCGTAGCGCGTCAGGGCTTCCTGGAGCGGTTTCACCATCTCATCAATGGCTTGCTGGCGCTGCGACAGGTCGCCCTTCGCCTCGGCATGCAGCCGTTCGAACGAGGTCCTGGCGAGGGAGAGAAACGCTTCGTTGTTGGTCTTGAGGGCCTCGCCCGACAGGGCCTTGAAGGCCTCGGCCATTTCGCTGCGGGCTTGGGAGAGCAGCGCCTTCTGCTCCTGCAAACTCTTGAGCGCCTCTTCGCTGCGGGTGTCCGCCGCCGCGCGCGCCTGCTGGGCGCTTGCAAGATGGTCGCGCAGCTTGGTCAGCTCCGTCCGTTCCTCTTCCGTCTGCTTCCGGAGTTCCGCGAGGGAGGCTTCGGCTCGTTGCGTCCGCTCGGCGGCATCGATCAGCGTGGCTTGCGTTTCGGCCCGGAGGCGTGCGCTGCTCCAGAGCCAGGCCAGCAGCCCGCCCAGCATCAGGCCGGTCACGAGTCCGGCACCGCCGGCTATGATCATCGAAAAGTCCGTCATCCCCTGCACTCCAGGCGCTCACCGAAGTTGGCGGCAAGGGTACGGGAATAGTCCAAGCTCGTCAAGGAACCGCATCGGGTCAGGCCGGACGTGTGGTATCCGCTGGCGACCAACAGGCGCCTGTGGTAGATATGGTCCTCATATCGCAGCTCACAGCAACGCTGTCTTCCACGGCCGGCTTGATGATGAGGTGTACGATGCCGAAAGCGAGAGCCATCCTGGTCGGTCTCATGCGTCTGAGCCTGCCCCTCTGTCTGCTCTCGTTTCTGATCGCCGGTTGCGCCACAAGCGAAAACCAAGCCGACGTGTCCGTCGCCGCGCCGCCTGTCGAAGCGCCCAAGGTGCAGGAGAAGCAGGTGGAAGCCCAGGCGCCGCCGGCGCCGGTTGAAGAAACGCGTGTCGCGGAAGCCGAAGCGCCTCCTCCCCCGCCCCCTCCGCCTCCCCCTCCGCCCCCCGTGGTGCAGCTGCCGGAGCCGCTGGACCTCTATTTCGACTATGACCGCTACCAGCTCAAGTTGAGTGAGACCGATAAAGCCGCACTGGGCGAGATGGCGGAACTGCTCAAGAAGAACGCCGAGCGAGTGGTGGCCATCGAGGGCCATTGCGACGAGCGCGGTACCAGCGCCTACAACCTGGCGCTCGGTGAACGGCGGGCCAAGGCAGCGAAGCAATACCTGGAAAGCCAGGGCGTCCTGGCGGCACAGATCCAGACCACCAGCTTCGGCAAGGAACGGCCGGTCTGCACCGACCACAGCAAGGCCTGTTGGCAAAAGAACCGCCGGGCTCACGTGTACGTGCAGTAACGCCGCGCCGTTTATTCGGCCGGGTCTTTCGATCGTCCCAGTGTCTTGACCTCTCCGTTCGACGCATCCACCGCCATCCAGTCTCCGTCCCGCAGGCGCCTGGTGGCCAGCCCTACGTTCGCGACCGCCGGCAGACCGTACTCACGGGCGATGATCGCGCCGTGCGAGAGTGTGCCGCCCATTTCCACGACCAGCCCGGCCGCCAGGCCCAGCACCGGCGCCATACCCGGATCGATCACCGGGACCACCAGAATGTCCCCCCGTTGAATCTTCTTCAGATCGTCCGGTGAGCGGATGATGCGCGCCGGGCCTTCCGCGTATCCGGAACTGAGAGGAATGCCCGTGAGCGTCTCGCCATGTGCCACGGCTTCCCGGGGCGCTGCGCCTACCCCTTCGATCACCGTGTCCGGCGCGTCGAGCAAGACATGCCTGGCCCGTTCCGTCCGGCGGGTGGCCACCACGTCTTTCCAGTTGCTTCGCCGATCATGTACAGCGGCGCGAATCTCGTCCGCCGTCAGGAAGAAAATATCTTCCTTCGACTGGAGCAGGCCCAACGCGACGAACGATGCTCCTACGCGCCGCTCGCCTTGGCGCGCGGCGGCCGTGAAGTGCATCAAGTGGTGGCGGTTGGCCTCACGCAGCGCAAGGAAGCGACAGAGGCGGATGTAGGTGTAGCGGAACAAGAGCCATTCATGCCAGCGCCAGCCGAAAGCCCTGCGAATACGCTCCAGCGCGTTGGTACGAACTATGTCTTGCTCTCGGCGAATGGCATCGGCCGATCTGCCGGGCTCGGTGGGGGGGGCTTGCAAGTGGCTTCGGATGACGCCGAGCAGGTAGTCCGGCATTTCCGCGAAGCGGGTGGCCATGGGGTCCGATTCGCCGATCGCCCTGTGCCCGTACTCCGCCAGGTATGCGTCGAATTCGCGCAAGAAGTCGGTTCCGGCCAGGTTGCTCCGAAAAGCAGAAGGATCCCAGGGGTCGGCCAGTAAAAACTCCCACGCAATCGGTTCTTGCCTTGCTTTGTCAGCCAGTTCGGCGAGTCGGAGGATTTGTGCGGCGCTGATGATGGTGCCGATCCCTTGGAGGGCGTCGTTCAGTAATGGCCGCCAATCCGGACCGAGCCGGCGCGGCAACAGCAATCCGAGCGCATACAATCCTTGGGAGACTCCGGCCACAATCGCAAACGTCAGGTCCGCCTCTCGCAGCCGCCCGTTCAGCCGATCCAGTCTGGCCAGCAAGTCAGCCGGCTGGTGCCCGGCCTTCCCCTCATCCGGACGGTCCTCCGCCATCTGTTTCATTTCTATAAACCAGGCCGGCGCCCGTTTGGCCGCACGGCGAATTTTCTTTTCCATCAACAGCCCGGCGCGCAGAATCCGCCACCACGGCAAGCGCGGAGGCCCTTCGATCGACGGCCGTTCCACGCCGCCCATTTGTTCGACGACCAGCCTGGGGTCGCCGCCTAATTGCACGGTGAACGATTGGAAGAGGGACACGTTGATGTAGGGCCGGCCGCGCATGATCCGAACCGTCGGCCAACCGTCCGGGACTCGGCACCCCAGCTCACGGTAATGGCTGACGATGTTGGTTTCCATGAAGGCTTCCAGAAACGAGAGGCCGAGGGGGCTGGGCACGTCGGGCATCGTCTCCTTGAAGTTGGCGCGGGACCAGACAATGGGAAGGGGAGGCAACGCCGGTTTTGGCGTCGGGATCGGCCTGACTTGGAGCAGCCAGGTCCCCTGCCCGTCCATGGCCCATTCGATGTCTGCGGGAAAGCCCATCCGTCTTTCGACGTCTTTGATCAGGCCGGCCAGGGCCAGGATCTCCCGTTCATCCAGGACCGGCGCCCCCTGTTCCGGTCCGGCAAGCCGCCGCTCAACGACCGTTCCGGAGCCGGACCCGTCGCCCAGGCCCACGACATACTGATCCGGCGTCACGGTCCCGGAAGCAAGCGGTTCAGCCAGGCCGAAGACCGCATTGATCCACACCTGTTGCGGTTCGCCTGTGATCGGGTGGCGGGAGTAGGCAACGCCGGCGGCACGCGGCGCCAGCATCGGCTGAATGATGACCGCCATGGCCGGCGCGGCGCTTCTTCCGCCGACCCGGAGGCGGTAGACCAAGGCTGCTTCGGTCCAGAGCGAGGCCCAGCAGTCGAGGATGGCTTGGGAGAATCCCTCGCGGGGCACTCCCAACTTGGTACGGTAGAGGCCGGCAAATGTGGCCTTGGCTCCGTCTTCATCGGAAGCGGAGGAACGGACGGCGAACGCCGTCTCGCGCCCGAACCCCAGGCGGTGCAATTCTTCGTCGATGAGGGCAAGGAGGGGCCGAGATAAAGCAAGGGAAGTGACGAGACGACGATCCTCCTCCACCAGCGCCCGCCGTCGTTCATCCGATGCTTGGCACAAGCAGGCCCACCGGGCGGCGTCGTCGAAGCCGCCCGCCCGCAGGCTCTCGCGATAGGCCTGAATCGTAACGCAGAGACCGGGAGGCACGTGGAATCCGCTTTGAATCAGGCGGCCAAGACCGGCCCCTTTCCCACCGACGAGAGTCGGATCGTCACAGGATTCTAGTGGAAGAACGAGGTGCGCAGCCATGGCTAGAGGGCAAGCAACAGATAGAGGTCGTTCACGTTCGTGCCGGTGGGGCCGGTTCGAAGGTGCCCGCCGACTTTCTTGAAGAAGCCGTACGAATCGTTTCGGGCAAGCATGGCCATCGGGTCGAGGCCAAGTCTGGTGGCCCGAAGGACCGTGTCGCCGCCGACATATGCGCCGGCGGCATCGGTTGGGCCATCCGTGCCGTCGGTTCCGAAGGCGGCAATCCAGACGTTGGGCAACCCGGCGATCTCCATCGCCGCCGCCAGCGCAAATTCCTGGGCGCGGCCGCCTCGTCCGGTTCCCTTGAGGGTCACGGTCAGCTCGCCCCCGGCGATGACACAAGCAGGCCGGCGGATCGGCTTGCCGGTGGATGCGATCTCTTTTGCGATCGCCCCGAACACCTTGGCCGCTTCCCTCGCTTCCCCGGTGAGTCTGGTGGTGAGGATCAACGGATTGAGCCCTGCCTGCCCGGCTGCCTGCGCAACTGCTTGCACGGCCCTCGCATTGTTCCCGATGATCTGGTTCTGCACGCGGCGAAACAGAGGCGCGCCGGGTTTCGGCGTTTCTCCGCGGCCTCCCCTGCGCCCGGCCAATAAGTGGGCCCGGACCTCGGCCGGAACGGACCGCCAGATTCCGTGTCGCCGGAGGATCGCGCAAGCCTCGGCATAGGTGGTGGGGTCCGGGGCGGTCGGTCCGGATCCGATGGCGCCCAGGTCGTCACCCAACACATCGGACAGGATGAGGCTTACGACGCATGCCTTGGTCGCCGCCGCCAGCCCGCCTCCCTGAATGGCCGAAAGGTGCTTGCGAACCGTGTTGATCTCTCGGATCGAGGCCCCGCAGGCGAGCAACAAGGAGGTTGTCCGCTGCAGGTCCGCAAGGGCCAGGCCCGTGCATGGCGCCGGCAACAAACTGGACGCGCCGCCAGACAGCAATACAAAGACCAGGTCTCGGTGGGAGAGGTTGTTGACGAGCGCCATCAAGCGGGCCGCGCATCGCTGCCCGGCCTGATTCGGGACCGGATGTCCCGCTTCCAGGACCTCAATGGTCTTGGCGGGCGAAGCATAGCCGTTTTTGACGACGACCAGGCCGCCTTCCAGATCACTTCCCAGCCGACGCTCCAATGCGACCGCCATCTGGGCCGAGGCCTTGCCGGCGCCTACGGCCACCACACGTCTATAGGCGCGCAAGTCGTATGACCGTCCACCGATGTGCACGATGGGGCCGGTCCGTTTCACGGCTCGACGCAGGGCGAGCTGCGGGTCCGCTGCGGCCAGGGCGGCGCGGATCAGACGATCCAAGAGACGGGGCACCGTCCGCGGAGGATGCGACTGCCTGGTGGCCGGGCGCATGAAGGGTCAGGGAGTCTTGTTTTGCTTGAAGCAGCGGTTGGGGCACTCCTGCTTGGGGACTTTGAGCTGATGGGTGCCCTTGGGCAGGTATTCTTTGCGGATCTCCGGGTTCAGCATCTTGATCTCCAGGAAGTACGAGCCGAAATCCTTGGCGATCAGGGACAGATGCCGCTGCGGCTCCTTGATCGTAACGGTGACCGTTTCCAGTTCCAGCGGCGCATAGAGGTCCTTCTTGGTCAGGCCGAGATACTTCTCCGGCTGACTGTAAATCTCCTTGGCGACGATGATCCGGGGCACGTAGCGCATCGTCTCCCGCACGTAGTGGAGTTTCCAATAGTCGTCCACACGCTGTTCCTTGAGCAGCTTCCTGATCCGGTCCTCGCCCGCATTGTAGGCGGCCATGGCGAGGAACCAGTCGCCCAGATCCTGTTTGAGGAAGCGCAAGTACTTGATCGCCGCCTCAGTGGACATTTCCAGGTTCCGGCGATCGTCCCGCCACTGATTGCTGTTCAGCTTGTAGCGTTTGCCGGTGGAGCCGATGAACTGCCAGGGGCCCGACGCCTTGGCCTTGGAATAGGCCGCGGCGACGCATTTGCTCTCCACGAGCAGCATGAATTTCAGGTCGTCGGGGAGGCCGGACTCGGCGAGCTGTTTTTCCACCGGGGGAAAACAGCGGCCGGTCCGTTTGGCCAGAATGATGCTGTCGCCTTCGTCTTCCAGGAACTGGTAGAACTCGTATTCGAGCCGTTCGCGGACCTGCCAGTTGTCCAGCGGCACGGGTTCGCCGGCAAACACCAGTTTGTCCGGGAGCTTGAACGAACTTAAGAAATGACGTTCCCCCTCGCGCTTGATTTCCGGCAGGATCACCAGCCGGTCTTCCGCATCAGGGCTGGGGTACAGGGTTTCGGCCGGAGCATTGTCCGGTTCAGCCGCCGGCGGGCTGTTCGTCGAGGGAGCGAGGGGCGCCGCTTCGTGGGAAGCCGGATCAGACGGCGCGCTTGCCTGCTGCGCTCGCGCCGGTTGCCGGTCCAGTGCAAGGGTGACGGAGAGGCAGGCCAGGAGCAGCGTCATCGGTCGAAGTTCCATCCAACCCTCCTCCTCGTTCAGGATTTCCCCGGCCGGCGGCCCATGCTAACAGGAAGCCCTATGAGCGGCAAGCGCGAATCCCTTGTCTCGTATGCTACACTGCCCGTCCATGCGCAGCCTGACGCTTCTCAACGAACGGATTGTAGCCTGTCGACGCTGTCCGCGGCTGGTGGCGCATCGGGAAACCATGGCTCGCGAGAAACGCCGACAGTTCCGGGACTGGACATACTGGGGGCGCCCGATCCCGGGATTCGGCGACCCCAAGGCGCGCCTCTTCGTGGTCGGCCTGGCCCCCGCCGCCCACGGGGGGAACCGCACCGGCCGGGTCTTCACCGGCGATCGCAGCGGCGACTGGCTTTATGAAGCGTTGCACCGATTCGGGTTTGCCAATCAGCCTGAGTCCGCGCACAAAGGGGACGGGCTGGCGCTGGCGGATTGCTACGTCGCGGCGGCGGTGCGCTGCGCCCCGCCCGGCAACAAGCCGACTCCCGACGAGTTCGAGGCCTGCCGGCCCTATCTGGTGGAAGAGCTGCGCCTGCTGAAGCGGCTGCGCGTGGTCGTGGCGCTGGGAAAGATCGCGTTCGACCAGTATCTGAAAACCTGCCGCGAGACCGGCCGGCCGGCCTCGTCTCCCCTGCCCCGCTTCGGCCACGGGGTCTGCTACTCCCTGCCTTGGGGCGTGACCCTCATCGGGTCGTATCATCCGAGCCAGCAGAACACCTTCACCGGCAAGCTGACCAGGCCGATGCTCCATTCGGTGTTCGAGCAGGCCCGCGCCTGCCTGCCCGGCCGCTGAGAACTCGTTACTTGCCCGCCGGGCTGGCGTTCCAGTCCGCCAAGAACTTCTTCAGTCCGCTGTCGGTGAGCGGGTGCTTGTAGAGCGCCTGGAAGACGCTGTAGGGCATCGTGGCGATATGCCCGCCGGCCAGCGCCGCCTCGACGACATGCTGCGGGTGCCGCACGCTGGCGACGAGCACCTGGGTCTTGAAATCGTAGTTGCGATAGATCGCGAGAATCTGGCGGATCAGCGCCATGCCGTCGGAGCTGATGTCGTCCAGCCGGCCGATGAAGGGGGACACGCACCAGGCGCCGGCCTTGGCGGCCAGCAGGGCCTGGGTGGGCGAGAAACACAGCGTGACATTCACCCGGGTGCCTTCCGAGGCCAGCTTCTTCGTCGCCTTCAGCCCTTCGGGAATGAGGGGGATTTTGACCACGATGTTCTTGTGAATCTTGGCCAGCTCGCGCCCTTCTTTGATCATGGCGTCGGCCTCGACGCTCACAACTTCGGCGCTGATGGGACCGTCCACGAGGCTGCAAATCTCATGGATCACGTCTTTAAAGCTGCGGCCTTCTTTGGCCACCAGCGAGGGGTTCGTCGTAACTCCGTCGATGAGGCCGAAGCTGGCGGCTTCGTGGATTTCCTTGACGCTGGCGGTATCGAGATAGATTTTCATGACGACATCCTTTCGTGCGCGGGCAAGCCGCTCCCATCCACTTCCCTGTATCGGCTATTCTATGAACAACTGAAGCCGAAAGCAACGATGGCGGGTTCGTCGGGTCTTTTGACAGGGTCCCGGCCGGCCGGTACAATCACCCCGGCGTGACTCACGGGGCCAAGGAGGATGAGGTACCATGCGGGGAACGATCGGGTTGCTGCTGGCGCTCGCGTTGTTGGTCGGGTGCGGCGGAGGGAATCCGTACCTGGATGCCACTCTGAAGCCGGCCGAGTTCGAAGGCAAGGACAAGGCGTGGTTCGAGAAGAATTGGGGCGACCCCAGCGGGAAAGCGCCGCGGTTTTTCGGCGGAGAGACCTGGACCTATTTCCGCATCGCGGGCGCTCAGAGCGGACTCTTCAACTTTTCCCCCAACCAGTGTCAGATTACCCTGAAGTTCGGAAAAGACGAGAAGCTGAGTTCGTACAGCTATTCTGGTTGTTAGCGGGATAGGGGTCCGGAGTTACCCGGCCAGTTGCTTCCGGAAGGTCTGCGCGCAGTCCTGGCTGCAAAAGTAATAGGTCTGGCCCCCGATGCTGGCGGAAACGGCGTTGCCGCGGGGCACATAGGTCCGGCACACGGGATCCTGGAGCATCTCGTTGTTGCCCGGTAGCGCCGGCTCCTGTCCGTTCTTTCCCTTCAGCTCCCGGATCGCGCTGCGCAAGAGGAAGTACAAGACTACCAGCAGCCCTACGACGAGCAACAATCGGTACATACGGTTTTCTTTGCCTCGCTCCCCACGGGCCGGCGAATGGCGCCGACGAAGGGCCTGGACGTCTGCAGCGCGTCCATCCTATGGAACCCCTTGTAGCCTGTCAAGACAGCCGAAACGACGGGGGTATGCAGCCGGCCTGATTTTAGCCTATGCGCCAGGGTACGAAGGGCCCATGGCCGGCTCGAGACGGGAGGCCCTTTGCGCTTTCTTGTGGGGGCTTCCGACCGATAGACAGAGCGCTTGACCAATGTTACCTTGTGGTCATGAGAACCTGCGATAAATGCAATGGCGCCATGCTGCTGGAACGAGCGGTGGACATGGATGCCGGCCTCGCCATCACGGTCCTTGCCTGCCTGAACTGTGGGCGTCGGAAAGCCGTGGATAACGAACCCCGGCCCTTAACGGCTCGGCACTGACCCAGGCCAGACTTGCTCGTTCCCTCCCCCGTAGGGCAGAGGTGTCTCTGTCTGCCGGGGGAAAGCTTTGTCTTCGAGCGGGGCGTCCGGAAATCGTCTGAAAATCAGGCAGGGTTACGAGAGAAGCGGCAGGATAAAAACTCGATGAAACCCGTCATTACAAAAGTCGCGACCGTGCCGCGGACCCGGCTTGTCTGCTGCCCTGAGCGTTATCAACTCATCAGCTATGACCCGCTCCAATCCCTGGTCCAGTGTCATGCCTGCGGGACCACGGTGTCGGGACAGACCCTGCCCGCATCGCTGAATCAGTCCGTCGTTCCCGGCTGATCGCCGCCCGAATCACCCATCAACGCTTGGTGAGCAGCCTCTTCATCTCCTCACTGAGGGGACCAGCCTTGGCCGGATCGATCTTAGGCGCCACTCCGGACAGCAGCTCCTGCAACTCGAGATCATAGTTCTCTTCTTTCTGCTTGCCCGTGGACTGCATCCGGACCAATCCGACCGGCCTCGCCTCGTCGCTGACCCAGACATCCAGTTTTTGACCGGCCTTCTCCACCCGGTAGTGGCTGCATTTCACCGCGCCAGCCGGGGTGGTGATGGTCTCCTGCCCGACGTTCTTCAGGTGGCGGGTCGTTCCGGTTCGGAGGTCCGATTCCGAAAGGAGAAAGAGACTGACATCCAGGCTGCCGACGCCGGAAAGGTACTGTTTGGGAAGGGTCATGGGGGCTTTGTTGCCGATTTGGATGTACCCGGACTCCACGGCCGGGCGATCGCCTTTGACGTCGAGCGTGAATTGTTGCCAAAGCGGATCGGACAACTGGGCGGCGGCATAGACCTCGATCACCGCGCGCGACGAGGTTGGGTCCACCTTCACCAGCCCGACGTTCAGGTCGAAGGTGCTCCCCTGCGAGTGCATCGCGAATCGCGACCCGTTTCCTTGCTCCTTGGCCAGTCCGGCCAGCGAGGCTCCCCGGACGTCCGTCGACGCCCCGAGCCCCGCCAAGACCAGCAGGACTCCGGCCGCGAACGCCCTGCGCCCCCCGGTCATCGTCCCGCCTCCCCTTTCATCAACTCCTCCAGCGCCGCATCGCTTTTCGCGCGGTTTTCTTTGATCTGCTGCAGCTGCTGCTGGAGGTCTTCGTACATTTTCTTCTGCTCGGGCGTCAGCCCCTCCGGCTCGGCTTGCTGGGACATGGCCTGCCCTTTGAGGTCCCGTCGCTTGAGCCCCTCCTTGGCCGGCATGGTGTTTTTGCCTTGCACCTCGCCGAGCCGTTTATGCATGGCATCCAGATCGTGAGCGGGGTTGGCCTCCTGAGCTCCGGAGGGTTGAGCCATTGCCAATGAGGTGAGAAAGGCGAAAGGAAGAGCGAGCATCCGTCGTGCCCGGGTCATGGAGTCCTCCTTCTCGGTGCACCTGCAAACATGAAACTCTGCAGCTACGATGCGGTTGGAGGTTAGCCTAGGTCAGGCCTGAAAAGGTGTCAAGCAAAGGGGGATTTCCGGCCCATATCGCCGGGCTCCTCCTTGCCGACTCGGTCCGGTTGACATTTTCTTCAGCCGGGCGCAAGCTATGCGGCACTCACCGCAGTTGGAGGGCCCGTATGGAACCGGGGTAGGCCGACAGCAGCTCTCATTCCGCACTCGTAGACAGATCGCGGTCAGTTGGTGCGCCTTCGCAGGTTTCTGCAACCTGTGAAGGCGTTGTTGTTTCTGCGGTGGACCTTCTAGACAAAGGAGGCGGGACATGAGGCGACTACTCGGATGGGTGACGGGCATGATGCTGGCGGGGATGCCCACGTTGGCGTTGGCCGAGGGGGCCGGGGGCAGCTATAAAGGAATCGCCCAGATCTATTTCACGTTCATTACGGTGATCCTGATGTATGGGGTCTACGACGTCTTCGGCAAGAAGGCCATGTACGTGGCGGCCCCGCTCATCGTGGTCGGGATGTACATGCTGCTTCCGAAGGGTTGAAGGGGATCAATTCGGGGCGGGATCTGCGGGAGGGGTTGCTCGCAGCCTCTCCCGTTTCTTTTCCCGGGGCGACGGGGCGCTATCGCAGTCCCAGCACGTCCATCATGTCGTAGAGCCCGGGCGGCTGCTTGACGACCCAGCGGGCCGCGCGGAGCGCGCCCCGCGCAAAAGTATCGCGGCTCTGCACGCGATGAGTCACCTCCACACGCTCGCCCATGCCGCCGAACAAGACCGTGTGGTCCCCCACGATGTCCCCGGCCCTGATCGTCTGAATGCCGATCTCCCCTTTTTTGCGCTCGCCGATCAGCCCCTTGCGGGCATAGACGCCGACCTGCTCCAAGTCCCGGTTCACGGCCTTGGCCAGGACCTCGGCCATCTTCAGAGCGGTGCCGCTGGGCGCGTCTTTCTTCAAGCGATGATGGGCCTCGATGACCTCGATGTCGTAATCCTCGCCGAAGGTCTTGGCCATCTCCGCGATGGCCTTGAAAATGATGTTCACGCCCACGCTCATGTTCGGCGAGAAGACGCAGGGGATGGACTTGGCCAGGTTGCGGAGCTCGGCGAGCTCCTGGGGGGAAAATCCCGTGGTTCCGATCACCATGGCCCGTCGGGACTGGGCCGCTGCCCGCAAATGCTCCAGCGTGGCTGCGGGGGCCGAAAAGTCGATCACGACCTCGCCCCGTTCCATGACGGCCGCGAAGTCGTCGTGGATCGGCACGCCGGTATGGCCGCAGCCGGCCGTCTCGCCGGCATCCTCCCCGATGGACACATGGCCCTTGCTCTCGATGGCACCGGCCAGCGTGAGCGCGGCGGATTCCTTCAGCAGGCAGACCAGCCGCCCGCCCATCCGACCCGCCGCCCCGGCCACAATGACTTTGATCATTTGCTTCCCTCGTTAGGCGTAAGGCGTGCGGTGTAAGGGGTAAAGTAAGGGCATCTCTTCCGTCCGACGCCTGACGTTTCACGCCTCACGTTAAATGAGCCCGTAATCTTTCATGGCCTGAGCCAGCTTCTCGCGCGGTTCCGCCGACATGGGGCACAAGGGCAGGCGGATTTCGCCGTCGATCTTGCCCATCATGGCCAGCGCGGTTTTCACGGGAATCGGATTGGTCTCGAAGAACAAGGCCGTAAACAGGGGGTACAGCTTATAGTGCAACGACCTGGCTTCTTCCTGCCTGCCGGCCAGGAAGGCGGCCACCATCGCCGACATGTCGGCCGGGACGATGTTGGCGGTCACCGTGATGACGCCCTTGGCGCCCACCGCCATCATGGGCAGTGTCAGCGCGTCGTCGCCGGACAGGACCGTCATCCGGCCCCCGCAAGCCTGGATGATCTCGGAGACCTGCGGCAGCGACCCGGCGCCTTCCTTGGTCGCGACGATGTTGCGGATCTTGGAGAGCCGCGCCACGGTGGCCGGCGCCATGTTCACGCCGGTTCTTCCCGGGATGTTGTAGAGGATGATGGGAATGTCCACGGCCTCGGCCACGGCTTTGTAATGGAGGAACAGCCCCTCTTGCGTCGGCTTGTTGTAGTAGGGCGTGATCAGCAAGGCCCCGTCGGCGCCGGCCGCCTTGGCATGCTTGGTCAGCATGATCGCTTCGTCCGTGCTGTTGGAGCCGGTGCCGGCGATGACCGGGACGCGGCGGCGCACCGCCTCCACTGTCAGGGCCACGACCCGGTCATGCTCTTCGTGGGACAGAGTCGCGGACTCGCCGGTGGTGCCGCAGGGCACGATCCCGTTGGTTCCATTGACGATCTGAAACTCGATCAGGTCGCCCAGGGCCTTTTCATCCACCCGGCCCTTGCGGAACGGGGTGACGATCGCCACATGTGAGCCGGTAAACATAACCACCTCGCAAAAGAAGCTGTCAGCTTTCAGCGATCAGCTCTGGGTCCCGTGCTGACAGCCGAGGGCTGATACCTGATGGCGTGTTACTTCCAGGCGTCCCGAAGAATGCGCCCTTCATACACCGCCCTGGCGTCTCCTTGCAAGTACACATCCGTAAACGACCCGTTGCGCCGCGAAAAATACACCGTCAGCTCCAGCCCGCTCTGGGGAATCAAGGTCACCGGCGACTCCACCTTCGCCACCAGGCTGGCGATCAGGGCGGAGGCGATGGAGCCGGTCCCGCAGGCCAGGGTTTCGTCCTCCACGCCCCGCTCGTACGTCCGGATGCGGATGCGGTGCGGGTCCAGGACTTTGACGAAGTTCACGTTGGTGCCGGCCGGCTGAAACAGCGAATGGTAGCGGGTGGGCCGGCCGATCTCCACGACGTTGACCTGGTCCGGATCGTCCACGAGGTACACGCAATGGGGGACGCCTGAATCTAGAAAGTGCGCTTCGCGCTCGGTCCCTTCGATCGGCACCCGCAGATTCAACCGGAGCCCCTGCGGATCGGGGAAACGGACCTTGACGGCCTCGGGTTTGCGCCCGGGAGCGGCCGCGACCATCTCCGCCTCGATCATCCCGGCCAGGGTCTCGAACCGCATCTTCCTGGGGGCGATCCGCTTGAGGAAGGCGAACCGGGCGGCGCAGCGTGCGCCGTTGCCGCTGAACTCCGCCTCGCTCCCGTCCGCGTTGAACAGACGCCAGCGGAAATCCGCCCGCTTGGACGGCTCGATCAGGATCAACCCGTCGCCGCCCACGGACATGCGGTGCGCGCAGACCTTGGCGGCGAGCGCGCCGGCGCGGCGCGGATCCACCACCTTCTTCCGGTTGTCCACCAGAATGAAGTCGTTGCCGCTGCCGGACAATTTCATGAACGGAATCGGTTGTGCGGTCTTTTGGGGTGCGCTCACGTCCGCCGACCTTCTTTGCCGGCCGCTCATCGCAAGAACTCCGGGATGGCTTCGCCGTGGATCAGGTCCTCGTAAGTTTCCCGCGACCGGATCACGTGGATCTCCCCGCCCTTGACCATCACCTCCGGGACGCGGGGCCGGGAATTGTAATTCGACGACATCACGAACCCGTAGGCGCCGGCGCTCATCACCGCCAGCAGGTCGCCCGGCTTGACGTCCGACATGGCCCGGTCCTTGGCCAGAAAGTCTCCTGATTCGCAGACCGGTCCCACCACGTCCACCTGATGCTTTTTGGCGCCCGTCGCTTCGCGCACCGGCTTGATCTCGTGGTAGGCCCCGTAGAGGCTGGGGCGGATCAGGTCGTTCATGGCCGCGTCCACGATCACGAAATGCTTGGCCTCGCCTTCTTTGTTATACAGGACGCGCGTCATCAGAATGCCGGCGTTGCCGACGATGACGCGTCCCGGCTCCATGATGAGCATGCACTTGAGACCCCGCACCAGCGGCGCAATGGCTTCCGCGAGGTGGTGCGGCTGGGGCGGCGCTTCGTCCGAATAGGTGATGCCCAGGCCGCCGCCGATGTTGATGTAGCGGATGTTCGAGCCTTGCGCTTTCAGCGCTTCCACCAGCGTCAGCACTTTCTTTAAGGCATCCACGAAGGGCGTGATGTCGGTCAACTGGGAGCCGATGTGCTTGTGGACCCCGACGACCTCGATGTGCTTGAGCGAGGAGGCCAACTTGAATTCCTCCAGCGCCCGGTCGGCGCTGATGCCGAACTTGCTCTTTTTCATGCCGGTGGAAATGTAGGGGTGCGTCTTGGGATCGATGTCCGGGTTGATCCGCAGCGCGACGCGGGCCTTGCACCCCATCTCGGCGGCCACCTCGTCGATCGCGCGCAGCTCGGCTGAGGATTCGACGTTGAACATCAGGATGTCCGTCGAGAGGGCGTAGCGGATCTCCTCCCGGTTTTTCCCCACGCCGGCGAAAACGATCTTGGACGGCGGCACGCCGGCCTTCAGCGCCCGGTACAGCTCCCCGCCCGAGACGATGTCCGCACCGCTCCCCTCCTTGGCCATGAGCCGCAGGAGACCGATGTTGGAATTGGATTTCATGGCGAAGGCCACGATGTGCGGCACGCTCTGAAAGGCACTGTCGAAGGCCCGGAAGTGCCGGACCAGCGTGGCGTGGCTGTAGATGTAGCAAGGCGTGCCCAGCTCCTTGGCGATCCGGCTGAGCGCCACGTCCTCGCAGTGGAGTTCTCCGTCTTTATAGTGAAAGTCGTTCATGTTCGATCCTCATTCTTAGATCCTGGTTCCCGGGCGCACAGCCTCATCTCGGGAGCGATAATTGCTGCTCTTCATCCTCCGGGCGGTCCTCATCTTTGTCCTTCTCCGGCGGCGGTGGTTGCAGCTTGGCCCTGGCCTTTTCCTTCTCCAGCTTGGCTGACACGCCGATTTCCTCCGGGGGAATCGGCGGTCCGACCGTTCCGCAGCCCGACAGGGTCGCGAGCCACAGCGCGCCGATCAGGAACGCGAACTTCATCGCAAGGCCTGCTCCCACCGCTTGATGCGGGCCGCGACCCGCTTGCGCGCCGTCCCGCCGACCTGGGCCTTCCGTTCGATGGCGCCCCTGACCGTGAGCACGGCGAGCGCGTCTTTCCCGAACCGCTCTGAAAACGTCCGCAAGTCGGCCAGGGTCAAGTCGCGCAAGTCCCGGTTGCGATCGATGCAAGCCCGGACGACGCGGCCGGTCACGGCATGGGCCTGGCGAAACGGCAGGCCTTTCGTGACCAGATAATCGGCCAGCTCGGTCGCCAGCAGGTAGCCGGAGTTGACCGACCCGGCCAGGACCTTGCGGTTCACCGTGAGTCCCTTGAGCAGCGCGGCCAGGATCTCGACCGAGGCGGCGACCGTGTCCAGCGCGTCGAACAGGGCTTCCTTGTCTTCCTGCATATCCCGGTTGTAGCTGAGCGGCAAGCCCTTCATCGTCGTCAGCAACGCGAGCAAATGGCCGTATACGCGGCCGGTCTTGCCGCGGACCAATTCGGGCACATCCGGATTCTTCTTCTGCGGCATCATGCTGCTGCCGGTGCAGAAGGCGTCCGGCAGGTCCACGAACCGGAACTCCTGCGAGGACCAGAGGACCAATTCCTCGCTCAGCCGCGACAGGTGCATCATGATCAGCGCCAGGGCGGCCAGGGCTTCGATCGCAAAATCCCGGTCGGAGACCGCGTCCAGGCTGTTTTCCGTGACACGGGGGAATCCCAGGAGCTTGGCCGTGTAGGCCCGGTCAACCGGATAGTTGCTGCCGGCCAGCGCGCCGGATCCCAGCGGCATGACGTTCGCTCGCGCCAGCGCATCGCGCAGACGCCCCTTGTCCCGCTCCAGCATCTCCACATAGGCCAGCAGGTGATGGGCGAGCAGCACCGGTTGGGCGCGTTGCAAGTGCGTGTAGCCGGGCATGGCCACGTCCTGGTGGGCGCGCGCCTGCCCGACGAGCGACCGTTGGAGTTGCGTCGCGCCTTCGAGCAGCCGGCCGAGCTCCTGCCGCAGGTAGAGCCGCAGGTCCAAGGTTACCTGATCGTTCCGGCTCCGGCCCGTGTGGAGCTTTCCGCCCACCGGCCCGATCAGCTCCGTGAGCCGGCGCTCGATGGCCATGTGAATGTCCTCGTCCCGGGGGACGAAAGGAAAACGGCCCTTCTCCAGCTCGGCCCGCACGGCCGCCAGGCCGCGCAGGATGGTGGAGACTTCCCGGCCCGTCAGGACCCCGGCCTTTCCCAACGTCCTCGCATGGGCGATGCTGCCCTCGATGTCATAGGCGAAGAGGCGGCAGTCGAAGGCCAGCGAGGAGGTAAAGGCCTCCACTAACTTGTGGGTCCGCTCTGTGAAACGGCCGGCCCACAGTTTGACCGTATCGCGTGAAACGTGAGGCGTCGTGCGCGAGCGTCCGGAAGCCGCCGTCTTTCCTTTATGAGCGCCCGGTCGGTTCTTTTGGCTCATGGTTTTTCTTCCAATCCGCTTCACGAGACATGCTTCACGAACTACGCTTTCTTCTTTGTCCGCTGGGCCCGGATCGCCAGGCGCAAGGCGCTGAGGCGAATGAATCCTTCCGCATCCTTCTGGCGATAGGCCTCGTCTTCCTCGAACGTGGCCAGGTCCAGCCGGTAAAGCGACCGGTCCGACTTCCGCCCTACCACCGTGCAGGACCCTTTGTAGAGCTTCACGCGGACGATGCCGCTCACGTCCTGCTGCGCCTGGTCGAAGGCGGTCTGCAGCATGACCCGCTCCGGCGCGTACCAGTAGCCGTAATAGATCAGCTCGGCGTAGCGGGGAATCAAACTGTCCCGCAGGTGCAGGACCTCCCGGTCCAGCGTCAGGGATTCAAGGCCCCGGTGCGCCGCATGTAGGATCGTGACGCCCGGCGTTT